>ERZ857480.39112-NODE-60510-length-17713-cov-6.0000_pt1 | contig 17713 bp, 37 predicted proteins | sample MGYA00519767_ERZ857480 | MGnify/ENA primary metagenome ERZ857480 (study PRJEB31778, sample SAMEA3449210) | human gut metagenome | biome: human gut; feature: human-associated habitat; material: faeces | place: United Kingdom | collected 2010/2012 ...
ATTATCACCTCGTTCATTCATTTCCCTCTTATTTTAACCTCCATCTAATATTGTGTCAATAATAAATTTAAAAATATACTCTGCCCTTGTATATATTATATATAACTATAATTATTATATATATACCTCTACTGTATAGGCTTATAATATACTGTATTATTATAATATAGATTATAGAATAAGATATAAGATATAGAGCAATTAACGTTAGATTTTGCGTTATATGTAACGTTACATTTTATGAATTTTTGGAAACCAGGCACAGAAAAAGACAGCCATTATTGACTGCCTTTTTTGTGATCCAGATAATATTGTTTTGAATTTTCTTTTACTGCTCTTTCTCTGGCTTTTCTGCTACATTCTGGACTGCAATATATCTCCCGTAATCCTTGAAAATTATTACCGCACACAGGACACACTTTATCTATTGGCGTATTAGATAGCTTGTTATAACGCCGGAAGTTCCCAGCTTTATCCTGTTGTTTCTTTCTCTCCTGTCTGCATTCTTCACTACAGACTTGTATACCATTCACAGAAATAAATTCTTTCCCGCATACTGTACATTTTCTAATTCTTGGCATATTCTTCGTATTCCCCCAGTAGCCTATACGCTGTATCTACAATCCTCTTTTCGATATCTGCACGATCATAATATTCGCCGTTAATATCATAGCGAATGCGGTCGAGCGTATTTACATTGCAGATTTCTGTATAATCTCCACCACTATAATCAGCCTCGATCAATCGAAGCTCAAGACCGACAAAGACATGTTTATCATTTTCTTTGTCGTATTGTGTATGCTCAAAAAGAGCAATTTTATAACTGCTTCTCACTCTTTTTTCTACGCCAAACATGAACATTTGTACGCTTCTTTCTAATTCTTCTCTTTCTGGATTTTTGCTAATTTCCATTCTTGCTACCTCCGCAAATATATTTTTATTCCGCTAATGCGGTACGCCTTGCGTTACTGTTTATCATTGTGTTTTGCGGTAGATTGTGCTATAATTAATTTACTCGAGAGCGGTGGCAAGTTCCGCCCTCTCTTGTGTGTCTGAGCTGTTGTTATACGGCTCTTTTTATTTTTCTTCTTTTGGCTTATACTCTTCTGTTCCGCTTTCGATGTAAAGCAAGAAATCATTGATTTTCTTTTCTTCCCATCCGGCCGATCTAAGACCTTCAATCAGTCTTGCAATTTCTGTCATTGTCATGTCTTCGTTCATTTTTCTCCTTTCTCCGTCTTGCCACTGGCAACTTGTAAGTTTGTTCCTTACAAGTATTATTATATCACTATTATTTGTGATTTGTCAATTGTTTAATCACTTATTTTAGAGATTATTTTTTCTCTATCGTCTTCAGTTTCCACATATTTAATTATGTCCCTCGGTTGCATTTCTAAGACCGCGCATAATCTATTAAGGTTATCCAATGATATAGATGTATCTTTTTCCTTAAATTTCTTCATCGTAGCTTGCCCGAATATACCCGTTTTCTTTGCAACTGTAGTATTTATACCGACTTTATCTAGTTCCTTTATAATGTCAAGTTTATATTCTAACATTTTTTCACCTCACTAATTTTATTTATATTATTGTACTCTGCAAAAAGTGAAAAGTCAATTCTAAATATTCTCAAATATTTGTGATTCTTATATTGACAATCACAAAAGTTAGTGATATATTATAACCATAGCAACGAGCTAACAAAAGAGAGGACTTTAGCCCTCTCTAGTTTATGCTGCATTTTGAAATTCTCTCACTTTGTTTATTATAAATTCTCTTCCGAGCTGAGTAATACGCCGATGATATATCACTTTTCCACTGTCGAGTACTTCCTGTTTTATTTCTTCATAGCCAAGATGACTATAATCCGAATACATAACCCAGGTACCATTGACTTTGTACTGGATACGCATTTCGCCCAGTAATTTATTGAGCTCTATTGCACTTCTCAGCCCTAACTCTTTAGCAATTTCCGTTACTGTATAGGTTTTATTTACGTGCATCAAAATTGCGTTTGTCTGCTCTGCTTTCACTCTGGCGGTACGTTCTTCTTTCAACTTCGTTAGCAGTTCAATTCCAAAATCTGGATTGTTTAAAATATTGTCAATCACGTTGTCTGTTGCATATATCCCATTTTTGCGGATTGATGGGAGAACTTCGTCAAATACCCACGTTTCAAATCTTTCAGCAGATTCTAATTTGCTATGAGTAATAAGTCTGTATAAGTCACCCTCTGAAATAAAATTAACATCCTGCATCTTTCCGCTAATAGGGATACTGTGTTTTACCGTAGCCCTACAATGCGCGGAAATTGCATCATTTGGCCTTTTATATCCAAGTGCTGACGCCACATCACTACCGCAGAAATACGGTTTTCCGTCAATTTCTACTGTTCTTACTCTTCCAAATTCTTCGTTGTTAAAAATTCTAATATCGTTCATGCTAATACCTCCAAAATACAAATAAAAAAAGAGCCGTACCTGTATGCAGTCACGTAAATCTGCTATACGGGTCACGGCTCCTAGAGCTACCAAGAAATACACGATTTATATTTTATTTTGGCTCGTGCTACCTATTCAATTATCACTTGCAAGTTAGTCTTATTATATATTGAACAATTTAAAATGTCAATATATTTTTTTAAATTACTCAATTATTTATCCATTTTTTCTTGTACCGCTTCTATAATAAAAGAGTTCAGGCTTTTCCCTTGCTCTTTTGCTCTTTCCCTTACTTCGTCTCTATAACCTTTCGGAAACATAACTGAAACTCTATCATAATTAGAACGGTTAAAATCATTTTGTTTTTCATAGCGTTTTTCTAGCTTTTTCTTAACTTCTACGGGATTCATTTTATCACCTCTTTCTTTCTTATTATACTTGATAGCCTTAAATTTATCAATATATTTCACATCTATCTTTCAAGTTGAACAATATTACTCGATATATTCGCTTTCATTTTATGCAACTTGCTATTATTTTTTATATTACTCAATTTATATTGACTGTTGATATTGAGTAATATATAATATAACCATCAAATAAAACAAGCGGAGGTCAAAAAGATGGATGAATTTTTGAAAGTGATTTACATGAACTATATGGAAGAGAAAAACATAGGGGATGATTTCTTTGAATACTTCAAGGAATTTACGGACAAGATGCATGATACTTTCTCGGAGAGCACATATGAAAAATTCATTGATGTTTTCACTGATTGCGCAGTTGAAAACAACGAACATTACTTTATCGAGGGTATGAAACTCGCTATCAACATCATGAACAAGAAATACACGCCAACTATCTAACCAAAAAGGAGGGCATAGAAATGAAAGAAGCAGAAAGAAAGTTATATGAAAAAGGTTACTACTTATCAAACCAGTTTGACGGCTTCGGCACGGTTCCAAACGAATACGAACTGACAGACAGAAACGGGAACACAGTAATTGACCACTTGTCAGAAGCTCAGGTCATCGCACTGGTAGAGATGCTGTAAGGAGGAAACGAACATGAAGAAAATGATAATTATAATCTTGTTCGTGGCAGAGCTTAGCAGTTGGGCGACACGTGAGTACATGGTACAGACAGCGCGACCAGATAAACCGTGTACGATCACATGGAGTTGTGATGTTCACGAATATAAATAGGAGGTACGGAAATATGAAAGATTATACTAAATTTATGAGCTATGCACTTTTTACAATGATTGACAGGAAGACACAGGATGACGGGAAAAGCAAAATCAAAGTAGAGGCATTATTTTCACACCCTTGCCAGACAGATAACTACAACGCACCAAACAAAGAAATAAAACGCTATCTACTTCGCCTGGAAGACCTGGAAGAGTTCGAACGTTTTTATAACTTCGTTCAAGACATCAATGAAAAATACGGAGAAAAAGCAATTTTTCACTTGAAAGACGGAGGATTTTGCACAGATCAGGAAAATAAATTTCGGGAAATGCTTGAAATTTGGACTGACACAATAATTAAATAGTCGAAACGCCTACGGGCGTCTGTAGGAACCGCCCTACCTGCACCGATGAGACAGGGCACGAAAGGAGAAAAGAACCATGACAAATAGAGAGTTATCACAGGCAATTAGAAAAGACCTGAAAGAACATGGAGTCACAAGTAAAGACGTATCTGTAAGAGTTCGCGATGCGCTATATGATACATCCGTCAATATTACTATCAAGAATCCTCTTGTCAGAGAAACAGACGTTGAAAGCATCACAAGAAAATATAGTAAAGTTGACTATGACCAGAGATCAATGGAAATCCTAGCAGGTTGCAACATATACGTGCATTGCGAATATGCTTATGGGATTTTTGACAATGTATCAGCTCCACTTATTCCAATAGCTGAAAAGGTATTTAATAACGAAAAATACAACGGCCGGAAAATTGCGGAAAATGAAGAAGTAGAAATACACATGATAAAAATGAATGAAGTGGAAAGCCGTTTATATGAATTCAAAAAAAGCGACAAACACCACAGCGCAATCAATGGCTATATCATCCGCAGCCCGAAAAGCCTTGCTATTGCAATGTGGCGCTTCAAAAATTTACATACAATTTATGCATAATCACCGCTGACAGCGTACCGGGGAGCATTGCCCCGGAGCGGTTTATAAAAAATATAGAAAGGGGCGTTAATATGTGGCGTGTAGATTGGTGCGGGAGCTTTTCGGAGTTCTCGCAAATTTTCAACACAAAGGAAGAAGCCGTTAAATTTTATAACAGTTTGATTACTTCCAAGAAAACAATATATAAAGCATTTTAAGGAGGTAGCACCATGCGCACAATCAAGATATATTCCGGTATGGCCGAAGGATATGAAATCATACGCACCGATGCACCAAACCAGGTTATCGAAGAACAACTAAAAAGATATTATGACGGCGAACCATATGAACTATTAACTAATTCCGGTTACGCCGTTGAAATAGTCGGCTCCCAGTATGATTTCGATGACGGACTACCGGACATTGATAAGGAATTTGTTTTATATGGCTACATAGATTGAGAGGTGATATCATGAAACAGATTACATTATCCGAACAGGACGCCAGCCGAATAGACACATATTTAGAACTGACTTCTGGCCGGATCTCCGAAGAATTGAAGTTATGGGAAAGCATGAAAGGCAAGGCGCAGACAGCCGAAAAGAATATTGTTTTCTGGAAAGATACAGCGCAAGCGGTCGAAAAGTTAAGAGAACAACTATAAAACACACAGCCGGACAAGTTTCGGCTTTTTCCGTATACGAAAGGAGTTAGGCAGATGCAAACGCAAACCATAAGCAAAACACCGCAGAAGTATATATATTAAAACGAATCCAACGCCGACAATGTGCCGGTATTGGCTTATTAGTGTTTATGCGTATCGGTACGCATAGGGTTAAAGCTGGGAAGATCCACGCAACCTATTTACAGGCGCACACAAGCGTGTTATCATGAAGCTAATTACAACCATTCTAAAGCGTTTTGATGCCGTATGTGATTAAGTTATAGGTTCATCAATTACACCGTCTCAAATCGCACTACAGCCGTTTACAGGCATATAACAGCAAGGCGCAACCATATATCAATTATCAGAAAAAGGACGTCAGAATTGAATGAAATTCCGGCGTCCAGATTTTTGCCCTATTTTATTTTTGGGGTGTGATCTTTTTTTGGCGAATTTTTCGGAGCTGAAAATTTCCTCTAAAAACGCGAACTTTTAAGATTCTGTAGAAACTTCGTATTCTTTCAATTTCTCTTGATACAATTCAGTAAGCTGTTTCAACTGGTCCTTTGTATCGAGATAACTGTCATCGTTGATATATTTCCGGGCGCGTCCAAGATACATACCGGCTTTTAGGATATCTTCTTCTCCGTTTTTATACTCATGCCTCCAAAGATACTTAAATGCATTTCCAAGACAGAATGAAATGAATCCATCTGTTCCAAGAACTAACTTCATGGCGTCCCAGCATTCAAGGCTACAGTTTTTGTAATGTTCTGGTCTGATATCGCTCACTTTACACATCTCCTTCCGCTCTATTATTTGCTCTTTCCACATCGAATCCATCTGGATACCGGGATGAAAGCTTTTCCATATTTGCAAACATAATATCTGACATATCAATCCCAAGCATCATACTAATCCAGTAAATATAGTAGATTATATCACCAAGTTCCAGTTGAGCATGAATCAAGTCCAAATCGGATCCTTGATAAAAATACTTTTTTACTAAATCTATTAATTCACCGCACTCACCAGCTAATCCCATACATGCATTTTTCAACGCTTCTTCGTTGTTTAAGTCTTTCCTACGTGTCTTCTCAACTATTGCTGGATATATCGCCATAACTCCTGATGCATCTACCACTTCGCCATATCTTGTCCTTTCAACAACACGATTAATAGTAGCTTCCGTTGTCCTGTTATCAAACATTTTTCTAATATCTTTTGATATCCAACCGTTTTTCTTTAAGTATCTTATTAACTGCACTTCTTTTTCGGTAAATGCTGCTCTCGCATTATCTGGTCCCTTACGGACTACTTTTCTCCCTGCGTTAATTGTGTAATTTATATTTTCTTTTGAAGTCATAAGCTCCAAATTTTCTATTCTATTATTTGTTCTGTCGAAGTCCTTATGGTTAATCTGGAGGTCTTCATCAAATTTCCCATTATGCATATAATATACAACTCTATGTTCCATAAAATGATAGGTAATCCCATCATACTGCTTCCTCAGTAAATAATATCCATTTCTGCATTGACGGCTTAATATATTTCCGCTTGCTCTATAGATGTGTCCATCTTTCTCCGATTGGTACGCACCATCCGCAATTAACCGATCGCAAAATTCTGTAAAACTCATTCTATTCTTTTTATTTGCATTCATCGTTCTCATCCTCTTTTCTTTCCCTTAAGCATTCTTCCAGTATTTTATTTTTCGCTCTAAGAATTGAAATTTCTCTGGTAGTCTTATAAATGTACTCATGCATAACTTTGTCATAAGCTTCTTCATCTATCGCACATCCGCATAATGTCATGAAAATAGTTGCACCCATTAATGAAAATATGCCGATAACATCAGTTGCCATATTATGAGATGGTAAGCATATCATATTCGCATTCAAAGCCCCACAAACAACCGCAATCACAAGGTATATGTATTTCTTCATCGTTTAGTCCTCCACTAATTCAAATCTATATTTCTGCTGCACATTTGGATATTTCACATGGTCAACCTCGCTCACGAACATTCCGTAAGGCCTGTTCCAGATAGCTCCATCCTCGCATTCGTATACTACATAGAATTGTCCAGGTGCTTCGGTGTCCTGGCTGATTGCAATTACCTTAACAGTATGTCCCTTAAAATGCCTGTAAGTCTTCCCAATTTCTACTTTTCTATCGGTTTCTACTGGGACTTTTCTCTTGAAGTATTTCTCACAATCTGCAAGGTCGCAGTTGTCGTAATTCAAAGGGCTTTCGTCGTCCCATTCTCCAATATCTGATTCTTCTACATGGATATGCTGATTTATCATTCCATCAAAGCCAGAGCTAACTTCTGCAATAACTTCATCTACATTGGAACCTCCGTTAACATCCACTATGTATCCACTTACTTTAAATATCTTCGCCATGTTTATTCTCACCTTTCTTTAATGATTCTACCTATCCGTTTCGATTATCTTAATTCAAAATATCTAATAACCTCTCCACTATTAATTTTCTCATCTATATCTTTTAAAGCATCGTCTACACTTTCAAACTTGCATGGGCATATATGTTCTTTCGTAAGATTTATAAAAGAATATGTGCCATCTAATTTATTTTTCATAATCGTTACGACAACTTCATCTTTCAGTCGTTCCACCAACCATCTTCTCATTCCACTTCCTCCAATAATTCTGGATTATCAAATACATTGCCGACTACAACAATCTTGTTTCTCCAATAACCAAGTTCGTTCCTGAGCAAATATTCTTTCGGAAATGTAACAAAGAATCCTTGATTATACTTACCAATCTGCCAATTGCTTTCATGCAATCCGAACTTTACTTCACCGCAAACCTCGCCATATCTTACAATATCTCCCTCAAAGATTTTCTTTCCGTTCTTGTCGGTTAGTCCTGTGTACTGGCAAATGGTATCTTCATCAACCAGAAATTCACCCTCGAGACTTTTATCGTAAATATAATCCTTATCACTAAGATAGCCATGCACCCATGTTCCATTAAGATGCTCGTTACTATCCATTGCATGAATATGTTTCCCTCTAAAAAGTATTTCTCTATTCATATTCTCCATCTCTTCCACCCTCTCTACCAGCAACCCATATCGTGTCTATCACCAATTGCGTTCGGATTTATCATGTATGATCGTTTTAATTCCGATTCATCCAATTGTTGTTTTAATCGACTTACTTTTTTCTTTAGTTCCATGTTTTCGTTTAGTACTGCCATGAGCTTACAGTTATCACGTTGTTCACATTTTGTGTCTTCGGAGTAATTTTCGCACATTAGACATAACTCTTTTTCAGTCATCCCTTCCACCTCGTTTCACAATTTCAATGGCTCTATCCAGTCTATCTCCGTATCCGTCATAATACTGGCACGTATCCGCATCAATCAGTCTTCCCATCTTCTGCCCTCCTGTTCCATTCCTCAACAGCCTTATCTCTTTCATCTTCGATTATTACGAAATCGCCATTTCTGAAAGTTATCTCCACACCATAGATATGTGATGAATTCATTCCACAATTTCTGCATCTAATGTTAAACCGATACTTGAAATTTTCACCGTTCGTTCCAGTTGTATTTGTTCTAAATTCTGCTTTCTTACCGCAGAATGGACACGGCTTTAATCTTTCACTATATTTCATCTCTTTATTCTCCCTTGTATGGTTCCGGCAACGGCATCCATGCAACGCAGTTATACATTTCTTGTCCATCATCGTCATATGCCATATATCCCGCTTCATCTTCACATAAAAGACCAACTAACATATTCCCTCTATCATCACAGCAAAGTACGGCACCTTTCGGCATTCTCTCGCTACACGGAATCCACTTGTTAAGTTCACCATTTTCTTCGCAATCCTCATAATGTGCCAATCTATCAACAAGCTTTCCTGTATAAATTGTTTCGTATACACCTACATCCTTAGCTGCACCCGGCACACCGCAGAATGCTTCTCCATCGTCAAATCTTTCGGTCATTCTTTCCATTCCTTTTTTCTACACCTCTCTTTAATTTCGCTATCTTTTCGTCATATTCTTTAGGCGGAACCGATATGGCGTCCAATCTAACGTTGTTCTTATCCACGCCGTGTTTTTTAAAATGGTAATCTCTTTTTAGGTTTACATACATTTCGCCGACACAATATGCAAAATCTATCCGGCAGAACGGGTTCTCGCCTATAATGTAAGTCTCTATAATAACTCCGTCCCCAAACCTCTTAGGTATTCATAATATGCGCACAGAGGTTTATTTTTGTCCCTTTCAGATACGATCTCGCCAGTGCTTCTGTCTACCCAGTACATTTATTCCACCTCTTCATCTGCCGGAAACTGAAAAATGTTTTTCTCCGCAAACGTTTCTAAAAGTTGTTCTATTTCATCTGTTCTCCGAAAGTTCATAGCCATAGTGAGTGAGTTCATTCCGTGGTTTCTTATTTCGCACCATGCATACCTGTTTCTACACATTTCCATAGCCTTGATCGCTTTTCCTTCGGTGGAATAGCTTGCAAAACTGCCATATACGTTATCTAGCGTCCATACAGATATTATTGTACCTTTTCTTTCCAAATCTGCATTTTCGTAAGTGACATCAATCGTTCCATCTTGACTAATTATTCTCATTTTTTCTTACCTCTCTTCCGAAAATCTTTCTTGCAATATCCGGTTGAGCAGTACCCACCTCGTCCAAAACCAAATCTTGCTTTTTCTGCTTGTTTCCAATATTTACAGCTCATACATTTTGCATCCGGCTGTGTGACATTTGCTCCTATTCCGATTCTACTCATCTTCATCCTCCTTTACATAATCCGGGCATTCTTCCATATATTCATGGAAATGTATTCTATCGCACACACTATTTCGATTATTGCAGTATTTGTAATGCTCGCATTCTATGCAACATTTGAACCTCTGCTTTCCGTACTTTTTGCATTCATATCTGCATCCCATACGCTCTATCCTTCCAGTCAATTTTTCTTCCACATTCGCTACAGTATTTCGGTTTGTCTTCTTCCGGCACTATATATTCATGTCCGCAACATGAGCATTTAAAATCAATATTTCCCGTGGATTCGTCCAAGATAATCGGTCGTGTCGGAAGTTTGTGGCATTCTTTCAGTCCTTTTCGGTATCCGTCCTGATACGCTTCTTCCTTTGCAATTCTTATCTCTCTTTCCTCTACTGCTATATAGACGCATAACATAATAATCACACAAATAGTAAATACCGTTTTCACAATTTACTCCTTTCTTAATACCATTCAATCCCAGTTCCTGTATCCGCACCATCTTTTATCAACTGTTTAAAATCTTTGAACATTGCGCAGTCCGAGCGTCCACAATACCCGTAGCAAATATCATCATCGCAATCTTTTATGATTTCATATACGGATTTGCAATGATCTGCATCTGCTTCTCCGTCACAATCACTTGTATATAAGAAATCGAGAACCTCAGAATATTTTCCATCGTACTTTTTATCCAGTTCTTCAATTTTTCTGTCATACCATGCGAAAAAATCTTCATTTCCTTTAATTTTTATTAATGCATAGCTCCCATCGTTAAGCATTTTATAATGCTCATAGATGTCCGGCTTAGTTAACTCCGCTACTTTTTTTCGAAGACGATAGAATCCAGAATAACTCAAGTCAATACTGTGATTTTTACTGTTTATTGTCACCCCATATTTTCTTCCTTTCTCCCTAAAAATGAGTAAAAAAATACCAACCACCGAATACTGATGGTTGGTAGATGAAATTATGCTTCTTTATACCGTTTCAAATCTGATTCGTCTAGCTTTTCAAAAACAAATCCGCAATCAAGGCATATATACCTTTGCGTTTCAACCGACATTATATGTGCAGGTTCTGTACAGGTTACATTCCCTTGCACACTTGTTTTTTCTGGAATTCGTTTTGTTAAGACTGTACTTTCACTAATTCTTTCGGTATTTTCGCTTTTACAAAATGGACATTTCATTGGCATTTCCTCCCGTATATTTTATACGGAAATTATACCATTCCAACCATCAATATTCAATTGTCAAGGTACTGTTTATTTGTTCCAAGTCAGGAGTTGACACGCTATCGTGCAGTCCTCCATAACTTCTGTATTAATGTTTCCTCTGTTTGGTTCTAATTCATCTAGGAATACACCATTTATGCAGCTATGCCCTATCTCACGTTCTTGCTTTGCTCTTCGCTCAAATACTTCTGGAAAATCTACCCGAATTTTATTCCAATATCCCATACCGCCTTTTACGCAACCGATACAGTTGTTGTTCGGATATCCCATGTCGTACATGATAGGTCTTGGTACTCCGAGCTGATATGCTATTCCATGTGCTTCTTCTTTGGTCAGTCCATGTTCTATAAGTGGGAATTCGTGATCGTAATCACTAAGAGCTTTGCAAACCCTGTCTGCTCTGTTCCGCTCATTTACGTCATATCCCCAAACATAGATGTGATGTTCCGGGTGCTCTCGCTCCCATTTCATTCTCACTCTCTTTTTCATCCATTCGGTACACGGTGCACCATATGGGGTGTTGATGCATCTTCTCTTTTCAATAACATCATCAACACTCTCATATTCGTCTGACTGTAGGATTGTTATCTCTCTTCCAAGTACCCTCTCGCAATCATGCAAGAATCTTAAGCTGTCTGGATGCTGATTCGGTACATGAGTATATATAATCTCGTCTACATCCTTTGCTAAATAACAAGCTACAAAACTGCTTATTCCTGTTGAAAACCAACATACTTTCATAACACCACGCTACAAATCCATGTATCGTGGATAGATTAACAATCGGCTTGGATGCATTATTAAGTGCTTATTTAGGCACAGCCACTCCGTCAATCTTTATGTACCAATTCACCATACTAATCTTGATACAACCTCGGTTTACCGAGGATTCGTTATTCCTTTCTGTTAATCATTTCTTCACCTACGCAAATCTTAATTGTTCCTGTGTATCATCTATAATCAAGTTCGGTACTCTCTCGCCGACCTTGAGATACGGGCAATTCGCTTCTACAAGCTTCTCTGCCATGATCGGCACTACGCTATTTCCAATTCTTGCCACCTGTTTCGCAATCGGGTATTTCTTCCAGTTATAATCTCTGTCGATAATGTAATCTTTCGGGAACCCTTGCATCACTTTTAGCTCTTCCGGTTTCAGCATTCTCAGAAAGATATCAGATATGATGTATTTTTCACCTTTGATATCCAGAATCACATTCACCAGTCCGAACCGATCTTTTGTCGTGATCGTATCAAGCGGTCTATCCAAAGCCTGTCCGCAACCACCGCCGTAATACTTAATCAGAAATGCTGATACCAATCCGAAATGCCCCGGAGATGTCGTAATTGTATGTAATGGTTCATCACACCCCTGTCCAATCCCCGTCTTGTAATACTTTGTGATAAATGCTGTCACAAGTCCGTATCGGTTCGATGTATCAATCGTCTTGATTGGCTCTGTCAAAAGCTGTCCTCTTGAATCACCGGCTCTTGTCTCTCCGTGATACTGGATGATGTATGCCAGTGCTTCTCCATTCCTCACGATATACGGAGATTCTGCATCGATAATATATTTCTTAATACCGTTTGCGATTCTCTTCTGTGTAGCTTCTGCAAGTGGCTTCTTTCGGTCAAATATCGAGCTGCCAATGTCTGACCAGTCAATATAATCTCCACAAGGTTTCCACTTCTCAAATCCGATGCCGTCTGCACTGTGAGTTTGCTCTGGCCATCTGATTTCTTTTCCATCTCTACGGAATACCGCATACCATCTCTTTCTTGTGGTCGGTGCTCCGTAGTCCGCAGCTACAAGCTCTCTCGTCTCAATATTGGTATATCCAGCTACGTACATCTTTTTCATAAATTTCTGGTATAGCTTTCCTTTTTCCTTCGGAATAGGTCTACCTCTCTTATTCAACTGCCCCCACTGCCGTATTTCCTCAACGTTTTCCATGATGATAACGTCTGGCTTAACCGCTTTTGCATGATTCACGATAGCCATCGGCAGCATCCTTATTTCTTGCTTTAAAGGCTTCTTTCCTTTAGCTTTGCTAAAATGCGTACAGTCTGGACTCGCCCACATAAGAGCCACATGTTGTCCTTTTACATACTTCTTCAAGTTAACCTTGAAAATATCCTCTGTCAGATGAAGTGTATCCGGGTGGTTGGTCTTATGCATCAAAATGGCGTCTGGATCATGATTAATGGCAATGTCTACCGGTCTACCAAGTGCCATCTCAATTCCGACCGATGCACCCCCGCCACCGGCAAAGGCGTCTATAATTAAATCTTTCATATCTTCGAAAGGAGCCGATATATCTTTGCCCGGCCGGAGCTCCGTACTCCTTTCTGTAAATTACATATTGCTTTTAATCCAACTCTGTATTTTCGTCCACAAGATCAATTAAGCCAAGTGGTGAAATATCTTCCAGTTTGTATTGCAGTCCATCGCACAGTTCTTTGTGATCACATTTGTCACAGTCAATTTCTATTGAACTGCAATATTCGGCTAACTCTCTGATTTTCATGTCACTTCACCTCATTTTCTCCTGTGTTCATAGTTACTCCTTTACTACGCATCTACGCTCGCTGATCGCATAATATTTCCCATCATGTTCCGAACAGTATTTTTTAAGCACTTCTTCTTTCATGCCTGTAGTGACAACTACTCCATTAGTTTTTTCTTCGTATACTACATTTCTTTTTTCATCCAATACGACAATGTATATTACATTTTCCATCTCAATCGGCTTTTTCTCATGGTCTGCTTTCCACTGCTTAAGGATTTCAAGATATTCTTCGGCGTGCTCTTTTTTAAACACGTTACACATTTCACCGTATTTTTCTCGTGACTTAAAAACCGGGCATTCATAACAAGCTGAACTTGAGCACATTTTTCCAGATAATTTAATCGCCTCTTCCGTACTCATTTCTTCTACTGGTTCAAGCATTTCATCTGTCCACCAATATGCGTCTTCCTCAATGCGATAGCCTTGTTCCCATACACTTTCAATTGTTACAATCTTTCCCATAAATTTGAACATGTCATGCACAAAAGTATGTTCGCCGTAGCTCTTTCCAACCCTCAAGTCACTTCTTACTTTTACCTTATCTCCAACCTTATATTTCACTTTCTATTCCTCCTAAACCAAAACTTCCGTTTCTTCTTTTCTCGCTTCTCTTTCTGCTTTTTAGACCACTCCGCAAGATATTGTTCCTGCTCCTGATCCTCCTGTTCCTGTCGTGTCACTATGTCACCTCTTTCATCAATTCCTCTATATACAGATCCATACTGTGAACCAACTTGATACAATTTCCATGCAATGCATGGTTCTTCCATGAATTATATTTCTCATAGAATTTTTCTTCCGTGAGTTTCCCGGCTTTCACATCTTTTACCAGTTTTCGAAATTTCTTCTTATTCTTCCGCTTGTTCTCTCCTGTCAGCTTCCGAATATATTTCCCATCGGCTGTCATATAATGATGAAATCCTAAATATCGCATTCCTTTCCTAAACGGTATGATCTGTGTCTTTCCGTTCAATTCAAGTCCAAGTGTTTTTAGCATTTCTCTGATACATTCCAAACACCATTTCAAATATTCCTTATCTTGATGAATCAAGTAGAAATCGTCCATATATCTTCCATATTCAGTTATTCCAAGTTCGCCCGTCACCATGCAGTCTACTGCATGAACCATAAGCAAGGCATATACCTGTCCGGCTTGATTACCGAGTGGCAAGCCAGGATTCTCGCTGCTGTCAATCAATGTATGATTCAGCCACGTTGTGTACGGGTCTGGGAAGAAATAATCTACAATATCTTTCAGTATTTCATGATCAATTTCGTAAAAGAAATGTCTTATATCGCATTTCAATATCCATCCGTCTACGCCATGTCTCTGATAGAATGATTCCATGTGGTCCCTTAATCCATCTAATGCATACAGTGTCCCTTTTCCTATTTGTCCGGCAGAATTGTATTTTATAAATACATTCTTCAATTTTGGATGCAGAATGTTGTCACAGAGTATGTGTTGCACTACCTTATCTTTAAACGAACACGATTCAATTACTCTTTGTTTCGGCTCATATATTTCGAACCGGTTATACGGAGCAACTGTATATGTCTGATTCTCTAACTGCTCTTTTAGGATATTGATTCCGTCTAAAGCGACATTAGAAAATCTTGCAGTGCTGCTATTAAATTTCTTACCCGACTTCGCTTTCTTATAAGCCCGGTACAGATCCCCATAATCCGTGACAATTTCTTTATCCATTGGTACTCCTTTATATTTACCTCTAAGAGGAAGGTCCGTTTCCTTTTTGTATCTTTCCCGATTTCGGCTTGATGCCTACTCTGACTCCCTGTAATACAGAATGGGCGAACGCCGTTACTGTTGTTGTAGTTATTGTTGTTGATGTTACCGGACGGCGAAACAACCGCTTAACGGAAACGAACCTAAAGTGTATTTATCTTTTCCGGTCTTTGGTTCTCCATGCAATAGCCATATGTTTTACATCAGATACCAACTTTGACCAATATTCCACGCTTTTTTCACTGATGATATTTAGCTCATAGGACATCTCTATGTAGAAAAGTAGTTCATCGCAATATGCAATTGCCTTTGTCTGCATCTCAAGTCGATCTCTTTTATAATTCTTGATATCCGTTCTATTCGCTTCAAAGAGCATTTCATAGATTTCCATTGACTTATTCTGCATTTTATCAACAAGTGAAAATCTATATTTTTTTGGATATCGGTTGGCATTACTGGTCACTTTCAATGTATGGGTGGCCAGTTCCTTCGCCTTTTGAATTACTTTCAGATCATTCTCTGCCATTAATCATCATCTTCCTCACAAGATTCAAAGATTGAAGAGGAAAAGATACAAACTGGGCGAACGCCGCCACTGCCGCCGCAGTCATCGCAGTCGAAGTCCCCGGACGGCGAAACAACCCGAACATAGGTGTCATCATTATTACAAGCCGTGCTGTCTGGTGTAAGTGTCCACCACCATTTACTCCTATTCGGCAGGAACTTTCTATACTTCCGGTATTCATCCACAGAAATAAGCGAAACATAATCTCTACAAGTTCCATATTCCGCCTGACCATCTAACGAAAGTAAATTGCGTTCAAACTCGACAAGCGAATCCACTCCCAACTCATTTTCAATCTTTTTGCGGAGATCAGTGTTTAACTCATTTCTCAAATCACTGGATTTCCAATCGTTGCAATTATCATCAAACTTTCTGTCTCTTCCGTAAAAATCTTCCGAAATTGTAAAATATCCATTTTCAAGCTTGTCCAGCACCAGCCAGTTAATACCGGCAACTTCAATCGTCTTTCCGATTTCCGGCTTCTGGTATTTTTTTCTTAACTGCTCAAAAACTTCATTAAGATTTTTAAGGTTTTCTCCGAATTCTTTTAACGTCATCATGTTTTACTCCTCCTCAACTTTGGATACAAAGATATTAGATTTTAAGATACAAAATGGGCGCACCCCGCGACTGCCGTCGTAGTCACTGCTGCAGACGCTACCGGACGGAGAAACAACCGCTACTGAATATCCCCATCCTCTTTCTTTCGTACTCCAAGGTGTGCAAGTCCAGTACCAATCCGGGATGTCTTTGTTTACGAGCAGATCATTGCATTCCCTTGCTTCGTCAAATGTCAGAGGTCTTACTTTGGTCAAGAGTTTTCCAAATACTTCCTGTCCATCAACTGTTACTAATCCGGCTTCATTTGTACAAATATTTTCTTCTCCGAATTCATCAGAAAACTCATTGAGAATTTCGCCCTCGCACAGTTCTCTTAATGATGATTTCTTGTAATCAGTACAATCATCATCAAATTTCACATCTTCACGATATAATCCTTCTGTGATAACCACTGTTGAATCTTCTTTCTGTTCAAGTACAATGAATCGTCCGATGCCTGTATCAAACTTCCCACCAACCGGAATGTCTTTCAGCATCACTTTGTTTTTCCGGTCTTCTTCTTCGATAGCTGCTACTAATTTCTTTGCTAATTCCAATACATTACTTTTGCTCATTATTCTTTTCCTCCTGTTTCTTTTTCCAATATTCATACGGATCCGCATAATGTGGTTTCCGTTTAAAATCCTCAATAGCCCGTTCTGATGGCTTGTCTTTCTCCAACACTGCATAATGTCGTTCCAACATATTGTCAATTTCATCTTCCGCACGCCGTAACTCAGATCTTCTCTTCATTTTCCCTGTTCTCCATCATAATTCTGTCAATTTCTTCACCAGTGGCAAAAATTATCCGTTTTGCGAATTCAGTTTTACCGGATTTTTCAAATATCTGCTGTAACTTTGCCAATAATACATCCGCTTCTTTGTCGGTGCCGGTGCATTCACGATATGTTCTAATTAACTTCCAACATTCCGCTATTGGATAATAGAGCTTTTTCAATTCTTCGTCTGTCATACC
>ERZ857480.50000-NODE-77318-length-17656-cov-18.9795_pt1 | contig 17656 bp, 12 predicted proteins | sample MGYA00519767_ERZ857480 | MGnify/ENA primary metagenome ERZ857480 (study PRJEB31778, sample SAMEA3449210) | human gut metagenome | biome: human gut; feature: human-associated habitat; material: faeces | place: United Kingdom | collected 2010/2012 ...
CTGCGCGCCCAGTTCGGGGCGCGCAGCCGCTTTCCTGTCTTATGCGCGGCGGACGCCGGTTGCTGCCGCGGTGTGCAGCAGCGCGGCCTGTGCCAGCAGCTCCATGCCGTCGGCCGCCTGCGGATAGCGTGCGGCGAGCCCGAAGTGCGCAAACGCGGCGCATAGCTGTGCACTGTCAAGCACGACGCAGTCATTGCCGCGGGCAAGCTCCAGCTCGATGATCGAGCGCAGCACCTGCTCACTGCACGCTTTCTCCGGCTGCACACAGCCGAGCAGCGCCTGCACGGGCGCGTCGGGGTAGCTGCAGTGCAGCCCGTAGCGCCGCGCGGCGAGACCGTAGACATTGGCGGCGCGCACGCCGGGCGTACACAGCACGCTCGCGCGCTGCCGGAGCTTGCCGACGAGCTGTGGCAGCACCGCGCCCGCCGTGCTCAGTACCGGGACGCCGGCCGCTGCTGTAAGCTGCTCGCAGAAAATGCCCGCGCTGTCCGGCACGGCGATGACCGTGCAGCCGGAGGCGGCCAGCACCTCCGCCGCTGCGCGCAGCTTCGGCAGGGGCGGCTGTGTGGACGCTCCGCACAGATACGGTTCGCAGTCCGGCACGGCCGCCGGGCTCAGCGGCAGCAGGACGGCGTGTTCTCCGCCTAGCGCCTGCACGCGGCGCAGGAACTGTGTGATGGCGGCCGGGTCTGCGCCGAGCACGCCGATGTGAGGCTGATCCTGTATCTGCATGATGGACATCTCCTGACGAAAAAAGTCTCCGCGAAGCGGGTATGACCCCATCTTAGCGGAGACTGTGATCCGTCCGGCAACACTTTGGCATCGAAACGGCATCATTGTGCGTTGAAATACAAAGTATTTTCCACGCGCCATGCCGGCAGGGAAAAGGCCGTGTCGGCGTCCGGGTCATAAAACTGCAGGTAGTCGGTGATGCTGCTGTCCATGCCGTCGTTGTAACTGCCCTCGTTTCCGGCGTTGAGCAGCTGCAGGGGAACGGTGTTTCCACCGCTTGCGCGCAGACCGAGCATTTTTTTCGCCGCTTCCGGCATCGGGATCTGCACCTCGTCGTACGGCACGCCGAGCGCGGCCGCGACCGTGGCGCCGACGCGGGTTTCAAACACGCGCAGCAGGTAATCCCACAGGTCGTTCTGCCGGATCTGGAAGGCAAAGCTGTCGGAAAATGTATAACTGAGCGCCAGCACGCAGCCGGTCGCATCGTCGAGCAGGAAGGACGCCGTGTCGCCGCGCGGATTGCTCAGCGCGATGCCCCAGAGGACGAAGCCGCTGCCGTAGCTCGCGTACTGGACGGTCGCGCCCTCCTCCACGGAAAAGCCGCCGCCGAACAGCGCGCTGTCCTTTTCCAGCGCGCCCAGAAGGTCCTGCGCGTACTGCGTCATCTCGGCCAGCGTGTGCGCCGCGGCGCTCTCGTCGAGCTCGACGGGCTCCTCGGCGCCGTAAAACAGGTTCTGCATGCCGTCGGTCAGTTTCCGGCGCAGAACGGTGGCCGGACCCTGCTCGTCGCCGGTGCTGAGGGAAAACGCCGTGTCCTGATCCGCGCGGTCGAGCCGCGCGGCCACAAGGTTTGGCAGGAAAAATCCGCCCGCCGCGATCGCCAGCACGAGCGCGACCGCCAGTGCGGTGCGCATCCACGGTCTCATACGCGGCCTCCTTTCAGCTCCACGGTCACGACCGTGCCGTTGCCGACACGGCTCTCAAACTGCATCGTGCCGCCGTGCAGTTGCACGATCTCATTGCACAGCGACAGACCAAGGCCTGCGCCGCCCTGTGCGCGCGAGCGCGACTTGTCCACGCGGTAAAACGCCTCCGTCAGGTGCGTGAGCGCCTCCGGCGGGATGCCGCGGCCGTTATCGAGCACGCGCACGCGGCAGCCGTCGGGCAGCATCTCCTGCCAGACATAGATGTAGCCGCCGTTGTCGAGCGCCTTGCGGGCGTTGTCCATGAGGTTGACGAGCAGGGTTTTAAATAGGTCCGGCTCCAGAAAGCACATGCCCTCCGCCGTGCGGTACTGCAGGGCGATGCCCTTCTGGGCGTACACGCGCTTGAGGTGCTCCAGAAGCCCTGCCACGAGGTCGGCCGGGCTCGCGGGTACGAGCTGGAGTTTCGACCGGTCGAGCGAGAGCATGTCCAGCAGCTTCAGCCCCAGCGCTTCGAGCCGCTTGCCCTCGGAGAAGATATAGTTTGCCGCGTCCATCTGTTCGTCGGGCGTGAGCACCTGGCTGCGCAGCAGGTCAGCATAGCCGATGATGGAGGTCATCGGCGTTTTCATCTCGTGCGAGAAGTCGGCCATGAACCGCTCCTGCAGCGCCATGCTCTCCTGAATGCGGTTGACGTTCTGCTCGAGCTGCCCGGCCATACGGTTGAAGTCGGCCGCGAGCTGCCCCACCTCGTCGCGCGAGCGCACGGGCGCCCGGTAGCTGAGGTTGCCGCGCGCCAGCTCCCGCGATGCGCGGGAAAGCGTGCCGAGCGGGCGCGTCAGCAGATAGGACGTGAGCCACGCTACGGCTGCGCCGATGGCGATGAGGATCACGAACGTCGTGTGGTACGCGCGCTGCTGCGTCTGGCGCACGGTATAGGCCTCCGTCACGTCGAACGCGAGCTGGACGGTCGTGCCGTCGGCCGTGGCGCCGAGCATGAGGTAGTGCCGGCCGTTGCCGGTGCGCACGATGCGCGTGAGCCCGTCGCCGCCGTCGGACGGCTCCGGCGCGGCGTCGAGCAGCGCGGTGTCGCCCGTTGTGGTCATCTGTGCGCCGAATCGGATGCGCGCTGCCGTGCTCGACCCGCCGCTGCCGAGCTTGTGCAGCACGAGCGCGACGGTGTTGGCCGCCGTGCCGGGCGAGGCGTTGTCGCCGAGCAGATCCAGCACGTCCACGACCATGCGGTAGGTCTGCACGGCGGCGTCGCGCTCGCGGTCGATCGACGCGGAAAACGACTGCGCGATCATGAGGCTGCCGCCGATGCCGTAGGTCAGCGACAGCAGCAGCACCATGGCAATGGTGAGCTTTGCGCGAAACTTCATCCGCTCATACCTCCAGCCGGTAGCCGACCTTGTTCACGGCCAGCAGCCGGTTTTCCCAGCCGACCTTTTTGCGCAGCCGCTGGATGTGCAGATCCACGGTCTTGCTGCCGTAGCTGTACTCGCCGCCCCAGACGTGCTCGTAGATCGTCTCGCGGTAGAGTGCAGTGCCGGGGTTGCGCGCGAAAAACAGCAGCAGGTCATATTCCTTGTGCGTCAGGCTGATCTCCTCTGCACCGCGCCAGACCTGCATGGCGCGCGTGTCGATGCGCAGCCCGCCGATCTCGATCACGGCATCGGTCTTGTTGTAGCGCCGCAGCACGACGTCCACGCGCGCGAGCAGCTCCACGACCTCGAAAGGTTTGACGATATAGTCCTCCGCGCCCATGCGCAGGCCGCGCACCCGGTCGTCGACCGAGCCGCGCGCAGTCAGGAAAATGACCGGGATGCCCAGCGGGCGGATATATTCCATGAGCTCGAAGCCGTCGGCGTTCGGCAGCATCACGTCGAGCAAAATGAGGTCAAATACATTCCGCTCCAGAATATCCGCTGCGGCCAGCCCGTCGTACACGCACATGCAGTGATAGCCGGCGCGGGTCAGGCTCATCTGGATCAGGTCGCAGATCGGTTTCTCGTCGTCCACGATCAGGATCTGGATCATGCTACCGCCTCCTTCGGGTCAAAATTACATTGTTTCGGCATCAAAACGGCATCCGCCGCCGGCACTTCAGGGTGATCTAATTATAAAAGTATGTGCGAGCGTGTGTCAAACCAAATCGACAGGGAAAATGTGCATGCTTTCCGTAATTTACATTTTGCAGCCGCGGTTTTGTTTCTACTTACCCTTGCGGGTAGAGTTAACCGCGGGAAACTTCGTTTTTTGTCCAAAATAGGGTTGCAAAATACGATACGTTGTGATACGATGAGCGTGTTAAATTCTACCTAGTTTCAAAATGCGGCAATCGTGTTGTCGAAGGCAAGAATTTGCAACCAAAAAATTTTTATGGAGGAAGAAAGCATGTCCAAGAAAAGAACCCTGACAATCGTGCTGACGCTTCTGGTGGCAGTCTGCCTGCTCGCCACGACTGCTCTGGCGGCCGTTGTGCCGTCTACCCCGTCGATGCCGTCGGCACCGTCGGGTGCGACCGCGCCGTCCACCCCGGATGACCCGACCGCGCCGATCCAGCCGTCTCAGCCGTCTCAGCCGAGCCAGCCGTCTCAGCCGAGCCAGCCGTCTCAGCCCTCTCAGCCGAGCCAGCCGTCTCAGCCTTCTCAGCCGAGCCAGCCGTCTCAGCCCTCTCAGCCGAGCCAGCCGTCTCAGCCGTCTCAGCCGTCTCAGCCCTCTCAGCCGAGCCAGCCGTCTCAGCCCTCTCAGCCGAGCCAGCCGTCTCAGCCCTCTCAGCCGAGCCAGCCGTCTCAGCCGTCTCAGCCTTCTCAGCCGAGCCAGCCGTCTCAGCCCTCTCAGCCGAGCCAGCCGTCTGAGCCCGAACTGAAGTTCATTGACGTGAACGAGGGCGATTGGTTCTACAATTCCGTGATGTGGGCCGTCAAGAACGGTGTGACCGTTGGCACGACCCCGACGACTTTTGAGCCCTACACTGCCTGCACCCGCGCCCAGATGATCGAGTTCCTGTGGAACGCTGTCGGCAAGCCGGCTGCGACCATCAAGTCCGTTCCGTTCACCGACGTTCCGGAGTCTGGTAGCGACGATTACTGGTACGAGGATTCTCTCCTGTGGGCCTACGAGGCAGGTATCGTTGCCGGCACGAATGACGGCAGCACGTTCAGCCCGGACCAGGTCTGCACCCGTGCTGAGATGATCAGCTTCATCGCCCGCCTGCTGTCGGACGGTGCAACCGCTGATATGCCGTTCGTTGACGTTCCGGCCAGCGCCTGGTACTACAACGAAGTGCAGTGGGCATGGGCCAATGGCCTGACTGTCGGCACCAACGATGGTACCACGTTCAGCCCGGACAACGCCTGCATCCGCGCGGAGGCTGTTGAGTTCCTGTACAACGCGTTTGCGGAAGTTGAGTAAACAATCTGTGCTCAATTCAATGTTTTTCTATCAGAACTTCGGTTGCTAATAGACAAATCATAGGTCCCAAAAGCACAAAGAAGAGATGGGAAAACCTCATCTCTTCTTTTTTTAACATATTGAACTGACAAATTTAGAGAGAAAAACACAGAAAAGGAGTTGATGTGAGTCGTGAAAGCGACCCGATTCGCGAACAGAGCCTGGGCTTTTGTGCTGGCCGTCCTGATGACGCTGACACTCATTGCCCCGCAGGCGCTGGCTGCGAACACTGTAGACCCCGTCAAGCCCGCCGGCAACAAAATCGTTGTGAGCCAGACGGATTACACGCTGGTTGACGGCGTGACAGAATCTGACATCTTCCTGAACACCAAGGAAGGCAATGCGCAGATCGCCGGCTTTATGACGACGATCGCACCGGGTGCGAAGGCAACTTTCAAGGCTTCGTATAACGGTTATTATACAGAAAACAGCACACCTACGTCCCGTAAGGACAAGGCGGCCAACATGACCTGGAGCCTGGAAAAGACGACGCTGCAGGCGGCTAACTATACTAAGGCCACCGGCGGCAACGTCATCATGGCCATGAATGGCGACTACTACAACATGCAGACGGCGCAGCCGACCGGTTACCTGATCATGGAGGGCAATGTCATCCAGACGGGCAACGGCGGCACGTGGGAACCGTATTTTGCGGTTTTGAAGGACGGTACCTATGCCATCCGTGACGCCGGGGCGGACTGCTCCGACGTTCTGGAAGCGATTTCCGGCCCGTTTTATCTGATCAAGAATGGACAGCCCTGCTACGACGGGAATCCGGACCTCATGCCGCGCAACTGCATCGGCATCAAGGCGGACGGCACGGTCGTGACCTTTATAGCCGACGGCCGCCAGAGCCCGTACTCTGTCGGCATGACGATCGATGAGGTGGTTTCGTTCCTGTACGCGCAGGGCGTGGTGAATGCGATCTACCTCGACGGCGGCGGTTCCGCTACCTGCGCCACCAAGCGCGAGGGTACCACGGACCTCCAGATCCGCAACCGCCCGTCCGACGGCGTGGAGCGCACGGTCTCGAGCGCGCTGCTGCTGGTCTCCACGGCGGAGAGCGACGGTGTGTTCGATCATGCCTCCCTCTCTCCGAACAATACGATCTATACGCCCAACAGCCAGATCCAGTTCTCGGCCATCGGTGTGGACGCCAACGGCGGCCATGCTGAGCTCCCGGAGAATGTGACCTGGGCGGTCGCGGACGCCAAGAGCGGCACGATCGACGCCAACGGCCTGTTCACGCCCGCGAAGAACTATAAGGGCGATGTGACGGCCCGTCTGCTTGTGGACGGCACTGTCAAGGGCACGACGACCGCGAAGATCGCGGACATCACCGACTTGTCGTTCAGCGGCGCAGCGGTGTCGCTGGACTTTGGCGCTACGTCGGATCTTGGCCTGGTTGCCAAGTGCGACGGTATGGACATTGTCTATAAGGCCGGCGACTTTGACTGGACAATCCAGTCCAAAACGGATGGTGTCTCGGATGCGGACGTTGGCCACATGGACGGCAACACGTTCGTGGCCGGAAAGGGTACCAGCACGATGAACGCGACGGTCAAGGCCACGTATGCCTATGACAAGTCCAAGACGGCGGAGATCAGCGTGGAGATCGGCAAGCTGCCGGTCACGCTCATGGACTTTGAGCCGGATGAGAACGGCCCGCTGACGGGTGCCCACTACCATTGGGGCAAGAGTACTTTCGTGGATAACGGCACTACGAAGGGTTACGTTGGCAATGTCTCTCCCATCACCGTCATCACCGGTGGTACATACACGGAAAATCCCACCTACGCCACGCTGGAGGCCCCCTATCGCTTTACCGGCAACTGGGATGAAGATGTGCCGGCTTCCGATATTTTCCGTGCCAATGGCTACACCTTCTATCTCTGGCCCAACGGCTCCATCACCACCTACGGTGTCGGCGCTGTGAAAACCACCACGAAGGAGGACGGCGGCTGTGTCCGCTTCGGCGACTACTCTCTGGAGCTGAACTATGACTATTCCTCCTACGACGGTTCTAGCAACAGTAACTTCTATGTGCGCTACTGCGGTGAGCAAACCAAGATTGAAGGGTATCCCACGGAAATCGGCGTCTGGGTCTATGTCCCCGAGGGTTCCTGGGAATACGCCCTGTATGCAGACCTGATGTATTGGAACGGTTCTGATTACGAAACCAAGAATTTCAAGCTGCTGCACGCCAAAAACGGTGACACCAGCGACACCAGCGAAGGGAATCTCACCAACATGACAAACTGGTCCGGCTGGCAGTATTGCTATGCGGATGTCAGTGAATTCTTTGCCACCTATCAGAATCCGGAGCATCCCATCAGCATCATCCCCGGTCAGGGCCTGTTTTGGCTATCCTATCAGCCCGGCGGCGACGCCGAGTTCAAGGGCCGCAAAAACGGCTCTTTGTACTTCGATAATTACCGCGTGGTCTACGGCACGAACCTCGACGACCTGGATAATCCGATCATCGACGAGATGACGATCAACGGCCAGACGCTCACGAGCGACGGCGCCACCGTCATCAACGCCAACGCGATCGAAGCAGTCGCAAAGTACCATGATGTGGACGGTCAGAACCGCTCCGGCATCAATGCACAGGCGACGGCGGTCAAGATTGACGGCGAGCCGATCACGTCAGCGGACTGTTCCGACGCAAATGCGACCGTCCGTCTGAATCTCCAGAACGGCAAGCACACCATGACGGTCTCCGTGTCTGACAAGTTCGGCAACACGATCGAAAAGACCACGGCCTTTGTCGTTGCCGGCGATATGCAGGACACGGCCACGGTCAGCGTCAGCGGCTCGAACTTTGTCCCGCTCGGCAGCGACTATACGCTGACGGTCACGGCGGACGGCAAGATCCAGTCTGCGGACATCACGATGCTCAACCTCAACGATGACATCGGTGAGCCGACGGTGACCTATGCCAACGGTGTGACCGGCAAACTGACGTACACCAAGACCGGCTTTAAGAAAGCCATGCTGAAGCTGCACCTCGAGGCGGCGACCCCGGTCGAGGGTGAGCTGGCCGCGCTGACCTTCAAGATTGACGCCGGTCTGGACACAACGGTCAACCAGCTTACGTACACGGTGTCCAACATTGCGCTCACCGCAGCGAACAGCAAGACCTACACGGCGGCCCAGGCGGCGGTGCGTCTGCCGCTGTCGGCGTACTACAGCATTCAGCCCGGCCCGCAGGCGGTCGGCATGTCCAGCGTGATCGCGGTCTATGAAAAGGACGGCAGTCCCGCTGCCGGCGTGACCGTGTCGCTCGACGGCGCGGAGATCGGCAAGACCGATGCCAACGGCCTGCTCGAGACCTTCGCTATGAAGGAACTGGCAGCCGGAACGGTCTGCAAGCTCACAGCAACCGGACCGAAGGGCGTTGCCGAGGCGACGAAGGTCACCGTTCTGGCGGACGCTGCCGGTGCGGAGTATACCGGTGTCAATCTCAACGCGTCCGAGAGCAGCAGCACGAGTCAGAATATCAGCTGGCTGTCCGGCCTCGGCACGGCCGGCAAGGCGGTCGTTCAGTACCGCGTCAAGGGCACGGACGCCTGGCAGACGGCGGACGGCACCTGCACACTCACCGGCTTCTCCACCTCCAAGGACGCAGCTTATGTCAATACGATTCAGCTTACGGGTCTGACGGCCGGCACGGATTATGAGTTCCAGGTCGGCGACGGCAGCACCTGGTCGGAGACCCACTTCTTCCGCACGAGCGCCGCTGCGCAGGATACCACGGCCTTTGTCGTCATGGGCGACACGCAGATGTCCGGTAACCGTGAGGCGGATGCCGAGAGCATCGCAGTCCTCGAAAAGCTCGGCGCTCTCGTCAAGGACAAGCAGGTCGATTTCGGCCTCCAGACGGGCGACTATGTCGACAACGCCACCAACTACGCCATGTGGGCCGAGATGCAGGAAACGTTCAACCACACGTTCCCGAGCGTGGACTTCATCCATACGCTTGGCAACCACGAATACTATGGCGACTTCAGCGGCACGGTTGCCGGTAACATCCTCCAGCTCCCGGGTAAGGATTATTACTCCGTGGAGTACGGCGATGTCTATGTCGCCGTCATCAACGACGGCGCCGACCTGAGCGAAGCCTGCGCATGGCTCCAGCAGGACGCTGCGCAGAGCACCTGCATGTGGAAGGTTCTGTCCATCCACCAGCCGCCGTATTACACGAACGTCAATGGAGGCAGCGAGAAGTTCCATGAGCTGATCCCGGCCGCGGCAGAGGCTGCCGGCATCGACGTGGTCTTCTCCGGTCATAACCACTCCTATGCACGCATCATGGCCAAGGACGGCGCGGCCGTCACCGAGAACGGCGTGACCTATTTCATCTGCGGCGATCTGGGCGAGAAGTCCAGAGATATCAACTACGCCATCAACTCCGACTTCGAATATGCCTATGCAGAGCAGAAGTATGAAGGCCTGATCCTTTACGTTACGGCCAACGATCAGACCATGACCGTCTCGGCCTATGACAGCAAAGACGGCCGCCTTGTGGATTCGGCGACGCTGCAGTCCCGCTGCTCGAAGGGCCACCAGCTGACGACCTACCAGAATGGCAAGTCTGCCTGTGCGGTCTGCGGCAAGCTGATCGACGTCAAGGATGCGCAGTACACCGGCTGGATGACCGTCGAGGGCACCGAGCAGCAGATGTACTTCCTGGCTGGCGACTATGTCACCGGCTGGCAGCAGATCGGTGAGGAGATGCATCACTTCGGTGATGACGGCATTGCCCACGTGACCGAGACGGTCGATACCCGTACCTGCACGAAGTACGGCTGGCTTCTGACCACCTGCAAGACCTGCGGCGCGACGACGCACGGCGCATCTCTCTGGCCGGAGGGTCACAAGTGGGATGATAACCATGTCTGCACGAAGTGCGGCTTCGTAGGCAGGGATATCTCCAAGGCGGAAGTCAAGGCATATGACGCCGTTTACAACGGCGGCAGCACGCCGTGCTATGTGAAGGCCACCTATGAGGGACAGGCGCTGACGGTCAAGACCAGCGATGCGGGTGTTGACGGCTATGTTTCCTATTCCAACAATACGAAGGTCGGCTATGGTACTGTGACGATCCGCGGTATGGGCGATTATTATGGCACCGTGTCCGCCCAGTATAAGATCGTACCGCCTGTTGTCACCGGCGTTTCGGTGACGGATGTCGGCCAGAAGCGCCTGACCGTCAGCTGGAGCCCCGCGCTGGGTGCGGAAAACTACCGTGTGGAGATCAGCCGCGACGGCGGCACCACGTGGGAAAAGGTGGACGTTATCGCGCAGACCAGCATTGTGGTCACGGGCCTGAACCCGTCGACGGAGTACAGCTTCCGTGTGTATGGCTGCACGAAGATCGGCAATGATTGGTTCAAGTCTCAGCATTATTCCAGTGTCGTCAGCGCGACGACGCTCAACGCCGACCAGTACGCACCGTCCGAGCAGTTCAAGGACATCAGCGCGACAGTCGACGGACAGACGATCTCCGGCATGCAGTCCGGTGCGGATCAGTATCTGTTCCTGCCGGCCAGTGCGAACCTGAGCAAGCTCGCTCTGACGGTCACGACACAGAACAGCGACGAGCTCAAGATCGAGCTGCAGGGTGCCAAGGGCACGCAGACGCTCGACGGCTCTGACGTGGACGTCACCAAGCTGGCGGATGTGCAGGACGGCCTGTATGACCTCACGGTCCTCGTCAACGGCCAGAAGGCTGCGGTCGTGCACATCGCACAGTCGGCCAACATCAATGCGCTCTACATCACGAGCGACGACCCGGCCGCAAAGGGCAGAGACTTTGTCGATGCCAGCAAGTCCAACATCGCGACCGGCAAGCTGCTCGTCGTAGACAAGGACGGCAAGACCGTGTATGACGGTGCGCTCACGCAGCTCAAGGCGCGCGGCAACACCACCTTCACAAACGCCGAGAAGAAGTCCTACCAGATCAAACTGGACGGCAAGTCCGACCTGATCGCCTGCGGCGAGAAGGTCAAGACCTGGACGCTGCTCGCCGGCTCCCACGACGCAACGCTCATGCGCGACAAGATGTTCAAGGATCTTGCCAAGTCGCTCGGCATGCCGTACACGGCCAGCACCGACTGGGTGGATCTGTACTACGACGGCGTGTATCGCGGCACATACATCGTCAGTGAGAAAAACTCCGTCAACAAGACGGGCGTCAACATCACCGATATGGAGGATGCCTACGAAAAGCTCAACCCCGGCTACGGGGAGAATGCTTCCACGGCGCTGGCCGAGAACAAGTACGGCCAGACCTATCAGTACACCACGGGTCTGACCGAGCCGGAGAACATCACTGGCGGCTACCTGCTCGAGCTCAACGGTACGAAGCTCGACGAAAGCTACAACCCGAAGTATGACGAGGCCAGCGGCTTCATCACCGGTAAGGGCTCCGCGATGAATGTCAAGAGCCCCGAGTATTGCGGCAAGGACGCAATGGCCTATATCAGCGAGTACTATCAGGAGTTTGAGGACGCCGTCTACGCGAAGGATGCCGACGGCAACTTCACCGGCTACAATGCGCAGACCGGCAAGTACTACTATGAATACTGCGATCTGAACTCTCTGGTCAAGGCTTACCTGATGCAGTACCTGTCCGGCAATTCGGACGCATTCTACTCCTCGTTCTTCTTCTACAAAGACGTGGACGGCATCATGTACGCCGGCCCCGTCTGGGATATGGAACTGACTGGCGGCGGCGGCTGGTCCGGCATTATTACCTCGGACAACACCTTCATTAACGGCCGCTACCTCGCAGAGGCGCTCATCAAGATCCCCGGCTTCCGCGCCGCGGTGAGCAACTACTATCACAACACGTTCCTGGCGCAGGCGCAGGCGCTTGTCGGCGACAACGGCAAGGTTCAGAGCTACTACAACCGCATCTCGGCCAGCGCTGCGATGAACTATCGGCAGTGGCCGCTGATTCGTGTCGGCAAGCCGAGCTCGGATAATCACTTTTGGCCCAGTGGTACGACTTATACCGATACCGTCACGGATCTCAACACCTGGCTGACCGCGCGCATTGCGAAGATGAGCGCAGAGTTTAATTACACCTGGGACAATGGTGTTGTGACGAAGGAGCCGACTTGCTCCGAGTACGGCGTTCGCACCTACACCTGCGAAAATGGAAACATTATGCTTGAGAGCATCCCGCTCAAGCCGCACACGCCGGAAGTGATCCCGGCGAAAGCCGCGACCTGCACAGAGACCGGCCTGACGGAAGGCAAGCACTGCTCCGTCTGCGGTGAAGTGCTGGTGGCGCAGGAAGTGATCCCGGCGCTTGGCCACAAGGAAGTGGTCGACCCGGCGAAGGCTGCAACCTGCACGGAGACTGGCCTGACGGAAGGCAAGCACTGCTCCGTCTGCGGTGAGATCCTCGTTGCACAGACGGTGGTCCCGCTGGCACCGCACACGCCGAAGGCGACACAGATCACTCCGGCGACCTGCACGAAGGACGGCGCAGCGGGCGGCATGGTCTGCTCGGTCTGCGGCGCGACGCTGGAAGGCCAGAAGCGCATTCCGGCCAAGCACCACTATGTTGACGGCTACTGCACGGTCTGCGAGAAGCAGGATCCGATGAGCATCCCGTGCACAGGCGACGAGCATTGCCCGGGCTATCTCTTCAGCGATATGCCGGCGGTCGACTTCTGGTCGCACGATGCGATCGACTTCGTCGTTGCGCACAAGCTCTTCTACGGCACGAGCGCCACGACCTTCGAGCCTGAGACCAAGCTCTCCCGCGCAATGATCGTTGAGATCCTTTACACGCTCGAGGGTGAGCCTGCCGTTACCGGCAAGAACCCCTTCAGCGACGTTGCGGATAACGAATGGTACACCAACGCGGTGATCTGGGCGGCACAGAACGAGATCGTGGCCGGCATTGGCGACGGCAAGTTTGACCCGAACGGCGATGCAACGCGTGAACAGACTGCGACGATCCTGCATGAATATGCGATGTTCAAGGGCTGCGATGTGGACGTGTACGGTGATCTGTCCGCGTTTACGGACATGGACAAGGTTTCCGACTTCGCGAAGGAGCCCATGACCTGGGCGGTCGCCGAGAGCCTGATCTCCGGCGCTGTCGTCGATCACCAGACGGTGCTCGATCCGCAGGGAGTGACGACGCGCGAACAGTTCGCGATGATCATGGCGATGTATGTGATGAACGTCCTCCCGCTTACGCCCGAGGAGCCGACGGAGCCGAGCGTCCCGACGGAGCCGAGTGTTCCGGCGGAGCCGAGTGTTCCGACGGAGCCGAGTGTTCCGGCGGAGCCGAGTGTCCCGGCGGAGCCGAGTGTTCCGGCAGAGCCGAGTGTTCCGGCAGAGCCGAGCGTTCCGGCAGAGCCGAGTGCTCCCCAGGACCAGACGGTTATCGAGCATTCGTAAGGATGGTTCCAACCTGTAAGCATTCCAAAACCTAACGGGGCACCCCGGAGCGGCTTTACCGCTCCGGGGTGTTTTTTCGTCGTCTTTCGTCAAAAAGTTCGGAAATTCCTGTCACGCTCTTGACAAAATCGTGCCCGCCGTGCTAGCTTTTTCATTAGGGAAATGAATTCACACAGAAAGGCAATGGCAATGACACTAGATGAATTGAAGATCGGTTCCTCAGCAGTCATCACAGCGGTCGGTGGGGACGGCGCGCTGCGATGCCGGCTGTTGGACATGGGGCTCACGCCCCGTACCCGCGTCACTTTGCAGAAGGTGGCGCCGATGGGTGATCCCATCGAGATCCGCGTGCGCGGCTATGAGCTGACGCTGCGCGTGGAGGAAGCGAAAAAGATCGAGATCGAGGGGGTGCCGGCATGATCTTTGCACTTGTCGGCAACCAGAACTGCGGCAAGACGACGCTCTTCAACGCCCTCACCGGCTCCAACCAGCACGTGGGCAACTTCCCCGGTGTGACCGTTGACCAGAAGATGGGCGAGATGCGCGACGAGAAGGGCTGCTCCGTCGTTGACCTGCCGGGCATTTACTCCCTGCGCCCGTATACGCAGGAGGAGATCGTCTCGCGCGATTTTATCATCAATCAGAAGCCGGACGGCATCATCAACATCGTGGACGCCACGAATATCGAGCGCAACCTGTATCTGACGCTGCAGCTGCTTGAGCTGCGTGTGCCGATGGTGCTGGCGCTGAACATGATGGACGAGGTGCGCGCCAACGGCGGCGCTATCGATGTGCAGAAGATGAGCCAGGCACTGGGCATCCCCATCGTGCCGATCTCGGCGGCGAAAGGGGAGGGCGTGTCCGAACTCGTGGACCAGGCGCTGACCGTTGCGCGCAGCCGGACGCTGCCGAAGGTGACGGATTTCTGCTCGGATGATTCTGCCGTGCACCGCTGCATCCATGCGGTCGTGCATCTGATCGCCGACCATGCCGACCGCATCGGCGTGCCGGCGCGATTCTGCGCGGCCAAGCTCATCGAGGGCGGCGACGACCTTGCGGCATCGCTCGAGCTCGATGAAAACGAGCGGGAGCTGCTCGAGCACTGCATCGTGCAGATGGAAAACGAGACCGGGCTCGACCGCAACGCGGCCCTTGCGGACATGCGCTACACGTTCATTGAGGGCGTCGTGGCGTCGTCCGTGGTCAAGTGCCATGAGAGCAAAGAGCACGCGCGCTCCATGAAGATCGACCGCATCCTCACGGGCAAATATACCGCCCTGCCGACGTTCCTCGTTGTGATGTTCCTCACGTTTTATCTCACGTTCAACGTCATCGGCCAGTGGCTGTCCGATCTGCTGCAGCTCGGCATCGATGCGCTGACCGGCGTCGTGGACGCCGCGCTCACGGCCTACGGCATCAACCCTGTGGTACATAGTCTCATCATCGACGGCGTGTTCGCCGGTGTCGGCAGCGTGCTCGTATTCCTGCCGATTATCGTGACGCTGTTTTTCTTCCTGTCCATTCTGGAGGACACCGGCTATATGGCCCGTGTCGCCTTTGTCATGGACAAGCCCCTGCGCAAGATCGGCCTGTCCGGCCGCAGCGTCGTGCCGATGCTCATCGGCTTCGGCTGCTCGGTGCCGGCCATCATGGCCACGCGCACCGTCTCGTCCGACCGTGACCGGAAGATGACCATCCTGCTCACGCCATATATGAGCTGCTCGGCGAAGATCTCGATCTACGCGTTCTTCACGGCGGCGTTTTTCCCGCGCTACCGCGCGCTCGTCATGCTGGGGCTGTATGTTCTCGGCATCCTCATCGGCATCATCGCGGCGCTCATCATGAACAAGACGGCCTTCCGCGGCAAGCCCGTGCCGTTTGTCATGGAGCTGCCGAACTACCGCATGCCCGGGCTCAAGAGCGTGGCGCTGCTGCTCTGGGAGAAGGCGAAGGATTTTCTCCAGCGCGCGTTCACGGTCATTTTCCTCGCGACGATCATTATCTGGTTCCTTCAGAGCTTTGACACGCGCCTGAACGTCGTGGCCGACAGCGCCAACAGTCTGCTTGCGCTCATTGGGCAGTTTATCGCGCCCATCTTCCGGCCGCTTGGCTTTGGTGACTGGCGGTGCGCCACGGCGCTCATCTCCGGCTTCATTGCCAAGGAGTCTGTCGTCAGCACGCTGCAGGTGCTGCTCGGCGGCGCGGCCATTTCGTCGCTGCTCACCACGCGCTCGGCCATCAGCTTCCTCGTGTTCACGCTGCTGTATACGCCGTGCGTGGCCGCGATCGCCACCATCCGCCGCGAGCTGGATTCCCGGCTCAAGACGGTCGGCGTCGTGGTCCTGCAGTGCTCGGTCGCGTGGGTCGTGGCGTTCGTTGCATATGCGATCGCGGGGCTGGTGTGATGCGGCTGATCGACTATCTCCTGCTGGCCGTCGTGGCCGTGTGCGCCGTCATCGCGTTTCGCGTCTGGCGCCGCGCCATGAAAAAGGGCGGCTGCTGCGGCAGCGGCTGCACCGGCAACTGCGCGCAGTGCACCCATCACTGCAGCGATCAAAAGCACAAATAGATGCAAAACAGAGACGGCGTGTCCGTCTCTGTTTTGTAATATTGCTCAAAATTTTGGATCCAGCAACGGATCAGATTATTCTTCAAAACCGTCTGCACCTTGGAATACTGCCGGTACTGGCGGTAGCAGTTCTTCAGCAGCCGGGTACCTTCCTCTGGAACGTACCTCGGCAAAGTGAGCCAGCGGTCAAGGCCGTAGTTTGCCAGCTTGACAGCGTCTTTCTTATCGGTCTTGACACGCCGCAAATCGTTGTTCCCGTAGCCATGCACCAGCTTTGCATTGACGACGGAAACATATAGTCCTGCGTCGTAAAGCCGCTTTGCCACCGGCGCATGGTAATTTCCTGTGGTCTCCATGACCACAGGGGTCTCACCGTTCAGGCTTTTGAGCCGCCTTGCCAGCTCGTTCAGTTCACTGTCGGTGTGACGGACTTCAAAGGGTGAGATGACGACCTCTCCGAAGGGACGCATGACTGCAACCGTGCTTCTGCCTTTGGAAATGTCGATACCTACAGAGTTCATTCGCATTCCTCCAATCTGTGAATCGCAACCGAAATCCATCTTCTCTCATTGCCGATTCAATCTATTGGGTGACGCGAACTCTATGGCTCAGCCTGCTCAAATCGAACGCTGCAATAAGGGGATGGCTGACAGTCTTTCATTCGGACATAGAAGCCCAAGGAGTGTGCGGTCAGCCAGTTGCTCCCCTTATTGTAGCTTAGGCACGAGATGGAAAGAAAGCCGGACTGGCTGCCCGGCTTTCCTGTCCAAATTTATTGTAATAGGAGAACCACCATGAAATACTTTACCAACATCCGCACCCTCGACGAGCTGCGCGAGCAGTACGCCGGGCAGGATCGCGCGAAAGCGTTTGCCCGCTTCTGGGCGACGGCATAAGCCGTCCCCGGCCGCACTCCGTCCGCCGGTAAAAGTCCGGCGCTGATAAGCACGAGCGAAACGGAGGCTGTATCATGGATCAGATTATCAAGTATTGCCGCGATTGCGGCGCTGATTCCGGCCGCGAGTTTTGGCGCAAGGCCGACGCAGTGCGGTATGCCCGCGCTTGCATCTGCCCCGATTGGGAGTATGTCGCGGTAATCAACACGTGCACCAAGCGTGTTGATGTGATCAAGGGCGTGCCGATGATGGTGCGCTATGCGACCGGATGCACCGAGTAAAAGCGCGGAAAGCTCTGCGCTATCTACGGGGGGACAAGAAAGCGCGCCCGCCTCCGTCGGCTTCGCGCCTTGATCTCCGCACGCGGTTAGCATTTTAGTTAGCATTTTGTTAGCAAAATGCGCTTGTATTATGCGGAAAACAATCGTAAATCCGCGACGTTTTTCGCACTGCAAAGCTTTCCAAAAGCGCTGCAAAGCATTGATAAATAAAGAAAAACCAGCAATCACAACGGATTGCTGGTTTTCTCTGTTCTGGTGGAGCAGAGCAGAGCTTAAACGAACACTCAGCCTCGTTATTCTCTACTGCGTTAACTGCGGATTCTATTGGGATTTGGATTGTATTTTTATTGCCGGAGAAGCTGAACACCAGCC
>ERZ857480.13262-NODE-20343-length-17646-cov-27.1018_pt1 | contig 17646 bp, 15 predicted proteins | sample MGYA00519767_ERZ857480 | MGnify/ENA primary metagenome ERZ857480 (study PRJEB31778, sample SAMEA3449210) | human gut metagenome | biome: human gut; feature: human-associated habitat; material: faeces | place: United Kingdom | collected 2010/2012 ...
AGAAAGCTTGAGAAGAAGCATAACGCCCTTGTCGAGCGTCTTTCACTTATGAACACCCAGACCTATGCCTCTTCCAAAAGTCTCAAAGGTATTGACCGTAAAAGGGTCGTAAAAGGGAAGCATGATGACAAGGATAATTAGAAAGATGTCAACACCTGCATACAGGGAAGCTAAAAACCGTCTGTCGGATATGGACTGGAACACCTCTGTGCAGAACCTGCTGAACTGGGCCGACAAAGGTGCCATGCAGCTGAACAAGCTGATACCTGCCCTCAAGAAAATTGCCCTTCAGGACGGCGCCAATTCTCTCCCCTTTTATATGTATCTTGACAACGAACTTATGGATATAGATCATCTCTGCTGTCTGGCTCATGCAAGGGCAAAGTTCAAGTATGCCTTCGACCAGGGAAGCCCGCAGGCAAGAATCTTCCTTGAGCAGATAGCAAAGTTATACGGCATGGAAGAGACTTACCGCCGGGAAAAACTCACTTCAGACGAGATTTACCACAGAAGAAACAGTAAGGAAACGACGGAAATCATCGATAGGATAAGGACAGAGCTTTATGATCTGCTTGCAAATCCGGATGAGAACCGAAGCGAACTTATGAGCAAGGCCCTTAACTATCTGAAGAACTTCTGGAATCAGATCTTCGCCTACAGAAATGACGGAGAATACTCAATAGACAATATGGCGGCGGAAAGAGCGATAAGACCAATCACTGTCCAACGAAAGAACAGTCTGTTCTTCGGAAGCGTGAAAGGAATACAGAACTCCGCAATCTATAATACCTTTATAGAAACCTGCAAACAGGTAGGTGTCTCCTTCAGGGATTACTTCTGCAGGCTGCTCAGAGAATTAAAAAAGGGAAGAACGGATTACGAAAACCTGCTTCCCATGACAATATGCAAATAATAATCGTTAAATTTGTGGATTCTTTTTTAGACGGGTGCCGACTGGCGCCCGTCTAAAAGGGGATACCCTAAAATTGGAAGTTTACACAATTTAGAATTTTATTATACAAAAAAACATATAAAAATAGTCAACATTCTAATTTTCATTCCATGAATATTAAAATCATAGATTACAACTCTATAAAATCCTTTCATGAAATTATTAATTTGGCTTTTATAGAAATGTTTTCATCTACTTTTGATAATGTAGATTATATCAGTGGTAAATCAGCCCAACTAAACAATAAAAAAATAACCAAGGAAGTAAAAGGATTTTTTTTTGAGAACGTACGATACAAAAGACTTTTTACCATAGAAACAGATACTCGATTAATGGCTTTGATAAGGCACCTATGTGGTTTTTTTACCACACTATATTACTATTTTATAATAGATAGACGAGACATCATATTTTATAATTATACAAATTATTTTTCATTACCAATTATCTGCTTATTAAATCACATACTGCATAAAAAGATAATATTTACATTTCATGGAGAGCTTGAACTACTCACTAGCAAAACCAAGTTTTTCAGACCTCCTACTTTATATAAGTTCTTTCTAAATATAGGCCTAAAATATTGTTTTACGGGAAGTTCTTGCAAAGGATTAGTACTTGGAGATTCAATTAAAACGAACATACTCAGTTTATATCCTCATATTTCTAAAGAAATCATATCAATTTGCCATCCGTATTACTTCAAAAACAATAACCAAATCACCAAATCACAAGATAATCAATCTCCTCAACCACTAAGAATTGGAACAGTAGGTTCCATAAATAAAAATAAAGGGTTAATGGAACTTATAGAAATATCACTAAGATTACAGCCATATATTCAAAACTCCCAATTAGAAATTTTTTGTATAGGAAAAATTAATGATAACAGTATTGAATTACCATCTAATATTCAACTAATAGGCAATGAAAATGGATTATCAAGAGAAGAATACGAAAAATCCATTAATGCATTAGATTACATTCTATATCTATATCCTATACATTCTTATAAATTAACTGCTAGTGGGGCAATAATGGATGCCATTAAATTAGAAAGACCAATAATATCTTTAAAAAATGACTTTTTTTCATATCTTTTTCAAGATTCATGCCCTGGCTATTTAACTGGCTCAACAGATGAACTTATTTCTACAATAGAAAAGATTATCCATACAAAAACAACTCCAAATTTTCAAAAAGAATTCACAAAGGTCAAGCACAAAATTGATATAAAAACAAATACAATCTTGCTGATGGAACAAATTAATGATATCATAAAAGACAACTCAAAATGAAAATATTTTTTTTGATTGAAAATATTAACAGAATTGCAGGAACTGAAAGAATTACTTTAGATCTTATTAATTTATTATCTCAAAATACTAATTGGGAAATAAGTTTAATCTGTCTCAAAAGTATCACAACAAACAATTTAGAATTAAACAGCCATGTGAAACTTATCAGTCTTAACAGTAGTCTACAAAATCCAATTAAAAGTATAAAAGGGTTACATTTACTTATAAAACAAGAACAGCCCAACTATTTAATTAATGTAGCTGTTATTATGAGTCGGATCAGTATATTCGCGACACTACATACCTCAACTAAAGTTATCACATGGGAACATTTCAATTTACATGCAGGTTCAAAGCTCGGATATATATGGAGACTTTTATCCGCAAGCTTAAGCCATAAGACGGTTGTTCTAACTCATAAAGACAGACAGTCCTACCCCAAATGGTTACAACATAAGGTGGAAACAATCTATAATTTCACCACAATAGATAATACTATCAAAGCTGATACGGAGAACTCAAACATTGTGATATCTGTGGGTAGATTAACTTATCAAAAAGGGTTTGACATGCTATTATATGCATGGGAAATTGTACATCAAAATAACCCAGAACTCATCTTATATCTCATTGGAGATGGAGAAGATAAACAAAAACTAAAAGAACTTTCCCAACAACTTCAGATTGATAAATCCATTATCTTTATTTCACAAAACAATGAAATAAACAAATATTATCAGAAGGCTGGATTATATGTCATGTCTTCTAGATTTGAAGGATTACCTTTAGTCCTTATTGAAGCCAAAAGGATGGGACTACCGTGTATCAGTTTCGATTGCCCCAATGGTCCCAATGAAATCATAAGAAAAGATATAGATGGCTACCTAATAGAACAGGCCAATATTTCTGCACTAGCCCATCAGATTATCAAAATCTTTAATGACAGGAAACAGCTTTGTCGCCTAGGAAAAGAAGCAGCTCTTGATGCAGAAAAAAGATTCTCAGGAAATGCTATCATTAATCAGTGGATTACATTATTAGCCAAATGCTAACATATATAATTTTCTTTATTATATCACTATTATTCTCCTTCATTGATTTTGCTAAAATCAATCCCATAAGAAAAAGAGGTATATTTATTTTCTTTACCATTGGAATCATAATTTTCATAGGAGGAAGATTTTATTGTGATAATGATTACACGAATTACATTTATTTTTTTAACGAAACTCCTCCTCTTCATAAAATGGATTACTCCACTTTTATGGGTATATATTTATTATACCAGGTAGAACCATTATTTTTTCTTTTTAGCTCCATTTTTAAGATGATAGGTTTAGGAGGACAATCTATTATTTTTTTCTATACAATTTGTACTTTTACTTTTTTTTCTATTTTTATACTCCGAACATCTTCTTTCCCATTTATTTCTCTTTTTCTATATTCAACCTGCTATTTTTCATTACCTTTTATGCAAATGAGATTTGGATTAGCCTCGTCTTGTTGTATCTATGCAATATTAAAATTAAACAATGGACAATCACGCTCCTATTGGAAATGGCAAATAATAGCAATACTATTTCATTTTACAGCATTGGCCGGTTTTACATATTTCTGCATTAGAAGATTAAGGATAACTCCTAAATATACTTATATAATTCTTTTATCAAGTCTTTTATTATTATTTTTCCCCATAAGAAGCTTATTTTCATTTGTTGTAAGCTTTATAGGTATGCATCGATATTTAAATTATTTGAATGAAGAAGCTTTAAGTCTTTCATCTACATTCCTACATATCATAATCTTTTCACCATTATATATTTTCCATAATAAATTACGCAATACTATACCTGAATACGATATGTTTTTAAAACTCTCATTATTAAGTATTCTTCTGATGGTCGTTTCCACCCAACTTCCTATTTTAACAAGATTTGCTATTCTATTCGCCACAAGTTCATGTTGCTTTATACCTGCATACATCTCACTTGTCAAGAAAGATAATAGAAATGTTATCATTGTATGGATACTTATTTGTTTTTACGCTCTATTAAAATTTTATCCTAGTCTGCAACACATTGATTCTTATCATTTTTTTATTTAATTGATTATGCTACCACTTGTAAGCGCTATTATCCCGGCCTATAACGCAGAAAAGACCATAGAAGATTGTATAAATTCCATTATCAATCAAACATACAACAATATTGAAATTATAGTTGTAAACGATGGCTCTACCGATTCAACAATAAATATTCTAAACAGGCTCACTACTAAAATAAAAAATCTTACTATATTTACAATATCAAATTCCGGGCCATCAAAAGCACGGAACTTAGGAATACAACATGCTCATGGTGAATATATAGCTTTTTTAGATTCTGATGATAAATGGTTGCCTGATAAAATCAATATGCAAGTCAATTATTTAATAAATAATCCTTCTATTGCTGTATTAGGTTGTAAAGCATCAATAGGGAAATTTATTAAACTAAATGATAACAAAAAACTGATTAAAATTTCTCCTCTCAAAATGTTATTGAAAAATCACTATTCAACACCATGTGTCATTATAAAAAAAGAAGTTCTAGAAAAATATCAGTTTAATATTGCTAGAAAATATGCAGAAGATTATTTATTATGGCTTACTATCGCTTTTAACAACTATAAATGTTACACACTAAATCAGACATTAGTAGAATTGGCTGATAAACAAATTTTCGGAGAAAGTGGTTTATCAAGTAAATTATGGGAAATGGAAAAAGGTGAATTATTTAATTTTCAACAATTATTTAAAGAAAAAAAAATATCTTTGATGGTATTTTATTTTGCTAGCCTATTTTCATTGATTAAATATTTCAGAAGGGTATTAATTTGTAAAGTTAGAAAATCCAAACAGTAAACTCTTTTAAATTCATCAAATACATGTAATATGAAAATATTATTTTCTGGAAATACAGCATGGGGAATGTATAATTTCAGACGCTTTATTTTTGAAAGTTTTATACAAAAAGGTAATCAAGTAATAGTTGTAACCCCCGAAGACAAGAAATATCAAAAGGAACTAAATCGAATTGGATGTCAATGTATTTCTATTCCTATTAACGCTAAAGGAAAAAACCCGCTCTATGATTTTTTAACATATCTAAAATACTATAAGATATTAAAAAAAGAAAAGCCTGATTTTTGTTTTTTCTATACTATAAAGCCCAATATTTATGGAAGTATGGCTGCCGGGAAACTGAACATTCCATTTATTCCTATAACCACAGGGCTTGGATATACATTCTTACACAAAAATATAATTAGCAAAATAGCTAAGATATTATATAAGAAAGCTTTCAAAAAGGCAAATGAAGTCTGGTTTCTCAATAATGAAGATGTTCAAAGTTTTCAACAAGAAAAAATAGTGATGGGGAAAAAACTGTTTCTATTACATGGAGAAGGAATTCCAACTGAACATTTTGAATATCAACCATTTACAGAAAATACAGAATCAATTTTTCTTTTATCTGCTAGAATGTTATGGGACAAAGGAGTTAAAGAATTTGTAGAAGCCGCTCGTATTATTAAACAAAAATATCCATCTACAAAATTTCAATTATTAGGATTTGTTGATAATAAAAATCCTAAGACAATCCCCTTAAAACAAATACAAGCATGGGAAAAAGAAGGATATGTCGAATATTTAGGTTCCACAAATGATGTTCGTCCTTACATTTATAAAAGTACCTGCATAGTTTTACCTTCATACTATAGAGAAGGAATTCCTTTTAGCCTTTTAGAAGGAGCAGCATGCGGAAAACCCCTAATTACAACAGATAATATTGGCTGTCGAGATGTTGTCGAGAATGGAAAGAACGGATTTCTTTGTAGAATAAAAGACCCTTATGATTTAGCCTCATGTATGGAAAGAATCATAAACATGCCCATCGATAAATTAAATGAAATGGGATTATATGGCCGAAAAAAAGTAGAACAAGAATACGATATACATTTAGTTATTGAAGAATACCATAAGAGAATTATTCCCAACAAGATATAACAAGCTAAACAATGATAAGATGACAGAACAACAAAACAAACAGCAAGCCAATAATAATATTGAGATTGATTTAATTGAGGTTTTTAAGAAACTACTCAAAAGTAAGAGAAATATATTCAAAGCTATTGGAATAGGTATTATTTTAGGAGTTATCATTAGCTTTAGCTTACCTAAAACATATAAAGTAGAAATAAGTCTCTCACCTGAATCAGGAGTTAATGGAACAAGTGGATTATCCGGTATTGCTTCCATGTTCGGTTTAGGAGGTACATCTGCTGGATTTGGAGAAGATGCGCTGACTTTTAACCTGTTTCCAGAGATTGTAAAGACGACCCCTTTTGCTTTGGAAATACTTCAAATACCCATTCAAACTCAAAAAGAAGACAATATTATACTTTACGACTATCTGAATACAGAAAAAAAAGCCTGGTGGAGTCATGTAATGGGAGTCCCCAATATGGCGATTGGAGGAATCATGTCCTTATTTAGAGAAGAGCCTATTGATACAACCACTACTATCAACCCATTCCAACTTACAAAGGAACAAAGCAAACGCATCAGAATGCTACAAAATGTACTGGAAGTAGAAACAGACAAGAAAAGCAATATGACGAAAGTCACTGTTTCCCTGCAAGACCCGCTTGCAGCTGCAATCGTAGCAGACAGTGCCGTACACAAACTACAGGAATACATCACCGACTATCGTACCCGCAAGGCAAAACAAGATTATGACTTCCAATTCAATTTATGCGAACAATACAAAAAAGAATATTTTGAAGCCCAACAGGAATATGCCAAATTTGCAGATGCCAACCGAAATGTTATCCTTCAAGCTGTAACTTCTGAAAAAGATAGATTACAAAAAAATCTAAGTTTAGCAGAACAAATCTATAGCCAGTCCATGGGCCAGCTGCAGGTTTTGCGTGGGAAAGTGCAAGAAGCAAAACCGGTGTTTGCCGTAGTAGAACCGGCCACAGTGCCACTTGCTCCGGCATCTCCCAGGAAAATGCTCATCATCATTGCTTTTGCATTCTTAGCTTTTGTGCTTGAGTCTGTATGGATTCTTTTCGGGAAAGATATTTATCATGACTTCAAGAATGAACTGAAAAAGAAAGATTAATTCCAATACGGTATCATTATTTTATCTTTACACATATGAAATATCCTATAGGCATACAAACATTCGAACAAATCATAATGGATGGATATATCTATGTAGATAAGACTGATTTAATATATTCACTTGTAACAAGAGGGAAAATATACTTTCTCAGCCGCCCGAGACGATTTGGGAAAAGCCTTCTGCTATCTACGCTGGAAAATTATTTTCAGGGTAGAAAAGACTTGTTTGAGGGGCTAAAAATAAGCGAACTGGAAAATAACTGGCTTGCCTATCCGGTATTTCACATTGATTTTAATGGAGTAAACTTTAACCAGCCAAGGGCTTTGGAAGCTAAACTGGAAGGCTACATTTCTTCTTGGGAAAGGATATACGGAATAAATCCAGGAATTGACTTCAACTTGGGTTCCAGATTTGAGAATGTATTAAGGGCAGCAGCCCAGAAATATCAGCGGGGAGCTGTGGTCCTGGTGGATGAATATGACAAGCCGCTGCTGGATGTACTGGACCGTGACGAAAAATTGCTCAACCATAACCGTGATATACTGAAAGCTTTTTATTCTACATTTAAACTGGCTGACAGATATCTTCAGTTTGTATTTCTAACAGGAGTAACCAGATTCTCTCAGGTCAGTGTCTTCAGTGGATTCAACAGTCCGAAAGATATCACCATAAATGAAGAATATGAGGCAATATGCGGTATCACAGAAGAGGAACTGCAATTGTATTTTCAAACTTCAATCCAAGAAATGGCGAAAAGAGAAGAATGTACTGCCAACGAAATGAAACAGATTCTGAAACGGCAATATGATGGTTATCATTTCAGTGAACGGATGAAGGATATTTATAACCCATTCAGCATTTTGAATGCATTCGACTCCAAACGCCCTTATGACTTCTGGTTCAGTTCGGGCACGCCTGAATACTTAATCCGGTTATTGAACTTATCGGATGAGAACATCAACGAAATTACCGGGAAATATTATGACTCAAGTAATTTCATGGACTATAAAGCACATGCGGAAAATCCTTTGCCTATGCTTTTTCAAAGTGGTTATCTCACTATTAAAGATTACGACAAAAGAAGAAACCGCTTCATGCTGGATTTTCCAAACAATGAGGTGAAAAGTGGATTACTGACCTTAATAGCATCCAACTATCTTAAAACAAATGAGGATACACGTAATATTGCACAAGAAATGGTATTTTCTTTGGAAGATGGGAATCTGGAAAAATTTCATGGCATACTTACAGCTTTTCTCGCAGAAATACCCTATACTATGCGAAGAAAAGAAAATGAGCGAGAAAAAGAGCGGTATTTCCATTATACATTTTATCTGATTCTCCGACTAATGAGCGTGTACACGGTATATACCGAAAAGGAACAAAGCCAGGGAAGAGTGGACTGCATTATAGAAACGCCCAAATTCGTATATATTTTTGAATTTAAACTGAACAGTACAGCTAAAGAAGCCCTTCAACAAATTGAATCCAAGGGATATGCGAATCCATATAAAAATGATAAAAGAAAATTATATAAAGTCGGTATCAGCTTTTCATCTGAAACAGGTACAATAAAAGACTGGGATGTACAAAGTTCAGACGAAAAATAATGATCTGATAAAAACAAAAAACAAATGAAAAAACACTTACTAATAATCTGTGGCTTATTTTTATGCACATCCATTTCTGGACAGAGTGAAAACTCTTCCCTCACCTACCACGTGGAATTAGGAGCCACTGCCGGAAACGGTACGTACGCCCCATTGTGGTTCACTGGAAACCGTTACGGATTAGGAAGCACAAATCCGAATTCGGGATATCTGTTGGCAGGAATCTCATACGAAAAACAATTCAAACGCGGATGGCGTATTGAAGCCGGACTAGACATGGCGGGAGGAATTCATCAGGCGCAAGATGTGTTCATTCATCAGATATACAGTGATTTTTCCTGGAAGATGCTGACACTGAGCATCGGAAGCAAGGAACGCTCGGGTTTTCCACTGACCAAAAACACAGCACTAAGTAGCGGAATGATGGTGGAAGGTCCTAACACGCAACCGATTCCGCAAATCAGAGGAGAAATCAAGGAGTTTCTAAACGTGCCGGGCACAAAAGGATGGCTGGCTTTTAAAGGACACATTGCATACGGTTCATTTACAGACAATGGCTGGCAGAAGGAGTTTGTACGTCCGGGACAGTATTTCACAAAGGATGTGCTTTACCATAGCAAATCGCTCATGCTGCGGTTAGGGAACAAAGAAAAGCTTCCATTGGAGTTTGAATTCGGTCTTTTAATGGCGACACAGTTTGGTGGTGACCGCTATCTGAAACTGGAAGATGGAAGTACAGAGAAGGTGCTGGACATGCCGGACAATTTGAAGGCTTACTGGAAAGCTTTTTTCCCTCAAGCAGGAGGAAGTGATACTCCTGAAGGAGAACAAGTAAACGTGGAAGGAAACATGTTAGGAAGCTGGAACTTCGCACTGAATTACTATTTGGGACAATGGAAGTTCCGGGCTTATCTGGAACATTATTTTGAAGATACATCGCAGATGTTTTGGGAATATGGACGCTGGAAAGACGGACAAATCGGACTGGAAATTACTTTCCCGAAAAACCGGTGGATAACTACGGCTGTATGGGAAGGACTTTGCACAAAAGATCAAGCAGGCCCCCTGTTATTTGATAGCTTTTGGGGGCAATTCCCTGAATACCAAATCAGCGCCGATGATAATTATTACAATCATTATATTTATGGAGGCTGGCAGCACCAAGGTATGGGCATGGGCAACCCATTGCTTCCAGGACCAGCCTATAATGCAGACCATAGTATTTCATTCCGGAGTAATCGCGTAAGAGCACATCACCTGGGCATCAGCGGACAGCCTTCTTCGAAGTGGGGATACCGAATGCTGATTTCATTTGCCCGCCACTGGGGCACATACGACATTCCTCTTGACCAACAAAGAAAACAATTCAGTTCGCTCTATGAAGTAACTTATACACCGAAATGGGCAAAGGGATGGAGTGCTTCGGCTGCACTAGGACTTGACCGAGGTAATTACCTGGGTAATTCTACAGGAGGCATGCTGACCATCAGAAAAACAGGAGTGATTTTTTAATTGAAGAAAGAAGTATGAAACGAATTTTCTATATAGGGCTTTGCATAATGGTACTGGCCATGGTATGCAACAGTTGCAAGAAGGAACCGATAAACAGTGAGATTGAAGGACACTGGCAATTATTGGAATTTACTACGAAAGCGGACAATGAGGTGCATCCGTGCGAACGCATCTATTACAGTATACAGCTTTGGGTAGTGGAAGTGGCAGAGAAGCAAGGGCCACAGGGATTGACTTCCTTCCGTGGAAGATACCAGTACGATGAAGCAAGTAATAGCATCACCCTGAACGACATGAGCACGTATGACCTTCCGGAAAACTCCCGTCCGGCTGAGGTATGGGAACTGGAGCCCTACGGACTAAACAATGTGAATACGACGTTCAAGGTAGTGGAAACAAACGGGAAATACATGACCTTAGAGTCTGATTATGCCATATTAAAGTTTAAGAAATTCTAAAGCAAAAGGCATATAATCAGAAGAAAAGCCCCGGCTGTCATTGGCAGTACGGGGCTTTTTCTATATCTTTGCGAGGTAAAATTTGATTATTTATGGAAAGAAAAGTAGCACTAATCACAGGTATTACAGGACAGGACGGATCGTTTCTGGCTGAATTCTTATTGGATAAAGGTTATGACGTACATGGTACTATTCGCCGCTCGTCAGTAGACTTCCGCGAACGTATTGCACATCTGGAAGGAAAGCCGAATTTTCACTTGCACTATGCAGATTTGAGTGACTCCATGAGTATTCTGCAAGTGGTAAGCAAGGTACAGCCGACGGAAATTTACAACCTGGCAGCACAAAGCCACGTACAGGTAAGTTTTGACTCTCCAGAATTTACAGCCAACGTGGATGCCACAGGGGTACTCCGCGTATTAGAGGCTGTCCGTCTGTGTGGACTGAAAGATACCTGCCGTATCTATCAGGCTTCTACTTCGGAACTTTACGGAAAGGTGGAAGAAGTGCCGCAGAATGAAAACACACCGTTCCATCCTTACAGCCCGTATGCAGTGGCTAAGCTGTATGGCTTCTGGATTGTGAAAGAATATCGTGAAGCTTACAATATGTATTGCTGCTCGGGTATCTTGTTCAACCATGAATCGGAACGTCGTGGGGAAACTTTCGTAACACGTAAAATTACGCTGGCTGCAGCCCGCATTGCACAGGGGAAACAGGAGAAGCTGTATCTGGGTAACCTGGACTCACTGCGCGACTGGGGTTATGCCAAGGATTACGTGGAATGTATGTGGCTGATTCTGCAGCATGAAACACCGGAAGATTTCGTCATCGCTACGGGTGTACAGCACAGTGTACGTGAATTCTGCTACCTGGCATTCAAGTATGCGGGCATCGAACTGGAATTCAAGGGTGAAGGTATCAACGAAAAGGGTTACGACAAGGCTACCGGAAAGTGTCTGGTGGAAGTCAGCGAGGATTTCTACCGCCCGACAGACGTGGTGAATCTCTGGGGTGACCCGACAAAGGCAAAGGCTAAGTTAGGCTGGAACCCGTCGAAGACAACCTTTGAGGAACTGGTAAAAATCATGGTGGATGCGGATATGGCAAAAGTGGCCGTAGAAAAGGCAGGAGAACAGATTCGCACAAACCTGGCAGAGTATCTGGAGAAGGGAATCGTGAAATAATGAAGAATGAGGAATGAAGAATTAATAATGAAGATTATATGTTCTTTTGTTCTTCTGTCTCTGAAACAATAAACAATTAATTTGTCGAATATGGACAAATCAGCGAAGATATATGTAGCGGGACACCACGGACTGGTGGGTTCCGCTATCTGGAATAACCTGAAGGAAAGAGGTTATAATAACCTGGTAGGACGTTCGCACAAGGAACTGGATTTGCTGGACCCGATAGCAGTAAAAAAATTCTTTGACGAAGAACAACCGGATGCAGTAATTTTAGCTGCAGCACACGTGGGAGGCATCATGGCCAACCTGCAATATCGCGCAGACTTTATCTACCAGAACTTACAGATTCAGCAGAACGTGATTGGCGAGAGTTTCCGTCACGGGGTAAAGAAGTTGCTGTTCCTGGGCAGTACCTGCATTTATCCGCGTGAGGCTCCGCAACCGATGAAGGAAGAGGTGCTTCTCACCTCCCCGCTGGAATATACGAACGAGCCGTATGCCATCGCGAAGATTGCGGGACTGAAGATGTGTGAAAGCTTCAACCTGCAGTATGGCACGAATTACATCGCCGTAATGCCGACCAACCTGTACGGTCCGAATGATAACTTCCACCTGGAAAACAGTCACGTACTGCCGGCCATGATCCGCAAGATTCACCTGGCGAAATGCCTGAACGAGGGCGACTGGGATGCGGTACGTAAGGACATCAACCTGCGCCCGGTGGAAGGTGTAAACGGAAGTAATACGGACGAGGAGATTCTGGAAAAGCTGGCGAAATTCGGCATCACACCGGAAGCGGTTACGCTTTGGGGTACGGGAAAGCCGATGCGTGAGTTCCTGTGGAGCGAGGAAATGGCGGATGCCAGCGTACATGTGTTGCTGAACGTGGATTTCAAGCAGACGTATGATGCGTCAAAGAAGAATGCGGACGGTATTACTGAAATCCGTAACTGCCACATCAACGTGGGTACGGGCAAGGAAGTGTCTATCCGCGAAGTGGCAGAGAAAATCATGAAGGAAATCAGCTTCAAGGGTGAGCTGCGCTGGGATGCATCGAAACCGGACGGCACACTGCGCAAGCTGACGGACGTAAGCAAGCTGCACAGCCTGGGATGGCACCATAAAGTAGAAATAGACGAAGGTATTCACCGCTTGTATGAATGGTACCTGAAGGGTATCTGCATCAATCATCAGACAGTATAATCCGAATGGAAGAGAAAATAGAGAGACACTGGTATGCTTTCTACGTAAGAATGCATCACGAGAAAAAAACGGCAGAAAAATTAGAAATGCTCCACGTGGAGCATTTCTTACCCATACAGGAAGTGGTGCGTCAATGGAGTGACCGGAAAAAGAAAATCAAGCAGGTCGTAATTCCGATGTTGATTTTTATCTGCACAGATGAAAAAGGACGAATTGAGCTGCTTCAGAATTTTCCGTCATTAACGGGCTGCTTGATAGACCCAGCAACCCGACGACCGGCCATTATCCGGGACAAAGAGATGGAACAGTTCAAGTTCATGCTGGATTACTCCGAAGAGACGGTACGATTCCAAAATGAGCCGCTGGCCCCAGGAGAACAGGTAGAAGTTATCAAAGGCTCTCTGAAAGGTCTTCAAGGTGAGCTGGTAGAAATAGGAGGACACTCGCAGGTGATGATACGCATTGACCATCTGGGCTATGCCACCGTGGAAATACCAGTAGGATACGTAAAGAAAGTATAAGTCAGTTTTCTCAAAAGAGAAAGCGGGAAAATAAAAGAAACGGCGGGAAGTTGCGTATATTGAAAAGCAACTTCCCGCCGTTCCTTGTTATTGGAAGAATACGTCATCAAGACGTGTGGTATTTTCTTCTTCTATCTCTGTCAGACGGTCTTTACAAGGATCAAAATCACCTGGAATATCGAAAGTCTCGTCTTGAGAGTAGCCTAATGTTTTGTCAGCATAGACTTTCTGCATGTAGATACCCCAAATAGGCAATGCCATAGAAGCCCCCTGACCGTCGCGCATCGTATCGAAATGGATGTCGCGTTCTTCACCACCTACCCAGCAACCGGATACCAACGATGGAGTGAAGCCCATAAACCATCCGTCGGAGTTGCGGTTGGTAGTTCCTGTCTTACCTCCCATATCAGCCTTGATGCCGTACAGACGACGGACACGGCCACCGGTACCTTCATTAATTACGGCACGCAGCATAACGAGCATCTTATAAGAAGTGGATTCACTAATGACTTCATTCACTTGCGGCGTGAAGTTGGCTATGACGTTGCCATCATTGTCTTCAATACGGGTGACAAATAACGGAGCGGTACGGATACCTTTATTGACAAAGGCCGTGTACGCACTAACCATCTCTCCTACCGAAATTTCACATGGTCCAAGACAGAGGGAAACGGTAGGCTGGACATCCTTATTTAACACACCAAATGAATGTATCAGGCGAACCAGGTCGTACGGACTGAGCTTGCTCATCAGGTAGGCTGAAATCCAGTTATTGGAGTTAGCCAATCCCCATTTCAAGGTCACAATTTCTCCATAATGCGACTTGGAGCTGTTACGGGGTGACCAGGCTTTTCCGTTTTCATCAAAAAGAGTCTGCTCCACATTACGGACTTCATCACAAGGTGAGAAACCGTTTTCCATGGCAAGCGCATACAAATAAGGTTTGATGGTTGAACCTACCTGACGACGGCCTACCATAGCCATATCATACTGGAAGTAGTTGTAATTAGGTCCTCCCACGTATGCTTTCACATGGCCCGTAATCGGGTCCATGGACATAAAACCTGCACGCAAGAAATGTTTGTAATACTTGATGGAGTCAAGCGGAGTCATGATTGTATCTTTTTCTCCATCCCATGAGAATACGGACATTTCATATTTGGTGTTGAATGCTTTCATGATTTCAGCTTCCGAGCATCCGTCAGCTTTCATGGTACGGTAACGGTCGCTCTGACGAATGGAGCGGTTCAGAATCTGTTCCACTTCCTCCGGTGTCAGCTGATTGGTGTAAGGAGCTGTCTTACGCCCTCTCTTTTCCTTGAAGAAGCGAGGCTGCAGGTATTTGGCTACATGTTCATAGACAGCTTCTTCGGCATACTGCTGCATACGGGAATTGATAGTGGTATAAATCTTCAATCCATCTACATACAGATTGTAGTTGGTACCGTCTTTCTTTTTATTCTTCGCACACCAGCCATACAACGGGTTCGTTTCCCAAGCCAAAGAATCTTCATAATATTTCTGCATCTGCCAGCCACGATAATCGCTACGGTCCGGCTTACGGGCAGTCAACACCCCACGCAGGTACTCACGGAAATAGGTAGCCAGTCCGTCTTTATGGTCGACAGGCTGAAATTTCAGCACCAAAGGAAGTGCCTGCAAAGAATCACATTCTTCCTGAGTAAGGAAGCCTGCCTTACGCATCTGGTCGAGCACGGTGTTACGACGTCCGCGGGAACGTTCGTTAAAACGACGGGGGTTATAAAGAGAAGGATTCTTACACATACCGATTAATGTAGCAGCTTCCTCTATTTTAAGATTCTTAGGGTCTTTACCAAAATAAGTCTTGGCTGCCGTCTTAATACCTACAGCGTTATTTAAGAAGTCGAACTTATTAAGATACATGGTAAGGATTTCCTCCTTTGTATAATAGCGTTCCAGTTTTACCGCAATCACCCACTCGATAGGTTTCTGCAACAGACGCTCCATTACATTGTCGGCTGTGGGTGAATAGAACTGTTTAGCCAGCTGCTGGGTAATGGTACTACCTCCACCGGCATGTTTCTGCATGAAAATACCGCGCTTGACAACCGCACGCATGAAAGCACGGGCATCGATACCGGAATGATCTTCAAAACGTACGTCCTCAGTAGCTACCAAAGCATGTACCAGATGGGGAGAAAGGTCTTCATAACCCACATACACACGGTTTTCTTTACTAAGTGACCAGGTTCCCAACAGCTTTCCGTCTTCAGAAATGACCTGAGTGGCAAACTTCAGATTCGGGTTTTCCAGCTCTTCTACCGGGGGAACATACCCTATTTTACCTTTTGCAATGGCCGTAAAAACGATGGCAACTGCGGCAATGCAGATGAACACAAAACCCCACATTGCATATATAAATATCTTTCTCATACTTTTATTACATTCATTAATTAGACTTTTAAGTCGCAAATTTACAGAAAATCTGCGGAATATCCGCCGAATTGCAGCAGATTAACGCAACAGGGTTTGATAATTAGGGAGTTAGAGGAAAAACGCAGAAGTTGGGCAGACAGTTGAAAAACCGTCTTAAAGCAGATTAAAGCAAAAGAACGGTTTCCTAATCATTACCCGATGAAAGTGCAGATTTAACAGTCCCTATTTCATTTTGCGGCGTTCTGCGCAGCTTTGCTTATCAATAGGTAACTCGTTGATTTATAGTTTTGCAACCAAAAAGAAACGAGTATGGCAAGAAGCACATTCAAGGTGCTGTTCTACGTGAACGGCAGTAAGGAAAAGAACGGAATTGTCCCCATCATGGGACGAGTTACAATCAATGGTACGGTAGCACAGTTCAGCTGCAAGCGGACTATCCCGAAAGAGCTTTGGGATGCCAAAGGGAACAAGGCAAAGGGCAAGAGTATGGAAGCGAGGGAAACCAATCTTGCGCTTGACAACATCAAGGCTCAAATCATCAAGCACTACCAGCGCATATCCGACCGTGAAGCCTATGTAACGGCAGAAATGGTTCGCAATGCCTATCAGGGATTGGGCGGTGAGTATGAAAAAACATTGCTCGGCGCTTTCGACAAGGAAAATGAAGTGTTCAAGAAGCGTGTCGGAAAAGACAGGGTCAGGGCTACCTATATGGCAAGGGTACGGGCAAGAAACCATGTGGCAGCATTCATCAGGTCACATTACAAGCGGAACGACATCTCCATGCCTGAACTTACGCCCGACTTCATCAAGGAGTTCGCCGTGTTCCTGTCCAACGAAGCCGGACTTCACAACGGTTCGATATGGGAAAACTGCATGTGGCTGAAAGGTGTGGTGATGCGGGCGCATTTCAACGGACATATACCGAGAAATCCGTTTGCCCAGTTTCATATAAGCCCGAACACGAAAGAGCGTGAATATCTGACGAAGAATGAGCTGAAAACATTGATGGAATTTCAGTTCAAAGACCCCAAGAACTCCTATCTCCGTGATATTTTTGTTTTCGCCAGTTTTACCGCCCTCTCATTCGTGGATATAAAGGAATTAAGCAACGACCAGATTGTGGAAGTAAACGGTGAGAAATGGATTATTTCCAAACGGCACAAGACGGGTGTACCGTTTCAGGTAAAGCTGCAGGATATTCCCTTGCAGATAATCGAGCGTTACAAGGCTTTTCAGGAAAACAATCTTGTATTTCCCAATCTCAACTATTGGTCAATATGCAAGCGTATGGGAAAGATGATAAAGGAATGCGG
>ERZ857480.71114-NODE-110149-length-17640-cov-6.0000_pt1 | contig 17640 bp, 11 predicted proteins | sample MGYA00519767_ERZ857480 | MGnify/ENA primary metagenome ERZ857480 (study PRJEB31778, sample SAMEA3449210) | human gut metagenome | biome: human gut; feature: human-associated habitat; material: faeces | place: United Kingdom | collected 2010/2012 ...
TGCGGAACCTTTAAGGAGGTATCGCGCACCTCGCGCGCCTTTTCGCCGAAAATCGCGCGGAGCAGACGCTCTTCCGCGGTAAGCTCAGTCTCGCCCTTCGGCGTGACCTTGCCCACCAGAATATCGCCCGGACGAACCTCTGCGCCGATGCGGATGATACCGTTTTCGTCGAGATCCTTAAGCGCGTCCTCGCCGACGTTCGGAATGTCGCGCGTAATTTCCTCCGGCCCTAACTTTGTATCGCGCGCTTCCGTCTCGTACTCCTCGATGTGAATGGATGTATACACGTCGTCGCGGACAATTTTTTCATTGATGAGAACAGCGTCCTCGTAGTTGTAGCCTTCCCATGTCATAAAGCCGATCAGCGCGTTTTTGCCAAGGCTGATTTCGCCGTTGGAGGTTGCCGGGCCGTCCGCTAAGACGTCGCCCTTTTTGATCTCCTGACCTTTGACTACGATCGGGCGCTGATTGATGCAGGTGCCCTGATTGGAGCGCTTGAATTTCGTAATTTCGTAGTTATGCGCCTCGCCGTCCGCATCCCGGATTACGATATGGTCGGCATCCACGCACTCGACAACGCCGTCGTGCTTGCTCAAAACCACAACGCCGGAATCAACCGCCGCTTTGTATTCCATACCGGTACCGACAATCGGGGACTCGGTTTTTAACAGCGGCACGGCCTGACGCTGCATGTTCGCGCCCATCAGCGCGCGGTTTGCGTCGTCGTTTTCAAGAAACGGAATCATCGACGTCGCAACAGAGACAACCATCTTCGGTGAAACGTCCATGTAATCGATATTTTCACGGTCTGTTTCGAGAATTTCGTTGCGGTAGCGGGCATTGACGCGCCTGCGCGCGAACTTTCCGTCTTCCGTGAGCGGCTCGTTCGCCTGAGCGACGACGTATTCGTCCTCAATGTCGGCCGTCATATAGACAACCTCATCCAAAACGACGCCTGTCTCCTTATCGACTCTGCGGTACGGCGCCTCAATGAATCCGTACTGATTTAAGCGGGCGAAAGACGCAAGATAGGAAATCAAGCCGATATTAGGGCCTTCCGGCGTCTCAATCGGACACATGCGGCCGTAGTGGCTGTAATGAACGTCGCGGACCTCAAATCCTGCGCGGTCACGGGACAAGCCGCCCGGGCCGAGCGCGGAGAGACGGCGCTTATGCGTAAGCTCTGCCAGAGGGTTCGTCTGATCCATAAACTGAGACAGCGGGGAGGAGCCGAAGAACTCCTTGATCGCCGCCACAACCGGACGGATGTTAATCAGCGCCTGCGGAGAAAGATTGTCGCCGTCCTGCATTTGCAGCGTCATGCGCTCGCGGATGACACGCTCCATGCGGGAAAAGCCGATGCGGAACTGATTCTGCAAAAGCTCGCCTACGGCGCGGATGCGGCGGTTGCCCAGATGGTCGATGTCGTCGGTGGTGCCGACCTCATAGACCAAATTGTTCATATAGTTGATGGAGGCAAAAATGTCATCCTTAATAATGTGCTTGGGAATCAGCTCGTTTACGCGCGCTTTCGCCATCTCGCGCGCTTCCTCCCCGGAAGAAGCCTTTTCGAGAATATCCATGACGATTTTATAGCGCACCCGCTCATAGATGCCGCACGCTTCTTTATCGAGTCCCGGAATATAGCGGTCGATATCAACCATGCCGTTCGAGATGATTTTGACGATCTTCTCGCCTTCTTCCACATAAATATATGCGGTATCGACGCCGGCCTCCTGAATCTCCTGCGCCAGCGCCTTTGAAACCTTAACGCCGGCTTCTGCCAAAAGCTCCCCTGTTGCGGGATCCGCTACCGGCTGCGCCAGCGTATGCCCTGCAAGACGCGCGCTGATTTGCAGCTTTTTGTTGTATTTATAGCGGCCGACACGGGACAGATCATAGCGATGCTCGTCAAACAGCAGCGGTACAATGTGCTTGACTGCGGATTCGATGGTCGGCGGCTCGCCGGGACGAAGCTTGCGGTATACTTCAAGAAGCGCCTCATCGCCGTTTTTGGTTGCATCTTTGTTGCCGATGGTCTCAACAATACGGATGTCCTCTCCGAAAATCTCGTAAATCTCCGCATCGCTGCCTGTCATAGAGGAAAGGCCGAGCGTATAGTCGTCCGAAAGGACGTCCGCCGCCACATCGTCGCGCACACGGAGCATTGCACGGATAAAGGTGGTAATCGGAATTTTCCGGTTTTTATCGATACGGACATAGAAAAAGTCGTTGGAATCCGTCTCGTACTCAAGCCACGCGCCGCGGTTTGGGTTAATGGTGGAAGCGTACAGCTTTTTGCCGGTTTTATCATAGGAGTCATTGAAGTAAACGCCCGGCGAACGGACAAGCTGGGAGACGATAACGCGTTCCGCACCGTTTATGACAAACGTGCCGCTTTCGGTCATCAGCGGGAAATCGCCCATAAAGATTTCCTGCTCCTTCACCTCGCCCGTTTCCTTATTCAAAAGGCGGGCTGTCACACGAAGAGGCGCCGCATAGGTAACGTCGCGCTCTTTGCACTCGGCGACGGTGTATTTTGGTTCGTCGTCGATGCGGTAATCGACAAAGTCAAGCACAAGGTTTCCCGTATAGTCGCTGATTGCAGCGACATCGCTGAACACTTCTTTTAAGCCCTGCTTCAGGAACCACTCGTAGGAATTCTTCTGCACCTCGATCAGATTCGGCATTTCAAGCACTTCATTGATCTTGGCGAAGCTCATGCGGGTGTTGGTGCCGAGCTGTACCGGCTTGACATTTACCATAGGCTAATCACTCCATTCGTATATTTAAAGACCTGTCGGATGTGCCGAAATTTCCGCCTGAGCTTTGCAAAAATTCTACACATCGGTCTTGCAAATCCGTCGTGGATGTGGTATACTACTTTTAAAAAAGGGGCATGCCAATCCATTTTGATACAGTATATAAGTATATCATTATGCCGGTGGCTTGTCAATATCTTTGCGTAAAAAAACCTGTGCATTATGCACAGGTTTTTTCATCATATATGCTATACTGGCCTTGACGCCGCTTTATCGTCTGACACACAATGCGCGAAGAGAAACCCCCATCACAAAGCCGAAATACGCGCCGGAAGAATATATCGAAACACGGTTGATCTGACCGAGCCAATCGATTGCCGAGACGCTGAAGACCCATACGACGGCATACCACATCGCAGCGCCCGCCGCCAGGATCAAAACAGACAGCCACCTGACAACGGAACAGCTTTTCTGCACGGAAAAGAAGCCAAGCAACAGCCCAAACAGAAGACAGGCTCCGAACTGAAGAATCATCAGACCGATGCGCAGTCCAGGCGAAAACGAAAAATAGTTGTCGCTAAATAAATAACTCAACGTGTTTACGCCGTATTCCGCAAAGCCGGACAAAAGCGGCAAAAACAGAAAGAGAATGGCAGTTGCATCCGGCCTGAACAGCGCCTGCATATCCTTTTCCCTAGCAATGTGGCGGAAAGCAAGCAGACTAAGCGCAAGCATTGCGCCAACAACCGCCGTTGTCAGACAACCGGCAAACGGAGCCGGCGTCAGCCAAGCCCGTTCGTCGGCATAGCGGTATTCCGACCGGGCAAACAATGCCGCAGGACTTTTTGCGAGAAGACTGAAAAACGGCATCGTTTGATTGCCGGAGCAAAGCGCCCAAACCAGCGTTACGGCCGATCCGATCAAGCCGTAAACCGGCGCGCTTCCCAGGCAGCATTCCCGAAGCATTCCGCCATAATACAAAATGAATACGGCGGCCGCGCCGACTGCAAGAGCCGGTATGTACTGTAAAAGAAGGCGATACTCATATCCGCCGTCTGAAATTGTTATAACCTGACCCGCAAAGGACGTAAGCGCCGCTAACAGGAAAAGAGCGATCAACGAAACGGCACGTTTGTTCAGCCGATCAATGCGATTCATAAAACAGCCTCCTCTGCTTCATTTTTCGTTGCTTTATCACACTTTACTTGGGCGTTCGAACGTTGTTTCAGCCTTCTGATTTCATCCGATATTTTTTAATATTTCTATCTGTTATCACTATATCATATAATCATTTTCTTGTAAAGTTTTTTATCCTTTATAGTAAATAATATGTCATTACTGCTGCGGCTCTTCCATAAATACGGCCAAAACGACCGGTGTTATCATTGCAAACAGCAAATTTCAGACGTGCGCCTTATTCCGAAGTTCTTGAAGGAAGCCGCCGTTTTTTCGCAACCTCTGGTTGCTATAAAGTGCAACCTGTAAATGGTTGCGCGCTTCTCTTTTTCTCTGTATGATAGCAGAAAGGAGGCGTATGAACATGATCGCAGAAAATATTGCAGCTTTACGCAAAAGCCATCGTCTTTCACAGGAAAAAATGGCCGGTCTTTTCGGCGTTTCAAGACAGGCGATCCAAAAATGGGAGTCCGGCGCGGCTGTGCCGGAGGTCTCAAAGCCTATCGACATGGCAAAGACCTTTGGCGTTTCTCTGGACAGCCTGCTTTGCGGAGAAGCCAGAACAACCGATGAAATCCGTTTTGAAAAACAAATCGAGCCCTCCTATCACGCGCTTGAGGATTGGGAGAACTATGCCTGCCTGCTGGAGACGGAATATGTGCAGTGCATGGAGGAAGGACGCGACGTTATGCACCTGCACGGCCTTCTGTCAGAAATCACAAAGCTTCCCAACAGCCGGTACAAGGAAGCGCTTGCGGACACCGCCTTCGCGCTCCTTATGAGCGCGCCGCAGCAAAGCGGATACGCCTATTACGAACCGTCCGACTATAAAGAGATCTACCGCGTAAGCCGGCATACGCCGCCGGTTCCAGTCAAAAAGGACAGCGTACTGCTTGACAAAATAAAAGGAGCCTGGCTTGGAAGAGTGTGCGGCTGTCTGCTTGGAAAGCCGATCGAAGGTATCCGGTTGAACGAGCTTATTCCGCTTTTAAAGGAAACCGGCAACTATCCCATGAACCGTTATATCCTCGCCGCCGATTTAAGCGACGGGCTGTGCGGCAGGTATACGTTTGAGCTTGCAGGTAAGTGCTATCCGGACACGATTGCGCACGCGCCGTCGGACGACGACACGAATTATCTCATCATGGCAAATCTGCTTGTAAAACAGCATGGACGGGACTTTACCGCGGCTGACGTTTCACGGCTCTGGCTTGCCGTACAGTCGAAAAACGCCTATTTTACAGCGGAGCGCATCGCTTACCGCAATTTCATGAACGGCTATCTCCCGCCGGAGTCTGCTCAGTACAAAAATCCATACCGCGAGTGGATCGGCGCGCAGATTCGGGGCGACTACTTCGGCTATATCAATCCCGGCAATCCGGAGGCCGCGGCGGAAATGGCGTTCCGCGACGCCTCTATTTCCCACGTCAAAAACGGTATCTACGGCGAAATGTTTGTTGCCGCCATGCTGGCAAAGGCCGCTGTATGCGGCGATATAGAGGCTGTTATCCGCGCAGGGCTTTCTGAAATTCCGGAGAGTTCGCGCCTCCATGAACAGATTACCCGTGTGCTCGACGGCTATGCGGCGGGACTTTCCTTCGACAAGCTGATGCAGGAGCTGATCTTAAGCCAGTACGACGACAGAAACGGCCATCATTGGTGCCACACCATTTCAAATGCAATGATTGTGACGGCCGCCCTCCTTTACGGCGGCGGAGACTACGGCAGAACCATCTGCCTTGCCGTGCAGAGCGGCTTTGACACCGACTGCAACGGCGCGACAGCGGGTTCCATCCTTGGCATGATATGCGGCGCCGCGGCCATACCGGAAGAATGGAGCGCGCCGGTAAACGGCCTTCTGGACAGCACCATCTTCGGCGCCGGAACCGTAAGCCTCGATGATATGGCGGAATCAACCCTCTCGCACATTTCGGAATAAAAAGCATGTCCGTATGGCTGTGACAAAAAAATCGAAGCGCTTTCACGCTATCAACAGCACATTTTCGGAATATTGATGCTGTATTTGTATATATTCTTTATATGATTATCCGTTTATTTTATTGAAACTGCAACAGCCATATGGTATAATAAGGTTATCGGCAGCGTTTCTCTTTCTTCTATCAAAGAAAGGGCGGCTCTGCCAGAAAGATGCACCATCCGGTGCGCGAAGGAGACGTTTTATATGGCAAACAGAATTATGTTGAACGAAACATCCTATCACGGAAAAGGCGCAATCAGCGAGATTGTTGCCGAAGCAAAAGCGCGCGGCTTTCAGAAGGCGTTTGTCTGCTCAGACCCGGATCTGATCAAATTCGGCGTTACCGGAAAGGTCCTGGCCGTTTTGGATGCGGCGGGGCTCGCTTACTCGGTATACTCCGACATCAAGGCAAATCCGACGATTGAAAACGTACAGCACGGCGTGGAGGCCTTCAAAGCATCCGGCGCAGATTATATCATTGCGATCGGCGGCGGCTCTTCCATGGATACAGCCAAAGCGGTCGGCATTATCATTGGAAACCCGGAATTTGCGGATGTGCGCAGTCTGGAAGGCGTAGCTCCCACGAAAAACAAGTGCGTGCCGATCATTGCCGTTCCCACAACAGCCGGCACCGCAGCCGAGGTCACCATCAATTATGTCATCACGGATGTGGAGAAAAAGCGGAAATTCGTCTGTGTCGATACGCACGATATTCCGATTGTCGCGGTGATCGATCCGGATATGATGAGCAGCATGCCCAAGGGGCTGACCGCTGCAACCGGCATGGACGCGCTTACCCATGCAATCGAAGGCTTTATCACAAAGGCGGCGTGGGATATGACGGATATGTTCCATTTAAAAGCAATTGAAATCATTTCAAAGAGTCTGCGCGGCGCGGTCGAGAACACGCCGGAGGGACGCGAAGGCATGGCGCTCGGTCAGTATATTGCTGGGATGGGCTTTTCAAACGTGGGGCTTGGCATCGTACACTCGATGGCGCATTCGCTGGGCGCGGTATATGATACGCCGCACGGTGTGGCGAATGCGATTCTTCTTCCGACGGTCATGGCCTATAATGCGGAGGCAACCGGAGATAAGTACCGTTACATTGCGGCCGCAATGGGCGTTGAAGGCACACAGGATATGACGCAGGAGGAATACCGCAGGGCGGCGGTGGACGCAGTAAAACAGCTCGCCGCAGACGTTGGCATTCCCGCGGATCTGAAAGAAATCGTGAAAGAAGAAGACATTCCGTTCCTTGCAGAATCGGCCTATGCGGACGCCTGCCGCCCGGGCAATCCGAAGGATACATCTGTTGAGGAAATATCGGCGCTGTACCGCTCTCTGCTGTAAAAACAGTCATATCAGGAGCGAAGGCTATTTTTTAGCCGTGTATTACGAAGATGGTCATAAAAGTCCGTTTATTGCAGAGCAGTAAAAATCAACATACAACAAAAACGCCGCTGTATAGCACAGCGGCGTTTTCTTTTTGAAAAGGAATTACTCGGTGAAGCCGTTTTCAACCAGACGAACCAGGCTGTCAACCGCCAGCTGCTCATCCAATCCGTCGGCAATGATACGGATATCCGTTCCGCCGACGATGCCTAACGACAAGACACCCAAAAGGCTTTTCGCATTGACGCGGCGCTCGTCCTTTTCCACCCAAATGGAGGATTTAAATTCGTTTGCTTTCTGAATAAAAAACGTCGCCGGACGCGCGTGAAGACCAACTTGATTTTCAACCCTAACTTCTTTAACGTACATTTCAAGCTCTCCCTTTACCAGTATTCATCTAAAACTATGTGAAAGAATTTTTTGCATTGTGCTATTATTATAGCCAGAAACCTTTTTTTCGTCAACGTATCCGACGGCAAATTCAAAGCATTTGGACGCAAATTCTGCTTTTTCGCCATTTCGGCCTGTTTACATTCTGCCCGCTTGTGCAGAATTTACATAAATTTTTAGGATTCATCAGCACTATGCACAGATTATTTTTCTTCCCTTTGCTCCGCGTCCGCAGCGTATTTTTCAAGCAGTTTTATCTCTTTTTGACCAAGGGGATACTTTTCATAAAGATCAGGACGCTTTTTTCTCGTGCGGACGAGCCGCTGTACGAGCCGCCATTCCGCAATCTTTTTGTGATGTCCGGATAAAAGAATATCAGGCACACGCTGACCACGCCACTCCTCTGGGCGCGTATACTGCGGGTACTCAAGCAGGCCACCCATATGGCTTTCTTCCTCGTAGCACTCGCTGGCGGCCAGCACGCCGCCGCACATCCTGGCAACCGCATCCGCCAAAACAAGCGCCGGAAGCTCTCCGCCGGTCAGAACATAGTCGCCGATGGAAATCTCTTCGTCTACCATTTCAGTAAGCACGCGCTCATCCACGCCCTCGTAATGGCCGCACAATATAAACAGGTTGTCCATTCTGGAAAGCTCCATGCAGCGCTGCTGCGTCAAAACACGTCCCTGAGGCGACATATAGATGACATGCGGCTTTTTCCCAAGCTTTGCGCAGACATCCGTAAAACAGCGCTGGATCGGCTCCGGCTGCATCACCATGCCCTTGCCGCCGCCGTAGCCGTAATCGTCCACACGGCCGTGCCTGTCCGTCGTATAGCCGCGGATATTGTGACAGGCGAATTCAATATAGCCGGCGCGGCGTGCACGGCCCAAAATGCTCTCGTTTAGGACGGTTTCGCACATTTCGGGAAAAAGCGTTGCAATATCAATCCGCATCGTCAAAGAGCCCTTTCATCGGACGGATGCGCATTTCTCCCTTTTCGAGACTCGTCTCTTCGACGACCTGACGGATTGCGGGAATGAGCGTCGTCTTTCCGTCCTTTGTGATGTGGTACACGTCATTCGCGCCAGTCTGGCTCACATCGGTAAGCGTTCCGTATTCCACCGAAGGATCGTCCGCATCGATCACGCGCAGGCCGATCAGATCCTGCACAAAAAAGGTGCGCTCCGGAAGCCTGACATCTGTGCGCGCCACATAAAGGATTTTGCCGCGCAGAGCGTTCGCCGCCTCCACCGTGTCAACGCCGCGGAGCTTGAGTATCACAACGTTTTTCTGCGGACGCGCTTTTTCGACCGTAAGCTTTTGCTCACCTTCGCTAAAATAAAGGGACGAAAACGAAGACAAAAAATCAGGCGAATCGCTCCACGGCTGTACGCGCACCTCGCCCTTTAATCCGCTGGTAGACACAATTTTTCCGATCTCCAGAAATTCCTTTTTCACAGGATACCCTCCCCTTTGAAAATTATATTCAAACAGACCGCAGCCTTTTTACGTTTATTGCATCATATGAAAGCAAACCGGCCCTTCGGATAAAAGAGCAAAAAATATGCCGCCTGACAGGGCGGCGTATTTTTTGCAACCGGTTAAGGTCTGCGATTATTCAACGATAAAATCTTTAATATCGGCAAAGAAAGCGTCGGCATTATCAGTGTGGGCGTCCAGTTTAATCGGTTTGGAAATATCCAGACTGAAGATACCCATAATGGATTTTGCATCGACTGCATATCTGCCGGAGATCAGATCGACATCATAATCGCACTTGCAGACAGTGTTTACAAACTGTTTTACATCGTTGATTGTGTTCAGACGGATCGTAACGGATTTCATTGTGGCAACCTCCCATGCTTTGTTTTATAGTTTTTCACTACAATTCAACTATAACAGGCGAAGTCTTTTTCGTCAACTGCTAATTGTAAAATTCATGTTAATCCTTTATAATTAGAATAAAATGAGCTGAAATTAAGATCGATTTTTTGGTTGCTATCACCTTATATTGGGATTTTATCTACGGAGGATTGAATGAAAGCTGCTTTTTATACCTTTGGCTGCAAAGTGAATCAATACGAAACCCAGGTGCTTTCGCAGCTTTTTGAGGCGGACGGCTTTTCGGTTGTTCCGTTTTCAGAGGCGGCGGACGTCTATCTGATCAATTCCTGTACCGTCACCTCGTCCGGAGATAAAAAAACGAAACAGTTGGTGCGCCAGACGAAGCGCCGTCATCCAAACGCCGTCGTCGTCTTAACGGGCTGCTTTCCGCAGGCATTTCCCGATCAGGCGGGACAAATCGAAGAGGCGGATCTGGTTGCAGGTGCAAAAGATCGCGCCGCGCTCCTTTCAGGGGTAAAGCAGGTTCTTTCCAACAAAAAGCGGGTTGTCTCACTTTCTCCGCACGAGGCCGGCGAGCCATTTGAGCCAATGCGAGCTTCCCGCTTTGACGAACATACGCGCGCATTTGTCAAAATCGAAGACGGCTGCGACCGCTGGTGTTCTTACTGCATCATTCCCAAAGCGCGCGGCCCGGTTCGTTCCAAGCCGCTTAAAGAAATCAAGGACGAGCTTTCCGCCCTTGCCGAAAACGGCTATAAAGAGGTAGTGCTGGTTGGCATTAACCTAAGCTCTTACGGGAAGGAAACGGGAAGCTTTCGTCTGGCCGAGGCGGTTGAGGCCGCCTGTTCGGTCGAGGGAATTGAGCGCGTGCGTCTGGGTTCGCTTGAGCCGGAGCTGCTAAGCGACGATGACCTGTCCCGTATGGCGGCACAGAAAAAATTCTGCCCGCAGTTTCATCTGTCGCTGCAAAGCGGCTGTGACAGGACGTTAAAGCGGATGAACCGTCACTACACGGCGGCGGAATACAAAGCGCTCGTCGGACGCATCCGCGCGCAGTTTGAAAATCCATCGATCACCACTGACATGATGGTAGGCTTTGCGGGCGAGACGGATAAGGATTTTGCGGAATCCCTTCGCTTTGCAGAAGAGATCGGCTTTGCAAAGGTTCACGTTTTCGCCTATTCTGTGCGCGAAGGTACGCGCGCCGCAAAAATGGACGGACATTTGCCGCAGTCCGTGAAAGACGCGCGAAGCCGCGAGATGATTGAGTGTACCGACGCGCTCCGCGAAGCGTTCTTGCGCACCCAGTTAAACCGTGTTCAATCCGTGCTGTTTGAAACGCAGCAGGATGGGATATATACCGGCTATACGCCGAACTACACCCGCGTTTATGCGCCGTGCAGCCGCGATATTTGCGGCGAAATTCTTTCGGTGCGGCTTTTAACTGTAAAAGGCGGCGCGTGTGCAGGAGAAATCGTATCCGATGTTTCCGGATGCAGAGGAAAATGAAAGTCAGGAGAGGAAACAGTATGTCAGTCTACAGAATCTACGTAGAAAAAAAGGCGCCGTTCGCCGTAGAAGCAGACAGTGTTCTTGCGGATGTGCGCACGTCTCTGCGGATTGAAGGGATCGAATCGCTTCGCCTTTTCAACCGCTACGACGTGGAGGGCGTGTCGGAGGACGTCTTTCAAAAGGCTCAGCCGACGGTGTTTTCCGAGCCGAGCGTGGACAACGTCTTTTTTACGCTTCCGGAACGCGGTGAGGACGAAACGGTCTTTGCTATCGAGTATCTGCCGGGACAGTTTGATCAGCGTGCTGATTCCTGCGCGCAGTGCATTCAACTGCTCGTACAGGGCGAGCGTCCGATTGTGCGCAATGCGCGCGTATATATGATGAAGGGCAAGCTTTCCGAAAAGGAAATCGCGGCAATCAAGTCGTATCTCATCAATCCGGTGGAAAGCCGCGAGGCTTCTTTGGAGCCGGTTGAAACGCTCGAGCAGAACTATGAAGTGAAAACAACCGTAGAAACGCTTGACGGATTCACTGCGCTCTCCCGTGAAGAACTGGGCGACTTTGTAAAAAAATATGCGCTTGCAATGGATTTAGACGACATTACGTTTTGTCAGACATATTTCCGCGACACCGAGCGCCGTGACCCGACTATTACAGAGATCCGCATGATTGACACCTACTGGTCGGATCACTGCCGTCACACCACGTTTCTGACGCAGATTGACAATGTGACGATTGCAAACGAGTATATAAACGAGACCTTCCAGGCTTATATGGAGGCGCGTGAGGTATTGTATAAGGGACGTACCGATAAACCGGTCACACTGATGGATCTCGCAGTATTCGGTGCAAAACAGCTTAAAAGCGAAGGCAAGCTTCCTGACCTCGACGAATCTGAGGAGATCAACGCCTGTTCCGTCAAAATCAAGGTTGACGTGGACGGCGTGCAGGAAGACTGGCTTCTCATGTTTAAAAATGAGACGCACAACCATCCGACTGAAATCGAACCGTTTGGCGGCGCGGCAACGTGCCTCGGCGGCGCGATCCGCGACCCGCTCTCCGGCCGCGCTTACGTCTATCAGGCGATGCGCGTAACGGGCGCGGCAAATCCCCTCGTCTCCGTTGAGGACACCATCGAAGGCAAGCTGCCGCAGCGTAAAATCGTAACCGGCGCGGCGGCGGGCTACAGCTCTTACGGCAACCAGATCGGTCTTGCAACCGGCGAGGTTCACGAGCTTTATCACGAGGGCTATGCGGCAAAGCGCATGGAAATCGGCGCCGTTATGGGTGCGGCTCCGGCGGGGAATGTCATCCGCGAGGTTCCGGAGCCGGGCGATGTGGTCGTTTTGTTGGGCGGTCGCACCGGACGCGACGGCTGCGGCGGCGCGACCGGCTCTTCCAAATCGCATACAATTGAATCGCTGGAAACCTGCGGCGCAGAGGTACAGAAGGGCAACGCGCCGGAGGAGAGGAAAATCCAGCGCCTGTTCCGCAATCCGGAGGTCACCCGTCTGATCCGCCGCTGCAACGATTTCGGCGCGGGCGGCGTATCCGTGGCCATCGGCGAACTTGCGGACGGACTGCATATTGATTTAAACCGCGTTCCGAAAAAGTACGACGGCCTGGACGGTACGGAGCTTGCAATCAGCGAGTCGCAGGAGCGCATGGCATGTGTCGTCCGTGCATCCGATATGGAACGCTTCATTGCGCTCGCCTCTGCAGAAAATATTGAAGCAACCCACGTTGCAACCGTAACCGATACAAACCGTCTGACGATGGAGTGGAACGGCGCAAAAATCGTCGATCTCTCCCGCGATTTCTTAAATTCCAATGGTGCGGTAAAGCATACCGACATTGAAATCGAGCCTGCTTCCGTTAAACCGGTTCACAACCGTGAAGTCACGGCGCAGAGCGTCATCGAGCATATGAGCGGTTTAAACCTCTGCTCGCAGAAAGGCTTATCCGAACGGTTTGACTCCACCATCGGCGCGAATACCGTCCTGATGCCGTTCGGCGGTGAAAACCAGCTCACCCCAACGCAGGGCATGGTTGCAAAAATCCCGGTTCTGCACGGCGAGACCAACACCTGTTCCGTTATGGCATGGGGCTTTAACCCGTATATCAGCGAGCAAAGCCCGTATCACGGCGCAATGTATGCGGTGATCGAATCAGTTGCAAAGGCGGTTGCCGTCGGCGGCAGCTATAAAAAATGCTGGCTCACCTTCCAGGAATACTTTGAGCGCACGCAGAACGATCCGAAGCGCTGGGGCAAGCCGATGGCGGCGCTCCTTGGCGCATACAAAGCGCAGACTGCCCTTGGCATTGGCTCCATCGGCGGCAAGGATTCCATGAGCGGCACGTTTGAGCACATTGACGTTCCGCCGACGCTCTGCTCGTTTGCGGTATCCCTTACGAGAGCAGACAAGGCTGTTTCGCAGGAATTCAAACGCTGCGGCAACGCGCTGGCGCTTATCCTGCCGGAGTATGACGAAAACGGTATTCCGGATTTTGACAGCGTAAAGGCCGTGTTTGACCGCGTGGAAGAACTCATCGGCAAAGGCGTTGTCAACGCCTGCTCGGCGCTGACCTTCGGCGGCGTATCTGAAGCGCTCGCCAAGATGGCGATGGGCAACCGCATCGGTGTGAAGCTTACCGAAGAGATTCCTGCCGAACTGATGTTCAATCCGGTCTACGGCGGCTTTATCTTAGAGCTTGACAGCCATGCGGATCTTTCTGGACTGCGCGTAATCGGATCGACTATTTCCAAATACCTTTTGATTCTCTCGGAGAAGACAGTCGTGGACATGCGCGCGTTGCAGGAAGCGTATGAAAGCGTACTGGAACCGGTCTTCCCGTATCGCAGCAAAAACGTAAAGCCTGCGCCGCAGGCAGTCGGCCGTCCGACGATCCGCGTACCGATCCTGTCCAAAAAGAATCTGGTGCGCAGTCCGAAAAAATTCGCAAAGCCGCGCGTGCTGATTCCGGTATTTCCGGGCACAAACTGCGAATATGACACTGCGCGCGCATTCGAAAAGGCCGGTGCGGAAGCTGAGATTTTCGTCATCAAAAACCTTACAAGCGCGCAGATCGAAGAATCTGTTGCGGCGTTTGCAAGCGCGATTGCAAACGCGCAGATGATTATGATTCCAGGCGGCTTCTCCGGCGGCGACGAGCCGGATGGCAGCGCGAAGTTCATTACTTCCTTCTTCCGCAATCCGCAGGTGAGCGAGGCTGTATCCGAGCTTCTGGACATCCGCAAGGGCCTGATGCTCGGTATCTGCAACGGTTTCCAGGCGCTGATTAAGCTGGGACTTGTTCCATACGGCAAAATCTGCGATATGACAGAGGCCTCGCCAACGCTGACGTTCAACACAATCGGCCGCCATCAGTCGATGATGGTCAACACCCGTATCTGTTCCACAAAATCGCCGTGGCTGTATAACACAAAGGTCGGCGAGGTTTACAATGTGCCGATTTCGCACGGCGAAGGCCGCTTTATTTGCAGTGCGCATCTGTTTGAACAGCTTAAGGCAAACGGACAGATCGCGACACAGTATGTAGACTTGGCGGGACAGCCGACCTATGACGTCGCATATAACCCGAACGAAAGCTACATGGCGATTGAAGGGATTACCTCTCCGGACGGACGCGTATTCGGCAAGATGGCGCACAGCGAACGTGTGGGCAAGAATATCTGCAAGAATGTCTATGGCGAAAAGGATCAGAAAATTTTCCTTTCCGGTGTGGAATACTTTACAAAATAAAACCGACGTGTGACGGTATGAACAATCCCCCGCGCAGTTTTAAAAACTGCGCGGGGGATTTTGTTTGCTTGTATTTGGATCAGCCTTCTCTGTATGCCGCCTCCGTTTTTTCGGACAGCTCATCGCGAATCTGCCTGAGCAACTGCCGCTGTAAGCCGAGCTGCTCTGAATCACGCGGTGCACTCATCAAAAACGAAATATTGGAAAGCAGTGCAGCCGGACAGTATTCCATTTTAGAAAGCGCCGCTTCCAGCTTTTTGTCCCCAGTAAAATAAATGCGGTTCAATGCGAATATCACCTGTATCATGTCCATAACCGTGTGCAGAACAATCGGTGCGGTGAACAGAATGTCGGCACGGCGCACCGCGCTTTCATAGTGGAAGTTGTCAATCCACGTGTTCGCACGCCCCATGAAGGTTTCGATAATGGATCGGCGCAGAGCCGGCGGGTATACAGCCGTCCGCTTTTGATAGGCGGCGAGAATGCCATCCGGATCCCAGACCGGCTTAATAAAACTCAGCTCGCAAAGATAAATAAAGGTATAGTAGCCGTTCGACGTCCAAGTTGCGGGAATAATCTCAAATTTGCCGTTTAAACAGTCTGCAATCGCCTTATCCATCGCGGAAAGCGTGCGCGCCGTTGTTTCCACGGGCGTTCCCTGATACATGAAATCCATGGTTCCGCCCCACGGCGTCGCGTCAAACGAAACGTCAATCCATGGTTCGCTGCCCGCATCCGCCGCCGAGCGGATCAGACTTTTGCGCTCTTCATATGGCTTTGCCGCTTCTGCAAAAATGTAAAAGTCGATATCCGAGGAGGCATCCGCGGTGCCCTTTGCATGCGCGCCGGCCAATGCAATCGCACATTTTCCCTCTATGGTCTGTTTTAACACTTCAACCAGATTATCAATTTTCTTCTGTATCGCCTTGTCCACTCTGCCATTCTCCTTTTATATGTGTCGTATTCCTGAAGAAAGGACTTGATCGCTGCGCAGGGCTGTCAATCAGTCAAAGTCAGGCCTTCTGTGCCTTATTATACAAAAATACAGGCAAAAAAACAATGAAATTACATCGTTTTTTTGCCCGCAATTTGAATTCACTTATTCAATTTAGGATTGCTTTTTGTCCGGTTTCGACACTATGACAAGCCCGAACCAGAACGTGCTGCCTTTTCCAAGCGCACTGTCTACGCCAAAGGGGGCGTGATGTCCCTCCAGCACGGCTTTTACAATCGAAAGACCGAGTCCTGTGCCCATACCAGGACGATCTTTGTGATACGGCTTATAATAGCGATCCCATATGAGCGGGAGATCCTCCGGCGCAATACCGCTTCCTGTATCCTGAACGGAAATCCATGCCGTTTCTTTTTCCGGAACAAGCGAAAGCGTAATGTTCTTTTCCTCACCGATATGATTGACCGCGTTGTTCAGAAGATTGTAGATAACCTGCTCAATGCGCGTTTCATCCGCATAGACCATACAGTGCTCCGGCGCATTGCAGACAAAGTTAAAGCCCTCTGTCTGCTCGAGCAGGCGATAACGCGAAATAATATCTCTCATCTGCTGAGCCGCATCAAAAACAGCGTACTTCATTGCGATTTGACCAGCCTGCATTCTGGAAAGATCAAGCGCATCGTTTGCAAGCCGGCTTAGATGGTTGGTCTCATCCACAATGATGTCAAGCTGCTGCTCACGCTGAATCTTGTCGTCGCCGGTGATGTCCTTTATCATCTCCGCATAGCCGCGAATCATGGTAAGCGGCGTGCGGATATCGTGCGACAGATTCGCGACAAGCTCGCGCTCCAGCTTGTTAATCTTATTGAGCTCTGACGCCATATAATTAAAGTTCTGCGACAACTCACCCAGTTCATCCCCGCTGGTGACGGGAACGCTTACGTCAAGATTGCCGTGCGCAATCTCCTGCGCCGCTTTGGAGAGATTCACCACTGGCTTTGTGAACGAGCGCGCCACGAAAAATGCGACGGCGGTTGCCAGCACAATCAAAATGCCGGAGATCCACAAAAGCTGCTGCCGCGTAACGGCGGCAGCCTCATAAACAGGCGCCAAAGCCTGCGTGACCAGCAGGACATAGTAACAGTCCTCCCTGCTTGAATACGCATATGTGGAAGAAACCAGATATTCGGTTTTGGTCGCGCTTCTGCGAAAAAGGTGAATTTCTGAGGTCTGGGTCTCGCGGGTCTGCTGCACCAGCAGCCGCTCCATGCTTTTATCATGCTGATGCAGATAGCAGTCATAAGGAAGTCCCTCTACCGTAAGGCCGTGGTCAAATTCCAGAGCAACCTCAATGCAAAGATGATTGTTTCCTGCAAGCTCCGTCATCTTCTCCTGTGAAAGCAAAACGCCCTTTTCGTCAATTTCAGATATGACCTCGTCTGCCAGGACGGCGAGATCATTCTTTTTTAACCCGACATAATACTGCTCTAAAAAAACGACCTGCAACCCCCACAAAAGCAGGAGTACCGCGACAACGATGCCCATAATTGCAAGCCAGATTTTCAGCAGAATCGGCAGACGGATTTTTTTAGGCTTCGTCATACCGGTATCCGACTCCCCAAACCGTTTTAATCAATTCCCGGTATTCGCCCAGATTGTTGCGCAGCATTTTGATATGCGTATCAACCGTGCGGGAATCCCCGTAAAAGTCATAGCCCCACACTTCGTTTAAAAGCTGTTCCCGCGTGAGCACAGCCCCTTTATTTTTGATAAAGCAGAGCAGCAGTTCAAACTCCTTCGGAGTGAGCGAAAGCTTTCTTCCGTCGATATAGGCCTCGTATGAAACAGGATTTACAGTAAGCA
>ERZ857480.15750-NODE-24155-length-17512-cov-8.6211_pt1 | contig 17512 bp, 19 predicted proteins | sample MGYA00519767_ERZ857480 | MGnify/ENA primary metagenome ERZ857480 (study PRJEB31778, sample SAMEA3449210) | human gut metagenome | biome: human gut; feature: human-associated habitat; material: faeces | place: United Kingdom | collected 2010/2012 ...
ATATTCATGAGAAATCCCTCCGAGTTGGTGTTTTTTGTTGTGGTAAACTTATTATACCATATCTCGGTTGGTTTTTCTCTTTTTTTATTGGTTCATATCATTTTAGCACATACAAAAATATTGGTTTTTATTTTAATATTTACCTTGACTACATGCTAAATGTATGATATAATATATTTAATTTTTATAGAGTAAAATAATATGACATAACAACTTTCTGTTAAAATTTTACCGTAAAAATTATATTTCTATATTTTTTAAACAACAACAGGGGGAATAAAAATGTACAAAAAAGCCATTGCCGGTGCAATTGCAATTATCTGTACTGTAAACGCACTCGGTATTGCTCCAAACTTTAACAAAAATTCATATTCTGTTAAATCTTACTCAATTAATGCTTATGCTGAGGGCGAGGAGGAAGCTAAGGTATATAATTTTGATGAGGATTATGCGGACACATCTTATTACAGTTACTCTATGTCAAAAGTTTCGGGAACTGAATGGACTGTAGGCAGCAGTTACAAATACAGTATTATGAATATTAAGGCTACTCACAAGGATGTTGAAACCAACAAAACAGTTACCGACCTTAATGAATATGTGATTGGCTTGACGTATTTTTCAGATCAGCATGAAATTGATGTAAAGGCATGTAGTTATGTTTATGTTCCTGACGATATAATGGAATTACTTAATTCAAAAAATATTGTTCTGAAAGACGAGTCTAAGGTTCTTGCAATTGCAGCAAGTACATTCAGTAATCAAATATACATAAAATCAGTAGACCTTGACGGAATAGAATATATTGGTGACAGTGCTTTTTCAGGCTGTCCGTATATCACTGAAGAAACTATTCCTGAAAGCGTAAGATACATGGGCAAAGGTGTATTTAAAGGTTCAGGACTTAAAACTCTTATATTTAAAAACAAGGTTTTAAACATTCCTGCAAGTTTTTGTGAAAATACCGTTGTTTCAAAAGTTGAATTCTCTTATCCGAAAATGGTAAAAAATATTGGTGAATCGGCATTTGCCAACACTGTACTTACAGATTACATTTTGCCTGCATCATCAGAAGATGTTATAATTTCTAAAAAAGCATTTGCAAATTGTAAACAGCTTGCAAAAGCAATACTTCCGGATAATACAACCCAAATTGATACTGAAGCTTTCAGCGGATGCACTGCATTATCAGCTGTTTCAATCGGCAATGGTGTAAGTAAGATTGGTGATAAAGCATTCTATGGATGTTCAACCCTTACTGATATTACTTTAAATAACAGCATATTATCATTAGGTAAAAATGCATTTATGAATTGCACCAGCCTTGTTAACGCTCCTTCTTTCCCTGATAATATGGTAATGGACGAAGGTGTATTCAAAGGCTGTAGTAAGCTTAAAAAAGTTTCATTGCCTTATTCAATGACTACTGTACCTATTGAAACCTTCGCTAACTGTACTTCTCTGACACAAATTGAACTTGGAGAAAATGTCAATATAATTGGAAAAAGTGCTTTCAATTCCTGTACAAATCTTCAAGAAGTTACAATGTATGGCTATGCAGCTATAATAGGTCAGACTGCTTTTGCAAAATGCAGCAGTCTGAGAGAGCTGCCTTTTAAAGAATGCGGTATTCTTAAAAGCAATGCATTTGAAGGATGCACAGCTCTTACCAATATTGATCTTATGGTAACAGGCGATTATATGTATTATGATGATACGAAAATAACAGGCACACCTGATTTTTCAAAAGACACTAAGCCTGCACTTGGTTATTATGTATTTAAAAATTGTACAGGTTTGAAAACTGCTTCAGTTGAATCACCGCATTCATGGGGTTCAGGAACATTCTATGGCTGTTCTTCATTAACATCAGCATATATCGGAATAAAAGGTTACACATCTTTACCAACGCATATTTTCTATGGCTGTTCATCTCTTACGGATTTAAAAAACACTGATTTTTCAACAATTAACTATATTGGTGAAAGTGCATTCCAAAATTGTAAAGTTTTGAAAAATGTTACATTCCCTAATGTAATTGTTATAGAAAAGAATGCTTTTAACAGCTGCTATGAACTTGAATCAATCTGCAATGGTGATATAATTGCCACAGACTATGGTGAGAGTTGTTTTGCAAATTGTAAAAACTTAAAGCAAAAGGTAAACAGCACAGCTTCAACTATTGATGCATCTGCTTTTTCAGGTTCGGGTATTACTTCACTTTATATTAAAGGAACTGTAGGTAATACTGTTGTATTGGGCAGCAAAGCATTTTCTAATTGTGAGAATTTAACAAAGGTTGACATAATAATTCCTGACGGGATTGAATATTCAGTCGGCAGTGAGCTGTTTTCAAAGTGTCCTGTACTTACAAGCTGTAAATATACAGGCAGTGAAATTCCTGAAAGTATGTTTTTGAATTGTACAGAACTTGATGATTTGACATTGCCAAATGCCAAAAATGTAAAGAAAGCTGCATTTAAAAACTGTACAAAGCTTAAGTCAATTAAAGAAATGAGTTATCTAAACTCAATCGCAGGCGAAGCTTTTGCAAATTGCTCTGCTCTTACTAAAACATATGCAAACGGTTCAACAACATTTGTAGGTGATTCACAGTATTCAGGATGTAGTTCTATATCTACAGCAAATGTATATGCACTTACACAAAGTATGTTTAAAAATTGTTCAGCACTTGGTTCAGTTACTCTTTCTGAAAATATAACAAGTATACCTCAAAATGCATTTTCAGGCTGTACAAATCTTTCATCAATCAATCTTGAAAATATAAAATCTTTTGCAGCTTCTTCAATGGCTGGTACAGGAATTAAAAATCTTGAACTTAAATCAGTAAATGATATTGCAAGCAAAGCTTTTGATTCATGCTTGGAGCTTGAATCAGTTAATCTTGAAGCTGATACTATTGCCGCATCTGCATTTATAAAATGTGCAAATATGACTAAAGCTGAAATCAGTGCAAATAAAATAGGAAGCAGTGCTTTTTCAGATTGTTCAAACTTAAAGGAACTTTATCTTAAGAACAGTGAAAATTATACACTTAATCTTGTTGAAGATAATGCATTTGCAAACACTTCACTTGAATATGCTGTAATCCCAGATTCAGTTGATACAATTGGCAAAAAAGCATTTGGTTATTTGAAAAACAAAGCAGTTAATGGATTTGAAATTGTCGGTACACCAGGTACGACAGCTGAAACTTATGCTAATGAAAATGGTTTTAGATTTGTTGACGCAAGTACATTTATTCCTGGAGTTGTTCTAGGTGATATAAATGGAGATAAAGTTATTGATGCTATTGACGCATCATTAGCACTTACTGAATATGCAGCTATTTCTACTAATCAGCCTTCTACATTTACAACTGACGAACAGAAAGCTGCTGCCGATGTAAATGGCGATACCATTATAGATTCTATTGATGCTTCATACATTTTGAGCTATTATTCATATGTTTCAATCGGCGGTAAAAATACATTTAAGCAATATTTGAATGAGCAGTAAAACTGCTTTAAAATAATTATATTCCGATAACCGAAAGTTTTTTCAAAAATTTTTTGAGATATTGCAAGTCGAAAATTGAATATCATACATCGCTTCTCAGCAATGAGGAGCGATGTTTTATTCTGGTCAAGGAGATTTTTCTATACCAAATTTACGGCATCAAAATCCCATGCGAAGCAACCGTTCGCAGCGTGATGGAACGGATAAACCTGATTCATAAACCAAAGCGAAAGCCCAACGGAATCACCAAAGCAGACCGTGAAGCTCGTAAATCAGACGATCTTCTGAAACGTGATTTTACAGCAGATGCACCTTTGAAAAAATGCGTTACAGACATTACTGAAATCAAGGCAAAAGACGGAAAGCTGTATGTTTCGGCGATTTTTGATTGCTATGACCTGATGCCAAATGGTCTTGCCATGGCAGATCATATGCGAGCTGAACTATGTTGCGAAACACTGAAAAATGCGAGCTTGCGATATCCTGATATTTGCGGAGCAATTATACATTCCGATCGGGGCAGACAGTATAAGGCTGAGATCAAGGCTCTCGCTGAGGGGATACTTGATAAGTATGGGTTTGATGTGACTGCGGTGGCTAAGATAAAGAAGCCGAGGAAATAGTGGGAACTTTAATTCCGGTAGAGTCGAAGTTGAATACAGCGTAAAATCGGGGAATTGAGGTTGCTTTTTCGACAAAGCTATGGTATAATTATATGCAATAACCTTGTTTGAGGAGATGTGGGATTTATGAAAAGAGACAAGACAGTATGTGAAGCAATAAAAATCGTTCTTAAAGATAAGCCTGAAGGAATGACAGCTGAGCAGATATACAAGGAAATCATTGATAATAACCTGTACAAATTCAATGCAAGAAATCCGCAAAGCGTAGTCGTTTCTACTATTCGTAGTAGCTGTGTAGGTGTCGATAATAAATTCACCACAAGAGACAAAGAATTCATAATTGCTCGTGAAGTAGACAACGACGCTTTTTATGCACTAAACGATAATTCCACAAAAAACATAAGGTGTTGGTTTGTTGGTGCATATAACGACTCTGATGATACTCATCAAGACGAAGAGTTTATTGAACAAGGTATATGGCAGAACGGATATACCGATAAGTTTCTTGATACTGTAAACAGTGTCAAAGTTGGCGATAAAATTGCTATAAAGACATCGTATACGAAGAAAAAAGGGTTGCCGTTCGATAATAAAGGTGCAACTATATCTGTTATGAAAATAAAGATAGTCGGCACTGTTACTGCAAATCATATGGACGGAAGAACACTTGAAGTGGATTGGGATACATCTTTTAAGCCAAAAGAGTGGTATTTCTACACATTTAGGAACACTATAACTCTCCCAAAAAAAGATGATTGGCGTACTAAGGCACTCTATGACTTTTTATTTAATGATATGTCTCAGAATTATGACCTCTTTTCTACTAAAGACCAACCTATGAAAATTTACGAAGCTATTGCAGCAGTATTAGAAAACACTGGACGCAGTATGAACATAGATGAAATCTATGATGCTATTGTTGCTGAAAACCTATATCAGTTCGATGCAAAAGATCGTGAGAGAAAAGGAAAAGTCGATACTGCATTGAAGCGTCATTGTTTGGATGTGGATATTTCTGAAAAATCAAATAATATCTTGTTTTACATAAGCAGTGTAGATAATGGAACAAATTATTACTCGTTAATCACGGATAAAAACAATCAAGGAAATGATCTTTTACCTTCTTCCAATTCGGAATTCCTGAAATATTTTGCTCCTTTGATTCAAGCAATCAAAGAACTCGGCGGCAGTGCTACCAGAAAAGAAGCTCATGAAAAGGTTATTGAGCTTATGGATATCACCGAGGAAGAACTTAGTGTTACATATGAAAAGACAGGTGCAAGCCGTGTATTGAATCAGATCGACTTTGCCCGTAACGATCTCGCTCACGAGGGATTTATCAGCAGCGGAACAAAGGGTGTATGGGCTCTTACTGAGCTTGGAATTAATATTGATATGACAATGGAACTGGCAGGACTTATCCATATGAAATGGGTGAAGATCAATACCGCCAAGCGCAAAGGTGAGCCTATCCCCGAAATAGACCTTTCAAAGTATTACAAAAAGAAGATAGACCATAAATACACAAAAGAAGATTTCCTCAAAGACGTCTTCCTCACCGAACCCGAATACGACAAGCTCTGTTCTCTTGTCCTCAGAAAGAAAAACATCATCCTGCAGGGGGCGCCGGGTGTCGGCAAGACCTTCTCTGCGAAGAGGCTTGCATACTCAATAATTGGTGAGAAAAACGATAATCGTATCTGTATGGTGCAGTTCCACCAGAACTATTCTTATGAGGATTTCATCATGGGATACCGCCCGAATGACAGCAGCGGTTTTGAACTGCAAAGCGGCGTGTTTTATAACTTCTGCATCCGATGCAAGGAAAATCCCGACAAACCGTATTTCTTTATCATTGACGAGATCAACCGGGGCAACCTCAGCAAGATTTTCGGTGAACTGCTGATGCTGATCGAGACTGATAAGCGTGGCGAGAAGCATAAGCTAAACCTCGTTTACGGTGGAACGGCTTTCTATATTCCCGAAAATCTGCATATCATCGGCATGATGAACACCGCAGACAGAAGCCTTGCTATGATCGACTACGCCCTTCGCAGACGTTTCAGCTTTTATACGATGCAGCCTGCTTTTGAAAACGCCGATCAGAACGGTTTTGGCGATTATACGGCGGATATTCAGTGTGAGCTGTATCACTCTGTTATCGCTAAGATTAGAGAACTTAACGATACTATTCGCAAAGACAGCACGCTCGGCAAGGGCTTCGAGATCGGTCACAGCTATTTTGCGCCTGAAAATAAATCGGAGATAAATGACGAGTGGGTTCGTGGTGTTGTGTATTATGAGATCATTCCGCTGATTGAGGAGTACTGGTTCGATGACGATAAGAAGGTCGATGAATGGACAAAGGCTCTCTATCAGGTGTTAGGTGATCAAAATGACCGTTGACAAGGGCATTTTTATACAGAATATTTATTATATGCTGTCCTACGCCTTTCAGATATTGAAACAGGAGGACTACAAGCAGGTCGCAGGCGAAAAGTTTGAGAAGATACATGACCTTTTTGCGGCGATACTGGAAAAGGGTGTTTCACGACAAGTCAAGCAGGGACTGTACCATGAGTATGTCCCGATGCATGAAGACCTCTCCGTCATGCGTGGCAAGCTGAATATGGGCGAAACGGTTCGGCTGAAAGTGCAGAACAAACAAAAACTCGGCTGTGAATTCGACGAGTTCTCGGAGGACAACCTTTATAATCAGATATTGAAAGTCACGATACACCGCCTTATTCGTGCAGATGATGTTGCACCCGAAAGAAAGCAAGCACTCAGACGGGTAAGTGTATTCTTTGGAAATGTCAAGCTGATACAGCCCGACCACATCGCATGGAACAGGCTGATCTACCAGCGGAACAACCGCAATTATGAGCTGCTTCTGAATATCTGCTATCTTGTGCTGAACGGTATGCTCCAGACCACCGAGGACGGCAGTTATAAACTACTTTCTTTCTCAGATGAACACATGGAACGGCTATATGAGAAGTTCATATTGGAATATTACAAGCAACATCACCAGGAACTGCATCCTGCTGCACCTATCATTGAATGGAATCACACGGAAGAACCTGACAGTCAGATGATACAGTTTCTTCCGAAAATGAAAACAGATATCGTACTAAAGAATGGCGATAAAACGCTTATCATTGATGCCAAGTATTACGGAAAAACAATGATTGAAAACTATGATAAAGCAACCCTGCGTTCTGCACACCTGTATCAGATATTTGCTTATGTAAAGAATATGGACACGGCGAATACGGGGAATGTTTCGGGGCTGCTGCTCTATGCCAAGACCGAGGACGAGGTGTTTCCCGAAGGTGAGCCGTTTGTGATTGGAGGGAATAGTATCGGGGCGAGGACGCTGGATTTAAACAATTCATTCGACCTGATATTTACACAGTTAGAAAGTGTAATATATGACTATAAATTAGGAGGTTGAAACACATGGCAAATATTATAGCGATCATCTGGGACTTTGACAAAACGCTTATAAGCAATTATATGCAGACGCCGATATTTGAAGAATACGGCATAGATGCAAGCACTTTCTGGAAGGAAGTTAACGCTTTCCCTCATGAGTTGGAGCAAAAAGGAATTAGAGTAAACAGGGATACCTGCTATTTGAATTTCCTTATAAAATATGCACGTGAAGGCAAATTCAAAGGATTAAACAACGATAAACTGTTTGAATATGGTAAGCAGATGTCTTTTTATGAAGGCGTTCCGGAAATATTTGAAGCAACTAAGGCGATAGTAGAAAGTGATTCAAAATACGGGGAGTATGACATAAAAGTTGAACATTATATCGTAAGCACAGGTACGGCACAAACAATACGTGGATCACTTGTCAAGGATCATGTTGAGGACATATGGGGATGCGAACTGATCGATTCTGTTGATGAAAGTGGAAATATGGTTTTAAGTGAGATTGTTTATGCCCTCGATAATACATCTAAAACAAGAGCATTATTTGAAATTAATAAAGGTGTTGGAAAGCGTGACGGTGTAGATGTAAACAGTAAACTCCCGGAGGAATTCAGAAGAGTCAAGTTTGAGAATATGATATACATTGCGGATGGACCGAGTGATATTCCTGCTTTTTCTCTTGTAAATAAGGGAAATGGCGCAACATTCGCTATCTATCCCAAGGGAGATGATAAGGCGTTTCAACAAGTTGAGCAAATGAGGAAAGACGGCAGAATAAACATGTATGCCGAAGCCGACTATTCCAAAGGTACTACTGCATATATGTGGATATGTAATAAAGTGAAAGAATATGCTGAGAGAATTTATGCGACTGAAAAAGCAAAGTTAGAAAGGAACACATCATCTGCACCGTCGCATTTAAACTGATAAAATAATCTACGGCTACACTCGAAGGCGCAGCCGTAGAATCTCAGATACAAACCATACACTCAAACACCGCTTCTCTCGCCATATAGACGAAGCAGTTCTCCAGACCGAGCATCTTCTCAGCATCACCGCTGATGATAGCTTTTTGATAGCAACTATCAGTCTGCTTCCAAAGCTCCACCTGACGGGAGATAGCTTCACTGACTTTCCGTTCCATATCATCAAGGTACTGAATGATCCTGCCCTCGTTGACGAGTCTGCGAAGCCTGTCGGGGCAATGGTTATCAAAGAAATGAAGATGATGCCTGATGAAGTCGGTGGTATAGGTCTTGTTCTCCTCGGTCTGCGTATCGGTGTTGAAGTGTGTGACTGTCATTGAATTTGTGTCGATTTTCCATATCGGCACATTTTTCTTTTTCAGAGGGCTATATGCAACTTGTTCGCTTTCGTATCTGCTCATTATGATATCCTCCGTAGTATTTATAATGTGTCGAATTTGGCTGCTGATTATCTGTTACTATTTGAACTATTCACAATAATGGCATCGCTGGCACAGCAGGAATCGGAGTCGCTCAGCAAGAATACGAAAATGGGTATTCAGTACCGCTTCCAGCAGGGGAAAGTAATGGTAAACGCCCGGAACTTCCTCGGCTATGACAAGGACGAGTCGGGGCATCTGATCATCAATCCGGCAGAGGCTGAGATCGTCAAGCGTATCTTCCGGGAGTATCTTGAGGGTGCGAGCTGTCAGAAGATCGCCAGAGGGCTGGAGCGTGACGGTATCCGCACCGCAAGGGGCAATCCGCGCTGGCACGACAGCACCGTCCGGAAGATACTGGAAAACGAGAAGTACATGGGTGACGCGCTCCTGCAAAAGACCTACACCATAGACTTCCTGAACAAGAAGCGTGGCAAGAACAACGGCACTCTGCCGCAATCGTAATATGCCAAGGGAACTTGGATTCACGGAAATTTTACATTCTTAAAGGACAAAAATTTTAGACAGGCTTAAAATTTGCAAGAAAATCGAATAGACAAATGAAAGCGTTCTTCATATCAGTGAGGAACGCTTTTTTTACTTTATTCGGAGGTTTTATCATGGCAAAGGAATCAAATTCATCGGTTGTGAGGGTACATAAGAATACTGACTTCACAATCATGAGCAATCATCATTTGAAAAATCAGAAACTCACCCTGAAAGCTGTCGGGCTGATGTCAAAAATACTGGGTTTGCCTGACGGCTGGAATTATTCCGTTGCAGGACTGGTGAAGATTTGCAGAGAGGGTGAAACAGCCGTCAGGGCTGCCCTGCATGAATTGATTGACGAACAATACGTTTATGTCGAGAAACTTCCTCCCAACTATACCAAAAGCGGAAGATTTGAATACGTCTATCACATCTATGAAATTCCATACGAGAATATGCCTGATGGTCTGGAATGCCCTGAACTGTTTCTCAAAAAACAATCTGAAACAAATCAAAATGCAGATGTTCCAAATACAGAAAAACAAGATGCAGAAAACCTGTATCTTGAAAATCAGGATGTAGAAAACCAGGGACAATTAAATACTTACATATCAAGTACGAAAGAATCAAATATGAAAGAATTAAATAGAACGGCTTCTGCTCCGCCGAAGAAAAAGGCGGATAAGAAGAAATATGCAGAGGCTGTCACTATGACGGAAGAAGAATATCAGAAGCTGATGACACAGCATTCCAAGGCATTCGTGGATAAGTGCATTGAGATTCTCAACAACTACAAGCTTTCCAGCGGAAAACGATACAAGTCAGATTATCACACGATTCTGAACTGGGTGATCGAAAGAGTTTCCAAAGATTATCCTCAGCTGGACAAACCGCCTGCACAAAGTTCGGCTTACGATGTCAACGTCAATCCATTCGACCAGTTTGTGAGGTGAGAAAATGTTTATCAATACGGAATTACTGGAGTTTATCCGCCTGAAAAATCCGCTTTCTTCGGTGGTGGGAAAATACGAAGCGATCGAGAAAGACTGCTGTAAATGCCCATTCTGCCACAGCAAGACCAATTCCCTGAATCTCTTTCACGATGAGATCTACACCTGTTTTCACTGTGGTGAAAGCGGTGATGTATTTGGTTTTGTCAGCAAGATCGAAAAGATTTCCTTTTTAGAAACGGTTCAGAAAATGGCGGAAGCATCGGGCATCTATACCCTGGAAGAACTGAAACAGAAGAATATCTTTCGCTTCTGGGACAGATTTCTGATCCTCTGTGAGCATTATCACATTGCAGCAGACAGCATATTGCAGGAATATTCTTCGGAGCTGACAAAAGAATATCTTCTCAGTCTGAAATATGACAAAGAACCGGATACCGCCCCGTTGGAAGCAATTATGCAGATGAAATACGGCATATCAAAGGAATTTTGGAACGCTGCTCCTGAGCATATTATGGAGTATCTGACAGCAGAAAGGAAACACAATGCATGATACACTGAAAAGCATTTTTCAGACGCTCTCTGAAAATGCAGAAGAAAACTTCATCAAGAACAAAAACGCAGAGGACTATCTCGCTGAGGACGGTTTGTGGCACTGCGGAAAATGCGGTACAGCAAAGCAGTTCCGACTGCCTGAGAGGTTTCTGAAAATGGGAATGCCTGAAATTGTCGGCTGCTGCTGTGCCTGTCAGTCTGCAAAGGAAAAACGGGAAAATGCAAAGCAACAGCTTGCATCTGTCATCAGACAAAACAAGGAAATCGCCAATATTCCCGAACATTATCTGTCAGCTGATATGGCAATGGTGGAATCTTCTGAAGCAAAAAGAATCGGCAGAAACTATATCAAAAACTTCGAGAAACTGGGCAGAATAGGGCTTCTCCTCTATGGTGATGTAGGAACGGGCAAAACATTTCTGGCAGCCTGCATTGCAAATGCTCTGCTGAATCAGGGCGTAAGCGTAAAATGGCTGACCTCTATGCAAATCGTGGAACACAGCTGCTTCTACAGCGAATCAGAATATGCCGAATATATCCGAAGCATTACCGCTCCCGACTTGCTGATTATCGATGATCTTGGAGCGGAACGTGGCACAGATTTTGCGTTGGAGCGTGTTCACAGCCTTGTGGATACCCGTATCTCAGCCAACAAACCGATGATCGTAACCACCAATATCGATATTACGGATATGGGCAATTGTGCTGATCTGAAAAAGAAACGCACATTTGACCGTATTCTCCCTGCAACATTTGCCTTTGCCATGAAAGGCACGTCCTATCGTATGAAGCAGGCACAGAAAAGCTACGAAACACTCAAAGATCTGCTCTTGAGTGAAGAATCAAATTGAAAGGATGGAGTAAAAAAATGAGATTAATCAAAACCTATGACGGAATCACACTGAACTGCGATGTAATCGCAATGATTCAGCCTGTTTTCATGAACAGTGCGAGCGGAGTTATCAGCGAAATCGTCAATGATGATTTCAATCCGAATACCCTTGAATTTGCAATTACGGCACTCACAACGTTTGGCGATGAAGTGGTTCTTGCAGTTTATGCAACGGAAGAAGAACGTGACTATGCCAGATACAAGCTGGAAAATTGGCTTGTTTACGATGTTGGCAGCTATTACACCATGACAGAAAGAAAATAACGGAGGTTTTTACTATGGAAAAAATGATCGTAACAGAGTACAGCAGACCGATTATGCTGAACAAGGTCAAGGAGTTTGTACAGAGAACGATGTACCTTGCAGAGAACAAAGTGATCCCCTATGCAGAATTTGCACTGCTCGACAGCGGCGAACTGGTGAACATCGGCAATTTTGATGATTTGGATACGGCTGAGATCGCCCAGATCATTCTGTACATCTTCACAGAGGACAAGAAAGCGGTATTCGATGTGAATCTGGAAGTGTTCGGAATCAAAAAGTTCCTTGAAATGCTTCGCTATGTATCAGCAGACAGTGAAACACTCTATCACACATTGGTAAGTGATCTGAAAAGGCAGCTGAAAAGCGGTGAACTGGATGTCAGCTTTACTTGACGGCTACATACAGCTTGCCCATGCCATTGTTGCTGTGGCAGCAGAAAGCTACAAATATACGCTCTTAGCTGTCAAAAATCATACCAGAAGCGATTCTGTTTTCAGGCGAAAGGAAGAACTGGAAAGCTTTTTTCTGTCGGAGTGGTTTGGACTGCTGTCCGGACTTGACGGAAGATATTTTATACAGAAAATGCAGGAGGTCTACTATTTTGACAGGTAAAGAGTTTTTATGGCAGTATATTATGATTGACCGGCAGATCAGGAGCGTGAAGCTGCAGTTGGATAGTATGGTAGAAGTTGCAAAGTTCAATGCTCTCAGTGATTACTTTCAGCACGATATTGATGCGTTATCTGATAAGCTGAAATGCCTGATTGCAAGATCAGCTATCATCAAAGAAAATATTCTTGATGCAATACAGAAAATCGATAATAATGAGTGCAGAGAAATTCTGGTGAAAAGATATCTTGACCAAAAATCTGTTGCACAAATTTCAAGAGAGATGTTTATGACAAGACAGGGGGTGTATTATCACCTTGGTGTTGGCGAAAAAGCCATTTCGTCGTTGATATAAAAAGGTGACCGATTTGTACAATGGAGTTACAAATCGGTCATTTTTCTTTATGTGTTTTCTTCTGTCAGTTTTGCCAGTTCAATATATTCCTTTAATTTCTTTTGCAACAATTTTTTGTCGATCAGTTTCAGATTGTATTCTGCAACCATTGTCGGTGAAAGACTTCTGCTGAGAGCAAATTCAACAACTTCATCGTCTTTACTTGCACAGAGAATAATTCCTACACTTGGATTTTCATTTTCCTTTTTCACCTCTCTGTCCAGTGCTTCCAAATATAGATTGATTTGTCCCACATACTCCGGCTTGAATTCCCCGATTTTCAGTTCAAAAGCTACCAGACAAGACAGTCCTCTGTGATAAAACAGCAAATCAATAAAGAAATCATGATTGCCCACCTGAACACGATATTCTTCTCCAACAAAAGTGAAATCTTTTCCGATTTCAAGAATAAAATCTTTCAGATTACGAATGATGGATTTCTGCAAATCATGTTCAGACATTGGTTCGGGAACATCAAGAAAGTCAAGGACATAATTGTCAAGAAAAATATTTCCTGTTGCCTTTTTAGCTGTTTCAAGTGCCAGCGATTGTGGATTTTGCGACAGCATATATCTTTCATAATAACCGCTGTCGATCTGTCTTTCCAATTCTCTCTTTGACAATCGCTCTTTGATACACATATTCATATAAAAAATTCGCTCATCCATGGTCTTGCAGGCTGACATTATCTTCAAATGATTGGACCAACTCAATTGTGTCACCAGTGGTGACACTTTTTCTTCGCCCTGATAAAGTTCGTAAAACTGCTTCATTCTGTATAATCCACGCCTGTTGAATCCTTTCAGTTCTGGATAATTTTCAGAAAAGAAATCCGCCAGTTTCTGTACAAAAGCATCTCCATAGGAGCTATTTTTTGATTGCTTGCTGATATATTCACCAATATCACGATACATCGTAATCAATTCCTCATTTACTTTTCTGTATGCACGCTCTTTCGCTGATTCAATGATATTGACAACTTTCTGAAATTGCTCATTATATGGCTGAATGTCCATGTTCAATCCTCCGTTCGCTTCACATAAACCAGTTCAATGTCATATCCAAGTGCTTCAAGGATTTGCACATATGTTCGATTGACAATGCCCTCTTGCTTTTTAATGACCTTATTTACATATTCTTTTGAGGTATGTATATCTTTAGCGATTTGTGCCTGTGTTGTACCATTTTCGATACATTTCACCTTTACATCGATTTCAAAATTGTTCTTAACCATAATTCGCATTACCTTCTATAAGTTACACTAATCGTATAACTTATTATACTGTATTTTTGTGCGAAAGTCAATCGGAAAAAAATAAAAATCAGAAAATTATTTTTGACGAAACTTGACAGCACTTGCATTTACCTGTCGGATTTCACCACAGCAATTTTGCTAAATTGAAAATAGTAAGCGGGAAAGGAGTGAGCGTATGACCTTATCGATCATTTCGCAGGACAGAAGCGTGTTCAACTATACCAATGCGGTTTCCTGTGTGACCTGCGGTGAGTACGATGACGGAAGCGGATACACACAGAGGAAAGATTGACGTTATTTATATAGATCCACCATATAATACTAAAAACAAGGATTTTGTGTATGATGATTGCAAAATCGGAGAAGATGATGGATTCAGACATAGCAAGTGGATTTCATTTATGGCTGAGCGATTAAAAATAGCACAAAAACTGATGTCTGAAAAAGGTTGTATATTTATTTCAATTGATGATAATGAGCAAGCAGTTTTGAAAATGATATGCGATGAGGTTTTTGGTGAACAAAAATTTGTAGCTTTAATACCTTGGAGAAAGAGAACTGCTAAATCTGACGTTCCGTATGGAATATCTCAGGATTGTGAAAGTATCCTTTGCTATGCAAATCCACTATTTAAAGCAGCAATTAAGGGTAAAGAAAGAAAATACTATGAAACTCCAGATTTTCCAGGAAAGCCTTGGAGATTTCATGATCTAACTAAGCAAACAACCATAGAAGAAAGACCAAATTCCAATTTTTCTATAGTCAATCCTAAAACAGGCAAAGAATATCCAGTTAATCCTCTTAGAAGTTGGGCAATTACAAGGGAAACTTTTGACTATTATTATAAACAAGGAAGAATTATTTTCCCAGGTGATTATAATTTTCTGAAAATTTCAAAACCAGTACTTCGTTATTGGAAATCAGATGATATAAAGAAAGCTGGTTCAAACTTTGGACTTGTTGCAGCAAGTACTTATCTACCATCTGAAACAGTTGGAATGACACAAGACGGAACAAAAGAGATTACAAGTATTTTTGGAGAAAAGAAATTCAATTTTCCTAAATCACTGGGACTTATCAAATATTTGATTGAAATTTCAACATTACGTAAGAAAGATTCCATTATTCTTGATTTTTTTGCAGGATCAGGCACAACAGGACACGCAGTAATGGAACTAAACAAGCAGGACGGCGGTCACAGAAAATTTATTCTCTGCACAAACAACGAAAATGGCATTTGTGAAGAAGTAACCAATCAGCGACTGAAAATCGTAATCACGGGTAAGCGTGCAGACGGCAGCGAATATTCAGAGGGCATTCCTGCAAATCTGAAGTATTTTAAGACAGACTTTGTGGACAAAGATTCGGAAGAATTGTCCGATGAATTGCTTGAACATATTGCAGAGATGATCGAGCTTGAACATGGTATCAAGGTTGACAACAAGAAGTATGTTATGATTCTCACCGATGAAGAAATGGACGAATTTGAACGGAACATCACAAGTTATACTGACTTGAAGGCTGTTTTCGTCAATCAGGATATTCTGCTTTCGTCAACGCAACAGAAACTTCTTGACAGCTTGTCTTCATACGTCATTCCTGATTACTATTTTGATTTTGAACTGAGGGAGGCAGGAGAACTATGGTAAATGGCTTAACAGATTATGAGTATCAGAACGATTGCGTGGAATATCTTTTTGACAAGACCACTTCTGCCGATTCAAAGAAAATCATAACGGTGAAAGCACCGACAGGTGCAGGTAAAACGGTTATTCTCATAAAGTATGTAAACTTTTATCTCAACAATACAGGCGATAAGGTTGCTTTTATCTGGCTTTGCCCCGGCAAGGGCGATCTGGAAGTCCAGAGCCGTGAGAAAATGGAAAAACTTATGCCGTCAATTGACGCAAGAGATTTGCCATACTCCATGCTTCTTGGATTTGACAGCAGAAGCGTAACCTTTGTCAACTGGGAACTTGTTACCAACAAGAAAAATAACGCTTTGAAAGATAGCGAACGAAAGAATCTCTTTGACCGAATTGATGATGCACACAATGATGGCGTAAAGTTCATTCTTATAATCGATGAGGAACACCTCAATAATACAAAGAAGGCAAAGGACATTATCGATAAATTCGATCCCATCTATACAATTCGTGTATCGGCGACAGCAAATAAGGTATCTCATCATGAATTCTATGAAATTCCCGAGGATGAGGTTATTGATGCCGGCTTGATTACCCGTGCAATCTATGTCAATGAAGGTGTCATGGAACACGATGAAATTGAGAATGACTATGACTATCTCCTTGACCTTGCTGATGCAAAACGGAAGGAACTGCTTGCAGGCTATGAAATGGTTGGTGCTGACGTAAGACCGTTAGTCCTTATTCAGTTTCCAGCCGGACAGCCTGAAACGATCAAGGCGGTTGAGGAAAAACTTGCTTCCATGGGTTACACCTACGATAATGGCTTAGTCAACATCTGGATGAGCGATGACAAGATAAAAAGTGACGACCTGACTGCAAACAACGGAACGCCTGCATTTCTTCTCATGAAGCAAGCGGTATCAACAGGTTGGGATTGTCCACGTGCGAAAATTCTTGTCAAACTCCGTGAAGGCGGAAGTGAAGATTTTCAGATTCAGACTATCGGCAGAATCCGCCGTATGCCGGAACGTAAACATTATGTATTCCCTGGTTGTCTTGATCTCTGCTATATCTATACACTTGATGAAAAATACAAGCAAGGCTTGATGACCGAAATGGATAAGGCATATCAGGTGCGTAAGCTGTTCCTAAAGAAAGGATTTGATGACTTTACTCTTGTCAAAGAAATGCGTAATCTCGATGAGGACAGCGGTCTTGGCGAACGTGAACTACTCAAACTTATCTACAACCATTATACAAGCAAGTATAAACTTGGAACAGTAAAAGCCGAGAATCAGAAAACACTTTCTATGAATGGCTACAACTTCTCACATAAGATTGATAGTAAGAGTCTGTCTTCACAAGCTAAAATCTACGCAACAGGGTTTGTAAATTGGAAATGATACAAATATTTTCTTGGTAAAAAGTTTTAATTTCATAGTCCTTTGACAAACGCCTAGACCA
>ERZ857480.20422-NODE-31346-length-17479-cov-6.0000_pt1 | contig 17479 bp, 11 predicted proteins | sample MGYA00519767_ERZ857480 | MGnify/ENA primary metagenome ERZ857480 (study PRJEB31778, sample SAMEA3449210) | human gut metagenome | biome: human gut; feature: human-associated habitat; material: faeces | place: United Kingdom | collected 2010/2012 ...
CGCCGACAAGCTGACGGCCGTTTCTTCTGTCAACAAAGGATTTGACGTAGCCTTTTTCGTTGAATGCAATCTCGGCAAACGGCGTAGTAACCTTGCCGTTTTCATAGGTGAAATTCTTGTTGCTGCAAGCGCAGCGCCCGTCGTGTGATACCGTCAGGGAAGACATTGCCGGAAGATTAAGGCCTGTGACGGCTAAAAGCTGGTTGCCGTCCAAATCGCAGACAACCTGCTGGCAGACCGTGTCGTCTGCCGAAATGCAGCCCTTTTTTGCATCCAGATAGACAACGTCGCTTACATCGAACGGTAAAAGGTTGATAACGGTATCCTTGCTTTGATCTCCGGTGCCCTCTGTCAGTCTGTCTGCAATCGCTGTTGCGTTTTCAATAACGACGGTAGTCTCGCGGTGCGACTGTTCATGCGCGCTTTGGATGCAGGTGCCCGGAAGAATATCATGGAACTGGTTTACGAGCAGGGTTTCAAGCAGCGGATGGATTTCCTCGTCCGAAGCCGGTTTTCCTGCTTTGACAGCTTCCGCTACGGTTAAAAGCTCGGCGTTGTGGATCGCGATCTCCGCCTTGCGGTTGTTGCGTTTGATTTGATGCTGATTTGTAAGCGTGCCGCGGTGCAGTTCAAGATACAGCTCGCCGGAGTAGACGTTCGGGTTGACGGCCTCCTTTTCGAGCCGTTTCATGAAATCCGAAACGCTCATATGCTCTGCCCTGGGACAGCCGTCAAGATCCTTCACACGGCGCGACATTTCAATCATTTCAAACATCGGTCCGCCGCCGCCGTCGCCCTGACCGTAAGAGATCAGGCGGGAGTCGGAGACCGTTTTCTGCTGGACAAAATCGGTTGAACCGCGGCCCTCTACACGTCCGAGCAATGTTTTCGGATCCGGCCAAACGTGCGTACAGTTGAAATGAACCAATACATCTGTGCCGTCGATGCCCTCCCATACAAAGGTTTCATATGGGAATTTATTTGTATCGTTCCAGGAAAGCTTGGTGGTCAAAAAATAATTTACGCCGCAGCCCTTCATAATCTGCGGGATTGCCGCGCTGTAGCCGAAGGTGTCCGGCAGCCAGAAGCAGTCCGAGCGATAACCGAAATGCTCCTGTGTATAGCGCTGTCCCCAGAGGAACTGGCGTACCATCGATTCGCCGGAGGTGATGTTGCAGTCGCATTCGACCCATACGCCGCCGTTCGGCTCGTAGCGTCCCTCTGCGATCTTTTCTTTGATGCGGTCAAACAGCTCCGGATAGTGCCGGCGAATCAGCTCCAGATGAAACGCGCTGCTCTGAATGAAGCGGTATTCCGGATACTCCTCCATCAAAGCGAGCTGATTCGCATAGGTGCGCGCACATTTTTTGATGGTTTTCGGAATGTCCCACAGCCAGGCGGTATCCATATGGCTGTGTCCGACAAGGCCGACTTTTGGCGCAGATTCCGCGTTTTTTGCTTCAAGGCACGGCCGCATGATCTCTCTTGCCCAGGCAAGAGCAGGACGCCAGACTGCTTCGTCCGTGTGCTCCGGCGAATAGTAAACCGTTTCGTGCACCTTTGCCAGACAGTTTATTACATCCGCGCGGCGGAAGCTTTTTTCATCCATAACTTCGGCAAGCTGGTTCAGACAGCGCAGATCATAGATAAAGTCCGCGATGTCCTGATTCTTTGTGCAGATGTCGATGCTTTCAAAGGTATAGCGATAAGAAGGAACCGGATTTGTCTCAAACGGCTGCGTACCGATAACGTGATGTCCCGCATATGCTTCAATCACGATGTCGATCACCTCGCCGGCCTTTGGCTCCAGGCGGAGCAGATCGCAGTAGTGATTGCCGTGGTCTACTTCGGCGATTTTATATGCGAAATTTCCGAAAGGCATTCCGTTCACATAAAGAAGAGCCTCATAGCTGCCAAAGCGGGGATAGATGTAAAGCGGTTTTCCGGCAAGCTCCTCCGGAACGGTGAAGCTTCCTTTAAACCAGCAATAGGAAAGCTCCGCGCCCCAGACGTCTCCCTGCTGCACCTTGCTGTAGAGCGCTTCGTCCGCGGGCGCGGCGTAGAGCTGCTCTTTGGTTTCGTATTTGACGACGGAAAGCTCGTCCTGCTTTTGGAACACATAGCGATCCAGCGTGGCTTCAAGCTGTGTAAGCTTTGAAAGCATACGCTTAATCTGCGGGTGATTCATCATAAGCATTTCCTCCTTAAAAGCCGCTTGATGCGGCGGTATCGGCAGAGAATTCTGCGGCTTCATTGTAACAAGTTACGCGGCATATTGCAAGAAAAAAAGAAAAAGCGGTTGACTTTTGTGCAATTTGTGCTATAATCGAATTCGTCCAAGGAGATTTTTTTGATAGGCGACCTCTTTCAAAGAAAAGCTCGAACAAAATCGGTTGATTTTTGGTCATTTTATCCTTCAAGAGGGATGCATTGTCACAGGAAAATTGAAAAAAAGCGGCGGCCGTCAAAAAGCGGACGTGCTGCGAACTGCCTTTTCGTCATTATAGATAATACGCTGATAAAATATTTAGTATTTTTGCGAAAAAACTATTGCAAATTTGTTTCGGCTATAGTAATATATATACATACAATTACGGGCGCGCATTGCGCATATTGCATAATGCCGCAGATAGTAAGGGGATTTGTCACTTGTGCAAAGCGGGCGTCTCCCGTAAAATACAATGAAAGAATAGGAGTGAAGACATGGCGAAGGTTAAAGCGGAGAAAGTCAAAGCAAAAAAATTCACCTTTGATGATCTCGAGTTGATTCTCTTATCTTTGCCGACTGTAATCTGGTACTTGATTTTCAGTTTCCTACCGCTGTTCGGCTTGCTGATTTCTTTCAAGAACTGGAGAGTCTCTGGTGGATTCTTTGAGACGTTTTTCACGTCAGAGTGGGTAGGCTTTAAGAATTTCCAATTCTTATTTACTACCGGCGCTGCAATGACGTCACTGCGCAACACACTGTTATACAACCTTTTGTTCGTTGTATTGGGTGTTGTTATCCCTGTTACTTTGGCTATCATGATTTCCAATCTGTACAGTCAAAAACTCGGTAAGGTCTGTCAGACGGCGATGTTCCTTCCGCACTTTATGTCATGGGTTGTAGCAAGTTACTTCCTTTTCGCTTTCTTAAGCGGTGACAAAGGTCTTATCAACAATGTGATTAAGTCGATGGGCGGCGAGGGTGTCAACTGGTATGGTCAAGAGGCGCTTGGATGGTGGCCTTTCATCATTATTTTGATGAATATCTGGAAGACAACCGGTTATGGCATGGTCGTTTACCTCGCGACGATAACAGGCATTGACTCTACATATTACGAGGCTGCTGTTATCGACGGCGCTACCAAATGGCAGCAGACGACCAAAATTACAATTCCGCTGCTTAAGCAGATCATGGTCATTATGGCGATCATGGCGGTCGGCAAAATCTTTAACTCGGATTTCGGCTTGTTCTATCAGGTGCCGAAGGGCACAAGCCAGCTTTATCCGGTCACCCAGACGCTCGACGTCTATATTTATAACGCGTTGAAGGGCATAGGAAATATTGGTATGAGTTCGGCGGCGGCATTCTTCCAGTCGATTGCGGGCTGTATCACGATTCTGATTGCGAACTTCATCGTTACAAAGATAGACGAAGAGAGCGCGTTCTTCTAAGGAGGTGAACGAATAATGGCTAAAGAGAAAAAAGTAAAAGAGAAAAAGGTTTTGGAAGGTCTGGCGAAATTCAACCGCGTCAGCAAGCCGGTTAATTTCATTTTCTCCATTATCTTTATCATTGCAGCATTGTGCTGTGTCATTCCGCTGATTTTCGTTATCATTATTTCGTTTACTGATAAAACGTCTATTGCGGCAATTGGCTATTCGTTTATCCCGCAGAAATGGTCGCTGGCATCTTATGAGATGTTGTGGACTTCAAAAGACCAGATTATCAGAGCGTTTGGTATTTCGATTTTTATTACGGTTGTCGGTACGGTGCTCGGTTTGTTCCTGAATGCAACCATCGGCTATGTTCTTTCCAGACGAAGCTTTAAATTCAGAAAACTTTATACCTGGCTGGTATTTATTCCGATGATCTTTAACGGCGGTATGGTTTCTTCCTATATTGTTTATACTCAGTTGTTGGGGCTGCGCGATAACATCCTGGTTTTGATCCTGCCGCTCGCAGTATCATCCTTTAACGTTATCATCTTGCGCACGTTCTTCCAAACGACGGTTCCCGACTCTCTGATTGAATCCGGCAAGATTGACGGTGCAAGTCAGCTGAGAATCTTCTTCCAGATCGTGCTGCCGATCTCGCTGCCGGCGTTGGCGACTGTCGGTCTGTTCCTTTGCTTTGGTTATTGGAACGACTGGTGGAATGCGTTCATGTACATCAATGAGCAAGCGCTTTATCCGTTGCAGTTCGTCTTGATTAATATTGAAAAAACAATGGACTTCTTTACGAACAGTGCGGCTTATATGGGCATGGCGGCTTATGAAGTTCAGCAAAGGCTTCCACAGGATGGTATGCGCATGGCTCTCGTTGTCGTTATCGTACTCCCGATCGCATGTGCTTATCCGTTCTTCCAGAAATACTTTGTTTCTGGCCTGACAATCGGCGCAGTAAAAGGCTGATTGCATTTTCACAATTGTATTTAAATCGGCAAGATTTAAATAATATTTTTTTAGGAGGATTTCGTTATGAAAGGCAAAATCAAACTGCTGTCTCTGCTGATGGCACTTGCTATGGTTGCTTCCATGTTTGTCGCTTGTGATGGCGGCAGCAAAGAAGGCGACGGCAAAGACAGCAACGAGCCGGTTGAGCTTGTTTGGTGGCACTGGGGTAACGCACCGACCGCTGGTGATGACGCGATCGCTGCACTCAATGAAAAATCCAAAGAAGACATCGGCGTAACAATTAAGTTCATTTGGGCAACGCAGGACGACTCCAAACTGAAGACTGCACTGTCCACAGGTTCGACGGACGACATCGCATTCACATGCTCTTGGTTCGCGAACTACCTGTCCACCGCTCAGAAAGGTCAGCTTGCTGATATTACTGAGCTCGTTAAAGCCGAGACAGAGCTTTACAACTTTGTTCCGGACTGGGGCTGGGATGCAGTAACGGTTGACGGCAAAATCTATGCTGTTCCGACCATGAAAGACTCTGCTGCTGAGCAGTTCTGGCTGGTAAACAAAGAGTACGTTATCGACGAGGCTGGCGCTGAGGAAGAGTTCAAAGCTACTGGTAAAGCAGTTTCTTCCGTTACTCCGCTTCTGAGAAAACTGAAGGCTTATGCAGACGCTGGCCATCCGTATCCGAACGACCTGACTGCTCCGTTTAACTACAACAAAGCTGGCTTAAACGGCTACGAGACTGGTTGGGATGTTGTTCAGGCTGACACCCATATCGGCGACAAGATCGACGAAGAGGGCGTTAAGATCGTCTCCATCTATGAAGATCCGGATATGGTTGCAGACTACAAAGAACTCGCTACCTGGTACAAAGAGGGTCTTGTAAACAAAGACTGTGCACAGACTGACACCGAGCCGCAGAACATCATTGTTTCTACTGCTCAGGGCTGGGAAGGCGCAGAGCTCTCTTCTTGGGGCGTTGGCAAAAACTACACTGTTGCAATCAACAAGAAATACGGCCCGGTAGCTACCCGCTCCACCGTTCTTGGTTCCTGCAACGGCGTGTTCGCTAACTCCAAGAATAAGGAAGCTGCTGTTAAATACCTCGCTTACATCAACACCAACAAAGAGTATAGAGATATGCTCGCATACGGCAAACCGGACGTCAACTTCAAATATAAAGATGACGGCACCGTTGAGATCCTGAACAATGACTATCAGCCGGGCTCTTTCGCACAGGCTGCTACTTGGATCATGACTCCGGCTTCTCCGGCTCCGGCTACGATGTATGATGACATCAAAGCAATGGCTACAGGCGCTGAGTCTTCTGAGCTGATTGGCTTTGCTCTTGATCAGTCCAACATCGAGAACGAAATTGCTGCTGTTTCCGCTGTTAAAGACCAGTATGCAAACGGTCTGCAGTGCGGCACTTACGAAGATGTTGACGCTACACTGGCTCAGATGCTCAAAGAGATGAGACAGGCTGGTTACGACACGATCATCGAAGAGGCTAACAAGCAGGTTAATGAGTACCTCGGCAAATAATTATTCTCTGAATAATTAAAAAGAAGAACCCGAAAGGGTTCTTCTTTTTTTGTGCCCAAAAGAAAAGCGCATATGTTTCTCTTTGAATAGTTGAAGGATTCGCTGCATAATCATGTGAAAAAGATATTTTCCTGAATAGATTTTGCCGTACCGCTTGACCATCTTTTCATTGAACGGTACAATAAGGAGAGGATATTTTGCGTTTCCGGACAGGCTTTTTCATAAAGACGGTGCTTATGTGCTTGCTTCTGACTTCCTGTGGTGTACAGGAAGATCCAATTGATTCTTTATTTGACCGTATTCATCAGGCGAACAATGCCTTTTCTGAAGAAAGCGAAACATTAAACAGTCAAACTGCTCAAAACAGCGAAGATGAACCGCTTCATGGGGTCTGGATTTCCTATTTGGAGCTTTCAAAGCTTGCAGGCAGCGCCGAGAGCGTCTTTCACGCGCAGGCCGCGGCCATGATGCAGCGGGTGAAAGAAAGCGGCGGCAACGCCGTGTTTGTACAGGTGCGGCCCTTTGGCGATGCAATTTATCCTTCCTCGGTTTATCCCTGGTCGAAAATCGTTTCCGGCAGTGCAGGAAGCGGGCTTTCTTATGATCCTCTGACCGTTTTACTCGAACAGGCCCATGCGCAGGGCCTTTCTTTTCATGCGTGGATCAATCCTTATCGCCTGATGAGTGGGACTGACTTTTCCAAAATTGACCGCACCTTTCGAACGTCGGCATGGTATCATGGAAACTCCCGCAGCAGCTATATGTATGAGGTAAATGGCATCTGGTGGCTCAAGCCTTCAAGCGATGAGGCTCAGACGCTGATTGCGGACGGCGTGCGCGAGCTTCTTTCCAATTATGCAATAGATGGGATTCATTTGGATGATTACTTTTATGCCGTTTCGCCGGAATCCCTTGGTGAGACAACTGCTGCTGCAAAAGAGAACAATACGCGCCTAATCAAAACACTTTATGATCTGACCAAATCTCTCCGGCCGAATGCTTTATTCGGGGTCAGCCCGGCAGGCGGATTTCGTAAAGACAGTACGCTTCCTGTCTCTGATACCGGCGCACTTTCGACAGACCTTGCCTTGTGGTGCAGGGAGGCGGGCTATCTTGACTATGTAATGCCGCAGATCTACTGGGACGAAACGCATGAAATACAACCGTATACCATGACGCTTGAAAAGTGGCGTGCGTTTGTGACGGAGCCAACGGTACGGCTTTATATCGGGCTGGCTTCCTACAAATTTGACGATTCAATCATTGAGCAGCAAAAGCAGGCCGCCTTGGAAAAGGCCGATGGATTTTGTCTGTATCGATATGATTATATCTGACGTTCAGAAGAAACAGAGATGAAAAAAGACAAGGAGATCAGCTCTGCGGCTATCTGTCGAATTCAACCGCTATGAATACTGCGCACCCTCAGAAAATTGCAGAAGCAGCAGCGCAGAGAGTTGTGAATTATGTTAATAACTACAGATAAAAGGAAGATACAGAATATGAAAGTCATTGATGCGCATGCGCACATTTTCCCTCAGAAAATTGCAGAGCGTGCAGTCAGCTCAATTGGAAGCTTTTACGGAATCCCTATGGACGATGACGGAACAGCCGACGTTTTACTCAGAGAAATGCGGACCGCAAATGTCTCGCAGAGTCTTGTCTGTTCTGTTGCGACGAAGCCGGAACAGGTGACGTCCATTAACACTTTTTTGGCGGAAGAGGCGAAACGTCATCCTGAATTTGTTCCGTTTGCGGCCATGCATCCGCTGATGGAAGATCCCGAGGCAGAATTTGAACGGATTTTAAAGGCTGGTTTCTATGGGATTAAGCTGCATCCGGATTTTCAGGCGTTTTATATTGATGATCCGCGCGCCGAGGTTATTTATCGGCTGGCCGAAGGAAAGCTTCCGATTTTGTTCCATACGGGCGACCATCGTTATGAGTGGTCGCGTCCGCACAGGCTGGCTCGTGTGATGGAGCGTTTTCCTTCGCTTGTCTGTATCGGTGCGCATTTCGGCGGCTGGAGCTGCTGGCAGGAGTCCTACGACACCTACCGCGGCGGCCTTCTTTATATGGATACGTCAAGCTCGCTGATGTTTTTAAAGCCGGAGGAAGCGCGTCGCTTTTTGGATAAATTCGGCCCGGAACGCTTCTTCTTCGGTACGGATTTTCCGATGTGGCGGCATGCGGACGAGCTTGCCCGTTTCCACTCGCTCGGGCTGGATGAAGAAACCGAACAAATGATTTTATCGAAAAATTTCGAGCAAGTTGTGCTTCGTAAAGAAATTTAATTTTCTTCGGAAAGGAGATTGAAAATTTTTAAACGATGCGGTATAATAAAACACAAAGCTTCTGCGTCAAATGTGTGGAAGAGGAACTTTTGAAAAGGAGAAAACGTCATGTTTGATTATTTTGCAAATATCAACTGGACAGAAACCTGGTCGGTCGTGCTGGTCGGCTTGGTTGTAGTCTTTTCCGTTCTGCTCATTCTGGTGGCGATTTGCTGGGTAATGGGTAAAATTTTCAGCGCGCTGACCGGCGGAAAAAACAGCGGAGCACAAGCTGGAAAAAATTCTGAAGCGGCGTCCGCTCCCGCGGTAAAAAAAGAAGCGGCGTCTCCGGTTGTGGAAGATGGCATCAGTGATGAAATCGTTGCAGCAATTTCCGCTGCGGTGGCCTGTATGATGGGTTCGGGCAAACCGTTTGCCTTAAAAAGCGTTCGCCGCGCAAAAGAAACGCGCAGCGCGTGGAGCGCCGCAGGAATTGCGGAAAATACCCGTCCGTTTTAACCGGATCAAAGTAAAACAACAGTAAAGGGGAAAGAAAACAGTATGTTAGACGTCTTTGCAAAGACGATCGGTGATCTGTGGCAGAGTTCCGGCCTTGCTTCTATGCAGTGGCAGAACTGGGTGATGATCGCAATCTCGTTCGTTTTGATGTACCTCGCCATTGTAAAAGGCTTTGAGCCGCTTCTGCTTTTGCCGATTGCATTTGGCATGTTCCTTACCAATCTCCCGATGACGGAGATGTTCCATATGGACTTCTTCGTAAACAAGGACATTGATTTCGGGCGGGTCATGCATGAGGGCGGTTTGCTCGACTTTTTGTATCTTGGCGTTAAGCTTGGTATTTATCCGTCGCTTATCTTCCTCGGTATTGGCGCAATGACCGATTTCGGTCCTCTGATTGCAAATCCAAAGAGCTTTTTGCTCGGTGCGGCTGCGCAGCTTGGTATCTTTGTAACCTTCCTTGGCGCGATTATGCTTGGCTTCAGCCCTGAATTTGCGGCGGCTATCGGTATCATCGGCGGTGCGGACGGCCCGACGGCTATCTATGTTGCAAAGTCGCTGGCTCCGACGATTCTCGGCTCTATCGCGGTTGCGGCATACTCTTATATGGCGCTCGTACCATTGATTCAGCCGCCGATTATGAAAGCGCTTACTACGAAGAAAGAGCGCTCTGTTGTGATGAAACAGCTTCGTCCGGTCAGCAAGACGGAAAAGATCGTATTCCCGATTGCGGTAACGCTGGTTGTATCTCTGATCGTACCGTCTGCTGCTCCGCTTCTCGGTATGCTGATGCTCGGAAACCTGATGAAGGAGAGCGGTATGGTTGACCGTCTGGTCAAGACCGCGCAGAACGAGCTGATGAACATCGTCACGATCTTTCTTGGCGTAACAGTCGGTGCGACTGCTACGGCAGAATACTTCCTGACTGCACAGACGCTCAAGATTATTGTCCTCGGTCTGATTGCGTTCTGCATCGGCACGGCGGGCGGCGTTTTGTTCGGCAAGCTCATGTACATCTTCACAAAAGGCAAGGTAAATCCGCTGATCGGCTCGGCCGGCGTGTCCGCCGTCCCGATGGCAGCGCGTGTTTCTCAGCGCGTCGGCGCGCAGGAAAATCCGACGAACTTCCTGCTCATGCATGCAATGGGTCCGAATGTTGCAGGCGTTATCGGTTCCGCAGTTGCAGCCGGTGTTCTGCTCGCGATCTTTGCATAGTAATAAAGTGCATATATAAAGAAAAGCTGTACCAAAGGTACAGCTTTTCTTTATGTCAGGACGTCACCTGAATAAAAGTACTTTATAAAGAAGAGTTCTTTTACCGTTTGGGTTTGCTGTCATCTTGTAAAAGAGAGAAAGCAATACATGCCAATCCGATTCCGGCCATGGAGAATCCGGAGTATAAATCAATTTTTTTCATCACGGACAACGCAAGAAGAGAAACGCCCATCGCCAGAGGAATGACCTTTAGGATCAGAGACATAATGCCTCTTATTTTTTCTTTTTTGTCATCTGAAGAGTTCTTCGGCTTCGTCTGCATCAACTCGTCTATTGATACCTCCAGAATTTCTGCCAGCCTTGGCAATGAACTGACATCAGGACAAGATAAGTCTCGCTCCCATTTGGATACGGCCTTGTCTGTGACGCCCATCTTTTCGGCCAGATTAAGCTGCGTCATAGCGTGCTCTTTTCTAAGCTCTGCAATTCTTGTTCCAAGCGTTTGTTTCTTCAATCTGAAATACTCCCTTCCTGTTGATATTTCTATTATATTTTATTTTATTGCTTTCTTTTATTCAACCGACTTTTCGTTTACTTTTTTCGACCTGTGGTTTAGCTATAATTTACTGATCGTGAAAAATCCCTTCTCTTTTCAGAAGACCGCCTCCTGAAAGCATTGGTATTATACCAGTTGTAAAGAAGCGTTTTTGAGGAAAACTGCCGCTGCCGGTTGAAAAAGAAAGCATATCAATCCGCTTTTCCACGCTTTCAACGAAGTTTTCAACATTTTATTGTGCAATGTTGAAAAGCTTTTCCGCCGAAAAGTGGAAAGGGAATCCACCTAAAAACTACAGCATGTATAACCTACTGGCTCGCTTTCTTTTTCGCAGAAATAGAAAGACGGCGTGGAAAAACCGAACTTCTTGCCGTCAAAGCTTGTAAAGAAAAAACAGAATGTGCTATAATAAAAATAACTATAGCAAAGCGTAATTTATTTTTACGCACATGTGCATAAAATACAATATGAATTGGCAGCCTGGCGTTTTGAACAGGACGTCCACAGCGCCAAAATGAATCGATCAAGCAGGAGCTTAATTATGGAGATACAAGAGCAGGGAATCATCGGCGGACGCAATGCCGTCATAGAAGTGCTTCGGAGCGGACGCATTCCGGATACAGTCTATATCGCGGAGGGCGAACAGCATGGCAGTATCGGTAAAGTGAAAGCGCTTTGCCGAGAGGCTGGCGCTGTTGTCAAGATGGTGAGCCGCAAAAAGCTTGATGAGCTTTTGCCTGAGGTAAATCATCAGGGCGTCGTGGCGGTCTGTGCATGCGCCGCTTATGCGTCGGTGGAGGATATTCTGGCAGTTTCCAAGGAGAAAAACGCCATGCCGTTTCTGATTATCGCGGATGAAATAGAAGATCCCCACAATTTGGGCGCAATCCTCCGCACGGCGGAGGCGGCCGGTGCAGACGGCGTCATCATTCCAAAACGAAGAAGCGCCTCTCTTACGGCTGCTGTCTATAAGACAAGCGCCGGCGCGGCCAGTACGGTAAAGGTTGCGCGCGTGCCGAATCTCGCCGCCTGTATCCGCGAGTTAAAGAGTCAGGGAATTTGGATCTATGGAGCGGAGATGGAAGGGGAACGCTTTGATCGTGTGGATTTCAGCGGTGCGGTGGCCCTTGTTATCGGCTCAGAAGGGCGCGGCCTCAGCCGTCTGGTCAGAGAGTCATGTGATTTTCTGGTGACGCTACCCATGAACGGGCAGATCAATTCGCTCAATGCGTCGGTTGCAGCAGGGATTTTAATGTATGAAGTGGTGCGGCAGCGCCTTTGAAAACGGATAGAAGGGGACGGTGCAAATGGCTCAAAAAAAGATGACGGCAGATGAGATTCTGGATGAGCTCAAACGGGATCAAAAGGTTACGGTGGATGAAAAGGGCGCCCCGTCGGTGGATATGGGGCGGATTGACGATTTGATCCGCGATATTCTGACGAAAAATAAAGAGCAGGAACTGAAAAAAACAAGCGACCAGTTTACGGCACAGGAAAAGGAAGAAATCGAAAAGGAAGTACGGGTACAGACAAATTCCTTGACGCGCAAGCTGCAAAAGATGCAAAAGGAAGCGGGAAAGGCGCGGACAACGGCAATTCGCGTTCAGCTTTCCGGCGAGATTCCGGAGACGGAGCAGACATCGGAAGCTTTGGCAGAGGAAGCGCCGGAAGATGACGAACCGACACTCGGCATGACGCCGGAAGCATTTTTAGAACTTCGTGAAAAGCGGCAGCATCGAGCGGAGCAGTTTGTACTGGATCCTGCGCGTCCGCCGCAGGAGGCAAAACCGGAAGGGCTTGAAAATTCAGAGCCTGCGGATGAAGGAAAGGCCGCTTCTCTTCGTTCGGAGCAGAAGGATGCTTTACCGCAGTCGGAAATCGATACGATTTCCGCAGCGGATCTGATGGCCGCCGCAGAGCAGATACCGTCATCGGAAGTATCCGGCGAGCCAAAGATTGAACAGGATGAAAAGCGGAATGGAGAGTCTGTCACAGCAGAGAAAGCGCCGTTTTCGATCAAAGCCGATTTGGACGACGGTCCGACTGGTTATATTTTTTCAAGCGATGATGAATATGTTTCTGTCAGACAGCGCGACAGCGTGCTGGCTATGTTAAAAAAACAGTTGCGCCGTGCCCGCATAAGCCGTGCACTTACTGCGATCTGTGCGCTTTGCGGCGTGCTGCTGGCGGCTGTGCAGTTCGGTGTATCGAGCGTATGGGTACTGGGCTTGATCGAAGTCTCTCCGCTCGTTTATACGGCTCTGTGCGCAGGACTGATCGTCGTTTCACTGCTGGCGTCGTTTCCTCTCTTCTCATCCGCCGCACATGGTGTGAAAAAGGATGTTTTTTGTCTTGTTTCCGCACTGATCGTTCTTGCGGCAAATGTTATCTTCCTTTTTTCGCCGGAAACGCTTCTCAATGGACGAGGCGTTCTGTACGCTCCGCTTACGGCGCTTTCTCTGTTTGCGCTTGCCTGCGCGCGTGTCATGCGACAGCGCCGCATACTTTATAGCTTTGAACTGCTCTCCTCTGAAGAGGAGAAAAACGGTGTCCTTGTGCTTGCAGACGGCGCCGTTTCGCGCGAGATGACGCGTGGACTCGCCATAGAAGAGGAGCCTGTTTTGGCGGTCAATACGCCGGCAGCCTTTTTCGACGGCTTTTTAACGCGGGAACAGCAGAGCGATCCGGCAGATCATACCGCGCGTCTCTTGCTGTGGGTGTCCGTCGGTCTTGGCTTTGCCTTTTCCGTTGCGCTGTATCTGTTGACCAGTGATCTCTATGCGTCGGTTACATTGTTTTCGGGCGCAGCGGCGCTTGGCTTTGGCTTGCTTTACCCGGTGATGTGCGAACTTACACTGTATGACAGCCGCCCCATTTTTGAAAACTATGAGAGTACCATTCCGGACTGGACCACTATCGAGGATGCAGCGGATGTCAATTGCATCCTGATGAATGCGACAGAGCTTTTTCCAGAGGGATCGGTTGTTCTGCACGGAATTAAGACGTTTCAGGGCACGCGCATTGATACTGCAATCGTCGATGCGGCAAGCGTAATCTGCAAGGCGGACAGCGTGCTGCGCGATGTATTTTTGTACATAATCAACGGCCGCACAGAGCTATTAAAGCCCGTCGATACCGTTCGGTATGAGGATCTGATGGGACTTTCCGCGTGGGTAGACGAAAAGCGGGTTCTGATCGGAAACCGCGATCTGATGATCAACCATTCGGTGGCGGTGCCCAAGCGGGGCTATGAGGAACCCTATCAGAAGGATGGGTGTGAGGTTGTCTACCTGGCGCGCGAGGGCGAGCTGTATGCGGCGTTTATCGTGGAATTTACCGCAGCGGAAAGGCCATCTGCCATACTCGATATGATGAACCGGCGCGGATTGTGCGCGGCGGTGCGGAGTGTGGACGCCTGCATTACGCCTGCTCTTTTAGAGCGGGTGTTCGGCGTTTCTGCGGAGGAGATAAAAATTTTGCCCGCACGGCTGCATGAACTGTTCGAGGAACGTCATAAGCCACGGGAGCGCGCAGAAACCTCCCTTGCCAATAAAGGAAGGGGAAACAGTGCCTTTGTCGTGTCGGTTGCGGCCTGCGGTCAGCTTCTGCGCTGTATAAAGCGCGGCAGAATCCTTTGTTTAATCGGCGCAGTTCTTTTGATACTTGTCTTGGGCGGGCTGCTTTATTTTGATCTGATGACGGCGGCGAGTGCTGCTGCTGCGGCTTGCGGTGCATTGCTTCTCTTCCTTTTTTACTGGCTTTATGAGCGCAACATGAAGCTGTAGAAACAGGTCTCTTGTAAAATCAAACAGAAAAGTATCGGCAGAATCGAAAAAATGTTGATTCTGCCGAACTTTTTTTCAAAATATTATTGTAATAGCTGTGCGAATGTGATATTATTTTTTTATCGGCTATGTATTTGTTAGGTGAAATCGACAAACGTTCTTGTTTTCGTCGCCTCTTTTGGCCAATGTGAGAATGCGTCCGCGCCGTATTCGCTGTGCATTGATTCTGCGCGGAGAAATGGTGAAACTATGAAACAGTACACATCAAATCAGATCAAAAACGTTGCAGTCGCCGGACACGGCGGCTCTGGCAAAACCACGCTTGTGGAGGCTCTCCTGTTTAAGACCGGCGCAAGCGATCGTCTCGGCACCGTTGCGGATGGAAATACGGTGTGCGATTATGATCCGGAAGAAATCAAAAGAAAGGCTTCGATCAGCCTGGCGGTTGCACCATATGAGTATCGGAATATGAAAATTAATCTGCTTGACTGTCCGGGGCTGTTTGATTTCTCGACTGGCCTGTATGAAGGCGTGCAGGCGGCCGGAAGCGTGCTCATTACCATTTCGGGAAAATCCGGCGTAACAGTTGGAGCAAAAAAGGCGTATAAACTTGCAAAGAAAAAAGGAAAATCCCGCGTTATTTTCGTATCCAAGCTTGATCGGGAGAGCGCGGATTTCTATAAGGTGCTCGAGCAGCTGAAAGCCACCTTCGGTCCGTCGGTCTGCCCGCTTGTTGTTCCGATTATGGAGGATAAGAAGGTCGTATGCTATGTGGATTTAATCCATATGAAAGCGTACCGCTATGAGGGCGGAAAAGCGTTGGAGGTGCCGGTTCCGCAGACCGACCATCGGATCGACGGCTTGATTGCCGCTATCAGTGAGGCTGTTGCGGAGACGGATGAAGAGTTGTTTGAAAAGTTTTTTTCCGGCGAGCAGTTTACACATGAGGAATTAGCCAAGGGCCTGCATGAAGGTATTAAAAGCGGTTCCCTGACGCCTGTTTTCTGCGGTTCCGCGCAAACGCTCGAAGCAATTGACCTTCTTTTAGACGGCATTGCGGATTTCCTGCCGACAGCGGAGGAAATGACTGGAACCGTCGGTTCGGATGCAGACGGAGAACCGGTGGATATTGTCTGCAACGCCGAAGGCCCGCTGGTCGCACAGGTGTTCAAAACCGTTGCCGATCCGTTTATTGGTAAGCTTTCCTACATAAAAGTGATTTCCGGCACGATGACAAGCGGAATGGAAGCAGTCAACATGACTTCCGGGCAAAATGAGAAAATCGGCAAACTTATCTATATGCGCGGCAAAAAACAGGAAGAGGCGGCCAAAGTGGTTGCAGGCGATATAGCGGCTGTTGCCAAAATGAACGCGGCGACGGGCGATACGCTTTGTGCAGGCGCATCCGTCATACTGGAACGTGCGAAGTACGATGCACCCTGCTATTCCATGGCCATTATGCCAAAGGCGAAAGGTGATGAAAGCAAGGTGGCGCAGGGCGTTCTCCGTCTTCTTGAAGAGGACGCATCCCTTGCCTTTGTAAACAATGCGGAAACACATCAGCAGGTGATAACGGGTCTTGGCGAGCAGCACCTCGACGTTGTTGCAGCTAAGCTGAAATCGAAATTCGGCGCCGATGTAGTAATGGAGCCGCCGATTGTCGCTTATCGCGAAACAATTCAGAAGAAAGTCAAAGTACAGGGAAAGCATAAGAAACAGTCCGGCGGCCACGGCCAGTACGGCGATGTTTGGATTGAATTTGAACCATATGAGGGCGAGGATCTTCTGTTTGATCAGAAAGTAGTTGGCGGCGCTGTACCGAAGAATTTCTTCCCAGCAGTTGAAAAGGGTCTGCGCGAGTCGATTGCACACGGTATTTTGGCTGGTTATCCGGTTGTCGGCTTAAAGGCAACGCTGATGGACGGCTCGTATCATCCGGTTGATTCCTCCGAAATGGCGTTTAAAACAGCGGCCTCCATTGCATACAAGGCCGGTTTACAGCAGGCGTCTCCGGTGCTTTTGGAGCCGATCGGCCATTTGACGGTCACTGTTCCGGACTCCAATACCGGCGATATGATGGGCGAGCTGAACAAGCGGCGTGGACGTGTGCTGGGTATGTCTCCGGATGAGGATGGCACCTCCGTTATTGAAGCAGACGTCCCGATGAGCGAAATGCACGATTTTGCAACGCTTGTGCGCCAGATGACGCAGGGAAGCGGTACGTTTTCCTTTGCGTTTGAGCGTTATGAACAGCTTCCAAACCAACTGGCGGCGGATGTTATTGCGCGTGCGCGTGCAGTCTCTGGTGAAGAGTAAACTGCCCTGTTGGTGATAAAAATACCCGCTTTCCAAAAAGAAAGCGGGTATTTTCATTGCTTTGCAATAAAAACGATCTTAATGGCCGTGACCCTCATCGAGGCACATGGCCGAAAAAATAGCCGCAGAGAGGCGGAGCCATTTTTTATTTGTAGAAATCCACTGCGGTTTCGTTATTTTTATGTTACCGTATTCTTTTCGCGGAGCCAGCTATTGATCTGCTGCTGCAAGATGGACTGAATCTTATCGAGACCGGCAGCCTTGAGTTCTGAAAGATAGCGCGGAAGATAGACGACGTTGTCCACACTTCCGGTCATCAGCGCAGCATAGTAACGATCGCAGATTTTGCTGCATGCCTCAAGCTCTTGGGCAAAGGAACTGGTGTCCGGAGTAAACCCCAGCGCTGCGGATTTAGTGGCCGAACGGTTAAATCGCCTGAATTCCGCCCATTTATCAAGCGGCTCGCCCTCTGTGGTCTTTAGGATAAACCAATTTCCCTGCGTGTATTGCACTCCCGTGTAAGCATCTGAAATCTGATGTACTTGCCCGGAGGAAGTCAGCGTGTAGTGAACATCTTCAATGCCGAAGTTAATCAGATTCCGGATATCCGGATCAGTGTTCAGCGCATTTAAAAAGGAGACGCATTCATCCGGATA
>ERZ857480.103998-NODE-161416-length-17439-cov-6.0000_pt1 | contig 17439 bp, 17 predicted proteins | sample MGYA00519767_ERZ857480 | MGnify/ENA primary metagenome ERZ857480 (study PRJEB31778, sample SAMEA3449210) | human gut metagenome | biome: human gut; feature: human-associated habitat; material: faeces | place: United Kingdom | collected 2010/2012 ...
CTCCGGCTTCGCTTCTCGGTATCTCGGCCGATTCTCCCACATCGGAGAACAGTATCGAAGAGCCGGATAAGGTCTGCGCAGTCAACCTGCCGCCGAAGCTATCCTTTATTATGCGTCCTTACGGTGTGTACGTCCTGCGGATGGAAGCAGAATCATGAGGATAGGCAGGAGGGGCTATGGTAGAAAGTGAAGAGTGGATCCGCTGCTGTCTGCAAAAAAACGGTGCATATATCGACCACCCCTTTGGGCTGGATTCCACGGTCATCAAGGTGGAGGGACGCATTTTTGCACAGCTTTTCACGCTGAAGGGGCAGGAGAGCATGACGCTCAACTGTGAGATGATGACGGGGCAGTTTTACCGCAGTCTGCATCCTGGGATTATTGTGCGGGGATACCACTGTCCGCCTGTGCAGCAGCCCTACTTCAATACGTTCCCGCTCGACGGTACGGTTCCCGATGATCTGATTCATGAAATGATTGACCATAGCTATGCGGCGGTTGTGAAAAAGCTTCCTAAATATCTGCAAAAGAAGCTTGGCTGTCTGTAATTTGCGTGGTGCACTTAGGAAGTGTAATTTGAATTTTGTGTTGTATAATTAACCTATCGTAAAAGGAGGAGGAGAAAAATGATACTTTGCATTGTAATAGCTCCATGCAGAGTCTGAGGAGACTGCATGGAGGAACAGCGTCCTGCTGATATCCTCAGGCTTTGCTTCTGTGTCTTGAAAAATAGTTGATACGAAAAGGAGCAAAGAAATGAAACATATAAAGAAAAATGAATTATACGAGTTAAAAGATTTTTTGATTCTCTGGAGTACCCAGAGTGTATCTCAACTCGGCAGCAGTATCACAGCATTTGCATTAACCTTATGGTTGTATGAGAAAACCGGTTCTTCATTAAGCACAGCGGCGCTTACTATATGCTCTTATGCACCATATGTGTTAATGAGCATATTTGCTGGAGCATTGACAGATAGATTTGATAAAAAGAAGACAATGCTTGTTTGCGATGTGCTTGCAGTGCTTTGTACCGTAGTAGTATTTGGATTATTTAATACAAATCGTTTGATGGTATGGCATTTGTATGCATTAAATGCCATTTCAGGATTAATGAATACAGTACAGCAGCCGGCATCGGAAGTTGCTATGACGCTCATTATTCCTGAAAAGTATTATCAAAAGACAAGCGGTCTTCGTTCTTTGTCAAGGTCGTTGACATCCATATTAAATCCTTTGATTGCCACAGCATTGTATTCTTTTATAGGACTTAATGGAGTGGTAGCAGTAGATATCGGCAGCTTTATCATTGCATTTGTAGCATTGCAGTTTTTCATTAGAATTCCGGAAAGTAAAAGCGAGAGAAAAGAAAGCGTACTTGTTCTTGCTAAAGAAGGAATTGGATTTTTGAAAGACACCCCAATGATTATGACGCTGATATTATTTATGGCAGGTGTTAATCTGGTGGCTTCCGCTTTTGATGCAACGTTGCCGGGGTATGTGCTTCCGAATCCCAAAGGTGGTCAGGCTGTTCTTGGAATTGTTACTTCCTTTTCAGGTGTAGCTATGGTTATCGGCAGTTTGATTGTTTCTGTTTTGCCGAAGCCAAAGGATAGGATTAAAGTCGTTTATTTGACAATGCTGTTTTCATTGGGAACTGAAAACTTTTTAATGGCATTTGCCAGAGAACCGATATTATGGTGTATTGGTCAGATTATTGGATGGATTCTTGTACCGATTATGAGTGCCAATTTGGATGTGATTCTTAGAAGTTCTATTCCGGTGGAATTGCAAGGGCGTGTTTATGCGTGCCGTAATACGCTTCAGTTCTTTACCATCCCAATTGGATTATTTTGGGGCGGTTTAATGGTAGATAATGTATTCGAACCATTTATGTCTGCATTTGGTGATTTAGCAATTTTAAAAACACTCTTTGGTAATGGAAAAGGATCAGGTGCAGCGCTTATGATGTTTCTACTTGGAGTTAGTGGAAGTTTAATCTGTATTATTACGGGAAAGAAATTGAAGAAATATCAGTATAACGAAAAGTAACTATATTTTCGTCACGCCCCTTATTCTTCCTGCAAGAGCGCAATGACTTGACAAATAGAATTGACAATACGTTAGAAAATTTCAGTTTAAGCCTTTGTATATTACCCTCCCACGGGCGGATTCCATCTGCCCGTGGGAGCGCCTTTTAACTGCTTAATGGCCGCTCTTGCCGGTATTTGAGGACATTATGGTGTGGGCGCCGCAGTTTTTACAGGGAGGGATTGATGATGAAAAGCATCAGACTGAGGCAATGCTGCTGGCTTGCGGGGATATGCTGTCCGCCTGTGTAGCAGCCCTGCTTCAATACGTTTCCGCTCGACGGTGCGGTTCCCGATGATCTGATTCATAAAATGATTGACCGCGGCTATGCAGCGGCTGTGAAAAACTTTCCAAATATCCGCAAAAGAAGCTTGGCTGTCTGTAATTTGCATCAAAAAACAAGGAGGAAGTGCTCTTCAAAATGAAGAGCACTTCCTCCTTGTTTATGAATCGTTTTTTTTGAAATGACTCGCGACCCGTACATACGAGCGTATTGGAACTTATTAGACGATTTGCATGGAAAATTTATGAATCTTTAAAAATAAAAGCCAAAGAAACATTTTACACGAAACAAGCATATGCTATAAAATCTGTTCTCACCGCTTGCATCTGATACGGAACTATGCTACAATCTATTTAGAAAAAATTCGAAATAGGTGATGACCTATCGCTTTTGCAGCAGTGTTTCGTGCTCTCTCTGATCCGAATCGGCGTGAAATCCTTTCCATGCTGAAAAAAGGACGGATGAGCGCTGGGGAAATCGGCGCGCAGTTTGACATGAGCGCGGCTACCGTCTCCTATCATCTGGCAAAGCTTAAAGAGGCAGAGCTTATCTATGAGACGCGTGATAAAAATTATATCTATTACAGTTTAAACGTGTCGGTGTTTGAGGATATTATGCTGTGGTCGTCGCAGTTTTTGCAGGGAGGAATTGATGATGAAAAAACAGACTAAGGTAATATGCTGGCTTGCAGGGATATGCTGTCTTCTGCCTGCCATTGTTGGCCTTGTTCTCTATTCGCGTCTGCCGGATCAGGTGGCGGTGCACTGGGGATTCGGCGGCGAGCCGAACGGCTTTATGCACAAGTTTGGCGCCTGCTTTGGTATCCCTCTTTTGACAGCGGCGCTTTACGGCGTCATGATTGCCGTTACATGGGTAGAGCTTCGCAGAAAAAAAGTATCTCAGCGCGTCATGCGGGGGATCGTTTGGATTTTCCCAGCAGTGTCTTGGGTGGCAAGCGGTGCGATTTACTGCACGGCCATGGGCATTGCGCTTCGGATTGATCTGCTTTCCATGATTCTGCTTGGAACAATACTCATTCTGCTTGGCAATTACTTGCCGAAGTGCCGTCCGAACGGTGTAATCGGCTTCCGCTGTTCATGGACCTTTTCCAGTGAGAGCGTCTGGGAGAAAACGCACCTGCTGGCTGGGCGTCTGTTCGTGGTGTGCGGTGTGCTGGTGATCCTTTTTAGCTTTTGGCAGCTTTGGGTTGTATCCCTTGTGCTGCTGCTTGCGGCCTGTTTAATTCCGTTTGTTTACGCAGGCGTTTTGTACCATCGAGAGCAGAAGAACTCATGACCGTAGATTTTTCATCGATTTTACTTGACAAATCGCTAAAGTGCGCATATAATATACATCAATATCGATTCAAATGCTTTGACAGGGAAGGAAAAACAGTATCCCCGTTTCAGAGAGCCGCCGGGTGGTGCGAGGCGGCGCGGGCTTTGTTTTTGTAATCACCCTTGAGCAGACTGCTGAACCGTTTTTGCAGTAAGCAGATCCGGATTCCCGCCGTTAAAAGGGAGCGCGTTGTTTGACGCGGCAGAGCGGCCGGAGCTTTCCGGCAAGCAAGAGTGGTACCGCGAGGGAATAACTTCCCCCGTCTCTTCAAAGAGACGGGGGAAGTTTTATTTTGCTTTGCAGCAGAGCGGCTTCGATGGCTGCAATGGGCGCAGAAACTGTCGAAATAAGATAGAAAAACAGGAGGTCAAATAAATGAAATTGACGGGAGCAGAAATTATCATGGAATGCCTGCTTGAACAGGGCGTGGATACCGTGTTCGGCTATCCAGGCGGCGCGGTTTTGAATATTTACGACGCGCTGTATCAGTATCACGGAAAGATCCGGCACATCACGACGGCGCATGAGCAGGCGGCCGCACACGCAGCGGATGGCTATGCGCGCTCAAGCGGAAAAACCGGCGTGTGCATCGCAACCTCCGGCCCTGGCGCGACGAATCTTGTAACCGGCATTGCGACAGCGTATATGGATTCGATTCCCATGGTTGCTATTACAGGAAATGTCGGCAGAAGCCTTCTTGGCAAAAGCAGCTTTCAGGAGGTGGACATTGCGGCCATCACGGCGCCGGTTACGAAAAAAAGCAGCATTGTCATGGATATCGCCGATTTGGCGGATACCATTCGGGATGCGTTTTATATCGCGAACAAGGGACGGAAGGGGCCGGTACTCATCGATATTCCCAAGGATATTACGGCGCTCACTTACGAATATGAACCGAAAACACCGGTGCGCCGCGCGCCGCATTTCGATTTAAACGAGACGCAGTTCGCCCGCGCACTAAAGCTTTTGTCCGAGTCGAAGCGTCCGCTTTTATATGCAGGCGGCGGCGTTGTTGCGGCGGAAGCGGAAAAAGAATTTGAATCGTTTGTTGAGCGGCTTGACGCGCCGGTTTCCGCTTCGCTGATGTGTCAGGGCGCATACGACCAGAAAAAGCCGCGTTATCTCGGCATGCTTGGCATGCACGGCACCAAGGTCAGCTCGCTCGCTATGAAGGAATGTGATCTCTTTATTGCGGTGGGTTCCCGTTTCTCCGACCGTGTGACCTGCAACACCGATCTGTTTGCGCGCCACTGCCCGGTTATCCATATTGATATTGATGCAAAGGAGTTTAACAAAAACGTTAAAGCGGACGCCGCTCTGCGCGGCAGCGCCTCCGCCGTGCTCGCCGAGCTTTTAAAGCGGATGCCGCAGCAGGATCATACCGAGTGGATGCGGCGCATCATGCAGTGGAAGGAAGAGAACCCGTTCCTGCAAAAGGACGGCGGCTGCGGCGTAACACCGCAGCTTGTGATGGAGACACTCGGCGAACTGACCGATTCACAGGCCATGATTACAACAGAGGTCGGACAGCACCAGATGTGGGCGGTGCAGTATTACTACTACCGCTATCCAAGGCAGCTCTGCACCTCCGGCGGGCTTGGCACGATGGGCTATGGTTTGGGCGCGGCTATCGGCGCAAAGCTTGCGAATCCTGACAAAACGGTTGTGAACATCGCGGGCGACGGCAGCTTTCATATGAACGCAAGCGAGCTGTCCACGCTCTCTAAATATAATATTCCTGTGATTGAGCTGCTTTTTAATAACGAAGTTTTGGGTATGGTGAGACAGTGGCAAAAGCTCTTCTATGGCAGCCGCTTTTCGGAGACGAATCTTGACAAGCCCACCAATTATGAGGCGCTGGCTGAGGCGTTCGGCGTCAAGGCCTATACCATTACGCGCCGTGATGAAGTTGCGCCGGTGCTGAAAAAGGCGATTGCGTCGGGAAAGCCTGCATTTATCAATTGCCTGATCGATCGTGACATGAATGTGCTGCCGATGGTTCCGGCAAACGGTTCCGTCACGGACCCAATTTTTGAAATGGAATAAGGAGGAATTACAGTATGCTGACCTTAGACCGCGTATACCATGCTTCCTACGTGCTAAAAGAAGTTGTCCGCCGCACGGATCTGATTTACGCCCCGCAGATCAATCCGGATGCGCAGATTTACTTGAAAACCGAGAACTTGCAGGTGACCGGTTCCTTTAAAGTACGGGGCGCCTATTATAAAATTTCGCAGCTCTCTGCGGAGGAAAAGGCGAAGGGCGTGATAGCCTGCTCCGCCGGCAACCACGCGCAGGGTGCAGCGCTTGCCGCAACGAAAAACGGTATTCGCTCGCTTATCTGCCTGCCGGACGGCGCGCCGATCTCCAAGGTGGAGGCCGCCAAGCGGTACGGCGCGGACATCTGTCTTGTGAAAGGCGTGTATGACGATGCATATAACCGTGCGGTTGAGCTGCAAAAGGAAAGCGGTGCAGTCTTTATTCATCCGTTTGACGATCCGGACGTTATCGCCGGACAGGGAACCATCGGCCTGGAGCTGCTGGAACAGCTTCCCGATATGGACGCGGTCATTGTACCGGTCGGCGGCGGCGGATTGATTTCCGGCGTGGCGTTTGCGATCAAGTCACTGAATCCAAATTGTAAGGTGTACGGCGTACAGGCGGCGGGCGCGCCTTCCATGTATAACTCCATACAGCATCATAAAAAGGAGATGCTTGACCGCGTTTCCACCATTGCGGACGGCATTGCGGTCAAAAATCCGGGCGAGCTGACCTATGAAATCTGCGAAAAATATGTGGATGAAATCGTCACCGTGACCGACGATGAGATCTCGACCGCAATTCTCGCCCTGATCGAACAGCAAAAGCTGATTGCAGAGGGCGCCGGCGCAGTCAGCGTCGCGGCGGCAATGTTCAATAAGGTGGATGTCAGGGGGAAAAAGGTTGCGTGCCTTCTGTCGGGCGGCAACATTGATGTAACGATCCTCTCGCGCGTTATCACACGCGGCCTTTTGAAGGCGGGACGCAGCGCCGATCTGACCATCGCCTTGCAGGACAAGCCGGGTCAGCTCAAGGACGTCTCCCGCATTATTGCGGAGCTTGGCGGCAACGTCACGTCGATTCACCATGACCGCGCGAACGAAGGAATGGACATTAACGGATGCTTTTTGCACATTGTCATGGAAACGCGCGACTGGGCGCATGTGGAAGAGATACGCAAAGCGCTCTCCGACGAAGGCTTTCAAATCGTTTCTTGACAGTAAAGTATAGAAAGGAAGAGTATGATGAAAACCATCAGCACACAAAACGCACCGGCGGCCATCGGCCCGTATTCCCAGGCAATTGCCGTAAACGGCATGCTGTTTGCTTCAGGTCAGATTCCGCTTGATCCAAAAACCGGCACGCTTGTTGAGGGCGGCATCGAGGCGCAGGCCGAGCGCGTGATGCAGAATATCAAGGCGCTGCTCGAAGCGGCGGGAACGGATTTTTCCCGCGTCGTCAAGACCACCTGTTTTCTGCGGGACATGAACGATTTTGCCGCCTTCAATGAGGTGTACGGCGCTTACTTCACTGGAAAGCCCGCGCGTTCCTGCGTACAGGCGATTCTGCCGAAAAACGCAGCCGTAGAGGTTGAGGTTGTCGCCGTGCTGTAAGGTTGTAATCCGTGCGCAGGTATGCTATGATAGCAAAGGGCAGCCGTACAGAACGCATTGCTGCGTGTTGTACGGCTGTATGTTTTTTTCTGAAAGGTTTGATATTCTGTGAAGATCCTGCTCCAAATCGGCGTTGTGCTGCTGATCTGCCTGATGAGCGAGGCTGCGTCCCTGCTTTTGCCTTTCCCGTTTCCGGGCAGTGTGCTTGCCATGATCGTGCTGTTTATCCTGCTTGTAACGGGTATACTAAAAGTTGATCATATTCGGCAAAAGTCAGATTTTATGCTCAAAAACATGGCGTTCTTCTTTATTCCCGCAGGGGTCGGCATCATGGAATATTTTGATGTGCTCAGGGAATGCCTGCTGCCGTTTTTGGTGATTTGTGTGATTTCCACTGTCCTGACTTTTGCCGTTACCGCAGGCACGGTTGCGCTTGTGATGAAGCTTCAGCGTATGTGGGAGATGCGCAGAAAGGAGAAGCGCAATGCATGAAATAACATCTTCGCCGCTGTTTGGCATCACACTCTGCATTTTTGTGTATGAATTTTATCTGCGCTTGCAGCAGCGGTTCCGCACGCCGCTGCTAAATCCCATGCTGTGGACGGTCGCCACCATCATCTCCATCTTACTTTTGTTTCATATTCCGATTGAAGATTTCAATCAGGGCGGCAATATCGTTTCCATGTTTCTTTCACCGGCGACAGCGGTTCTGGCAGTATCGATTTTTAACCAACTCGCAGCGCTGAAGAAAAACCTGCTGCCGGTTTTGGCCGGTTGTCTGGCCGGCGCGGTCACCTCCATTACCAGCGTAATCCTGCTTTCCAAAGCTTTCGGTCTGGACGAACAGGTCAAAAATGCGCTCATTCCAAAATCGGTAACTACGCCGATTGCCATGGCGGTATCTGAGCAGCTCGGCGGACTGGTCCCAATTACAGTCGCCGCTGTCGTGGTCACCGGTATCATTGGCTGTGCATGTGCGCCGGTGATGATTAAGCTGTTTCGCGTCAAAGATCCGATTGCAGCCGGTGTCGCCATCGGCGCATGCAGTCATGCGCTCGGTACGACGAAGGCGATAGAGCTTTCGGAAACGCACGGCGCAATGAGCGGAATCGCTATCGGTATTTCCGGTATTTTCACTGTACTGATTACGCTGTTCTTCTGAAAAGCCGTATTGATTCTGCGTATCGGCGAGATCGCGCGGTCAGGCTTATTTTCTTTCATTATTGCGCCAAAATCAAAAAAGGAGATTGTTTGGATGGACGGGCTTTTAAACAGGCTACAGGCTTTGATTGAAAAAAGCCGCCGTATCGTTTTTTTCGGAGGCGCCGGCGTCTCTACCGAGAGCGGTATCCCAGATTTTCGCAGTGAGGACGGACTCTACCGCCAGCGCTATGACGTTCCGCCGGAAGTGATGCTCAGTCACGCCTATTTTATGACGCATCCGGAGCTGTTTTTCCGCTTTTACCGGGAGAAAATGCTCGTACTGGACGCACAGCCGAACCGCGCGCATAAAGCGCTTGCGAAGCTTGAGCGGGAAGGAAAGCTCTCGGCAGTGGTTACGCAGAACATCGACGGACTGCACCAGAAGGCGGGCAGTAAAACCGTATACGAGCTGCACGGCAGCATTCTGCGCAATTACTGCATGCGATGCGGAAAATTTTATTCGGTTCAGGCGATTGCAGAGAGCGATGGCGTGCCGCGCTGTTCCTGCGGCGGAATGATTAAGCCCGACGTCGTTTTGTATGAGGAAGCGCTCGATGAACAGGTCGTAAACGGCGCTGTCCGCGCGATTCGGGAAGCCGACCTTTTAATCGTCGGCGGAACCTCACTTGCCGTTTATCCTGCGGCAGGACTGATTCATTATTATCGCGGCAGCCAGCTTGTCATGATAAACCGCTCGCCGACGCCTGCGGATCACAAGGCGACGCTTTTGATCGATCAGCCGATCGGAGAGACGCTTGGAGCGGTTTGCAAAATTTAAAATAATGGAAAAAAGAAGCCCGACATTTTGAAAAGTACAATTGAGAAAACAGCGAAGAATGTTGCTTTTTTCAGACATATGCTGTGGCAAAAGAGACGGCGCGCCATTTCGTTTTTCTTCTTCGCAAAAAACAAACGAATAGCCAAAGCTTCTGCGGTTATACTACTCTTGCGCGGAACACCGCGCAAAGGAGGAAACAATCATGTCGAACTGCTGTAACTCCCAGGCAAACCAGAGCATCAAATGTACCGTAACACAGTGCGCGCATCACTGTCAGTCGAAAGACTACTGCTCGCTTGATTCCATTATGGTTGGCACGCATGAGCCGAACCCGACCATGTGCGAATGCACCGATTGCAGATCTTTTGCGAAAAAGGCGTAAAAAACAGAAAACGTTTCTGTAAGCCGACGGCCGACAGACCGGTATCTGTAAACGAAAGTTTTTAGAGGGCGAGCGGGAACGAAGTGTTCTTGCCGTTTATTTGGCAGGGCTTTCTGTAAGTGAATTTGTTATGCGCGGTTTTTCAAACAGGGGAATCGTGCAAAAGCAAACGGAAAAGAAAGACGGGGCAATATGCCCCGTCTTTCTTTGTCTGGATTATTAAAAAAAGCGTACTGCTTTAAAGCGCCTCATCATCCGCAAAATGATAGAGATAGAGATCCTCAAGCGTGGGTTTGACAATCTCCGTCTGCTCATACGCCGGATTTTCGTCCCCGACAATTCGAATGCGGATACCTTCACGCTCTCCGATGATGTTGCTGATGCGGTATTTTTCCTGTGCAGCCTTCAACTCTTCCGGCTGGATCAGCGATTCAAAAACCTTACCTTTCATCTGGTCGATAATGGCGTGCGGGGTATCCAGCAGCAGCAGCCGTCCTTTCTTAATCAAAATGATCTCTTTCGCAATAAACTCCACGTCGGAAACAACGTGCGTTGCCAGAATGACGATTTTGTTCAGCGCGATTTCACTGATGAAGTTTCGGATGCGGATGCGTTCCTTCGGATCAAGTCCGGCGGTCGGCTCGTCGAGAATTAAAATCTGCGGATCGTTTAACAGCGCCTGTGCGATCAGGATGCGCTGTTTCATGCCGCCGGAAAACGCGCCGAGCTTTTTATGGCTGGCGCCCGTCAGGTTGACAAGTTCCAAAAGCTGCTGTATGCGCTCTCTTGCAACCTTTTTCGGCAGCCCTTTTACGGCGGACATGTACCAAAGAAAGCGCTTCGCCGTAAAGTCGTCGTAAAGTCCCTGCTGCTGCGGCATATGGCCGACTACCGCACGAAACTCCTTTCCAAGCTTCTGCGTGTCCGTATCATTATACAAAATCGCGCCGCTGTCCGCTTTAATATTATCTGTAATAATATTCATCAGTGTGGATTTGCCTGCGCCGTTCGGCCCCAAAAAGCCGTATACGCCCGGCGTCAGCTCGACGCTGAAATCGTCAAGCGCTTTGACGCTGCCTTTTTTATAGGTTTTGGATACATGTTGAATCGAAAGCTTCATATTTTCCGCGGCCTCCTTTTCTGGTTGCAGAATATCCGTTTGACAAACACCGTAAGCACTGCGAGCAGCGCACAGAAAACGGCGGTATACAGGAACACGGCGATAAAACCGCCCTGCTGCGCCGCAAGCTCATTGAGCATAAACATGCCGTTGAGCGTAACATAGGAAAAGTCCTGTAGATTGAGCATTTGCAGAATCATCGGCAGGATGCAGGCGCTGGCGCCTAATAGAACGGCGAACGCGCGCCGCTTTAAAAGGATCGAGAGCGCAAGCGTAACCGCGCAGGCGGCAAGCGTTCCAAGCAGGCGCAGTCCATACAGCAGACACAAATAGGTAAAAATGCTGATAGGAACAGGAATGGCGGAAAACCGCTCAATGCTTTGAATCGGCGCACTTAAATCTCCGATTGGATAGAACCGCGCCATGTCGATCAGCTCACGGCAGAAGACAACGCCCCACAGCAGCACGGAATAGAGCGCTGCCGCGCCGTATTTCGCAAGGAACAGGCGCGTCTTTCCATACTTTGCGGCGGTAACAATTCGGATCATACCCTTTTGATATTCCGATGTAAACAGATAGCTGACCGCCATAATCAGCAAAAACATCACCAGAGCGGATAAAATCTGTCCGTCGCGCTTGTTTCCAAAAAATTCATTCGTATAGCGAAGGTTAGTAAAGACGCCGTCGATGCCTCTTGTCTCCTTCAGCTCCTGTAAATAGTGAAGCTGTTTTTCTACAAGCTCAAACGGCTCGCTTCGCGCTTCCCTGGAATTTGTAAGAATCATGCTCTCTGAAGAGAACTGCGCGTAGCTGATCTCACCGTTATAATACTGTTCTGAAAGCTGGGCGATTTTTTCGTCGCAGCTGTCAATATCCTCGCGCTCCTTCTCAATAAAAGCAATCTTTTCATCTGTAACTTCGCCCAGAAGCTGGTTGACATAGTTCATATAGATTTCTTCCGGCGTGTATAAAAACAGGTCGCGCTGACGCAGACCGTTCATTGTCAGAACAACGGCTGCAATCAAAATCAGCAAGGCTTTGCCGCTGATATACAGCTTGAAATTTTCGTGCAAAAACAATTTCACGCTTCCGCCAAAGCGGGAAATAAAGCGCGCAATCCGATCGGCCAGCCTGGCAAGCCGACCGCCGCCGAACTGCTTCGCTGCAACAAACGACCAAACTGTTCCCGCAACCGCCAACCCAGCGACCAGAATAGCAAATCCATAGGAAAAGGCCATACGGTTCACCGGAACGGAGAATAGGTTGATATTGTTGTATTTTGCATAAAGCGAGTGGGTATCCGTCAGTTCGAACAGGCTCAGATATTTAAAAATATTGAAGTAGGAGAGGGACGGAATCAGCGTATAGGCGCCCAGATTTACGATCAGAAGGCATCCGGTCACAAAATAAGCCTGCCCGCTGCTTGAACAAAGACTGAATACAACCGCAAACAGGAAGGTTGCAAGGAGTATTGCCACAATTTTGCTCACGAAGTAGAGTAAAACGTATCCGCCGACTGAAATGGGCAGCGTACAGCGGGAAAACGCCGACATGGACTGTACATAGCGTGATAAATCTCCAAATCCGCCGTAGAGTACATATGAGCTTGTCAGAACGGATGCGTACATGACGGCCGCAATCACTCCGATGGTAATCGATACCGCCGCAAGCTTGGCGGCGGCGAGACGTGCGCGTCCGTTTTTCGCAGAGCGAAGCAGATTCAACGTTCCGCTTTCTTTCTCCTGCAAAAAAATCAGGAAGCATACAAAAAACGCCATGACAAGCACCAGTGCGTCCGTAATGCGGAAGGTAACAGCCGCCAGCAGCCCGTCGGAGCGGCCGAATTTCAAAGAAAGAGTTTCGAGCCCCTCGAAATCCTCCGGCGTTTTTAAGATATTGTTATAGGAAAACGTCCCTTCCTTGCGGAAAATGCTGACCTTCTGCATATCCTCGGCCTGCTGGGCGATTCCTTTTATGTAAGAGGGATATGAGGCGATATACTGCGCCTCCGACAAAAGCTGCTGATAGACCATAACGGCGTTTATCAGCTGCTCGCGTTCTTCCGGCTTTGCGTAATAGTCGGCATAGTAATCCGCAAACTCTGTCTTCAGATACTGCTGCTGTTCCTCGCGCATGGCTGCGTCGTCGTACATATCCAGCGAGTCGATTTGCACGTAAACCTGAAGCCGCTCATTGATCTTTTCAAGCTCTTCAAGCGCCTTTTCCGGAGACATGTTCTGATACTGCGCTGCGATTTCCTCATATTGAGGAGCTATCATCTCACGTATATAGCTTTGATCCTGCTGGTCGGAGAAGAACAGGACAGTGTTCAATACCAGAACAATGGCCAAAAGAATAAAAAAGAGTTTTTTTGAGCTGATTTTGTAAAGCTCGTATTTCAGCTGCATGGGGACACTCCTTTCTGCTGCGGCGAGAATAAAGTTATAGTCCGCCGTTTGTACTGCCTTGTATTCCGGATTTTTTCATCCTCCTTTCAAAATCATACATAAATAGAATAAATAAAGTGAAAATAGTCTAACCTATTGTATTTCTAAAAGCAGTATAGCACAAACAGAATAAAACGTAAATAGTTTACAAGAAAATTTTGATAAATTCGCTATAAAACATTTTTCTTCTTCCAAAAAGCTTATTTCGTGTATAAACTGCATATTAAGACGCAGACAGCCCCGATCGGTACAGAATACAGATCGGGGCTGTCCGCTTTGCATTGATGTCAAACAGAAACAAGCAGATTTTTTACGTGCGGAGCTTATCCTTCAAAATCCTCGATAATCTGGCGAAGCCGCGCCTCATCCTCTATATAAATGCCTTCTTTCAGCTCCGCACGGTCGGTTTCCGGCAAGATTTCCGGCGGAACAGTCAGCGTATAAAAGGGCGTGCTTTCTCCAGTATGAAAGGCGCCGATTCTCCCGTCAACTTCTTTTAGGAAATAGGCAAAACTGCCGGCCTGTACCGTATCGGCCTCAGGGCTTTTCGGCGCGGATACAAAAATGGCGATACCTGCTGCAAGGCATACGGCGGCCAATATTCCGGCTAAAAGGATGCGATAGCTGCGCAGAGACACAAGAAACCCTCCAATTTCATATTTATCCTTATTTTGTACGCGTTTTTCACGTTTTATTCATATACGTACCGTCTTCTCCTGCAAATTCTGCTTAACAAACGGGAACGAGTGTGCTATAATAAACAATAAATATGCTGACCTGCATATCCGGTTTTTCATTGAAATAGAACGTATCGAATTCAGATGAACAGGAAAAAGGAGGATCCATTTGTGATGGAGCGCAAAAACAGCACGCGTCCCGTTGCGCGCGTCGTCCGCGAGGGAAAACCAAGCAAGCGCCGCAAAAAGCCGCTTACCAAAGGGCAGCGCATAGCAAAAACGATATTTGCCGCAATCGGGAAGGTTCTGCTTACCTCATTTCTGGTTATGGTCATCACCGGCTGTATTGTCGGGACGGCACTGACTATTTATGTGATGCAGTATGTGGATTCAGAGCCGGAAATCAAGCTCACAGAAGTTGCAATGACCAATTCAGGCCAGGTCTATGGAATAAATGCAAGCGGTGAAAACGAGCTCGTCCAAACATTGAGCCGCGGAGAAAACAGAGAATGGGTGAATCTCGACCAGATCCCGAAAAACCTGCAAAACGCTTTCGTCTATTTTGAGGACGAGCGCTTTTGGGAGCATGAGGGCGTTGATTTTAAGCGTACCTTCGGCGCCGTATTGAACGAGCTTATGAGCATGCTGCACATTGGCTCGGAGTCCACGCGCTTCGGCGGCTCGACGATCACCCAGCAGCTGATTAAAAATATAAACGGCGATATTTATAACCGCAGTGTTGAGGTCAAAATCAAAGAGATTATGCAGGCGATGAATATGGAGCGCCATTACTCCAAAGAGCAGATTCTTGAGGCATATTTAAACTGCATCGGCCTGCATTACAACACCGTCGGCGTACAGGCGGGCGCCAAGTACTATTTCGGAAAGGACGTAAGCGAGCTTTCGCTTGCCGAATGCGCCTCGCTTGCCGTTATTACGAAATCCCCGGCAAGCTATAACCCGATTGATAATCCGGACAACAACAAAGCCCGCCGGGACAGGTGTCTGAAAAAAATGCTGGAGTTTGGCTGCATTACGCAGGAGGAGTATGAGGAGGCAGTCAACACTCCTGTTGAAACGGTGAAAACGCCGGTTACCAGTGGGGACAGCAGCTCTTCTGGCAAAAAGGTGCAGAGCTGGTTTGTGGATGCCGTGATCGAGCAGGTCATCAAAGATTTGGCTGAAAAATATGATTATATGTCCGAACATGCGGAGGAGATGCTTTATACCGGCGGCCTGACCGTTTATTCCACAATGGAAATCGAGACGCAGAGCAGAATGGAAGCAATCTTTGAAAACAGTGATAATTTTAAAGTTGCCGGCTATACGATTGAAACCATGCCGCAGGCCTCCATGGTTATTATGGACTACGACGGCAACGTCTGCGGCTTGATCGGCGGCACCGGTGAAAAAACGGGTGCGCGTCTGTTTAACCGTGCAACGCAGGCGACCCGTGCGTTCGGTTCTACAATCAAGCCGCTGTCCGTCTATACGCCTGCAATTGAGCAGGATCTGGTTACCTGGTCAACGGTTATGATGGATGAGCCGGTTATGCAGATTAAGGATGAAGAAACCGGACAAATGCGAGACTGGCCGAATAACTATACCAAACGGTACGACGGCCCGATGACAATTGTGGATGCAGTCCGTTCTTCAAAGAATACCATCCCCGTTGAATTGATACAGTCCCTCTCGCCGGAGAGCGCTTACGACTATCTGCGTTATCAGCTTGGCTTCAGCAATATCAAAGAAACGCAGGTCGGCCCGGACGGCCTGGCGCTGGGCGGCGCGGCATGTACGACGCTTGAACTGACGGCGGCCTATCAGATATTCGGAAACGGCGGCTATTATATTGAGCCGACGCTCTATTCAAAGGTTGTAGACCGAACCGGAAAGGTTCTGCTTGACCAGACGAACCGCACGAAAAAGCAGGTCATGTCCTCGCAGACGGCAACTATTATGAACCGTCTGCTGTGGGAGGTCGTCAATAACGGCGGTACCGGTACGCGCGCTGCTTCCAGCACATGGGAGGTTGTCGGAAAATCCGGTACGTCCAACAACTATAAGGACCTGGGCTTCGCAGGTCTTACGCCGCATTATGTTGCCGCTATCCGCTACGGCTATGATGAGGAGCGGGACGAAAATGGCAACGAGATCGAAATCAGCACAAAGATCGGCCGCCATGACATCTCTCTGTGGAAAAAGGTAATGGATTCGGTGCAGGCAGGTAAGCCTGCGGCGAAATTTGAGCTGAATATGAACGGCGTTGTCCGCGCGCAGTATTGCACAGAGTCGGGTATGCTGGCGTCAGGAAGCTGTAAGTCCACAAAGTGGGGATATTATAAGGAATCCAATCTGCCGGATGAGTGTACAGCCTGCGGCAAGGGGTCAAGCGATGCCTCCGACAGTAATACCGTTTCTGCAATTCAGTAGCTTTTCGCGTGTATCTCGTTCTTACCGTTTTATAAAACGGCGCATTCGAGGACTCAGAAAGATCAAAACAGCGTAAAAGGCAAAACGCTTTTTACGCTGTTTTTCTTTATTTTCTTTATGTGAAGTGTCTTCTGTTATCCTTGTGCCCTTGATTTTTTGAACGGAGTTCAGTATAATAAGTTGAACATTGTTCAACAAGGAGACTTGATATGGAGAATAAAGAAGCGATAATACGGGCGACGATTGAACTGATCGAAGAAAACGCCGGGCATTTGGAAGAAATTACAGTGCGCGAGATATGCAAAAGAGCAGATGTTGGATTAGGTCTTGTAAATTATCATTTTAAAAATAAGGATAAACTGATCGAGCAATGCGTTGAACGTATGATAAATGGGGTTGTCGAACGGTTTCAGAATATACGAGAGAAAACAAAAGGACTTACGCCTTTTGAAAAGCTTACGTATCTCGGCAATATGACGCTGGATTTTCTGTTTGAACAGTATGCCGTGTCCAAAATTTCTGTCCTTGCCGATATGCAGACGCCAAAAGACAATGACAATACCAGCAGGACTTATGCAGCATATTTGCCGCTTGTTGCAGCCTGCCGTCCTGACCTTGATGAAGCAGCGATAAAACGAAAAACTTTGTATTTGATTACGATTATGCAGCAAATGTTCTTACGATACGAAGTCTTATCGCGGACATTGGAGATCGATCTTAGGAAAAGAGAAACCCGCAGGGCGTTTCACACACAGGTCCTGCACGATATTTTAGAGGTGTAAAGGATGAATATTACTGTCATAAACGGAACGGAAAAGCACGGCGTAACCTATCGCTTGAAAGAGATGTTTTTAGCAGAGTTTAAGGATAGAGCGAGTATTACGGAATACGATCTCCCAAAGGATTGTCCCAATTTCTGCAATGGCTGTATTAGCTGTACGATAAAAGGCGAAAACACCTGCAAAGATGCAGAATACATCGGAAGAATGGATCGATCGCTTTTGCAGGCAGATTTGATTGTAATGACCTCTCCTGCA
>ERZ857480.65517-NODE-101412-length-17437-cov-66.7423_pt1 | contig 17437 bp, 15 predicted proteins | sample MGYA00519767_ERZ857480 | MGnify/ENA primary metagenome ERZ857480 (study PRJEB31778, sample SAMEA3449210) | human gut metagenome | biome: human gut; feature: human-associated habitat; material: faeces | place: United Kingdom | collected 2010/2012 ...
CCAAAGGAGACTTTTTGTAAAAAGTCCCCTTTGGAATCCCGAAAAACAGCGTTCGGATTTTAGTGTTTGGATTTTTACCGTTTGCTCCCAAGGTATCAAAGGCCGGCGCGCATGCCGCCTACTCGCCTTCGGCGTCGCGATGCGCTTGATCAGCGCATCGCGAGGTTAACCCGCAAAACATGGCCTTCGGCCGCAAGCGGCTATCAGGCCATGTTTGCTCCTAAGGTATCAAAAATCACCGTACATGCCGCTGATTTTTGATGGATTGTAATATTGGGGTGATATTCCAAAGCCTATATTATTCCCTGTGCATTTTTTGGAGTTCTTAGAACCTTTTTTGCAAAAAAGGTTCTAAGCCGTCGGAGACAAATATAAATTCCGTAATTTTGGGCGGCATGTACGGCCAAAATTACACCTTGCGGATGCGTAAGCGGTGAGCGAACGCGTCCGCAAAAGCTCAAAAAATGGAGTACTCCATTTTTTGAACCGCCTATGGCGGTAATAGGTTCTAAGCCGCCGGAGGCAAAATCGTTTTTTGAACCGTGTACACTGCCAAGCATAAAATATGATATTATAGGAATATCGGTTCATGCAAGCGCGAAATGTGCCCGCAACCAAAGGTTGCGGGCAGCGGACGGCGGATTTTTCGCGCCATGTAAGCCTGAATAGCTGGCGCAACCGTTTTTCTGTCATATATGCTTTTTACATGTAAGGAATCATAAGCGCGCATAACGCAGGGCCTTTAGTCCCGCGCGGCGCGCCGAAGAAATAACGTGCATGTGAAAGGAAGGTACGGGTATGGAGCAAAACGGCAGCGGCGCCTTTGACAACGAAAGGAGCAGGGCGATGAACATCAAATTCGGCGACAAGCTTGTGCGCCTGAGAAAGCAGCGGGGCATGTCTCAGGAGGAGCTGGCCGCAAAGCTGGGGGTTAGCCGCCAGGCGGTGTCGAAGTGGGAACGGGGCGAAGCGTCGCCTGATACGTATAACCTCATACAGCTTGCAAGGGCGTACGGAATGACGCTTGACGAGCTTGTCGGGGAGGACGGGGAAAGATCGGGTTTCCGCGATACCTTCGGCGACGGTGGGGAGGACGCGTTTGACCGCGGCGGCGGAGACTCCGGCGCGGACGCGTCGGGCTTTGTAATACATGATGATGACGGCGAAGTCAGCAGAGTGGTTACAATCACAAAAGACGGCGTCTACGTGGGGGACGCGGAAGGCGAAACCGTAGTCAACGTCAATAGCGACGGAATATACGCAAAGTCCGGGGAAAAGAAGCTTAACAGGCGCTGGGTCCATAAGGACGAGAATTCCGACGACTGGGACGAGGACGGCTTCCTTGACGATGATGATGATGACGACGACGATTTTTTTGACGACGATGAAACGGACGGCGACGGAAAGGAATTCAACGTGGAGATGAATTTCAGCGGCAGTAAAAAGAAGGACGGCAGGTTTTGGATGCACTTCCCATATCCTATTCTATGCGCCGTAGCATATCTGGCGATGGGCTTTGTATGGGACCTGTGGCATCCGGGCTGGCTGATATTCCTGACCATTCCGCTGTATTACCCACTTGTGGAGGCGGCTTATAAGTCAAAAGACCTTGTAAGGACGCTGCTCTCATTCCCATATCCGGTCCTGGTTGCGGGCGTATATCTGCTTATCGGCTTTGAATGGGGCTTATGGCACCCATACTGGATGTTGTATTTAACGATACCGATCTATTATGCGGTGCTGGGGGCGTTAAAGGGACATAGCCCGATAGAGATAAATATAAGAGGGGGTTTTCCGCTGCTTGTGCTTGCCGCGTATCTTGCCATGGGCTTTATCTGGCAGCTGTGGCATCCAGGCTGGCTGATATTCTTCACAGTGCCGCTGTACTATCCGATTGCCAAGGCGGTTACCGGCCGGCTCAACAAGCCGTTTCTGACGGCCTTTCCCTATTCGGTATTCATCGTGGGGGTATATCTGGCGATGGGCTTCATCTGGGATCTATGGAACCCATATTGGTTTCTTTTGCTGACAATACCGCTTTATTATCCCATTGCATCGGCAATATCGGGAGAAAAGCATAAAAAATCCTTTTCCTACGGCTATTTTATAACCATACTATATCTTATTCTGGGATTTGGCTGGGGCTTATGGCATCCATACTGGCTGCTGTTCCTCACAATCCCGATAGTGAATTATATCATTGACTCAATAGGCCGGTCCAGGGAAAGGGGCTGACTAAAAGGTGAAGCGCAGGGGTCTGGGAGGACCTAGGCGTTTGATCAAACGGCGGCGCGGACAGCTTTCAGGCCCTAACAGGGGAAGCGCCGCGCCCTGGTTAACTTTAAACCTTGGGGAACAAAACGCCGATGAACAAACCATATAACAAGGGCGCGCTGATTTTACCCGGTTGAGCGCACGCGCGTTAAATATATATGCGTTAACGTACGGGCCATTAGTCCTGATCCTATCCAACGGCCCATACGCTGGTTGAAACACCATTGCAAAATCGCTTGCGTAGAACAACGGCTTGAGCCCATGCGGGGATATGGCCGAAATAACAACGGTTCAGCGCCATTATGGCGAGTTGTTACATGGGGGTGCGCAGGCTTGAATTTTGCGGAGCGACGAGTTATCGTAACCAACGGAGCCGATCCTATGGGCGCGTGGATTGAAATTGGGTTATCCCGTGGGGTTAGCAGCATCCTGCGGTTGGCTTACCCATGTGCGTATATTGAAACGATTTATCCCTCAGCGCGAAAAAATACTCATCCGTCGCACCCATGTGAATGCGTGGATTGAAATAGGGCATGCTGTCGGAGCTGTAACAAGTACGGCCCGAGTAGCGCCCATGTGGGTGCGTGGATTGAAACTTGAACAGCAGGGCAACTGCCTTGTGGCTGTCACCGAGTCGCACCCCGTGCGGGTGCGTGGGTTGAAATGTGGATTGAAATTAGAGTATGTCATCCATATCAGCAGCATAAACGCGGTTGTCGCACCCCATGAGGGCGAATGTATTGAAATCACACCAAACGGGCATGTGGACGCACGCTTACGGTTGTTTAATATATTAACGCGCTTTTAAGGCATACGTGCGTTCAGGCCTCCCCGTCATCCTGGCCGCGGTCTTCGGGAGCATTGCCGCGGCCGGCCGGATTTACATGCACCATGCAGTGCTTTACCGAGGGAAAGCGGCTTTCAATAGCGTCGTGCGTCCTCTGCGCCACCGCGTGCGCCTGGTTGAGCGTGGTCTCGCCGTCGGCTCTGATTTCCACGTCAACGTATATCCTGTCCCCGAAAAGGCGCGTCTTTATCTGGTCTATTCCCATTACGCCGTCCTGCTCCTCGATTACCTTCCTTATCGCATCCGCCATCGAATCGTCGCACGACCTGTCGGTCATCTTGTTCACCGCGTCCCTGAACACGTCAAACGCGGCCTTTACTATAAATACGCATATTATAACGCTTGCAACCGGATCAAGTATGGGAAACCCGAGCCGCGCGCCCAGGATGCCGGCAAAGCTGCCCACCGAGGACAGGGCGTCGGACCTGTGGTGCCACGCGTCGGCCATTAGCGCGCCGGAGTTTATCCGCCTGGCCGCAGACCTTGTATACCAGTACATGGCCTCCTTTACGATTATGGAGATAACCGCCGCGGCGAGCGCCAGCCCGCCTGGCGCCGATATATCGCCATAGCCGCCCATCACGACCTTTTTTAAACCGGAATATCCGATGCCCAGGCCGGTTGCGCCCAGTATTACGGCAAGTATTACGGCCGCTACGCACTCCATACGCTCATGGCCGTAGGGATGCTCCTTGTCGGACGCCTTGTTTGAAACCTTCACTCCGATCATCACTATTATAGTGCTCAACACGTCGGACGCCGAATGCACCGCATCCGACACCATCGCGCCGGAACGCGCGAATATTCCCGCGAACATCTTAAACGCGCAAAGCACGACGTTTAGCATAATAGTAACGGCGGACACCCTCATAGCGATCCGTTTGGGGGACCTGTATTCCATTGCTGCCTCCATTTTACGCATTACTCTATCCCGCGCCCTTAACTCGCGTCAATGGATATGAAGACGCGTCCGTGAGACATACCACTGTCCCACAGACGCGCGGTTACGCTGTCTGCTGCCGCGTTTTTACGGCCCGGCTTCATGGACGCGCCGTCCATCGCCTGCTCAGATTGTACTGTCCGCATTCTCTATTAAAGAATGCAGCGTTAGCGCAAAGAGATCATCTGATTATATGTTAAAATGGAGTGGAATAAAAGCCTTTTGCAAAATAAGTTTTAACGTATCAAACAGCTTCGGTGCGCGCCTTAAGCGGCGGTTATGGCCGCGAAGGAGCGTTTGGCCTGGAATTGGCGGCCGGCCGCGCAATGCTCGCGGGCGCAAAGGCGGCCCCTGTATTTACCGGTTACACAGCTCCATGGGCGGGATCATTGCCGTGGCCGGTTTACAGGAGGCCTATTCAGGGGAGCGCAGGCGGCAATGGGTTTTGGGGGATGGCGGCGGCATAAGCGCATGGGCGCCTGCGGTCCGCTCACAGGACGGTTACCCTCGGCTGACAGGAATAAATGTGGTATACTAAAAGGCGGACGGAACTTCACCTTTTTACAAAAACCCTTTCGGCGGCAGGCTATACGCCTTTAATGGGATGTGAAATTAAGACGCTCAAACAATATTTTGCCGCGGTATGGGCGTTAAACCATACTCAGGCGCTTACAATACAAGCTTTTCGCGCGGCGAATCCCTGGCTGGCGGCCAGGTTCGGGCGGCGGATAAAGCGCACATTTTTTAGCAAGGAAGGTTTTTTCATGAGACACGATATAATCCATATACTGGGCGCGTCCGGATCCGGAACAACCACGCTTGGAAGGGCGATTTCAGAGCGGTTCGGCCACATGCAGCTGGACACGGACGACTATTTTTGGATTCCCACCGACCCGCCGTACGCCAAAAAGCGGGACGCTTCCGAAAGGCGAAGGCTGATGAAGGCGGATATCAAGCAGTATAAAAGATGCGTTATCTCAGGCTCGCTGTGCGGCTGGGGAGACTTCCTGGTCCCGCGCTTCGATCTGGTCATCAGGCTGGAGGCGCCCGCCGAGGCGCGGCTGGAACGGCTGGAAAAGAGGGAGTACGCGAGATTCGGCGACAGGATCAGGCCTGGCGGAGATATGTGGGACGAGCACATGGAGTTCATGGCGTGGTCAAAGACCTACGATACGGCTGGGACGGATACGCGGAGCAGGGCTTTGCATGACGAATGGCTTAAGCTGGTGAAATGCCCCATAATGGTCATAGACGGAACGGCGCCGCTGGCGGAAACAATGGGCATGCTTGCGAACCAGTTCGGAGAATAGGCCTGGCCTATGGGCGCAGCGCGTCTGTAGGGCCAGGCCGCAAATTCCATATTGGGCAATTCCCGGTCCGGTTGCTGCGCACGGAGGTATCCGCCGCCCTTGGGCACAGCTTTGATACCGCAAAAGCTTGAAGGGGCCGCAAGCCAGACTAAGCCGCGGGGAGCCATATTGGAACGGTTGCCGTTAACGGCCGCGGCCTGACAACCGACCTGGCTGCCGGGCTTGAGGCGGCTTAGGCTGGATATATGAATGTGTTAAAATCCCGCGCGCTCCCATTCGCCAATAGGGTTGCTTCGGAATCGCTGAATGATATAATGAAATCAAAGCCTGATGCGAATCAGATCCATGTTATAGAGCAGGGGGCCGGAGTATGGATATTATCGCGATTGATAAAAGCGGCGCGCCTGACGCCGCCTCGTTGGTTGCGGAGTTCCGCGTTGAATTAAAGGGCTATAAGGGCGTATGCGCAAAGCCCGACGTAGCCGCCGGACTTTCAGAGATAAGCGAATATCTTGACGAGGGGTTTCCCTCGTACGCGGCGGTGGAGGACGGGATGTTCATCGGCTATGTCGTCTGCCGTGTCGACGAGCCTACGGTTTGGATCGAGTCCATCTTTGTCTGCGGCGATTTCCGCAGAAGGGGTATCGCTTCGGCGCCGCTGCGTAAAGCTGAATCAATAGCCGGGGCATACGGCGAAAATACGGTGTTTAATTATGTGCATCCCAAAACCGTATGATCGCCTTTTTGCGCAGGAATGGATATACCGTGCTGAATCTGATTGAGATCACAAAGCCCTATCCGGATGAAAAGCCGGTTAAAAGGATTAAAGCAGGCGAAAACGAGTTCGATTATTGACGCGCGGGGATTCCCCCAAGGCTTGCGGCAGTACTGATACAGGGGCTTAAAGCCGGCTTTAAAGCATGGCGCTCGGCCGTGGCTGCCAATGCTGTTATTTTAATAAAAGCGGTGTTGCAATATATCATCCAGTGTGTATAATTAAATTATCATTATCCGCCGGGGGTGCGCAGGCGCGCTGAGACAGTCCCTTGGAACCTGTTGGGTTAATACCCGCGTAGGGAAGGCGGCAGGAAACGGGCGTATTGCGTTCGTCCATTCTGCGGCTTGCGGAATGGGCGTTTTTTTGCGTTCCTTTTCGCGGCGGCCGGCATCGACGGCGGCAAATCGGAGGTATTACATGAAATTTGTACTATTTGAAAAGCTGTCCGAGCTTGAGGGCCTGGAGCTGTACATGCTCATAGGCGCGCTGGCGCTGGTGGTCATATTCGCGGCCGCCATGCTGATATTCAAGCTCAAGCCCAGTCCCAAGAGCGACAGGCTGGGGCCCGTTATGTCCGCGCTGCTTACCGCTGCCCTGGCGTTTGTGGTTTCATACCTGGTGATGCTGTATATAACGGAGATACGCGGAGCCGGCATGTATGTGATCAGCGGCTGCGCGGCGTTCGCCGTTTTGGTGGCGTTTGCCGCCGTGTTTTACGCAAGGCGCAGCCGAAGCCTTGAAACGGCCAAACCCAACTCGACCCGCGCGCTGGTGTTCGGCGCGCTGTGCGTTGGCCTCTCGTTTGTGCTGAGTTACTTTAAGCTGTTCTCAATGCCCTTCGGCGGCTCGATTACCCTGCTCAGCATGCTGCCCGTGGCGGCGTACGCGTGCTGGTTCGGACCTGTATACGGGTTTATAGCCGCGTTTGCATACGGCGTGCTCCAGATAATCCAGGGCGCGTGGGTGGTTCACTGGGCCCAGTTCATACTGGATTATTTCCTGGCGTTTACATGCCTGGGACTGGCTTCGCTGTTCCCCAAAAAACTGCCGCTGGGCATGGCGGTAGCTGGAATTGCCAGGATGATATGCTCGGTTATATCCGGAGCCGTATTCTTTGGCTCAAGCGCCGGCGATTACGGATTTTCAAATGTCTGGGGCTACTCGCTTGCATATAACGCGCTGACCATAGGCGTTGACACCGCGCTTTGCGTAATCGTGGCGCTGCTGCCCGGAATAAAGAGGGTGGAGGCAGCCGTAAAATATTGACCGGTTTAGCGACGCGATTGCCCGCAAGCCCTGAAGGCTGTTGAAGTATAATCGTCCGGGCTTAACGCGGCGGTGTCCAAAAAACCGCATTAACGCTTAAAATGCCGATTTATTGCCCATATGATCGAATTGGCCGCGCATTCGGCCGGCTCGGACTGTAAAGCGTACACGCCTTTATTGGGATAAAAGCATAAAAGGGCGCTAAAACACGTTGGGCGCCCTTTTATGCGCGAAACGCGGGATGTTATAATTGATTAGAATTGACTTGATGGAAGGACGCATAGATGAAAGCCCTGAAAACATCCGAAATGATGGACCGCGGACAGCGCTGCGGGCCGCGCACAGCGGCAGCTGGGCGCCCATGGAACCCAAGTACGGGCGCGATTACATACTGTGGATGATAGAGGAGATAGGCGGGGCGGCGGCGCGATAATGGCCGGCCAAAACGTGAGACATGCCTTTGTGGGGGAAATGGGCGACATGCTGATGTGCTATTTTGACGTGCCGCTCGGATATGGGGTTGCCGCGTATTGCGAAAAACATGACGGGAACATGGGCGGGGACTACGGGAACGAATAGTCCAGGCTGTAATAACGCGAGAACTGACGGTCTTTTATGAATGAAGCGCTTGACATGAGCGCATATTATGGATTATATTAAAATGAATTGATATAGTATTGCGCATTGAAGGAAAGAGTAAGCGGCAGGAGCGCGCATAAGAGAGCCGGGGCAGGGTGAAAGCCCGGACGCGCAAAGGCCGCAGAACATGGCTCCGGAGCGGCTGCTGCCGAACGCGCCCAAGGCGTCTCAGGCAGAGCGGGTCATGCCCGATACAGCATGAGCTTATGAGCCCTGTTTGCTTTTTAAAAAAGCTCAGCGGGGGAAGTAGGGTGGTACAGCGGCTAAGTCCGCCCCTATATTGGGGCGGCTTTTTTATATCTTTTCAGGCTGTTATTCCAGATACCGGAAAAGTCCGTACCGCCCGCACCCGGGCTATAAGCGCCAAAGCGCGGGACTAGAGCAATGAACTCAGACGAAGGGAGATTTGAAATTATGGGTGAAAACACTTATTACATCACCACGCCCATCTACTATCCAAGCGACAGGCTGCACATCGGCCATGCGTATACCACCGTGGCGGCCGACGCTATAGCGCGCTACAAGCGGCAGATGGGGCTGGACGTTTATTTCCTGACCGGAGCCGACGAGCACGGGCAGAAGATAGAGAAGAAAGCCGCTGAAAAGGGGGTAACGCCCAAGGCGTACGTCGACGCCATAGTGGCCACGTTTCAGGACCTGTGGAAACGCCTTGACATATCCAACGACGGGTTTGTGCGCACCACCGACGGCTATCACGCACAAGGCGTGCAGCGGATATTTAAAAAGCTCTACGACCAGGGCGATATATACAAGGCCAGCTACACGGGCCATTACTGCACGCCGTGCGAATCCTTCTGGCTGGACCGCCAGCTTGTAGACGGCTGCTGCCCGGATTGCGGAAGGAAGACCGAGCTTGTGGAGGAGGAAAGCTACTTTTTCCGCGCCAGCAAGTACGCTCCCGCGCTTATCGAGCACATCAGGACGCATCCGGAGTTCATACAGCCGGTTTCCAGGGCAAACGAGATGCTCAACAACTTCCTGCTGCCCGGGCTTGAGGACCTGTGCGTTTCGCGCACCACGTTCAAGTGGGGAATTCCGGTGAGCTTTGATGAAAAGCATGTCGTGTACGTGTGGCTTGACGCGCTGTCAAACTATATCACAAAGCTGGGCTTCTATTCGGGCGACGACAGCCTGTACAGAAAATACTGGCCGGCCGACGTTCATCTGGTAGGCAAGGAGATCGTACGCTTTCATACGATAATCTGGCCCATACTGCTCATGGCCCTTGGCGAGCCGCTGCCAAAGCAGGTGTTCGGCCATGGCTGGCTTATACTGGACGGCGGCAAGATGTCCAAATCAAAGGGGAACGTGGTTGACCCCGTTAAGCTTATAAACCGCTATGGCGTGGACGCTATACGATATTTCCTGCTGCGCGAGGTGCCGTTTGGCGCGGACGGGGTATTCTCCAACGAAGCGCTGATAACCAGGATAAACAGCGACCTTGCCAATGACCTGGGCAACCTGCTGTCGCGCACCGTAAGCATGATTGAAAAATACTTTGGCGGCCGCGTTCCGGAGCCTGCCGCGAAGGCTTTTGAGGACGACGCGCTTATAGCGCAGGCCGAAGCGCTGCCAGGCGCTGTGGACGGGCACATGAAGGCGCTTCGCCTGCCCGAATCGCTTCAGGAGATATGGAAGCTCATCGGCGCGTGCAACAAATATATAGATGTGACCTGTCCATGGATACTGGCAAAGGACGAAGGCACGCTTTCGCGCCTTGGCACGGTGCTTTACAATCTGGCGGAATGCCTGAGATTTATCGGAGTGATGCTCAGGCCGTTCCTTACGCGGACCGCGCCGGAAATCTTCAGGCAGCTGGGGGTGGAGGACGGCCCCTTGACGGAAATTGCGGGCCTTTCGCGCTTTGGAGCGCTTGTGAGCGGAACCATGGTTAAAAAGGGCGGCGCGCTGTTTCCGCGTATAGATATAAAAAAGGAGCTTGAAGCGCTTGAAGCTGAATTCATCAAAAAGGAGGACGCCTCCTCGCCCGCGGATGCGGAAAACCCGTGCGCCGGCGGCCACGGCGCGCCGGTAGCCGCGGCGAAAGAGGCTGCGGTCGCGGACCCGGATAAACCTGAGTACATTGAATACGAGGATTTTGCAAAGCTCGACCTGCGCCTTGCTAAGGTGGTTGCGTGCGAACCCGTAAAGAAGTCGGACCATCTCCTGCAGCTTACGCTGGAGGTGGGTGATTCCACGCGCACGGTATTGTCGGGAATACGCGACTGGTACGCTCCTGACGACCTTATCGGAAGGACTGTGGTGCTGGTTGCAAACCTAAGGCCCAAAAAGCTGCGCGGCGTGCTCAGCGAGGGTATGATACTGTGCGCCTCGGACGAGGGGGACGTTAACCTGTCCGCCCTGACCACCATGGCCGATATGGAAAGCGGGCTTAAGGTTAGATAGGGATAATAATTTAAATGCAATATTAACCGCCATAGAAGATTCGCTAAGCGCTGTACAGCGCTTAGCGAATTCAACCCGCAAAATATGGCCTTCGGCTGTAAGCGGCTGTCAGACTATGTTTTGCTATCAGCGTTTGTCTGCTTCGCTGCGTGGAAGGCGTCAAGATCACCGTACACGCCGCTGATTTTGGCGGATTGTATTTCTCTCCTTGCACCGCTCTTTCCGTTAAGGCTGTGCGGCGTATTGCCCGACTACTCTATCAATACGCTGGGCCGGCATACCGCCGCCGGCTTTTGATTGATTATCTGTTTGAGATCTTTCTGCGGCATAGAGCCGCAGTGGGGATGGTATATGCTTGGAGGGCACAATGAACAATGCCAGTGCCATAGCTGCTAGCCTTTCGCTTTTTCATATATCCTCCTTGTTAATATCACCTTATGATGGTGAAACCCTCTTCTTCCAGTTTTTGTATTAAGCTGTCATACTCACCGCCGCCCCTGAGCGGGCAGTCCAGTATGTTGGTTATAAACCAGCGCTGAGCGTCCGAATAGCTGCCTTCCTTCGCGTTGGCCCTGTTTGCGTTATAGTAGGCGTCAGTTTTGCAGATGTAATATTGGGTTATGTCGTCGTTTGTAAACTCCGTCGAACCGGATTCTTCCGGATTCGATTTTTCAACGACGATATATGTAATTTTATTCTGGCTGTCCCACCCGCAGGCGACTATCCGCTTGGCGTCCTCGGTCTTTCCAAGGCTGTCGATGAAAGCAAGCTGCTTTTTCGTCAGCGCTCCATCCACAGATTCGGCGTCGTTACCGCACGAGATCATTGACGTAAGAATGATAAGCGCCAGCGCCAGCGCAAGTCCCTTTTTAAACAAAATCGACTCCTCCTTTGTTGGTTGCCGTTACGCATACACGGCAAACATTCAATAATGCTTGTAAACCACAAAATATTCCAATTAAATGATACCTTAAAAAACCCCCTGTTGCAATCATCCTTCTGGTGATTTCCGGACTTTCAGGGCGTCGGTCGCGGCATTGGGCCAGCGGTGCTAAAGACATGGGGTTTTTGCCACATGCCCCGCCCAAGGGGCTCTTTTACAAAAAAAGTCCCCCTGCTAATCCCAAAAAACAATGTTTTTAATCATGTATCGCTTCGCCGGTCTTTTGATACCTTGGGAGCAAAATTCCGCAAGGTGTAATTTTGGCCGTACATGCCACCCAAAATTACGGATTTAAGAATTGCCTCCGGCGGCTTAGAACCTATTACCGCCATAGGCGGTTCACAAAACGGCTGTGCCTCCGGCGGCTTAGAACCTTTTTTGCAAAAAAGGTTCTAAGAACTCCAAAAAATGCAATGGGGATATTATAGGCTTGGGTACATCACCCGAATTTTACAATCCATCAAAAATCAGAGCAGATAACTTGGATACATCCTCAAAAAGCATAATCCATCAAAAGCCGGCGGCGTGTACGGTGATGTTTGATACCTTGGTTCAAACACTGAAAAAAACGTTGTTTTTCGGGATTCCAAAGGGGACTTTTTACAAAAAGTCCCCTTGGGCGGGGAATGGGGCAGCGCCCCATGTAAAAGGGGAATAGTATAGGCTTAGGAACATCACCCCAGTCTTACAATCCATCAAAAGCCGGCGGCGTGTACGGTGATGTTTGATACCTTGGTTCAAATACTGAAAATAAAACGTTGTTTTTCGGGATTCCAAAGGGGACTTTTTACAAAAAGTCCCCTTTGGCGGGGAATGGGGCAGCGCCCCATATATATAGGCCTAACAGCGTATCGCGAATCGACTATGGCGATTTTTGGAACATTAATTGACACTCCGGCTCGGGCAATGCTACTATGTTATATGTGATAAAAGGTATCATAAACTAAATTAAAAGCAAAAAGCGAGGAAGCGCAATGTATCAGCAGGACCAGGGCAAAAAGCCCTCCGCATTGATCGATTTTCTGCTCGTGGTCGCCCTGATAGGGGCCATGATCGCCATAGGCTACGCCATGAATGCCCTGGGCGGGGTTTTGGACAGGACACTTGTAAACATCCTCTTTGTCGCGATAGTCGTGCTCGCGTGCCTGCTTGTGTATAACAGGCGCCTTTCGGCGTTCAGGTACACCCTGTTTTATGAGGAGCCGGAGCCGTACGAGGATCCGGCGTATGGGGGCATAGTAACGCCCAAGCTGGCCTGTCCGATTGGAACGCTCATCGTGCAAAAGGGGATTGCGGACAAGGGCAAGGTTCTTGAAACCGTATATTTGGACGATATGGAGGAACTTATCCCTCCAAACGGATCCTCCACGATCAGCGTGGGCGAAGGCGTTAAGGTAAAGACCCTTATACTGACAAAGGGCAGGGCCGAAACAGCCCACACGCTGGTGTTCACCAGGGATGGCGCCGTGTACAGGCTGCTGTTCCATCCCGATGAAAAGCTTGCGGGTCTGCTGGACGCTTTGATCAAAACCCGCGGGAGCGAAGGATGAACGGCGGCGGGGAGCCGATAATCAGCATGCTTGAAGCCTATGCGCGCTCATCGACGGCGCGCTTTCACATGCCTGGGCATAAGGGCGTGTACGGCGGGGGCATGGCCTTTGAACGAATTGCTCCAATCGATATAACCGAGCTTGGCTTTTCCGACGACCTGCACAGGCCAAAAGGCGCAATCGCGGCTTCCGAACGCGCCTGGGCGGACGCGTGCGGCGCGCGCGGCTGCTTTTTCCTGGTAAACGGTTCTACGGCGGGCGTGCTCGCAATGCTCCTGTCGCTGGGAACGGGCAAGCGGGTGCTGATAGGGCGCGACTGCCATAGGTCGGCCATCGCCGCGCTTGCGCTTGCCGGCCATCAGGCCATACCCGTATTCCCCGAGGCCGGCACAGACGGGCTTGGGATGGTGAGCGCCGGCGCTGTGGACCAGACCCTTACGCGCGTGCCCTGCGACGCGGTGTTTATAACGTCGCCTAACTATTACGGCCTGTGCGCCGATCTCAGGGCGATAGCGGACGCGGCGCACAGGCATGGCGCGCTGCTGTTTGTCGACGCGGCCCACGGCGCGCATTTCCCGTTTTCCAGCTTGCTTCCCGAATCTCCGGCAGGCTGTGCGGACGCGTGGGTTACAAGCGCGCATAAGACGCTGTGCGCGTTTACCCAAACCGCGCTGCTTATGGTATCGCGCGGCTCAGGGGCGGATGAGGGCGCCATAGGGCGCGCGCTTTCAATGATAATGACTTCAAGCCCGTCGTACCCGCTGATGGCGTCGCTTGAGCGGGCGCTTTCGCTTGCGCGCGGCGGCGCGTGGACCGAGCATGTAATGCGTATAACGGACGTGCGCGAAAGAATAGGCGGGCTTAACGGACTGTCGCTTTTAGGTAACGAACGGACGGGCGGCCACGGCATATCTGAAACCGACTTAACGCGGCTGTGCGTGCGGGTGAACGGCAGGGGCATAAGCGGCTTTGACGCGCTCAATAGCCTGATGGAGCATGGGGTGGCCGCTGAGATGGCCGATTTGGACCACGTGGTGCTGATAACGTCGCCAAACGACCCGAACGAATGGTATGAAAGGCTTGCGCGGGCGCTTGACGCAATTCCCCTAGGCGCTGAAAAGCCGTTTATTCACCATCATGTTTACTCCCCGCGTGAAACGGTGCTGAGCGTGCGCGAAGCCGCGTTCTCGGCCATGGAGTTCGTGCCTGCGGAACGGGCCGCCGGCCGCGTGGCGGCGGCGGCGTTTGGCATATATCCGCCCGGCACGGCGCTGGTATTCCCAGGGGAGCGCATAGCGCCGGAGGATATAGCGGCCTTAACCGCGTTTATCGGGGCTCGGGCCGGACTTTTTGGCGTTGAATCCAACATGGTGGCTTGCGTAAAGGAAAATTATGATATATAATACAGTGAGTACTATCATCTGCTGGTATGAGCTTTTATGGTCAAATATTGATTGGGGGCGTCAACTATGAAACTCATCTTTGCCATTGTTCAAAACGAGGACTCGCGCAAACTGATGCGTGAGCTTGTGAAAAACGATTTAAGCGTTACGCGCATCGCGAGCACCGGCGGCTTCCTTCACAGCGGCAACGCCACGCTCATGATCGGCGTTACGGACGACCGCCTGAACAAGGCCCTTGATATAATCAGGCTGAATTCGGGCACATGCAAGAATCAGATAATAATGCCGTCGGCATACCCCAGCGCGGATTTTTCCGACTTTGAGAGCGAAAGGATCCAGGTAACGCTGGGCGGGGCCACGGTGTTTGTTATAAACGTGCAGGATTACCGCAAGTTCTAGTCCGGTCAGCCGGAGGCCTGCCTGAGGTTCCGACGTTTTACAAAAATTTATATATTATTAAAAAGCATTGACAGCGCGGCGACGCGGTGGTTATATATGTAAAATGCTTAAATGGAGGCGTTTATGAAACTCATATTTGCGATTGTGCAAAACGACGACGTGCGAAAGCTTATGCGCGAGCTTGTCAAAAACGAGATAAGCGTTACAAGAATAGCCAGCACTGGAGGCTTCCTCCACGGGGGCAACGCTACGCTGATGATCGGTATCGACGACGAAAAGCTTGATACCGCGCTGGACGTTATAAAATCCTGCTCGAGCTCACGCAAGGAATACATGGTTATCCCCTCGGCGTACCCGGGCGCGGGCTTTGCGGACACTGCAAGCGCCCCGGTGCCGGTAACGCTTGGCGGCGCAACCGTGTTCGTGCTCGACGTACAGAACTTCTACAAGTTCTAGTATGGACGCGCGTGAGGGGATTGCGCAGGAGGGCCTTTTCAGGGGCATACGCGCGGGAATGCATTCCCATGCCTATCTGGTGTCGTGTCCGGACGCGTCGCGCGCCAGGGCGCTTATAGAGTGCGCGGCGGCGTTGCTGTGCCTGGGCGACGAAAACGCTGATATAGGCTCGCATCCGGATTATTTATGCTATGACGGGGCGCGGGCGTCAATGGAGGATATGCGTCAAATGTTTGAGGAGCTGAGGCTCCTCCCGTTTTCGCGCTCAGTACGCGTCGTTTTTATTGAAAACGCGCATTTTTTAAACGAGCAGAAGCAGAACATGATTTTAAAGACGCTTGAGGAGCCGCCCGAAGGCACGGTTTTCTTCCTCGCGGGCGTGGAGTCCGGCCTGCTGCCCACGGTGCGTTCGCGCTGCACTGCCGTGCGCGTGCCGCTTATGACGCAGGAAGCGATTGAGGCGCGGCTTGAGGAGGGCGGGATTAACCCAGCGCAGGCGCGTCGCGTGGCGGGCGCGTGCGGGGGTTCCCTTGACGCGGCGCTAAACATGGCGGACGGCGGCAGCGCTCAGGAGCTGTGCGACGGCGCGCTCAACATGCTGTTTTGTGCGCTGGACGCGGCGCCTTCATTCAGCGTCCCCAGGGCGTGGACGGCCCAGGCGGGCCGCGCGGCAGCCAGGCAGGCGGTTGAGTTCATGCTTGAGTTTATGCGGCAAACACTCGCACAGGCCGCAAAATACGGCAATAGCGCTGGCAATACGGAAGCGGGCAAGTACGCCAAAAAGCTGAGCATAGGCCAGATAAGCCGGATAATAGAGGTGTTGTGCGGCGCGCGGCGCAGGCTTGCCGCCAACACTCCCGCCGGCAGCGTGTTCGGCTGGATGATGGCCGCGATAACCGAAATAGCGGTTTTATACGGCTCATCGTGCGTGGATTGAAATAACCGAATAAAAAACAATATTGAGTACCTTGGAGAGCCGCATCCCGTGTGCGTTTGTTGAAACACGCATCCACACGGGATGCGACATTATGTATCCGATACTCACAGCGACAATGTGCTTTTCAATCCACGCACGACACGGGGTGCGACGATTGAGCTTGTGAGATTGCAAAAACGCATATATATTTCAATCCACGCGCCACACGGGGTGCGACGCAAAAAACAAGGAGGAGGACCTAAAAAATGCGTATTTCAATCCACGCGCCACACGGGGCGCGACGCGCAGACATGGCTAATTATCAGGTTATATTTTTTGAATTTCAATCCACGCACCACACGGGGCGCGACGATATATGCGCTGTCAAGTTGATATTCGTGTATGCATTTCAATCCACGCACCACACGGGGCGCGACTCCCACCTCAACACTATCCTGTCAATACGGTCCAATTTCAATCCACGCACCACACGGGGCGCGACACGATAATTCATTGCAGCATCTGAAAAAATCTTTTATTTCAATCCACGCACCCACACGGGATGCGACGCCGCTATAGCTAAGCACCTATACCAGCAGGAGCATTTCAATCCACGCACCACACGGGGTGCGACCGCAAAGGTTTAATTAGGCTGGGCAGGACTTCAATAATTTCAATCCACGCGCCACACGGGGTGCGACGTGAGGGTAACCGTGCCGTATACGTCGACGGCGACAATTTCAATCCACGCGCCACACGGGGTGCGACCGTCTAAACTCCACATCCATCAAATCCCCTTTGCAATTTCAATCCACGCACCACACGGGGTGCGACTAAGACGGGCAGGGGCTAAATCATGGATGGCCCTATTTCAATCCACGCGCCACACGGGGTGCGACTCAATTTGCATAAGCAGTTTATATCAAAAGTATGGATTTCAATCCACGCGCCACACGGGGCGCGACGTATCATACGCTAATCCCAGCCCACCAAGGCCATATTTCAATCCACGCGCCACACGGGGCGCGACGCCAGCGACATTAATGCTGCCCGTGATCCGTACGAATTTCAATCAACGCGCCACACGGGGCGCGACGTCATCCGGCGTTTCCGGCTGTACAATCGCTTCTGGATTTCAATCCACGCGCCACACAGGGCGCGACTTTATATCGCTAACGAGGGATTGAGCATCCTTGAATTTCAATCCACGCGCCACACAGGGCGCGACGTGCCAGAAGATAAGTATTCATTACTTTTGGACAAATTTCAATCCACGCGCCACACAGGGC
>ERZ857480.92709-NODE-143852-length-17375-cov-54.9374_pt1 | contig 17375 bp, 10 predicted proteins | sample MGYA00519767_ERZ857480 | MGnify/ENA primary metagenome ERZ857480 (study PRJEB31778, sample SAMEA3449210) | human gut metagenome | biome: human gut; feature: human-associated habitat; material: faeces | place: United Kingdom | collected 2010/2012 ...
AAATTACACCTTGCGCACTCGTGAGCGGTGAGCGAACGCGTGCGGAAAAACTCAAAAAACGGAGCCATCCGTTTTTTGAACCGCCTATGGCGGTAATAGGTTCTAAGCCGCCGGAGGCAAAACCCTCATAGGCGATTCCAGCGTGTCAAAAAAGCCGCTATGCCACTTATTTGAGGTTACGGGTTTTGCTTTTGGCCCCTCGATGCTAAAAAAGGCGCCTTAGGCGCCTTTTTTCTTTATTGGGAAAGCTTCCTCATCGCCGCATTGAAGCGGTTTAACGCGGCTTCCCTGTCAAAGATATCAGTCCGTAAGCCTTGCCTTGTAGTAATTCATCAGGCAGCCGTCGAGAAGTATTTCCTTCTCGTCTTCGGTAAGGCCCTTTACATAGAGCTTAATATCATGCACGCCGCTTTTGGCAATCACCTTAGCTGGAATCTCCTCCGCGCCCGTGGCTATGGCTTCTCTAATTCCAGGAACGAATACAAAATCGCCCACCTCATAGTCGAAGCTCTCATCCGGGTTTATGGTGAAGGGGATAATGCCCCAGTTGATGCAGTTGCTGCGGTAGCGCTTTGTGGCGTACTCGTAGCAGATGTTGGCCGCGCCGCCAAGCACCTTTTGGCAGGAGGCGGCCTGTTCGCGCGCGGAGCCGTCGCCAGGCTTGTTTGCGAACAATACGGATGCTACGCCCGTAGTGTTCACAAGCCCGTCGGGATTTCCAACCTTGGCCAGAGCGTCCTTTACCTTTATGGGCGCATTGCCTTCACGGCGCGCTATATCCATGGCGTTTATCTCCTTGCAGCGGCCCACATATTCGGGTACGCGGCGGGAGAGGGCAAACTCGGCCAGCCTGAGCGGGTTGGAACGATACGACGAGGTTTCGCCTGACGGGATAAGCTCATCGGTCGTGGTTACGGGATCCTTTATAACGGCGGCAAGCTCCAGCAGGATGTTGTCGGTCAGCGGATACATGGTCGGCCAGTCGGTGATATTGGGGCCGAACTTGAGCTCGGTGTCGGGATCGGGCTTTCCAAATCCGTTGTATATGCGTTTTCCATAGATGCTGCCGTCAAAATGGTACTCGGGCACGCTGTTGTCGTAGTCGATCTCAGTGGCCGGCGTAATCACTCCGGCGTTGCGCGCGGTAGCGGCGATTGAGCGGGCGTCCATAAGCGCCACGGCCGAAATCTGGCCGTCGCCCGGCTTGCTGCCTTCGCGGTTGGGGAAGTTGCGCGTGGTATGCCGTATGGAGAAGCCGTTGTTGGCCGGCACGTCGCCCGCGCCGAAGCACGGCCCGCAGAACGAGGGCTTGATAACCGCGCCAGCCGCCAGAAGCTTTGCGGCGGCGCCTATCCTGGTCAGCTCCAGGCTAACGGGTACGCTTGTCGGGTAAACCGACAGCCCGAAGTAGCCGTTTCCCGTAGAGCCGCCGTCAAGGATTGAGGCGGCCTCGACGATGTTGTCGTATAATCCTCCGGAACAGCCGGCGATTATGCCCTGATCCGCCATCACGCGGCCGTCGGGCAGCACCTTGCTTGCCAGATCTATTTTTATCTTTTTGCCAAAGGACTTAACGGCTTCCTCTTCGACGCCGTGCAATAGATCCTTGGCGTTTGCCGTAAAGTCTTTGATGGTATATGCGTTGCTTGGATGGAACGGCAGGGCGATCATGGGTTCTATCTTTGAAAGGTCGATCCTGATCATGCCGTCGTAATATGCGCACTGGCCGGGTTTAAGCTCTTTATACGCGTCTTCACGTCCGTAGGCCCTGAAATAGTCGTGAACCTTTTCATCCGTCGACCAAATGGATGATAGACATGTGGTTTCAGTGGTCATTACATCTATTCCGTTCCTGAATTCAACGGAAAGGTTTTGAGCGCCTGGTCCAGTAAACTCAAGCACCTTATTCTTGACAAACCCGTTCTTGAATACCGACCCCACAAGCGCTATCGCAACGTCATGCGGTCCTACGCCGCGCTTTGGAGCGTTTTCAAGATATACCAGAATTACTTCCGGCGCGTTTAAGTCCCATGTGTTCTGCAAAAGCTGCTTTACAAGCTCTCCGCCGCCTTCGCCCACACCCATAGTGCCTAGGGCGCCATAGCGGGTATGGCTGTCCGAACCGAGTATCATCTGGCCGCAGCCCGCCATCATTTCGCGGGCATAGGAGTGGATAACGCTCTGATTCGTCGGCACAAAGATGCCGCCGTAGCGTTTAGCCGCGGAGAGACCGAATACATGGTCGTCCTCGTTGATCGTGCCGCCCACGGCGCAGAGGCTGTTGTGGCAGTTGGTCATTGCGTAGGGCATGGGAAACTGCTTCAGTCCGCTTGCGCGAGCTGTCTGAATGATTCCGACATAGGTGATGTCATGGGAGATAAGCTGGTCAAACTTTATCCTCAGCTTTTTGTCATCACCGGAGACATTGTGCGTGCTCAGAATTGAGTAAGCAATCGTGCGTTTGCGCCCCTCTTCAGGCGTAACTCCGCATTCGCATTGACATTGTGGTACGCCGTCTTTAAGATAGACGCCATGATTGATGAGTTCTATCATCTTTCTCATTGCTCCTTTTCCATTTTTGCCCGAAACACGCGGCTTTCAGGCACCTTGCAAGCCTATGTTACATTAGTTATACGTCGTTTTCAATAGGTTGAAGGAAATATACAGTTATACCGAAACGCCTTTTGCCATAGGCGGGAGCATGACCAAAGATGTACACTTTAACATGACAAAAAATAGCATATATTGCAGTTAAATGTATGTGCTATAGTGCTTAAAAGACATATCATATCGGACAATCGGCAAAATCAGCGGCGGGGCTTCCGGCCCTATCAGTATCACTTAACAGCTTTACCCGCGTAAATTAATCGCAGTCGCGTATGCCGCTATTATATAGATTGCACAAAATTTTGTTAGGTATGATTAACCTCTATCAAATTTATAACGCTTCATGGGCGGTAACAATTAAAAACCATGTAAATATATCACAATTCCAGCTAAGGAGGATGGTTACTCATGACAAGAACGTTGAAAAGAAGTATAATTGCGCTTCTGGCCGCCTTAATTCTATCAGCGGCAATTATGCCGTCATACGCCCTGTATATCAGGGAAACGAGGGATTATGATACTCAAAGGCTGCGCGAATTCCTGGAAATAACGGATATAAACGGAGTGAAAAACGGGGACAAGGTAAATCCGCACGGCTATGACCCCGACGACGCCGCAACCTGGACGGGGGTGGACTGGGATGGTTCGTCGGTTACCGGCATTATGTGGATGGGCCTGGATCTTGAGGGCGTTATGGACCTAAGCGGGTGCGACCGCCTTACCGTACTTTTCTGCTCGGACAACTCGCTTACCGGATTAAATCTGGGCGGCTGCTCGGCGCTTGCCATTGCGGAATGCGCTAGAAACAGCCTGTCCATGATCAACCTGGGCGGCGGCGTATCGTTAAAGCGGCTGGACTGCGGCGGCAATTCGCTTACGTCGCTCGATCTTGACGATTGTATTGACCTTGAGCAGCTGTTCTGCACTGAAAATTATCTGCAAAGAATTGACCTGTCGAACAACACATCGCTTACCGAGCTTAGGACATCCGGAAACCCTATTGAAAATATTGAAGTCAACGCCCCGTCCCTTGGAGCCGGACAGGTGCTGATAAGCTCTGGACGCGGGGGAGCGGCATATCTTGAGCGCTACTCATACTGGAACGACGCGGGGGAGCAGGAGATGACGGAACTCACCGCATCGGCGGTTCCAATGGAGGGCTATGTTTTCGACGGCTGGTACGATCAGTTAGGCGTTTGTTTTTCGACGTCTCACAGCGTAACGCTGACAGGAGGGGATTATAGTTTAACCGCGTCGTACTCACAGGCTGGAGATATAATTGGAAGCCTTGAAATCGCGCCGGCGACCGCCCAGGCCGGGGGTGAAGCGTCAATCCCGCTAAACGCTTATGGCGTTTCGGATATGACCTTTACGCTTTCGTATGACGGAGGGGCGCTCAACTTTCTAAGCTGGTCCGCGCAGGAGCCCGAAGGTATAGCTGTAAATAACTGCGGCCCTGGAGAGCTTAGCGTAAGCGTATCCGGACAAAGCGAAAATATAAACGGCGAGTTTGCGCGCCTTGTGTTCAGCGTCAATGAGAGCGCACGCGGCCTGAGCCGGCTTGAAGTCTCGTCGTTTGAGGGCTGTTCGTTTATAAACGGGGTTCCAGCCAGCCTATTGCCGGAGCAGGTAATCTTAACGAACGGAACCCTTGTTATAGTCCCCGTATATACGGTTACGTTTATAGACGGGCTGACGGGCGAGAGGATTATGGATCAGGAGGTGCCGGAGGGTTCCGGCGCGCAGGCCCCCGAACCGCCCGATCATGAGGGATACGAGTTCACGGGTTGGCATGGCGACTTTTCCGAGGTTTACCGCGACACCGTGATAATAGCGCGTTATGAGCGGCTGGGGCTTGACGAAACCGAGCGGATCCGCGCGTTTTTGGAGCACGCGGATGAAACGGGGGTATCGAATGGGCTTAAACTCAATCCAGATTATGATCCTTACGACATATCTACGTGGACGGGTATTACCTGGAATGGCAGCAGCGCTGAACGCATAGAATGGACGGGATTCGGCCTGTGTGGGAATCTCGACCTAAGCGGATTTTCCGAACTGCTGCATCTGTCGCTGGACGGCAACCTGCTTGAAACGCTAAACCTGAACGGCTGCTCAAGACTAAGGGAGCTCATATGTGAGAATAACAGGCTGGAAGGAGCGGACCTTCTTGGATGTACGGCACTTGAAGATTTGAACGTTTCATACAATGCGCTGAATATCCTGAACCTTGACACAAACCCAGAATTAAGGTCCCTTAACTGCGCGAATAACGACATTTCCGAGCTGAGCCTGCTGGACAAGCCCATGTTGAGTGCCCTGGATTTCACAAACAATATGCTAACCAGCATTGATCTGAGCCAAAACCCGAATTTAAGCCTGTTAAGATCAGGCGGGAATCCGCTTGTATCCATAAGCACTGATTCGGAGGCGCTTGGCGCAAACCCCGTAAGCGTGGCCGCGCCGGACGGAGGAATCGTGGAATTAAATACTATGGGCGAGGCCGGTTTGGGACTAACCGCCAAAGCATACAGAACCTATGGGATGTTTGATGGATGGTATGGCGGGGAGGGGGAAAAGCTGTCCGGCGATACTGAATTTGATATACAAGGCCCATGCGATATTAACGCCAGGTTCTTCGAGTACGCGGGCATGCTAGAGGCGTCTGGAGGGGCGGTTATGCCCGGAGGCAACGCCAGTATTCGAATTCATGCAAGCGGGCTTTGCGGGGCTGACTTCACATTGGAGTATGATCCCAATGTTTTAGAGTATATCGGCTGTACTCCCTTGGTGGATGGAGCGTCGCTGCGGGTGGTTCAGCATGCACCAGGAAGGCTTGGCGTTGAGTTTGACGGCATTTGTAGCGATGTGGAAACAGCGCTTGCCGATTTAAGCTTTAGTACGCCGGCGCAGGCTGAGGGCAGTCATATCGTGTCGGTTAACCCGCGCGGGGGAAACGCCCTGGGCTTTTGGGGCTCTTTTGAAATAGATCCATCGGACATAGTATGCGGCGACGGACAGCTAATCTTCGACGAAGCCTATGTAGTTACCTTTGTCGACGGCGTAACCGGCGAGACGCTTGACGAGCAGGTAGTACCCGCGGGGCTGCCGGCCCAGGCCCCGCAGCCGCCCGAACATTATGGCTACATGTTTATAGGATGGGATAAGGATATCAGCGCTGTATTATGTGATATGATTGTTACTGCGCAATACGGGCTTATAGGGGATATGGATATGAACGGCGTGGTCAGCATTACCGATGCCGTGATGATTTCGAGACACTGCGTCAGACTTGAAATGTTCAGCGAGCTCCAGCTCATGCTGGCCGACGCGGATGGAAACGGTAGGGTGAACAACACGGACGCAGTTAAGCTTATAAGGTATGTATTGGGACTGGAGCCGCTATAGCCGCGCACAGGCCGTATACGGTATATCTCCTCCCGCTGTGTGCGGCCTTGTGAGCGGCGCTGTCCTATAATTATGATAAAGAAATTGGTTGCACGGCATACATGATTCTTGCACCGTTTCAGGCTTGTACGTTGGCCTAACCGGGATGGGCGCCAATACAAAACAGCCGAATAGTTTCTCACATAATTAAGCTATTCCACATATCCTTATAATGGGGTGCACCTACTCATTCAACGGAGATGAATAAAAGTATGGAGGCTGAAAGACTTACTCTTGATATGATCGACACGGACGAAACGGCAATTATTACGAAGCTCAACACGCAGGGCGGAATGCGTCGCAGGCTTCTTGACATAGGCATGATAGAGGGTACTAACATAAGGTGCTTGTTCAGAAGGCCATCGGGCGATCCTACGGCATACCTGATAAGGGGGGCGGTTATAGCCCTGAGAAGCGAGGATTCGCATAGTGTGGAAGTCATGAGGATATAGTCAAAATCATTTTTAAGGCGGGGCGGGAGCCCTGCTTTTGTTTGCCGTAACGCGGAACATGCTGTATAATAGCAGATGGATCGACATGCGGCTAAATGCTGCCGGCCGGCTGACGCGGCCTGTGTGCGGTCTGGATAGAATAAACGGAGGTAGAGCAATGGTAAAGCCAACCCTGGTCATAATGGCGGCGGGCATGGGCAGCCGGTACGGCGGTCTTAAGCAGATGGATCCGATGGACGAGCATGGAAACGTGCTTATGGACTTTTCGGTATTCGACGCGCTTCGCGCGGGATTTGAAAGCATTGTATTTATTATAAAGCACGGGATAGAATCCGATTTTAAAGAGCTCATAGGCAGCAGGCTTGAACGTCATGCCGATGTTAAATACGTGTATCAGGAGCTGGATATGCTGCCGGAGGGCTTCGCGGTTCCGGAAGGCAGAGTAAAGCCCTGGGGTACGTCGCACGCGATTCTGTGCTGCCGTAACGTGGTAAAGGGGCCGTTTGTAGCCCTCAACGCGGATGATTTTTATGGGCCTGCCGCGTTTAAGCTGGCTTACGGTTTTCTTTTGGAGCATAAGGGTGAAAACGAGCACGCGATAATCGGTTACCGGATCGGCGAAACGCTTACCGACCATGGAAGCGTGAGCCGGGGCGTGTGCGTCGTAGACGAAAGGGGCTACCTCTCGGACATCAGGGAGCGGACCAATGTAATACGCCATGGCGATAAAGCGGCGTATGAGGATGAAAACGGAAACTATATCACCCTGCCCGCTGATACAACGGTATCCATGAACTTCTGGGCGTTCAATCCAGGCTTTATGGATCATCTAAGCGGCGATTTCCCGCGCTTTTTATCAAGCGCTATAGGGAAAAATCCCCTGAAGTGCGAGGATTACCTTCCCGAGTCCGTCAGACGTGCGCTTGGAGACGGCAGGGCTGCCGTAAAGATGCTCTATACGCCGGACAGATGGATTGGAGTTACCCATAAGGAGGACAAGCCTCATGTGGTCGCCGCTATACGTGGATTGAAGGACCAGGGGATATATCCGGAAAAGCTATGGAGCTAAAAGGGCTGCATATTAAAATAAAAAGCGGACGAAGGCCATAAAAAACCCTTCGTCCGCCTTTATAATTAAATCATAGCTTAGTCGATGCGTATAAACCTATCCTTTGAAACGCCGCATATCGGGCATCTATAGTCGTCGGGCTCGTTTGCAAGCTCGCCGTCGTAAATATACCCGCATACGGTACACCTATATTTAACGCTGGGTTCCGGTTTGGCCGCGGACTCGTCCTCAGCGCGGTACGTCGGCGCGTTTTTAGGTGCGCTGCCCTTTATCACCCTATGGTAATATTCATAAGTCATCGGGGGATTATCGTTTTTGCCAAACGCGTTTGTAACCTTGGCAAAAAATACGGTATGCGAACCCTGCTCGTGCCTGCCTACTACATCGCATATGAGATGGCCGCATGTGTTTTCCCTTAAAAGCGGCAGCCCGTCTTCAACATATGCGTCAAGCCCCGCGAACTTGTCGGCGTCCCTGCCCGATTTAAATCCGAGAGCGCCAATAACGGAAGCGGGCGTAGCTTCGCTTAGGATGCTTACAGAGAAGCGCCCGCTTCTCTCTATAAGCCCGTGCGTATAGTTATTCCGGTTCATGCTCAGCGCGATTACGCCGTCGGATGTTATCTGAAACACCGTGTTGACGATACACCCGCACATGCGGTTTTGATCCATCGCGCCAATAGCGTATAGGCCATAGGATAGCTTGTAGAGAACAGTGCCGTCCATAAATATGTCTCCTTAAAATGTATTTGTTAATCTCTCCTGCTTCCGCGCGCTATGAACAGCAGCCTAAGCAGCGTAACAAGGCTTGACAGAACAGCCACAACGTATGTCATCGCGGCGGCGCGCAGCACCTTTTTTGCGCTGGACTCCTCATCGTAGGTGATAAATCCGGAGCCGACCAGCATTGACACCGCTCTGCTTGAGGCGTTAAACTCAACAGGCAGCGTTACAAGCTGAAACAGGAGCACGGCCGCGAACAGGATAACGCCGGCAATAGCAACCTCATAGGAGCCGAACATAAGGCCCAATATGACTATAAACGGCGAAGCGCTCGACCCAATCTGGGCGACGGGGAGTATGGCGTTACGTATCCGTATGGGCAGGTAATCGTCCTCATACTGCATGACGTGGCCAATCTCATGGGCCGCCACCGCGAGGGCGGCGATTGAGTCGGAATGGTACACTGCGTCCGAAAGCCCCACCGTATGCGTTTTTGGATTAAAATGATCGGTGAGATAACCCCTTACCTGTGTGATAGACACCCCGCTGTTGGCGTTTTGCAGAAGCTGGCGCGCCATCTCGTTGGCGGGAATTCCGCTGGACGCCCGCGTCTTGGAGAACTTCTTATATGTGCTCTGCACCCTGGCCTGAACGATAAGGCCAAGCACCAGAACCGCGAGAAGCGCGAACAGCATTATGCTGTCCCCTCCGTAAAAGTAAAACCAGTTTCCTAACATCCATATCTCCTTTCATCCTGCCGCCGTTTAAGCATACGGCGGCGAAGCCTTGAAAAAGGGCGTCGCTGATACTTGCCCGTATCGCAAAGGCGCTGATGCGCCCAGGTTTACGTAGCTTATCTTAAGTCGCACGCGCCAAGCGCGCCAGCTACTTTAACATTTTACCACGTTTGCTCCCGTATTATGGAGCGGCGCGTAAATTTCACAATTAGCTTTCGCCTATCCTCAGCTCCCCATCCGCATAGTCTACGGTAAACACCGTGTCCGGCGCAGGGTCATGACCGATTATCTCGCGCGCTATCAGCGTTTCAAGCTTGCTTGTAAGCAGGCGCTTCAGCGGCCTTGCCCCATAATGCGGGTCGTAGCCGGCCTCCGCAAAGTATTCCTTAGCAGCGTCCGTAAGCCTGAGTCCAAGCCGCAGAGCGTGCATACGTCCTTTAAGCTCTTCAAGCATCAGGTCGGTTATCGCGTAAATCTGCTGCCTGCTCAGCGGCGTATAGAACACTATATCGTCTATACGGTTTAGAAATTCGGGCCGGAAGCTCTGCTTAAGCAGCTTGGATACCTGCTCTTTCGCCTTATCCGTCAAAACCCCGTTTTCAATGCCGTCAAGTATGTAATTGGAACCCAGGTTTGAGGTCAGGATTATTACCGTGTTTTTAAAGTCCACAATCCTTCCCTGCGAGTCGGTCAGGCGTCCGTCGTCCAGCACCTGAAGCAATACGTTGAACACGTCCGTATGCGCTTTTTCTATTTCGTCAAACAGCACCACACAGTAGGGCTTGCGGCGCACGGCTTCGGTAAGCTGGCCGCCCTCCTCGTAGCCCACATAGCCTGGAGGGGCGCCTATCAGCCTGGATACGGAATACTTTTCCATATATTCGGACATGTCAATCCTAACCATATTGCGCTCGTCGTCAAACAGCGCCTGGGCCAGTGCCTTTGCAAGCTCGGTTTTGCCCACTCCAGTGGGTCCCATGAACAGGAAACTGCCTATCGGCTTTGACGGGTCCTTAAGTCCGGCCCTGGTTCTGAGTATCGCGTCCGTAACGGTCTTTACAGCCTCGTCCTGGCCGACGACACGCTTATGCAGTATATTTTCAAGGCCAAGCAGCTTTTCACGCTCGCCCTGCATGAGCTTGCTTACCGGTATACCGGTCCAGCGGGAAACGATCTGGGCTATTTCCTCCTGCGTCACCCTGTCGCTCAACAGGCCGTTGGCGCGCTCCCTTTCAAAGGAACTTTCAGCATCGTTCAGCTTTGCCTTAAGGTCGGGCAGCCTGCCGTATTTAAGCTCGGCGGCACGGTTAAGGTCATAGTCCCGTTCGGCCCGCTCCATCTCGGCGTTTAAATTTTCAATATCCTCGCGCAGTTTCCGTATGTTTTTAATCGCATCCTTTTCGTTGTCCCACCGCGCCTTCATGGAGTTGAACTCCTCGAGCTCCTGGGCCAGCCGGCGGCGAAGGTTTTCCAACCGTTCAACGGAGAGCTTGTCGGTTTCCTTTTCAAGCGCGGCTTCCTCAATCTCAAGCTGCATGATGTTTCTAGACAGCTCGTCAAGCTCGGCCGGCATCGAGTCCATTTCAGTCCTCAGCAGCGCGCAGGCCTCGTCGACCAGGTCTATCGCCTTGTCGGGCAGGTAACGTTCGGAGATATAGCGGTTGGACAGCACCGCCGCTTCTACCAATGCCGAATCGTTGATCTTTACCCCGTGGAATACCTCATACCTCTCTTTTAGTCCCCTGAGTATGCTTATGGTGTCCTCAACGCTTGGTTCGTTTACCGTAACCGGCTGAAACCTTCTGGAAAGCGCCGCGTCCTTCTCAATGTATTTGCGGTACTCGTCCAGCGTGGTCGCGCCGATACAATGCAGCTCGCCTCTTGCGAGCATCGGCTTTAGCAGGTTGCCCGCGTCCATGGAGCCCTCGGTACGGCCGGCGCCGACGATGTTGTGAAGCTCGTCTATAAAGAGGATAATCTGGCCTTCGCTCCTTTTTACCTCGTTGAGCACCGCCTTTAAACGCTCTTCAAACTCGCCGCGGAATTTCGCGCCCGCTATGAGCGCGCCCATGTCAAGCGAGAAGATACGGCGTTCCTTTAAGTTTTGGGGGACGTCGCCTTTGACGATACGCTGGGCAAGCCCCTCGGCTATTGCCGTCTTTCCTACGCCAGGCTCGCCGATAAGCACCGGATTATTCTTCGTCTTTCTTGATAGTATGCGGATAACGTTCCTTATCTCACCATCGCGGCCGATTACCGGGTCAAGCTTCTGCTTTTTAGCGAGCTCAACCAAATCCTGGGCGTACTTGCCAAGAGCATCGTATGTCTCCTCAGGCGAGTCCGTCGTTACCCTGGCGCTGCCGCGTACGCCTTCAAGCGCTTTAAGAAACTCCTTTTTATCTATTTTAAATTGCTTGAACAGCTCCTTTATCGCGGCGCCGGGGTTATCGCAGATCCCTATGAAAAGGTGCTCAACAGACACAAACTCGTCCTTCATACGCGCCATTTCCTTTTCTGCCGCCTGAAGGGCCTTATTGAGGTCGGCCGTGACGTATACCCTGTTTGGGTCTATGCTCGTTCCGGTTACTTGGGGCTGGGCGTCTATAAGCCTTTCGGTTTCCCCTATCAGGGATACAGCGTCAACCCCCATGCGGATCATCAGCTGCTTTATCAGCGAATCCTCCTGCGTGAGCAGCGCGTACAGCAGATGGGCCTGGTCCACCTGCTGGTTTGAGTGATCGACAGCTGTCGACTGCGCGGCGCTTATTGCCTTTAAAGAATTCTTTGTAAAATTGTTAAGATCCATAAATAACACCTCCTGGACGGATTCAGGTTTTGGAGCAAGGTTCAGCTCCATTCAAGAATCCTGGCTGTTACCATTATGTTTGACGAAAAATGATTATAATAGACGTCTACGGCAAATTGGCTTTAAGCTGCCGTCGGCGGCAGGGGCGGCCGCATTGCTCAGGCAAAACCATATGTAGTCCAACACAATGAGCGGTTTTTATATAATTATTGTAGGCAGCGGGATGAAACATGTCAACGTAATAGCTGTAATAAAATTGGAAATAATTTGTGGCGCAATATTGAAGCGCAGATGCGCGGCCGCGGGCCTAATTGTAAAAATTCTTTGACGAGTTTTTATTGCAATGATATTTTCCCATATTTGTGCTATACTACCCTGAGACGGGCAGAATATGGCCCGCGCAATATGGGAGGAATGTTGATGAAGGTCGGCAAGTTTTTAATATCAATAGTCCTTGTCGCCGCATTCGTGTTTATGGTCGTATGGGTCATAGGCAACTCGGGTTCGGAAGGGGTATCAAGCTATTCAATATCGATAAATGAGGTTATGACGTCCAACAAGGGGTTATTTCCCGACCCCGAGGGCAAGTTTTACGATTGGGTCGAGCTTTATAACGGCTCAAATGAAAGCGCCGACATATCCGGATGGGGGCTTAGCGACGACGCGCTTTCGGGCGTTAAATATGTATTTCCACAGGGCACGGTAATAGAAGCGAACGGTTATTTGGTCGTATTTTGCTGCGGCGAAACCCGCGACGGGCTTTACGCCCCGTTTAAGCTGTCCTCTACGGACGATCTGGTGCTCATGGACACAACCGGACGGATAATAGAAAGCCTTGCGCTAAGGGCGACCTCCAGCGGGTCTTCGCTTGGAAAGGACGCGGCGAACGGGCTGTGGGTTGAATTTGGCTCGCCGACTCCAGGTTTCCCCAACACAGACGAAGGAGTTCAGGCGTTTAAGGACTACCTGGAGAGCAAGGGAGCGGATAAATCCATCGAGGGGCTATATATCAACGAGTTTATGGCGTCAAACGCTTCTACCATAGCGGATTATAACGGAAATTATTCGGATTGGATTGAGCTGTTTAACTCAACGGACAAGGAAATTGATTTAAGCGGTTTCTATGTATCCGATGACCTAGGAAACAGGATGAAGGCCCAACTGCCTGATGGAACCGTCATCCAGGCGGGAGGCTATCTCCTTATATTCTGCTCCGGCGAGGAGGGCAGGATGGAAAACGGAGAGGTGCATGTCCCATTTGGCCTCCGCGCTTACGAGGAGGATGTGGCGCTGTCAGATCAGGGAGGTTCGCTTATCGACAGCTATTCCTATTCAAAGCAGGAAACCGACGTCTCAATGGCTAGAATTCCCGACGGTACGGGTGAATTTTCGGCGAGCAGGCAGCCAACGCCAGGCATGCAGAATTCCGAGTCCAGCTATGCGCTGCTTCAGTCGGCCAACTCCGCGGCGACGGGCGACCTGTATATATCCGAAATGATGGGGGCCAATTACAGTGTAAAGGTTTCAGACCGTAGCGATTACCCAGACTGGGTGGAGCTTCATAACCGCGGGGCCGAGGGGATAAGCCTTTTGGGCTATAGCCTTACGGACAGCGCGAAGAATCCTGCCAAGTGGACGTTTCCGGATGTTACGATTCCGCCAGGCGGATACTTGGCGATACCCTGCACCGGCGAGGATGTGGAAGGCCTGGAGGCGAATTTCAAACTGTCTGCCGCCGGCGAGGCAGTCTTTTTATATGCGCCTGACGGCAAGCTGGTCGATAAGCTTTCCGCGGCCAGGTTTCGCGCCGACCAGAGCATAGGGAGAGACGGCGGCGGAAGCTATGGAGTATTTAAAACCCCAACACCCGGATCTGCCAACACGGGCTTCTCAAGCGGCTACGCTCAAAAGCCGGAGATTACAGTTCAGACGGGCGCGTATTCAGGTTCGCAGCAGGTAAGCATCAGGGTACCGGAGGGCTGTACGGTGTACTATACGCTGGACGGATCGGTTCCAAACCAGTCGGATGCCCAGTACACCGGCCCCATTGCCATTCAAAAAACATGCACGCTGCGCGCCGTATCATATGCAAACGGCATGCTGGAGAGCGACGCGGCCACAGCCACTTACCTTATCGACAGCCCGCATACAATCCCAGTGATATCCATTGCAACCGAGCAGTCGGATTTTGACAACATATATGAAAACTACAGCCAGGAGATAGAGATACCCGCCCACTTTGACCTGATCGACGGGAGCGGGGCCTATGAATACGGCGACGACGGAGTTGTTAGAATTTTTGGCGCGTACTCGCGGCAGAAGGAGCAGAAGGGGCTTGCGCTGATTGCCCGTGCGGGGTACGGAAACTCAAGGTTTTATCATAATTTCTTTGACAGCCGCGACTTCGGCGATTATAAGTCTCTGATACTCAGGGCTTCCGGACAGGAGAGCACTATCTCAAGGATACGCGACGTTACGATAACCAGCCTGCTGGATGAGCATACCGATCTGGCGGTGCAGGCGTACAGGCAGTGCGTTGTATATGTAAACGGTAATTACCGTGGGGTATACAATCTGCGGGAGAAGGTAACGGTGCATTATCTGGCCCAGCATTACGGCATACAGGACCCTGACAGCATTGACCTGCTGGTGGGGAACGGCAATAAGGCGGGCTATGTGCTCAACGGGAGCAATGAGGACTATCTTGATCTGCTTGAGTATGTGAAGACGCATGACATGTCAAATAGGGAGAACTATGAATATGTATGCGAACAGGTTGACGTAGACAACTTTGCTGAGTATACTGCAATGCAGATATACGTAGCAAACAGCGACACGGGCAACATCAAGTTCTGGAGAGCGCCAGGGAGAAAGTGGCAGTGGATAGCGTATGACTTCTGCTGGGCCATGAACGCCAGCATAAACGGTATGCGCGGCTACCAGCTTGACGCGGTTGCAAAATACCTGAATCCCGCGGGCCACGGAGTCGGAAAGGGGTTTTCAACCACGCTTATACTGGGCCTGCTGAAGAACCCCGAATTCAAGGAACTATTTTTGCAAAAATGCGCGAAGATGGCCGACGTGGTGTTCTCGCCCGAGAACTTGAAGTCGCGCGTAGCCGAGCTGTCGGGCAACATACGTGAGGAAATGAAGCGGGACACCCAGCTGTGGAGTGAAATGTCGTTTGAGGGCTGGGAAAGGTCCGTTAACAGGATTAACGACTTTGCAGACGCAAGAAAGCCATACTTTGTCTACCACCTCAAGCAGTATTTCGGGCTTTCAAGCGAGAAGTGCGTTGAACTGTTCGGCATCCCGGGCAGCGCCCCGGCAACTCAGGGATAGGACGGTGAAACGATGAAAAAGCCCGGATACCGGCACGAGATAAAGTACTATATAAACGAAGGCGAATACATGCTTCTTTCACAACGGCTGAGGAAAACCATGTCTGCCGATGAGAATGCCAACGAGTATGGTGAATACAGGATCCGCAGCCTGTATTTCGATGATCCGGAAGACAGCGCCATGAGGGACAAATTATCAGGCTTTGACGGGAGGAGCAAGGTGCGCCTGCGGATATACGGCCTTTCGGATGAGGTTATAAAGCTTGAAAGGAAGAACAAAGACAATGGATATATCCTGAAGGAATCCATCGGGCTTAGCAGGGAGGAGTGCGGCGCGCTCTTGGGCGGCAGCTATGGTTTCCTGATATCAAGGCCCGAAGAGTTTGCGCATGAGATGTACGCTGAGTTCAGGCTTAGAAGGCTGAAACCGGCCGTAATCGTTGATTATGTGCGCGAAGCGTATGTATTCCCAGTTGAAGATGTAAGGATAACCTTTGACAAGGATATACGTACAGCCCATCGTAGTGCGGATCTTTTTAACAGGGATCTGCCCACCTATCCCGTAATAGATGGCTACGATATGGTTCTTGAGGTAAAGTATAATAAATACCTCCCCTCGTACATACGGGGATTGATCCAGACGGGCGCCGCGGACAGGAGCGCAATAAGCAAGTATGTCTTTTGCAGGAAGTATGAGCTATAGGCAAAAAAGTATTGAGATAACCTGGAAATTGACGTAAAATGTTAACTGACGTACAAATGTACAACCGATACAATTTATTTGGAGGACACAACGATGCTATTTTCCGACGCTGCCGGCACGACCGGAGGACTGGGTCTGTCAGACCTGATATCTACGACGATAAGCCCGCTGCAGGTGCTGTTAACGCTTGTGCTAGCGCTGGCTGTGGGCATATTTATTTTCTTAATTTATAAGAAAACCTTTGCCGGCGTCATGTATTCGCGCAACTTCAATATCAGCCTTATAATGCTTACCCTGGTAACGTCGCTGATGCTGATGCTCATAAACAACAGCCTTGTGCTCAGCCTGGGCATGGTCGGCGCCCTGTCGATAATCAGATTCCGTACGGCGGTAAAGGACCCCATCGATACGGTGTTCATGTTCTGGGCTGTAGGCGAGGGCATCGCTGTTGGCACCAGGTTCTATGATGTGGCTATAATCTCGGCCATCTCCATAGGCGTATTCCTGATTATAATCAGCCTTGTAAGGTTCAGGTCAACCGAGTCGTACCTTTTGATAATACATTATCATGAAAGCGCGGGATCTGTAGTAAAGCAGTTTGTCGCCAAGCTGCCCAAAACAAAACTCAAGAGCAAAACCGTACAGCGCGACGGAATAGAGATGACCCTTGAGCTGCGCCTTAAGGATTCGGAAACAGGGTTTGTAGATAAATTGCTCAAAATCGAGGGCGTATACGACGCAACGCTTATCAGCCATCATGGCGATATGGCGATGTAAATTGAATACGCGTTTGTTTCAATAAAAATGAATAGCGGCGCGGCGGTTTATGCCGCGCCGTTTGATATACGGTTTTAGAGAAGAATCTTTTGCACAGCGGCTGCTTCCATATATGATTATGAATCGATACGCAGGAAAACGTAATCAATCAGCGCCTATAGCCTGTAAGGACATAAACACTGATGCAGGCCAGAGGAGCTCTTAACTTTTACAGATAACGGTACCTCTTCAGAGTTTGCAGCGTGTCAACAAAGGGGTTTAGCTGCTTTGTTGAGGTTACGGGTATTGCTTCCCGCCATTCGGGCTTCCGTGCGGCAAAGCCCGCAAAAAAGGCCATAGGCGATTCGCATCGTGCTTGTTCAGCACTTAGCGAGCTTAACCCGTAAATGCGGCCATGAGGCCTTTCGCGAAGCGCTTGATCAGCACATCGCGAGTTTAACCCGTAAATGCGGCCATGAGGCCTTTCGCGAAGCGCTTGATCAGCGCATCGCGAGTTTAACCCGCAAATGCGGCCATGAGGCCTTTCGCGAAGCGCTTGATAAGCGCATCGCGAGTTTAACCCGCAAATGCGGCCATGAGGCCTTTCGCGAAGCGCTTGATCAGCGCATCGCGAGTTTAACCCGCAAAAGCCGGCCTTCGGTTGCAAGCAACTATCAGGCCGGCTTTTGCTCTCAAGGTATCAAAAGGCCGGCGTACACGCCGCCGGCTTTTGAT
>ERZ857480.90858-NODE-140846-length-17361-cov-6.0000_pt1 | contig 17361 bp, 13 predicted proteins | sample MGYA00519767_ERZ857480 | MGnify/ENA primary metagenome ERZ857480 (study PRJEB31778, sample SAMEA3449210) | human gut metagenome | biome: human gut; feature: human-associated habitat; material: faeces | place: United Kingdom | collected 2010/2012 ...
AAATAGACAAAAATTACAATAAAGAATTATTTATGACAACAACAGATGTGGAAATATTTAATGAAAATGGAGCAAAGTCCATGGGAAAGCCTATAGGAAGTTATGTTACAATGGAAACAAGACTTTTTAAGGAAGATGATTTGGAGAGGCAAAATATTTTTGCAAAAGAAATAGCAAATCATATGGAAGAGATGACTAAGAATCAAAACATAAAAAAAATCCTTATAGTGGGTCTTGGAAATTCAAAGGCTACGCCTGATTCATTGGGACCAAAAGTTGCCGAGCAGATTGAAATTTTGCCTAATGTGTACTGTTTGGCTCCGGGGGTGTTGGCTCAGACCGGTATGGAAACTTTTTCAATAGTAAAAGGCATAACGGCTCAAATGAAACCGGACATTATTATTGCAATAGACTCACTTGCAGCAAGAAATGTAAGAAGAATTACAACAACAATACAGCTTACGGACACAGGGATAACTCCCGGTTCAGGAATAGGCAATCATAGAAAAGGGTTGAATGAACAATCTCTAAATACCAAGGTTATTGCCATTGGGGTTCCCATGGTTGTAAGTGGGGCAACAATTGTTAATGACACAATGGAGAAGCTTTTGGAAATACTTGCTTCTCATAACCAAAATAATAGCATTTCAAATATATTTAAGGACTACACATCTGATGAAAAATATCAGTTATTTGAAGAACTTTTGTCGGAAGATACAGAGCAAATGTTTGTAACTCCAAAGGATATAGATGAAATTGTTGATAACTTAAGCAAAATAATTGCCTGTGGAATAAATATGTTTTGCAATGTTTTAAAATAGAAATTAATATTACAGGACCTTGTTTCATATAATTTTAAAAGTGGGACAAAGGGAGACAGGAAAAGTGCAGAAACATACAAAACATGGAATAATAAAACTGTATAAATTTAAATCGCCTGATTATATGTTTAGTGTAATTGTAAAGGCGATTATTGTTGCATTGTGTGCTTATATAACTTTTTCCTGTGCAAATATGATAACTAATAAGAAAATAAAAGTTGCCGCAAGTAAAGAATTAATGGAAACAGGAAATATGCTTGCTCAGGAGATTTTGGAAAACTCAAATATAATGACACAATATATGATATATTTGGAGAATCACAAAGATATTGCAGAGGATGCAAAAAAGAGGATTCTTACAACGGTTGTAACAGATTATATAGCAAAAAGCGAATACACTTATGACACAAGTGATCCGGCATATAGCCAGGTTATAAATATTTTGTATGAAAATATGAAAGCCGAAAATCAGATTGCAAAAAAAGAAGTGAAAACTACTGCTAAACCTGTGGAAACAACTGTTAAAAATAATGAAAAGAACAACAATAAAAAGAAGAGAAATAAGGCTATAGTTCCAATGCCTAAAAAATCGGGAAAACTTTATACGGAAAAAAATATTGGCAGTTTTAAAGAAGTAATTAACAGATTCTATACGGTAACAAATGCAACAACCATAAAAGAAAGTGATATGCCAATTAAACAGGCTTTAAATAAAGAATTTAAAATAACGGGAAACAATAAGAAACCTCAAATACTAATATATCATACTCATTCAATGGAGGATTTTTCCAACACAACAAAGGATGAGGACACAACAATTATTGGTGTTGGAAACAGGCTGGCACAGATTTTAAGAGAGCAGTTTGGTTATAATGTAATACACGACAAAACAAAATATGATATAGTAAATGGTAAGTTGGACAGACATGAGGCATACACCCAGTCTAAGGCTGGGGTAAAGAAGCAGTTAAAGAAATATCCGTCAATTAGTTTGATTTTGGATATTCACAGAGACGGAGTAAATGACGGAACAAGGTTGGTTACGGAAATCAATGGAAAGAAAACTGCCCAGATTATGTTTTTTAATGGCATGTCCAGATTTAAGCTAAGTGGCGATATTGATTATTTGAAAAATCCATACAGGTTCGAAAATCTTGCCCTTGTACTACAAATGAAAGTAAATGCAGAATGCTATTATCCGGGTTTTACAAGAAGAAATTATGTAAATGCTTATGAATATAATTTGTCCCTTGGTAAGCAGTGTATGTTAATTGAGGTTGGGGCACAGACCAATACATATCAGGAGGCAAAAAATGCAGCAGAGCCTTTGGCTGTTTTAATAAAAAAAGTACTTGGAGAATAGTTTACAAATAAGATACAATTTAATGTAAAATACAATGTGGACTAATATGTATACTGGGAGAAAATTAATGATAGAAATTTTAGTTGCAGAAGATGATGAAATGATTGCAAATTTAATAAAAATAAATCTTGTAAAGGCAGGTTATTTATGCACATGCGCATATAACGGAAAGGATGCGGCAAATCTTTTAGACAGTAAGCATTTTGATTTATGTCTTTTCGACATAATGCTACCGGAAATAGACGGTTATGAACTTTTGGTTCTGCTTATACGAAACAAAAATATTGCCCTTTACAGAGATGTAATATATGAAAATGTGTGGGGCAACGACTATGTTGGAGACAGCAGAACTATAGATTTACATATTCAAAGACTTAGAAGAAAACTGGACTGGGGAGACAAGATACAGTCTGTGTACAAAGTTGGATACAAGTTAGTGTGATTATAGGAGCACAAAGCAATCCATATAATCAACAATAATCAAACAGGAAAAGGTGTTAAATGAAACTTTTTTGGAAAATTTTTTTCTCACTGATTATAATTGTTACGGTTATTTTTTCTATATTTGGAGGAATATTCATAAAGTTATCATTTGATAATTCTTTAAGTAGAGAATTGTCAAGAAAGCAAAACGAGAATCAAATGTTTGTATATTCATTTGAAGCTTCAGCCTCAATGTTGTCATCGGATACTGAATATATTCAAAAAAATGACATAGAAAAAATAATTGATTCAGTCAAAAGAAGTATGGGCGAAAGCCAGATAGGAATTACAATTGTAAATCAGAAAGAAAAAGCAATTTATACTGACAGCAAAATAGGAAAAAATATAAAAATCAAAGATTTAAAAGACAATAATTTTGGATACTTGATTTTTAAAAATAATGGTAGTTATTATTTGGAAACAATGTCAAAAATGACAATTGAAAGCGGAACATATTACATAAGCATTGTTAGCAGCATTAATGAAGTTTACAATGACATAAATGAAATGATGAAAAATTATAGGGTAATATTGGGAATTGCCCTTGTTGTTACCTGCATTCTTGCATATGTTTTTTCTAAAAAAATAACAAGACCAATTGAAAAGTTGTCTGATACCGTAAGTCAAATGGCAAAAGGTCAGTACGACACAAGAGCAAAGATAAAAACTGACGGTGAAGTTGGAGACTTGGTTAATAGCTTTAATATTATGGCAGACAGGCTGGAGAAGAATATTGAAGAGTTGGAAGATACAGCAAGACGACAGGAAGATTTTACGGCAGCTTTCGCTCACGAATTGAAAACGCCTTTGACTTCAATTATAGGCTATTCTGATATGATGCGTTCAATGGACCTTGAAAAAGAAGAGATTTCAGAATATTCCAATTATATATTTTTGCAGGGAAAAAGACTGGAGAAGTTGTCATTTACTTTAATGGATTTGATTTCTCTTGATAAGCAGAAAATCGAATTTAACAGAATTAGTACAGAGAAAATGTTTAATGACATTGAAAAAACTGTAGAACAAATGCTTAGGGAACACAATATCAGGTTTAAAATGTCTGTTGAACCGGCTGTGATTGTTGGAAATGAGGATTTGCTTAAGTCCCTGTTTATGAATATTATCGATAATGGCAGAAAAGCCATTTCAGGTCAGGGAATAATTGCCCTTAAGGCTATAAAAACCGAAAAAGGATACACAGTTTTCATTCAGGACAATGGCTGTGGAATGGAGAAAAGTGAAATTAAAAAAATCACTGAAGCATTTTATATGATTGATAAGTCAAGAGCAAGAAAAGAGGGCGGTGCAGGCATAGGAATGTCCCTTTGCAAAAAGATTGTAAGCATACATAATGCTAAGTGGAGTGTTAGAAGTAAACCAGGAAAAGGTACGATAATAAGTATTGTTTTTCAGGAAGGACAGAACTAAATGAAGAAAAGAATATTACCTGTGGCAGTATTGCTAATTGTGGCTTTGGCGGTTTTTCTGCCTCAATTATTATATTATTACAGTGATACAAGCTACTTAAATCAGGTTAAATATAGTGATAAGGATACAGGCAGTGTAAACCTTGAAATGGCATCAACGGCAAAGACTAAAACAATAGACCAGAAGTTAGAGGACCTTAACTCTATTATTACTGATAAAGAATATGCAAAAAAGAAAGTTGAAGTATTGTTTGATCCGTCAGAGAACGAATTGAAAACAATTAGAAAAAATGTAAAAAAGCAAATAAATTATTGGCTTGAGCTTTTTGGATGTAAAGAGTTAATATACAATAAAAAAACAATAAAACTGGTCCCTAAAAATATTGTTATTCAAAAGTGTTACAGTATTGTTGGTGAAAGTGCTTCTTTCCCATATTTAGAGGCGACAGCAACATTAAGCAAGAGTCCAAAGATTATGGCAACCGTGTATTTGGACAATACGACCAACAAAATATATGACATAAAAATCACGGGAGACAATGTGGAAAGTATACTTAGCTACGCTAAGCAGAACGCAGAGAAAAATAAGTTAACTCTTATTAATTTGGATACTTTTCAAAAAGAAATAATAGAGCAGCTATCAGACTACTATAATGGAATTTATGTAGAACCATATGAACAGGGTATTTATTATAATGAATTAGCTGACAAAGATGAGAATTACATATGGCAGTGTGAAATAATAAGTGGACTTGTTTGGAGAGTAGAACTTGGCAAAAAAAGCATAGAAGTTGGAATAGACGGATTTGATAATGATTTTTATTAAAAAGTATAATAAAAATCCATAAAGAATTATTGATAATAAATTACTAAGAAAAAAATTTTATGACGTAAACACGGCTGTTACAAAAATGATACATTTTAATCTTATACTGCAACAGTAAAACGTTATGGGTATGAAAAATATATCGTAAGGTTGAGATGAAAAATTTAAAGCATAAAGCAAAAAGGCGCATGGAATAGAAATGCGCCTTTTTAAAATAATGTTATTTGCCTGTAGAACCAAATCCTCCAACACCACGAACTGTATCAGAAAGTTCATCAACCTGATTAAAATTAGCTGAAAGAAATGGTGTAATAACAACCTGTGCAATTCTTTCATTAGGTTCAATAGTCTCAGCCTTGTTTGAGTGATTATGAAGAGCAACAGTAAGTTCTCCACGGTAATCAGCATCAACAACACCAACCTTATTAGCAGGAGCAAGACCTCTCTTACATGAAAGACCACTTCTAGCATAAATCAAACCGGCATAACCTTCAGGAATCTCCATTGCAATACCAGTACCAATAAACTTAGTTTCACCGGCTTCAATAGTAACAGCTTCTTCAATGCAGGCATACAAATCAGCACCTGCGGCATACTCAGTTCCATAAGTTGGAATAGTAGCATTCTCCTTTAATTTTTTTACGTTAACATTAACAGCCATAACAATTCTCCTTTTATTGTAAATGTAATGTAATCCAAATGGTATCTTGCTCCATTGCAAGCAGAAATTTCTGCCTGCAATGGGTAAAAGATACCATTTAGATTACATTTCTTTTTCCCATAAAACAATATTCCCGGTTTTTAATGTTTCAGGTATTCTAATTAAGCGCTGGTTCTCGGAACCACGAAATACCAGGTTTAGGTTCTTCTGTGCTTCGATGAATGGACCATCTACAAGAACATCTATATAGGAAAGAAGTTCTTTAGTTTCAGGACACTCGTTGTACATGTGTCCAATTATATCTTTTTCAAAGTCGTATCCTGTGAAACACCAGATATCTTTTTCGGGATATGTTTCTTTTATCTTTCGGGCAAGTGGAAGCAGCCCCTTCTGGTTAACAGGCTCCATTGGCTCACCACCTAGGAATGTAACTCCCTGATAAGCACCAAAAGACAAAGTATCTATAATGTAGTCAATGGTTTCCTGTGTAAAGGGCTGACCAAAGTTGAAATCCCAAGCCTGTTCATTGAAACATCCGGGACATCTGTGATTACAGCCACTTACAAAAAGAGAAACTCTGATACCGGGACCATTTGCCACATCAAATGTTTTTATTTCTGCATAGTTCATATTTTCTCCATTCCGTCACTTAAGTGACATAAAATTATGGCACATAGTATTAAGTTTATCAAATAAAATGAAAATAATAAAGTGATAAAGTTAAAATGTTTGAACCTATGATTTATTTATGTTAAAATGTGAATGAATTTTAGAAAACTAATTGTTAGAAATGTTAAAAAATATAAGCAAATAGAATAATACAGACAAAATATAAACAGATTGGAGCGAATAAATTGTCACATATTGATCAGAGTAAAATTAGAAATTTTTGTATTATAGCCCATATAGATCACGGTAAATCTACATTGGCTGACCGAATTATAGAAATGACAGGTCTTTTGACTAACAGAGAGATGCAGGCTCAGGTTCTTGATAACATGGAACTTGAAAGAGAAAGAGGTATTACTATTAAGTCTCAGGCCGTTAGAACTATTTACAAGGCTAAAGATGGAGAAGAGTATATTTTTAACCTTATTGATACACCGGGACACGTTGACTTTAACTATGAAGTTTCAAGAAGCCTTGCAGCCTGTGATGGGGCAGTGCTTGTAGTTGATGCGGCACAGGGAGTTGAGGCACAGACTTTGGCCAATGTATATTTGGCACTTGACCATGACCTGGAAGTATTCCCTGTTATTAATAAGATTGATTTGCCTTCAGCAGATCCTGACAGAGTTAAGGCAGAAATAGAGGACGTTATTGGTCTTGAAGCCCATGACGCACCACTTATTTCAGCCAAGACTGGTCTTAATTGTGAAGATGTTTTAGAGGCAATCGTTGAAAAAATTCCGGCACCGGAAGGAGATGCTAATGCACCACTTCAGGCTTTGATTTTTGATAGTTTATATGATGCATACAAGGGCGTTATTATTTTCTGTAGAATTAAAGAAGGAACAGTTAAGCCGGGTATGAATATTAAAATGATGGCAACAGGGGCAACAGCCAATGTTGTTGAAGTTGGTTATTTTGGTGCAGGTCAGTTTATTCCATGTGATGAACTTCCTGCAGGTATGGTTGGATATATTACTGCAAGTATAAAAAATGTGTCTGACACAAAAGTAGGTGACACAGTAACTGATGCAGATAATCCGGCAGACGCACCACTTCCCGGATATAAGGAAGTTAATCCTATGGTTTACTGTGGACTTTATCCTGCAGATGGAGCAAAATATCCTGACTTAAGAGATGCGTTGGAGAAGTTACAGCTTAACGATGCAGCATTAAAGTTTGAGCCTGAAACATCTATTGCTTTAGGTTTTGGTTTCAGATGTGGATTCTTAGGACTTCTACATTTGGAAATTATTCAGGAAAGACTTGAAAGAGAGTACAACCTTGACCTTGTAACAACAGCGCCAAGTGTTATTTACAAAATATATAAAGAAAATGGCGAAGTAATTGCCCTTACAAACCCAACAAACCTTCCGGATCCAAGTGAGATTGAACATATGGAAGAACCTATTGTAAGTGCGGAAATTATGGTAACAACAGAGTTTATCGGTGCAATTATGGAGCTTTGTCAGCAGAGACGAGGACGATATATCAGTATGGAATATGTTGAAGGTTCAAGAGCATTACTTAAATATGATATTCCATTAAATGAAATAATTTACGATTTCTTTGATGCCTTAAAATCACGTTCAAGAGGTTATGCATCTTTTGATTATGAATTAAAGGGCTACGAACAGGCTAAGCTTGTTAAGCTTGATATTTTGATTAACAAAGAGGAAGTGGATGCATTGTCATTTATCGTTCCTGAAGCGTCAGCTTACGAACGCGGTCGTAAGATGTGTGAAAAATTAAAAACTGAAATTCCAAGACAGTTATTTGAAGTTCCAATTCAGGCTGCAGTTGGCAGTAAGGTTATTGCAAGAGAGACAGTTAAGGCTATGCGTAAGGACGTTCTGGCAAAATGTTACGGCGGTGACATTTCACGAAAGAGAAAACTTCTTGAAAAACAGAAGGAAGGAAAGAAACGTATGCGTCAGGTTGGCAATGTGGAAATTCCACAGTCAGCATTTATGGCAGTATTAAAACTTGATGATGAATAAGTTTTGGAGTAGAAATAATGAATGGTCTTGAAATTTATATTCACATACCTTTTTGCGTAAAAAAATGTGATTACTGTGATTTTCTGTCAGCACCGGCAGATTTGGAAACTAAAGAGAAATATGTCGAGGCATTAATTAATGAAATAAAGCTAAGTAAGAATAAAATGTCAGAATATGTTGTGGACACTGTTTTTATTGGTGGAGGCACACCTTCACTTTTAGAAGAAAATCAGATTTCAAAAATTATGTCAGTTTTAAGGGATAATTGTAATATGTCTGAAAATCCTGAGATTACAATAGAGTGCAATCCGGGAACTATTACGGAAAGCAAGCTTTGGGAATATAAGAAAAGTGGAATTAACCGTATAAGTTTTGGCCTCCAAAGTGCCAATGACGAAGAACTAAAGTCCATTGGAAGAATCCATAATTATGCAGGATTTCTTGAAAGCTATAATTTGGCAAGAAAATGTGGCTTTGACAATATTAATGTGGATTTAATGAGCGCTTTGCCGGGACAGACTTTAAAAAGTTACGAGGAGACCCTTAACAAAGTAGTCCGCTTAGAGCCGGAGCATATTTCAGCTTATAGTCTTATAGTTGAAGAAAATACATTAATGTATGACAGAGTAAAAAAAGCTCAGATAAAAGGTATAAATATTCTTCCCGATGAAGAAAGTGAAAGAAAGATGTATTATCTTACAAATAATATTTTGCGTTCTAATGGATATAGAAAATACGAAATATCTAATTATAGCAAACCGGGGAAAGAATGTAAGCACAACATAGGTTATTGGCAGCGAAAAGAATATTTAGGTTTTGGCATTGGTGCGGCATCTTTGTATAAAGAGAATCGTTATAATAATATTTCAGATATAAATAAATATATTGAAGTATTAACTAACAATATCAAAGAGAATTCAATAAATAATGTGGGAAATTCCAGTGAAGTTGAAAATCAGGTTAATATTCTAAACAGTATAGTAAAAAATCTACAGCAGCTTACTGAACGGGACAGAATGGAAGAATTTATGTTTTTAGGGCTTCGAATGATGGAAGGTGTAAGTATGGAAAAGTTTGAACAGTATTTTGGGAAGCCTTATATGGAAGTCTACGGAAAAGTTCAGAAAAGAATGGAAGATAAAAGATTTCTTATAAATGACAATGGTTACGTTAAGCTTACAGAGTTTGGTATAGATTTAAGCAATTATGTAATGTCAGAATTTTTGTTTTAAAAACATATTAAATTATGGTAGCACCAGGCAGGTGACAATTCGAGTAATTAACAGTTTGATGTTTTACATTTCAATAATATAAAAAAGAACAACTGATTTCAAAAAATGAATCGGTTGTTCTTTTTTTCTTAATTATTTTTAGTCAACAATTGTGTTAAGCCAAATATCTTTTTTCACCATTATAAATCCTATTAATGCCTTAACACCTTCAAGCATATTTACAAGGAAGAATATTCCAACAATGTGTATGGCAGTAAATTTTGTAAGACATATTGCAACAGGTACATTTACAAGGCAGACAAAACAACTGTCGAATAGAAATGTAATTATAGTTTTTCCACCACTTCTCAAAATGAAATATTCAGAATTTGACAGCGATATAAATGGTGTTGCAGCAGCTACAGCCCATATAAATTTTGTGGCAAGTTCGCGTATTTCGTCAGTTGTATTATAGAAATGTGGAAATACAGGTCCAAGTAGGCCAAGAATTATAATCATGCCAAATGATATTAAAAGTGAAAAAGCAGCCATTCGTGTAGCAGTCACTTTGGCCTCTTTCAGTTTTCCGGCACCTAGTAGTTGTCCTACAACAATAGCAATAGTTGTTCCCATTGTAACAAAAATACAATTAGAAATATTTCCAATAGTGTTGCAAATATTTAGGCCTCCTACAGTGGCAAGACCTTTAGTGGACAAAGCCTGTGTTTGCAATGTAAGACCACCTGCCCATAAAAATTCGTTAAGCATGAGAGGGGCACCGGTTACAATTATTTTCTTAACAAGAGACCCCGGCACCTTAAGAGTTCTGTAGCAATGTTTAATAAAAGGATAATCATTTGAATGTCTATGAGTATAAATTACAAGATAGCCACATTCAACAAAACGTGAAATAACAGTGGCGATGGCTGCACCAACAACGCCCATGGCAGGAAAACCTAATTTTCCAAAAATAAATATGTAATTGAGAACTATATCAAATACTACAGCCAAAACTCCGGCTTTCATAGGAACAACAGTCTGTCCGGATTCTTTAAGAGTAGTGTTGTAGCAGTTAGAAATAACAAAAGGTGCAATTCCAATAACCATTATGTAAAGATAGTTTTTTGCATAATTGAATGTTTCCTGAATATTTCCTGAACTGCTTCCTTCGTGAAGAAACATATTAATTAGCGGTTCATGAAGAAAAATCATAACAGAAAGAGAAATAGCAATAATTGCAATGCCAATAAGAATCTTCATTCTAAAAACATCACGAACACCATTGTGATTCTTTTGCCCAAAATACTGGGCTGAAAAAAGTCCTGCTCCGGACATTCCTCCAAATACTAAAAGATTAAAAACAAAAAACAACTGATTTATAATTGCAACACCTGACATCTGATTAGTTCCAAGCTGTCCTACCATAATATTGTCAGCCATACTAACCAGATTAGTAAGAAGATTCTGGATAATAATGGGGATGGCAATTGTAAGGGTCATTTTGTAAAAATTTTTATCGCCAAAATATTTATCTTTAAATGATAAAACAGATTCATTCATATTGTTAACTCTCCTTTATAATTAGTACAAAATATATTGATTTTTATTTTGTGCTGAAATACTATTATGCTACGGATTTGAAAAGAATTCAATAGCCTATTGACGTATACGATACAAGCAAGTACAATAAAAACACTTAAAGGTGAAGAGGTAAAATATAATGATTAAATTTATGGTAGATTCAGGTTCAGACTATGATGTAAATGAAGCAAAAGAAAAAGGAATTGCATTTGTTCCTTTGTCGATTACTTTTGATAATGATACATATAAAGATGGAATTGAAATAAGCAGAAGTGAATTCTATAAGAGAATGAGGGAGGAAGATATTTTTCCCAAGACAGCTCAGCCATCACCACAGGCATTTCTTGATGTTTTCGAAGAGGCTAAGGCTAATGGAGACCAGATAATAGGTGTTATGCTTTCAGGTGGAATAAGTGGAACGTATCAGAGTGCCAATATTGCAAAAGATATGGCTGAATATGACGGAATCCATCTTATAGATTCAAAAACAGCAGTATATGCTATAAAGATAATGGTAGATTACGGAATGCAGTTAAGAGATGATGGAAAAACTGTAGATGAAATTGTAGAGGCATTGGAAGAATTAAAATCAAGAATATCAATTAACCTTGCAATTGACAATCTTGAAAATTTATACAAAGGTGGACGACTTACAAAGATGCAGGCAGGTTTTGGTAATTTTGCAAAGCTTAAGCCGGTTATTTCAATTCCGGAAGGAACGTTAATTGTAAAAGGTAAGTTTATTGGCAGAAAGAAAGCCATTGCAGGACTTGTTAGTTATATAGAAGGAATGGACTTAGATGAAAGATTTCCAATTTATGGAATTTATTCAGACGGAACAGAGAATCTTGATAACTTTGTAAAGAAAGTTGAAGAAAAAGGAATTAAGTTTAAGGAATGTTATCAGATAGGACCTACAATAGGAACTCATGTTGGACCTGAAACATTTGGATTTATAGCAGTAGAAAAAGCAAAGAACTAGTTAATAAATGTTGGAATAGCAATGACGATGAAAGCTATAATAAAAATATAATAACCACAATGAAAAGAACTGTTAAGTTGGCAGAGTTCAAGTGCCGGAGTAACAGTTCTTTTTCTTATACAGATTAGAAATCTACCCCAATTGATTGCACGGATTGCTACGTGTTACACACTCCCGCAATCCACCCTGATATTCGCATATTGCGAAGCTTACGCTTCACCTTTATGTTCATATCCGGGCGTGTTCCAAGGTCATTTTCCCATCATTGTGCAAGCAAAGGAGGGAAAAGACCTTTGGACAATGCAATCGCGTACAAAGAAAGTTCACAAATTATTTACAAAACTTTTTTTAGAAAAATGTTGACAAAGCGGTTGAGGAGTGGTAACTTTAACACAGATAAAATATTAGCACTCAAATTAAACGAGTGCTAACAGAAAAAGAAAGGAGATGCCATGGAACTTAATGAGAGAAAAGAAAAAATATTAGACGCTGTTATTAGGAACTATCTTGAGACAGGCGAACCGGTAGGTTCCAGAACCATTTCCAAATATACAGATTTAAATTTAAGCTCAGCAACAATTAGAAATGAAATGTCAGATCTTGAAGAGTTAGGCTACATAGTTCAGCCACATACATCGGCAGGAAGAATTCCAACTGATAAAGGTTACAGATTTTATGTAGACAATATTCTTAAAGACAGGATGGCAGAGCTTGATGAGAGAGAGAAGAAAGTTACTGAAAAGGAAGATTTACTTATTCAGAAAGTTGATAAGGTTGAAACCTTATTACAGAATATGGCGAAGATGTTAGCAACTAATACTAATTACGCCACAATGGTTTCCACACCGAAAGCACAGACTAACAGAATTAAGTTCGTACAGCTTTCAGTTTTGGAAGAAAAGAGTCTTCTTTGTACGGTAGTTTCAGATAAGAACCATGTGGTTAACAAAATTGTCAAAGTCAGCAAGGATGTTAACCAGGAAATAGTAGTCAGATTAAATGTAGCTCTTAATACAGTCCTTGCAGGACTATCAATTGAAGAAATTAATTTAGGAGTTATGACTACACTGGCATCACAGGCAGGAGAGTTTGAATCAGTTGTAAGCGAGGTTTTGAAAGCAATAACGGAAGCAATTGCAACAGAGGAGCAGATGAAGATTTATACTTCAGGTGCAACCAACATTTTCAAATATCCTGAATTAAGTGATAAAGAAAGAGCAAGCCAATTACTTACTACATTAGAAGAAAAGTCTCAGCTTACCGAATTAATTAATGAAGGAGATGAGGAAACAGGTATTCAGGTCTACATTGGAAGTGAAAGTCCTGTACAGTCTATGAAAGATTGCAGTGTTGTAACTGCAACATACGAATTGGAAGATGGTTTCAAGGGAACAATAGGAATCATCGGACCGAAGAGAATGGACTACGAGAAAGTAGTAGATGCTTTAAGAAATGTGAAAGAACAACTAAGCGATACATTTAAGGATGAACATTCATAGCAAAGCTTAGTTAGACAATAGAATAAGAAAGAAAGGAAAGTCCAATGGAAAAAGAAAAAGAAACTTTGGATGAAAACATTACCGAAGAAACTAATAATGAAGTTAAAGATAATGAAGCTGAAAACACAAAGGCTGAAAATATTGAGACAGAAGAAACTGTAGAAGAAGCTAATGAACAGGAAGCTGAAGATACAGAAACTTCTGAAGAATCTGAAGATACTAAAAAGAAGTTTTTCAAAAAGAAAGATAAGAAAGACAAAAAGGATCAGCAGATTGAAGAATTAAATGATAAATATCAAAGACTTTTTGCAGAGTTTCAGAATTACAGAAACAGAAGCGAAAAGGAAAAAACAGCAATGTATGAAGTAGGAGCTAAGGCAATCATAGAAAAAATTTTACCGGTTGTTGATAACTTTGAAAGAGGCGTTGCAGCTCTTAGTGAAGAGGATTTGGATTCACCTGTAGGTCAGGGAATGAATCTTATCTATAAACAGATGACAGCAGCTCTTGAAGATATGGGAGTTACAGTTATCGAAGCTGAAGGAAAGGAATTTGATCCTGAACTTCACAATGCAGTAATGCATGAGGACAACGAGGAACTTGGAGAAAACATGGTATCCCAGGAATTACAGAAAGGATACAAATACAGAGATTCAGTTGTCCGTCACAGTATGGTAAAGGTTGCTAACTAATTAACAACATACCATTTCAAATAAAGATATTAACAAGTTTTTAGATTATATAGGAGGAAACAATCATGGGAAAGATTATTGGTATTGATTTAGGAACAACAAATTCATGTGTAGCAGTAATGGAAGGTGGAGAACCTACAGTAATAGCAAACGCTGAAGGATTCAGAACAACTCCATCAGTAGTAGCATTTAAGAAAGATGGTCAGAGATTAGTTGGTGATAACGCTAAACGTCAGGCTGTAACAAATGCTGAAGGTACAGTTTCATCAATTAAAAGACATATGGGTACAGATTATAAAGTAACAATTGATGGTAAGAGTTATACACCACAGGCTATTTCAGCTATGATTCTTCAGAAATTAAAAGCTGATGCAGAAGCTTATCTTGGTGAAAAAGTAACAGAAGCAGTTATTACTGTACCTGCTTACTTTAACGATGCACAGAGACAGGCAACAAAAGATGCAGGTAAGATTGCAGGTCTTGATGTAAAGAGAATTATCAACGAGCCAACAGCAGCAGCTTTAGCTTATGGTCTTGATAATGAAAACGAACAGAAGATTATGGTATACGATTTAGGTGGTGGTACATTTGATGTATCTGTTATCGAAATCGGTGATGGCGTTATCGAAGTACTTGCAACATCAGGTGATAACAGACTTGGTGGTGATGACTTTGATAAGAAGATTATGGACTATATGGTAGCAGACTTTAAGGGCAAGACAGGTATCGACCTTTCAAACGATAAGATGGCTATGGAAAGAGTTAAAGCTGAAGCAGAAGATGCTAAGAAGAAACTTTCATCAGCAACTCAGGTAGAAATCAGCATTCCTTTCATTACAGCAAATGAACAGGGACCACAGCATCTTAATATGACACTTACAAAGGCTAAATTCGATGAATTAACAAGAGACCTTGTTGAAAGAACAGCAGTTCCTGTACAGAATGCATTAAAGGATGCAGGAATTACAGCAGCAGAATTAAGCAAGGTATTATTAGTAGGTGGTTCAACACGTATCCCTGCTGTACAGGATAAAGTAAAACAGTTAACAGGTCATGAACCATCAAAGAAGATGAATCCTGATGAATGTGTAGCACTTGGTGCTTCTATCCAGGGTGGTAAATTAGCAGGTGATGCAGGTGCCGGCGAAATCCTTCTTCTTGATGTAACTCCACTTTCATTATCAATTGAAACAATGGGTGGTATTGCTACAAGACTTATTGAAAGAAATACAACTATTCCTACAAAGAAGAGTCAGATCTTCTCAACAGCTGCAGATAACCAGACAGCAGTAGATATTAACGTAGTACAGGGTGAAAGACAGTTTGCTAGAGACAACAAGAGCCTTGGACAGTTTAGATTAGATGGTATCCCTCCAGCAAGAAGAGGTGTTCCACAGATTGAAGTAACATTTGATATTGATGCAAACGGTATCGTTAATGTTTCAGCTAAGGATTTAGGAACAGGAAAAGAACAGCACATTACAATTACAGCAGGTTCAAATATGTCAGATGAAGATATCGATAAGGCAGTAAAAGAAGCAGCTGAATACGAAGCACAGGATAAGAAACGTAAAGAAGGAATCGATGCTAAGAACGAAGCTGATGCTATGGTATCACAGACAGAACAGGCTATGAATGAAGCAGGCGACAAGCTTGATCCTAACGACAAGCAGGAAGTTCAGGCAGACCTTGATGCATTAAAGGCTACAATCGCAGGAATTGGCGAAGAAGTTACAGATGCTCAGATTGAAGAACTTAAGGCTGGAAAAGAAAAATTAATGAACAGTGCACAGAAATTATTTGCTAAGATGTATGAACAGACACAGGGAGCAGGAGCTCAGGGTGCAGGTCCAGACATGGGTGCTCAGGGTGCCGGAAATGCAAATGATGATGTTGTAGATGGTGAATTTACAGAAGTATAATAAATGATGCAACATGCATGTGAAAATCCCGCCCGAGTTATCCCGGACGGGTTTTCACACGCAAGTAAGTCTTAGTTGTTTAGGAGGCAGGCTATGGCAGATAAAAGAGATTACTATGAGGTACTGGGTGTAGACAAAAACGCAGACAGTGCCACAATTAAAAAAGCATATAGAAAATTAGCCAAAAAATATCATCCGGATGCAAACCCGGGAGATGAAGAAGCAGCTTCAAAGTTTAAGGAAGCATCAGAGGCATACGCAGTTTTAAGTGATGACAGTAAGAGAAAGCAGTATGACCAGTTCGGTCACGCAGCTTTTGACGGCTCAGGCGGCGCAGGTGGATTTGACTTTAACGGAGCAGATTTTAGTGATATATTTGGTGGATTTGGAGATATATTTGGTGACATATTTGGTGGCGGAAGCAGAAGAAGCTCAAGAGCTAACAATGGTCCAATGCGTGGTGCAGATGTTAGAGTTGGTATAACAATCAACTTTAATGAAGCAGTTTTCGGCTGCAAGAAAGAAGTTACAATCAACTTTAAGGAAACATGTAGTAAATGTAATGGTACAGGTGCAAAACCTGGAACATTTCCTGAAAAATGTTCAAAATGTGGTGGACGTGGACAGTACGTTAGCCAGCAGCAGACACTTTTCGGAACAATGCAGTCAGTAACAACTTGTCCTGATTGTAATGGTACAGGTAAAGTAATTAAAGAGAAATGTCCTGACTGCTATGGCGCAGGATATATTTCAAAGAAGAAGAAAGTTTCTGTTGATATTCCTGCAGGTATTGATGACAGACAGAGTATTAGAATTACAGGACAGGGTGAGCCGGGACGTAATGGAGGTCCAAGAGGTGACTTATTAGTTGATATTAGAGTAAGACCAAGTAATGAATTTGAACGTCACGGAATGGATATATATACAACTACATCAATTTCATTTGCTCAGGCTGCTTTAGGTGGCGACATCAGAGTAAAAACAATTGATGGAGATGTTAAATTTAACATAAAACCGGGAACACAGACAGGAACAAGAATCAGATTAAAAGGCAAAGGTGTATGCCACGTACGTAACAACTCAATGAGAGGAGACCAGTACTCAACACTTGTTGTAAAAGTACCTACAAAACTTACATCAGAACAGAAGGAATTAATCAAAAAATTTGATGCAGTTTCAGGTAACACTTTAAATGAATTTGGTGAAGACAAACATGAAACAGCA
>ERZ857480.34517-NODE-53348-length-17289-cov-15.0000_pt1 | contig 17289 bp, 10 predicted proteins | sample MGYA00519767_ERZ857480 | MGnify/ENA primary metagenome ERZ857480 (study PRJEB31778, sample SAMEA3449210) | human gut metagenome | biome: human gut; feature: human-associated habitat; material: faeces | place: United Kingdom | collected 2010/2012 ...
AAAATAAGTAGAGGTGGTGCTGCTCATGTAAGGGAGTCACCGTTTGCTCCGAACGAAGTTCCTGCCTCTGTTTGTGCAGCGGCGTTGACGAAAAGTCGGTATCACGTCCGGTCGGCTCATGAAATTTTCAAGGTGCGTTTCCCATAAAAGAAAAATACCGCCCACGCAGCGCAGCGATGATTTTGTCGGGTGAATCGGCGGCAAAATGAATCGGGTGTGTTGCGGGCGGTACGTTCTTTCTGGGCAATCGTCCACTGAAAGTGGTGGTTATCACGGTGAGAACCACCACTTTTGTCAGCAGGATTTGGAATAAAGGGTATCATGAAAGTGTAGGTGCGTCAATATTGTTTTGCGAAATTTATTGCGGTAAAGCGGTAGAAGTATCACTAATATCTTCCGAAACGGCCAGATTTTCCTGCTTCAGTACAATTTTGACCGTCGTGCCGGATTCATCACTGTCAAAATCAAACCCAAAGGCCTTGTAAAGCATAGACAGCCGCTCGTAGATGTTTTTCAAGCCAATGCCGTGTCCCTGCGGTTTGACTGTGAAGGTTCGTATCTTAGTTAGCTTCTCTGGTTTGACAGGCTTTCCAGTATTGTGAACAATCAATGTCAAGGTATCATCCTCTGCTTGCACGATCACATCGATTTTGCAAACTTCATCACTGTCCTCCACGCCATAATGGATTGCGTTTTCTACAAGCGGCTGCAAGGTAAAGTGCGGCAAGGACCATTGCTCCAGTTCACCGGATGCCGTCAGCGTAAACTCCGCACGGCTCTTATAGCGAAGTTGCTGAATGGCGATGTAACTGCCTGCCAGCTGTACATCTGCTGCCGCGGTAGAATTCTGGCGCGGGCTGAGGGCGGCACGGAGAATGTCGCCCAGACTGACGATCATCTTACAGGCATCTTCCCGGTTGCCTGCTTTGACCAGCCAGTTCAGCGTTCCGAGGGTGTTGTATAAGAAGTGCGGGTTGATCTGTGCCTGCAGCATCTTATACCGGGTTTCCTGCAGGAGAATCTGTTTTTCGTAATTCTCATGGATCAGTGTGTCGATCTTGCCCAGCATGGAATCAAATTCTTTTGTCAATGTGCCAATTTCATCTGCCGAGATGTCTTTCGGCAACAGGGCGCGGGCTGCTGCAAAGTTACCCTCCTGCTGGTCAACCGTCTGCACCGCTTCGCCCAGAGTATGGATTGGCTTTGTGACAAGGCGCGCCATATGCAGAAGCACCCATGCAAACAGAAGCAGAATCGCACATTCACCGAATATCAGGGCATTTCGAGCCGCATTGATTTGGCCATAGATTTCATGGTAGTCAAATACACTGCATAGCCGAAGTCCAGTAAGTGAACTGGTTTGCCAGCAGATGAATTTTTTCTTGCCGCTCAAGGTCTGGATCTTATAACCCTGTGCGCTGTCCGGCAGCACAACGGCATCCGCCGCCTTACCGCTGTGATAAACCAGCGTCTGACAATTGTACAGATACAGTTCAGATGGTTTGCTGGAAAGGCGGTGAATCTCATTGTCCAGCAATTTCCCGACATTCAGTGCTACCACAACGGTGCCCAGTTTTTTCAGGCTCATGTCCTGACTGCGCAAGATTCTCCGCCCACAGAGGATGTACGGATAGTCTGCACTGTCGGATGACACCAGTGTAAAGCCGCCGGGGGTCTGGTTCAGCGACATTTCAAGGGCGGTCAACCGGGCCGCACCGGGGTCGGGCATATCCTGCCCGATGGTCAGTGTATGTCCATACAGATCGGTATATTGCAGGCTGCTGATTTGCCCGTCCTGATAGATTTTTTCCAGCAGGAGCGGGCGGATGCCTGTGAGCAGATAATAGTAATTTGCTGTCTCCGGGTCTGCGTTTGAAAGGGCGTTCATCTGCTGCTGAATCGTGGAATCCACGGCGATGCTGCGGGTCAGGGTGTCAATGCCCTGAATATCATCGTCCACCTTCTGCACGAAAAAATCCAGTTCCTGCAGGGATTTCTCATAGAACTTTTCCTCAAAGACTGAAAGTCCCAAATGCAGTGCGCCGATCATCAGCGCACCGCTGAGCAGGGTCAGTACCGCAAAGATACCGACAAATTTCTGTGCCAGCGGTAAATCAAGAAACTGTTTTTTGGCTCGGTGGAACATGGCCTTTCCTCACATTTCGTTTACTGCCCCCAGTGCTGCTCCATAAGCCGCCAAAGGGTGTCATCATCCGGGTGATTGTCCGTGTTCAGGATCAGCATCACACGGCGGTCCGCTTCGCTGTCGTTAAACTCCCGCATCCATTCGTAAAAATGCGGGCCTTCGCCCATTGTACGTGCAAAGCTCATCAGGTAACCACAAAGCTGTGCCGACTGTTTAACATCAGTTTGACACTCGTTGGCGTAAAAGTCAATCCATTTTCCATGTTCCCGGTTCCGCATGGCAGCATTTGCGGCAGTGTAGGCATTTTTTGCCCGGCCTGCCTGATAGAAGCAATGCTTCCAGTCGCCCACGAAACCGGCCTCCAGTGCTGCGCATACGTCCTCGCCGCCCCCTGCCCAGAATGTGTAGAGCTGTGCCTGCATCAAAAGCGTATCCTGAAAAAGTGTCCGTGCGGCACCAGTCAGAGTGGCAGCAGTAGCTTCGCATTGGCGAAGATACTGCTCATAGTTTTGCATGGCTTCTCGGAATTTTTCACCGCACCATGCTGCCTGCCCGCTCAGAGCCGGACGGTCACATAGCCAGTTCAGGTCCTCGCTGGGCTGGGTGCGGTCACGGAGGAACTGGGTAATAAGCATCCTGGGCACATGGTTGTAAAATTGATCACCTGCATGGTCGTCCGGGTGTTCCCCGTACGATACGGCATGGTCCGCATATCCGGCAAGGCATTTTGCCACGGGCAGGGCATTGGCTTTGCCGTAGTAAGCCTGTGCATAAGCGATGCGGTGACCCTCCGGGTCGGCAGTGCCGCTCTGCCAGAGCTGGGCGATGCAGTCCAGCAGATACGCATGGGGCTTGACGTTGGAGCAGTTGATGAGCCAGTAATCATCCACACCGTGGCGGAGAGCATTGGTCAGCTCCTCGCAGACAAACTCCGTGCTGTTGGGCAGCATGGTAATGTGACTTGCCGCCTGCAAATCATAAAAGGATGCGTGATAATACAGACCGTGTGCGCCGGTATCGCCCTGCGGTGGCAGTGCCTTCACACGTGGATTGCTGTTGCCCTGCCGGCGGCTGACCATCTTGCCGAAGCCATTATCTGCCCAGATTTTGATCACCTCGTCCGGCAGATCAAGGCAGCCCTGCTGGTACAGTTCCATAGTCTCCCCATACAGATTGGTGCAGCAGACGGCATGCGGGTCGCTGTGCTTGACCAGATCATACTGTTCCCGGATGAGGGAGGAAATCAGTGCGCCCCGCTTTTCCGGGGTGTCGTACTGGGGGTCGTCCTCCCAGAAGGGTTTATCGCCCTGCCCCCGGAACCCGATGTTCCAGACGGTGGGTGTATTTTTTTGCCGGTCAATGGCCTGCTGCCAGAGCGCGCGGAACTTTTCCGGGTAGAGACTGAACTTTGGTTCCAGCTCCGGGTACGCCTGCACAAACATTTCGGCTCCCAGCGGCTCGGCATGGTGGTGGGTGATGATGAGGCCCATATCCGCTGCAAGATCATGGTAGCGGTGGCCGTTTTTGCCCGTGCCGGGAATCACCAGATTGCCGCCCAGCCGCAGCAGCGTCTCAAAGACCATCACAAAGGGCATCTCGCTGCGGCGTTCCACCTTCCAGTGGGAAATCAGAGTTTCATCGTTGACGAACCAGCCGCGGTACCGTACCCGTGCGGGCTTGCTTTCATATGTGAAATTCTGCGGCACAGTCACGCCATCGGTCTGGATAAATTTCTGATCGTTCCAGAACCAGAAGGGCTGCACACCCAGAAAACGGCGACTGATTTCAAACAGACCGTATACAAAGCCGAGGGCATCGGCGGCGGTCAGCATCAGTCTGTCCTCATGCACCTGCAGGCAGAAACACTCCGGCGGAAGGTCACTATCCTTTGCAAGAACGATATCGCCGCCGGGCATTCCGGTCTCTGTGAATACAGCTTTCTTATCTCTCTGCAAGGCAGAGATGGCATACTGTACGGGCTTTGGCGGCTCCGTAGCAACGATCTGACTATTCCGGTTGAGAATCATACACAAAAACCTCTCTTTTGAAAAAAGGCACTGTACGCGCCGCACAGTGCCTTGATGAATGAACTTAACCCTTGATGCCGTCAGTGGCGATACCTTCAACGATATATTTCTGGAACAGGATGAACACGATGATGACCGGCAGCAACGACAGCACCGACATAGCGAACAGACCGCCGTAGTTGTTGTAGCTATTGGGGTCGGTGTAGAGCTTCAGTGCCAGCGGGATGGTATAATTCTTCGGGCTGGAAACGAAGATCAGCGGCTGGAAGAAGTCCTGCCAGATCCAGTAGAAGGCGAAGATGGCTGCGGTCACGATGGCGGGCTTGACGATGGGAATCATAATTTTGAACAGGATGCCGGGCTTGGAACAGCCGTCCAGCATGGCAGCCTCGTCCAGATCACGGGGAATGCCGCGCATATACTGGGCGATGAGGAAGATGAAGAAGCCGTAGCCGAACACCCACGGCAGGGTCATAGAAACCAGCGTATCGGAAAGTCCCAGCTTTTTCAGGATGATGTACTGGGGCACTACCATGACCTGCGAAGGAATCATCATAGTCATGACGATGCAGCCGAACCAGAAGTTTGCACCCTTGAATTTCAGGCGGGAAACCGCATAGGCGGCGAGCAGGGAACAGAAGATAGTGCCTGCAACCGAGACCACAGTAACGATGACGCTGTTCAATGTAAACCGCCAGAACGGAATGCCCGCGATACCCTTCCAGCCGGAAAGGTAGTTTGTGAGAATATCCCACTTTTCCGGGATGAGCGACCATGCGTTGTGGAACATGGTGTCGTTGGACTTGAAAGAGCTCATCAGCAGCCACAGCAGCGGATACACCATGATAAAGCCCAGAACACAGGAAAAAATGTGGAAGAACACGGATTGTGCCTTTGTACTTTTCTGACCAACCATTTTTCTTTCTCCTTACCCTTCGTAATGAACCCAGCTGTTCTGGCTCTTGAACAGGATCAGGGTCATAACTCCGATGATGGCAACCAGAATCCATGCCAGTGCGCAGGAGTAACCCATGTGGAAGTTTGCAAATGCCGAGCGGTACAGGTACAGCACATAGGTCAGAGTGCTGTTCATGGGGCCGCCATCCGTGATAACGTAACTCTCGGTAAAGACGCGGAAACCGTTGATGATCTGCTGGATGAGGTTGAAGAAGATAGTCGGGGTCAGCATCGGCATGGTGATTTTCCAGAATTGCTGCATCTTGGAAGCACCATCCAGCGAAGCAGATTCATACAGGGAATTCGGAATCTGCTTCAGCCCGGAGAGGAACACCAGCATACAGGAACCGAACTGCCACACACCCATCAGGACGATGACGAACAGAGCAGTTTTGGGGTTGCCCAGCAGGGAGAATTTCTGTTCGATGCCAATGGCAGACAGCAGGCTCATAAGAACACCCTTGTTGCCGAAAATCTGCTTCCAGACCACGGAAACAGCGATAGAGCCGCCGACGATGGACGGGATGTAATACAGAACACGATAAAACGTCATGCCCATGTGCTTTTTGTTCAGCAACGTTGCCACGAACAGCGCAAAGGCCAGACGGAGCGGCACCATGATAAAGACATAGCTGAACGTAACGACCAACGCCTTGCGAAAGGTCTTATCGGTTGTAAAAATAGTGATATAGTTTTTCAGTCCGACCCAGTTGGGGGCGGACAGCAGGTTATAATCCGTAAAGGAATAGTAGATGGACATCGCAGCCGGGATCACATACATGAAGATGAATCCAAACAGCCACGGAGCCAGCAGCAGATAGCCGACTTTGGTATCATCGCCAAAATTGTGCTTTTTCAGCGCAACAGCTTTTGTGTTTGACACAGCGAGGCCTCCTTTTCACAAAAAGGCGGGAGGGGTCTGTGGAGTGACCCCTCCCGCATGGTTTCATTAGTTGTTGGTGGCGAGGATGTTGTTGGCCTCGTCATAGAACTGCTGTGCAGCCTCGGCGGGAGTGGCCTGACCGTAGAACACGCTGTAGGCAATGTTCTTGAACTGGGTGTTGATCTCGGAAATACCGGAGGGGTCCGGTGCCGGGGTATCGCCGCAGTAATCAGCGGCATCGGAAACGAAGTCGAACATTTCAACCTGCTTCTGGGTCAGCGCGCCGCTGCTGGTCAGATGATCACGGGAGTTGCTTGCGGAGGGAGTGCCGCGCTCGCCCAGCATGATGTCGTTGGCTTCGTCGCTGTTCAGGAACCAGCTGATGAAAGCGGCAGCAGCATCCTTGACCTTGGAAGTCTCGGACACGGAGAAGAACATGCCGGGCTTGTACCAAAGAGCTTTCTCTCCGGCCTTCTTCACCGGGGGAACCAGCAGCTCCAGCGTGTCGTTGCCGGCATTTGCACCGATGGTGCCAAAGTTGTTCCAGGACTGGTGGAATGCTGCATCGCCGGTGATGACCGGGCTTGCGTCATTGCCAAGGGTCGCAATCTGCTCGTACTCATCGGGGTTCGGTGCGGCACCGGCATCGATCAGTTCTTTCCAAAGCTGGAAGTAATCGGTCAGGATCTGCACATCATCAAAGCCCAGGCTCTTGTTGTCCTCTGCGAACAGGGAGACACCATGCTCACGCACCCAGTAGTTCAGCAGGTTGGTGTCGATGAACGCAGAGCCGCCGAAGCCGTACTTGCCGGTCTTTTCCTTGACGGTCTTGCAGATGGAAACAAAGTCGTCCCAGGTCCAGCCGTTCTGAGGAGCGGTGACACCGGCCTCTTCCAGCACAGAGGGGTTGTAGATGAAGGAGACCAGCGAGGTGGACAGCGGGATACCCACCATCTTGCCGCCAATGGTGCCTGCATCGATCAGGGCATCGTCCACGTTGGAAATATCCAGCGTGCCGTCCGAAGCATAAGAGGACAGGTCTGCCAGAGAGCCGTTCTTGGCGTAGGTGGAGATGTACATATAGTCCATCTGGACGATATCAGCCATGCCGCCGGTGGCTGTGTCGGTAGCCAGCTTCTCAAAGTAGCCATCCCAGCCGGAGGGGGTGGTCTCAAAATGCACATTGGGGTTCAGCTCGGTGTACTTGTCCAGCACTTTCTGGGTCAGGTCGTGACGGGTCTGGCCGCCCCACCATGTAAAGCGAATGGTCACATCGCCGTTTACGGCAGATGCGCTGCCGGATGCGGCAGAAGAAGCAGCGGTGGAGCTGGATGCGCCGCCGCAGGCGGCCAGTGCGGATGCCACACCGGCAGCACCGGCGACCTTCAGAAAGTTTCTGCGAGAGATCTTCATGAGAATTTCCTCCATTTTCCTTCGTGTTTTCTGTTACGGGGGAGCCGTCGCTCCCTGTATGGTACGCACCCTTTTGTTGCTTTTATTGTATCGCTTTTTTTCAAAAACAAAATGGAAAATGTCGGTCTTTCTCTTGGAAAAAACCGACATTCAAAAGCAGCCTGTTCAATGATGGTTCCGGTATTCCGTCGGTGTCACGCCGCAGATCTTACGGAATACTTTGGAAAAATACTGTCCGTCCAGCGGGTAGCCCACCAGTTCCGCCAGACGGCTGATCTTCATATCCGGCTGAAATTCCAGCAGCCGCCGGGCCTGTGTGATGCGGCAGTGTTCCAGATACGCCGAGAACCGGTTGCCGGTCATCTGGGAGAAGATGCGCCGCAGGTGATCTTCGCTCATGAAAAGCCGCTGCTGTGCAATGGTCTGCAAGCTGAACTCCGGCTCCGGGAGGTTTTCGTAGATGGCAAGAAAGATCTCCCGGCTCCGAGCATCGGGCTGGGGGTGGTTCCATGCGGCGGTCAGAGCATCTGCCCATGCCGGGAGCGAATCCTCCGGGGCAGCCTTGTCCTCGAACAGCAGCTTCCACGCCAGCTCGCAGAGCTTTTGCCGCTGCTGCGGGCGATAGTCCTTTGCCTCCATTTTGGCAAAGGAAAACGCAAGCTCCTGCAAAAGCTCCTCATAGCTGCCGGTCTGCCGCAGTGCTTCCAGATCAAAGATCTCGTTCACCGTTTCCGGCAATGCCGCATTCCGGGAAGGGCGCAGAAGGGCGGGCTCGTTTTCATCCATGTTCAGCTGCAAAAGCTCCTGCGCCTGCCGGAACAGCACGGAAAGCTCTGCAAGCGTTCCTGTCCGGCTGGCAGAAGAAAGCATTGGAAGCGTTTCAAACCGCTTGAATTCTTTTTTGAGCACCTGAACCGCTGTTTCCACACTGGATTCCGCCATAGCATCTGCCAGAACCAGAACATCCCGGTCCACACCGGTGATCATGAGCAGGGTGCCGTCCGGCAAAAGGTCGCCCAGCATATTGCCCACGACATACCGTTCCAGCGAGTCGAATCCGCATTTGAGGCGGAAATCCAACAGCAGGACCATGCGCTGTTCGCCGCCCAGTTCGTCCACAAGCTGCCGTGCGCCGGAAGATGCCTGCGCCTTTCCCAACAGCAGATCCCGGAACAGCTGCTCCCGTGCATAGGGCTTCAGCAGCCGGGCTTCGGTCTCCAGCTTTTCGGAGCGTGCATTCTTTTTGCGGGCTTCTTCCAGTTCCGCAAACGCCTTGTTCAGCACCGGGATCATTTTGGATTCATCGCAGGGCTTGAGGATGTAATGCCGCACCCCCAGCTCCATGGCCTGACTGGTAAATTCGTAGTCACCATAGCCGGAAAGCACCACAAAGGTCATATCCGGGTACTGCTCCTTTGCCTGCCGGATCATCTCAATGCCGTTCATCACCGGCATCTTGATGTCCACGATGGCGAGGTCAGGCCGGAATTTTGCGATTTTTTCCAACCCCTCGGCACCGTTCCGAGCGGTGGAAACGACCTTTATCTCATAGGAATCCCACGGTATGAACTGTGCCATTCCTTCACGCTCGATCTCCTCATCGTCCACGATCAACAGTGTATACAAGTTGCTCTCTCCTTCACCATTTTCTCCTGCCTATAAAATAATATACTTTATTATAATTTGCAAGATTTGCCCGCAGAATGTCGCTCCGGTTCAAGAAGAATGCCGGATTTGTACAGGCAGAACCGGGCAGAATGTGATATTCTGAAGCCACAGGAAATCCGCATCGTGCAACCTGCATCCATTGATTGCCACCGGCATCTGCCGCCGATGGAGGTGGGAGCGGTATTCCTCCCAAGACTTTTTGCTTGGTTTTCTCCTTCTTCATCATTTTCACAGCATAGAAGCAGCCGTTCGTGAATGTCGGCTGCTTTTGTGCTATACTGAGTTAAAAAACACGCAGGAGGCGTTTTGTTATGGCATTATGGATCAACGATGGGCTGCATGAAGCGGCAGCAGATATCCATTCTTTTCTGCTGGTGGGGCAGTCTAACATGGCCGGGCGCGGCGACCTGACAAAGGAAAACGCCATCACTGCACCGGACTGCTTTATGCTGCGGATGGGCCGCTGGCAGGAGATGAGCGAACCAATCAATGTGGACCGGGCCGTGGTGGAAGGGGCAGTTCCCCGCAGCGGGGCAAACCTTGCAGCCAGCTTTGCGGCGCAGCTGCAAAAAGAGACCGGAGCAAAAATCGGCCTGATTCCATGTGCAGACGGCGGCACCCGCATTTCCCAGTGGCAGCCGGGCGAGGTGCTGTTTGACCATGCCGTGTTTCAGGCAAGGCTGGCACAGCGTACTTCTGCGCTTACGGCGATTTTATGGCATCAGGGTGAGAGCGACTGCCTTGCACCGGAACAGCTGGAAGCCTACCCCGAACAGTTTCAGCGCACGATGCAGGCGTTCCGGAAAGAACTCGGCGATCTGCCCATCGTGGTGGGCGAACTGGGCTGGCCGGAAAACGGCTTTCACGGAACACCCGCAGAACTGCTGCACGAATTCAACCGTCGTCTGCCGGAGTGGGCAGCGCAGCTGCCCCGGTGTGCCGTAGTCTCGGCAAAAGGCCTGACAGCACGCCCGGATGGACTGCACTTTACCACCGAAGCCCTGCGCACATTGGGGCTGCGGTATCTGGAAGCTTATCAGAGTCTGTTATAAGGAGAGCTTTTATGCCGAACCATTTCTTTTCACAGAACGGCCTGACCGCCTGCTGCACCGATACAAGCATTACCTTGTTCTGGGATAAGCCCGCCGCTGCCGGTGCGGTCGAAACCTATACCGTCCTGCTGGACGATGCCGCTGCTGCTCATACCCAAAAGACCCACTGTACATTGGAGAATCTGCGTCCGGAAACGACCTATTCGCTGTTCGTTCAGTGGCGGAGCGGCAGCATTGGGGAATTGACTATCCGGACAACACCGACCAAACGCTGTTTGGATGTGACTGCATCTCCTTATTCTGCTGTGGGCGATGGAAAGGCCATGAATACTGCCGCCCTGCAAAAAGCCATCGACGACTGCGGCGAGCGTGAACAAATCTATTTTCCGGCAGGTGTTTACTGCACAGGCACATTGCGTCTGCACAGCAATATGGAACTTTACCTTGAAGAAGGAGCTGTGCTGCAAGGCACAGCAGACCCAGAGGATTATCTGCCGCGCATTTCCAGCCGCTTTGAGGGCACTGAGATGGAGTGCTACAGCAGCCTGTTGAACCTCGGTACGCTTGACCATACTGCCGGGCCAAACTGTGAAAACGTAATTCTGCGCGGCAAGGGAACGATTGCATCCGGCGGAAAACTGCTGGCAGAGCGCATCATTGCAAGCGAGCGGGAAAGGCTGAAGGACTACCTTGCCCAAAATGCCACTCTTGTTTCTACCTGCGAAAATGCCGATACGATTCCGGGGCGCGTCCGGCCGAGACTTGTCAACATGAGCAACTGCCGGAACATCTGGATGGAAGGGCTGACATTTGCAAACGGCGCAAGCTGGAATCTGCATATGGTCTACTCCGACCAAATCGTGACCGACCACTGTACCATCCGGTCGGATGGTGTCTGGAACGGGGACGGCTGGGACCCGGATTCTTCCACAAACTGTACGATCTTCGCCTGCGAGTTTTTTACCGGAGACGATGCCGTTGCCATCAAGTCCGGCAAGAACCCGGAGGGGAATATCATCGACCGCCCGACGAAACACATCCGCGTGTTCGACTGCCACAGCGGTTTCGGACACGGTATCTGCATCGGAAGCGAGATGAGCGGCGGTGTGGAGGATGTGAAGATCTGGGACTGTGATATGGCAGTATCCACCTCCGGGCTGGAGATCAAGGTTACGAAAAAGCGGGGCGGCTATGTCCGGAATGTGGAAGTACGGGACTGCACCCTCTCTCATGTCATGGTGCATTCGGTCGGGTACAACGATGACGGCATCGGTGCACCTGTGCCGCCTGTGCTGGAAGATTTCCGCTATAATCGGGTGACGCTGCTTGGACGATACATTGACCACGACCATGTATGGCACACCTGTCCTGCCATCGAGCTGAAGGGCTTTGATGTGCCGGGCTATGAGGTGAAGAACATTTGCTTCAAGGATGTGGTGTTAGAGGACAACGGCGGCCCGGAGCAAAACATCCGGATGCAGTACTGCCGGAATGTCAGTTTTGAAAATATTACCGTCCGGTCAGGGGTGCAGCCGGAATGATGCCGTTTTTCTCCAAAAAAGCAGCCTCTTTTCTACAACCCGTTTTCTCTCTGACTGTGGTACAATAAAACTGTAAAACGAACCGCAATGGAGGAAGCAGAATGATGTTTGAACAGAACTTTATGCCGGAAGGTGCAGAAATCAACCCGGATACGCCCCGCAAAAAAGGGCTGGCGCGGTTGTTTGAAATTCTGAGCCGGGATCTGGACGGCATTTTCCTGTCCGGGGCACTGGCGATGTTAGTCTGCGTCCCGGCAGCAATTCTGGCAGGCATTGCCCTCTGGCTGGGCAGCCTGCCGCTGTGCCTGCTGGCGGCGGTCGCCGCCGGGTGGCTGGTGGGTCCGGCTCTGACCGGACTGTACGATACCATCCTGCGTGCCTTGCGGGATGAGCCGGGATTCTGGTGGCACACCTACAAGCGGGCATGGAAGCAGAACTTCCGAAGCAGTCTTGTTCCCGGCATCGTGTTTACCGTGTTGTGGGCACTGCTTGCATGGTCGGCATTCGTGCTGCCGCAGATGACAGAAATCTCCCTGAGCTTTGCGCTGATTCTGCTGCTGGATGCCGTTCTTCTCTTGACGCTGGGCAACTACTTCTGGATGCAGAACGCACTGTTTTATGGCTCGATTTTTCAAAAGTCGTCCAATTGCATCCGGATGTTCTTCGGCTTCCTACCGCAGACTGCCCTCTCTGCAATCGTGCAGGTTGGATACTGGCTGCTGATAGCATTCTTGATTCCACGATGTGCGTTTATGTTTCTGCTCACTGGATTATGGGTCCCCAGTCTGTTAGCAGCATTCTCTGTGTATTCCACAATGGAAAAGAATCTGCATCTGGAAGAACGGATTCAGGATATCAAAAATTATTGAATATTTTCCCGCAGCGTAACTCAAGGTTCGTCTGTGTCATTTTCTCCCTTGGAGGTAACATATCATGCCATTGAATCATCCTATGATCCCGGCACTGTTGGCTGACCCGGAGATCTTCCAGCAGAATCGCCTGCCGCCCCATGCGTATTTTTCCGACCAGACCAGCCCGGCCATGCCGTTGACGGTCAGTTTGAATGGTGAGTGGGCGTTCCGCTACGCAGAGAATCTGACAGCACCTTTTTCAAACTGGGATACCCTGACCGTGCCGGGGATTATCCAGATGCAGAGCCTGCAAAAGCCGGGCCGGCCCTACGGCACGCCCCATTATGTCAACACCCAGTACCCCTGGGACGGCCACGAAAAACTGCACCCCGGGCAGATCCCGCAGGAGTATAACCCCATCGGGGAATACAAGCGCAGCTTCACCCTGCCGGAAGAGTGGGCAAACTGCTATCTGCGCCTGAACGGGGCTGACAGTGCCGCCGCTGTCTGGTGCAACGGGGTCTATATCGGCTATACCGAGGATACCTTTACCCCGGCAGAATTTGATATGACGGAAGCCGTCCAGCCCGGCGAAAATGAGGTGACGATTCAGGTTTACCGTTTCTGCTCCGGCAGCTGGCTGGAAGATCAGGATTTCTGGCGGATGAGCGGTCTGTTCCGCTCGGTGGAGTTGTTCACAAAACCTGAGATTCATCTGGAAGATGTGTTCGTCAGGCAGAACTTTGCGCCGGACTTTTCCAGCGTGAAAGTGACGTTCGACTGCAAGGTCAGCGGCGCGGGCCGGGTGTCGGTGGTGTTCAACGGGCAACAGCAGTCCGCTGAGGTGGGCGAGCCGGTCGAATACGGCAGCGGCGTGGTCTTTGGCAAGGGCGAAGCCGACCCGGATGTGGAACCGGACGTGCAGGATGTTTCCTTTGCCTTTAAGGTAGAACAACCGGAATTGTGGAGCGCAGAACAGCCGACCCTTTATGAGGCAGAGATCGCCCTATTGAATGGGAAAACACTGGTGGAGCGCACCGGACTGAAAGTCGGTCTGCGCAGGTTTGAACTGAAAGACCGCCAGATACTGCTGAACGGCAAGCGCATCGTGTTCAAAGGGGTCAACCGCCACGAGTGGAGCTGCAAGACCGGCCGCACTGTCAGCCGGGAAGAAATGCTCTGGGATGTGAAAAATCTCAAGGCGCACAACGTCAACGCTGTGCGCACCAGCCATTACCCCAACGATTCGTATTTCCTCTCTTTGTGCGATGAGTACGGCCTGTATGTCATCGAGGAAACGAATCTGGAAACGCATGGTACCTGGCAGAAGCTGGGGGCCGACGGCTCGGACGAATGGACTTTGCCCGGCGACCGCCCGGAGTGGCGGGAAAATGTGCTTGCCCGTGCCGAAGCCATGCTGGAACGGGACAAAAATCACCCGGCCATCCTGATCTGGTCCTGCGGCAACGAGAGCCACGGCGGGAAAACGCTGTGGGAGATGAGCGAGTATTTTCGCCGCACCGACCCCGGCCGCCTTGTGCACTACGAGGGCATTTTCTGGAACCGGGAATACCCCGCCACCTCCGACATGGAGAGCCAGATGTACACCCCGGTGGTGGACATCAAAAAGTTCCTCACTGAACACCCGGAAAAGCCCTTTATCATGTGCGAGTACAGCCACGCCATGGGCAACAGCTGCGGCGGCATCACGGATTACACCGAGTACGCCTACGAAGAGCCGCTCTATCAGGGTGGGTTCATCTGGGAGTACATCGACCACGGCATTGCAGTCACCGGCCCGGACGGCAAACTGAGCTTTGCCTACGGCGGCGACTTCGGCGACCGCCCCACCGACCGGGAATTCTGCATCGATGGCCTTGTTCTGCCCGACCGCCGCAACACCCCCAAGATGGATGCGGTCAAGGTGGCCTATACGCCGTTCAAGATCACCCTGACCGAGACCGAAGCCGTGGTGGAAAACCGTACCCTCTTCACCGATCTGAACGCCTATGATCTGGTGTTCGCATCTTCCATCAACGGCAAACCGGAGCGCCGGGCTGTCTTGCGGGCAGACTGTGCCCCCGGTGAAAGCGTCCGTATTCCGTTCCCGTTTGCAATGCCGGAAACGGGCCTTGCCTGCATGACGGTAACAGTCATCCTGCGCAGCGCCCTGCCGGGTCTACCTGCCGGGTATGAAGCGGCGTTCGGACAGATCTGGAAGAAACACGCCGAAGCCCGGTTGACCGTCCCGGCTCCGCAGCTGGTGGAGATGGACTGCAACATCGGCGTAAGGGGCGAAGGCTATGAATACATTTTCAGCCGGGGCAAGGGGCTGACCTCCATCCGTTTTGACGGGGTGCAGCTGCTGGATGATACGGTGCGCCCCAGCTTCTGGCGCGCGCCCACCAACAACGATGACGGCTGCGCCGAGCCATTCGAGTTTGCCTTCTGGAAAACGGCGGGCCTGTATGCCCGGTGCGACAACCTGACCGTAGAAGCCGGAACGGAGACCGTGACCGTACACGCCGTTTACACCCTGCCGGATGGACGGACCCTGCCCATTGATTTTACAGTGGACGGCACAGGCCGGTGTGAGGTGGCCATGACATGGCAGGGCGAAAGAGCGGAATTGCCGGAGTTCGGCCTGTTGCTGCCGCTGCGGCGGGAGCTGACAGGCGTTTCCTATCTGGGCCTTGGCCCCCGTGAAACCGTAGCCGACCGCACCGTGGGCGGAAAAATGGGCGCATGGAACTATAATATCCGGGAAGATTTTGCCCAGAACAGCCCGGTCTATCCGCAGGAATGCGGAAGCCGCACCGGGGTATACTGCGCCGAAGTGACCGGTAGCATTCCGGGCATCTGCTTTGAGAGTGATCCCGGCATGGTCTTCTCCGCCTTGCCTTATACACCCCATGAGCTGGAAAACGCCCGGCACCTCTACGAACTGCCCCGGGACGACTGCAAAACCATCGTGCGGTGCGCAGCCTTCCAACGTGGTGTGGGTGGCGACAGCAGCTGGGGCGCAAAGCCCCATGAAAATGTCTGCTTTGCGGCAGAAAAGGGTATGCAGTTCAAATTTACGCTGAACAAGCTGAATTGAGCGATTCACAAGCGACAGAAGAGGTGGTGTCCAAAATGAACACCACCTCTTCTGCCTATAATAGTGTAAATATATCTTGCAATCCATCGTATATTATGGTATATACATTATACGAAACAATTTTTGAATGAACGCTTTAGCGTGCAACGATGTATAAAAGTGAGGTGCTTGCCATGAATGCTGTGATCTACGCTCGCTATTCCAGTGATAACCAGCGTGAAGAATCCATCGAGGGTCAGATTCGTGAATGCACAGCCTATGCCGAAAGAAACGGCATCACAGTGGTCAGGCACTACATTGACCGTGCACTTTCTGCCAAAACGGATAATCGACCGGATTTCCAGCAAATGATTCGGGACAGTAATAAGAAGCTGTTTGAAATTGTGCTGGTCTGGAAGTTTGACCGCTTTGCCCGGAATCGTTTTGACAGTGCAAACTACAAGATGATTCTGAAAAAGAATAATGTCCACTTGATTTCGGTCATGGAACCAATTGCTGAAGGTTCGCAGGGCATTCTGGTGGAAACGTTGCTGGAGGGCATGGCAGAATACTATTCGGCTGAACTTTCCGAAAAGGTCATTCGAGGTCAGACCGAAAACGCCCTGAAAGGGAAATGCACAGGCGGCACCGGAACGATTGGATATAAAATCGACGAAGAAAAGTTCTATCGCATCGACCCGCTTGTTGCTCCATTTGTATTAGAGGCTTTTCAGCGGTACGACAATGGTGAAAAAATCGTTGAGATTCTGAACTATCTCAACGAAAAAGGCGTTCGTAATATGCTGGGTGGAAAACTGACGTGCAGCAGCATGAACACCATGTTGAAGAATCGCCGTTACATTGGAGAGCTTTCTTTCCGAGATACCGTTGTGCCAGATGCGATTCCTGCCATCGTCCCGAAAGACCTGTTTGACCGTGTTCAGAAGCGTCTGGAGAAAAACAAGCGCGCACCAGCTCGCGGAAAGGCAGATGAGGAATACTTATTGACCACCAAGCTGTTCTGTGGCAAGTGTGGAGCATTGATGTTTGGCGAAAGCGGAACAAGTGCCACCGGACGAACCTACTATTACTATAAATGTGCTACTGCCAAGCGGCGCAAAGGCTGCAATAAGAAAACCGTACAGAAAGACTGGCTCGAAAGTTTGGTCGTCCAAGAGACGATGAAGCTGATTCAGGATGATGCCATGATTGAACGGATCGTTCAACTGGTTATGGATTTTCAGAACCAAGAGAACACCACGATTCCGCTCTTGGAAAAGCAGCTCCGAGAGGTGGACAGGAAACTGGACAACCTGATGAAAGCAATCGAGGAGGGCTTATTTACCCGGACGACCAAGGAGCGTCTGGATGCCTTGGAAGCTCAGAAGGATGAACTGACTGCCAAAATTGCTGACGAGAAGTTAAGAAAGCCATCCTTCAATGCCGATTTCATCCGGTTCTGGCTGATGAAATTCAGAAAGTTCGATATATCGCAGCAAAAACAGCGCAAAGCACTGATTGAGATTTTTGTGAACGCGATTTTCCTGTATGATGACCGGATGCTGATTACGTTCAACTACAAGGATGGTTCTCAAACCATCCGCTTTGAGGATGCCTTGACTGCTGCTGAAGCAGTGGGAAATAGTTCGGATTTGTCCAGCTCTGCTCGATA
>ERZ857480.42303-NODE-65413-length-17213-cov-7.0000_pt1 | contig 17213 bp, 8 predicted proteins | sample MGYA00519767_ERZ857480 | MGnify/ENA primary metagenome ERZ857480 (study PRJEB31778, sample SAMEA3449210) | human gut metagenome | biome: human gut; feature: human-associated habitat; material: faeces | place: United Kingdom | collected 2010/2012 ...
CTTCACACCGCTCCAATAATGCCTCTGCTGAAATTTCCTCATTTCCACCCATTGCCTCTTTTAATACCTGTGGTGACAATTTTTCCGTTAAATCTGCCGCAATATTTTGTCCATATGCCGCATAAATCTGCTCGGAAATGGAATTTTTCGAAGCAATTACTTCTTTTTCCATGCCAAACGAATCATCCACCGAGACATCCATTCCGGCTTTTTTTCGTGTGCGGACTGCCGACAGAAGGGAAGAAAGCGATAATTCTTTTCCCTCATTTAATACCTGAGCGGCTGCCGCTCCGTCACTTTTTTCAATCTGGTGAAGAAGGCGGTAAACGCCAATCATCGTTTCACGCTCATCTTCCGTAAGACCATCCGTGTGGTCCATCTTCCACAAATACTTCCGGAAAGAAATATCTTCTATATCATTTTGGGCTAAAATCTCATTCACATCATTCTGCAATTCGTCTAATGTCTTTTCTAACGGATTCTCGCCCTTGCGTATGAGCTCACAGACAACTTCCGGTTTCATACTTTTCATCAGCGTCGTAACACGCTCGTCATACTCTTTAACAGAAACCAGATTTTCCTCGGTCAGAGGCATCTGATTATAAGCAAGAGCGCGAACCGCCCGCTCATTTCTCGCTGTTGTCTCGAAACCTGCTTCCTCAAGCAACGTATCGATATTGGAAAATGCTTTTGTGAGCGAATCCCCTAAATCTCTGCGGACTTCTGTTCCCACCGACTCATAACGATTTTCTACCATATCAAACGAAGCGGTGAACGCCTCTGCCTTAGAAGACAGGGAAGAAAGTGTATCCTCTACTCCCTGAGTAAATGCATATCCCATAAACTCAACCGGTGCAGACAACACTTGTTTTACCGCCTGAGAAGTTTCTTTCAGCGTATTGATATTTTCTTCTGTCACCGGCAAATCCGCATTAAAAAGTTCCGACTGATAAGCCTCTTTTTCCGCTGCTCTAAGTTTCTCAACCACATCTTCCAATTTCGTGACATCAATTGAAATTCCTTTTTCTGACATCGTGCGGATGGCATCCACCGTCATCGTAAGCTGGGTTTCCGCCAGTCTTCTCTTAAAACGAACAGCCTCTGCCACCGATAATTTCACTAAATTCGCTTTTTCCGGCTGCACACCTTCCGCCATCTGGTCGGCAATTCGTGCCGCCAAAACCGAATCTTTAGTTTCTTTTAATTCTTTTACCTGCGAAGAAAGTGCCACATTTTCTGCCGTTACCGGTAAATCTTCTTCATACAGCCACTTCGCTGCTGCCATGTTTTCGTCATCTGCTTCCATCCCGCTCTCTTCTAAGCGGCTGCGAACCTGATTCTCCACAAGTGAAAAATCATTTTCCTCGGACGATGGATTCTCTTCACCTTCCACGGCCCCATGAACACCGGCATTAACACTTTCCGGTGTAAGAATTGTATTTTCATTGTCAATAAAAAACTTCATCGCAGCGTCCGAAAAAGAGCGGATTTCCGATGCCATATCTACGGCATGCGAAAGCTTCGCCACATTTTCTTCCGTCACCGGCAGGTCACTGTCCAATAACCGGTCAATCACAGTGTCCGGGACGTTACCGTCCACGGCTAACTGAGCGGCATTTTTACTTACCGCCTCATCTTTTTCCCGCTGTTTTGACACTTCACGCTCGACAGCCTCCTGCTTCTCATGACGTTCTTTCTTAATTCTTGTGACCGCCCGCTCAAGCTGAGATGAAGTATATTCTTCTAACGGTGTCCCATCTTCCGAAACCGCTTTTGCATCTTTCCCGGTCATACAGCGGCTGATAAAATCCGCCGGTGACATCTGCGCATCGTCTAAAGGCACCATATTTTGTTTCTGTAATTGTTTTGCTTCTGCTTCCGTATACACAATGTGGTGTTTCCCCGCCTCTTGTACGGAACAATCCATTGTCGCTCCCACCTGAATCTGGGAGATGCCGCCATCCTTGGCGTCTTGTACAGACACGTTTTTTTTCTCCATTCTTTCCGCGTCATCAAAGGTAAGGGAAATCCGATTGGTCGAAATATCCATAGATTTCACGCTCACTTTCTAAATCCTTATACTTATATCTCGGACAATCCGGCGGAAATCTTTAGTATCTCTTCCTAATTTGCCTGATACTCTTCTAACAGACTTTTATCCAGTTTAATTCGGTTATCCATCGTTTTCATGACATCGGCAATTTCAACCGTCTGTTTCACGGATGGATCCGACAAATCGTACAAATTATTATTACGGAAATCAAGGACAGTCGGCTCGAAAATATTATCTTCATTTTCAGTGATAACCAATCCCTTTTCTCCATTTGACAATTCAACACATACACCCGGATACAAAATAGAAATACCATGAATCAAAGCATTTACTATTTTCTTATTATAACGCTCCTCATCCGCAAGAAGTTCACGCACCGCTTTCACTTCCGAAGTCGGCTCCTCAAAAGACTTCATTGCTGTCATACGGTCATACGCATCTGCCACATAGAGGATATTTGCATTCACGCTCTCTTTTAACCCTGCCGGAATTTCTGCATCGCTCTCTCTTGTATAAAGCTCCTGCATCTGGGTAATGAGGCGCAGAACTTCCTCATCCAAATCACCATATCGGTCTAATGTCTCCTGTGTGTTTTTCTTAACAACTTCTTTCGTGCCATCATCTAAATCTTCCGCATCCGGTAACTGCTGTAATTTCAGTGCACCGATATCATGCAGAATAGCAGACTTCACAAGGAGATTAATCCGTCCAACCGAAAAGCCCATCTGACCGGCAATAATGGCGGACAAAATAGCAACATTCAAAACATGTTTATAAATATAATCTTCACTGCTTCGCAGACTCTGCACAAAATTAATCTTATGGTTTAAGTCTCCATAATTCTTTATGATAAGACTGCACAGCCAGTCAAGTCCTTTGTCTTTTTTTCCGGAATCAATCAAATCCAAATCTTCACGGATACTAAAAACTGCCATCGTCTGGAAACGCTCAAAGTTAATATCATCCTCCGACATCGGCGGAACCGGTTCTGCCGGTTCAAGTATGTACAGACCTAAAAGCCTAAAATTTTTAATTCCGTAAATCGCCTGCATCGTAAGTTTTGTATCACGGTCATACAACAAAACTCCATTTTTATTGTAGATTGGTTTTCCTAAGCGCATTCCGGGCTTGAGTTCATCTACTTTCACAAATAACATGCTGCTACCTCCTCAACTTAATTTTTTCACATTTTTTTCGTATACTTATCATCATAAATCGTTATTTCTATCATAGCAGTTATTGCCATTTGACGCAATAATTATTTGAGAAAGGAGCGTGAAATTATGCGAAAAAGAGGACTGATTTCGGTTTTAATTTTATCTCTTTTGCTTAGCAGCATCATACCGCATAAAATTCAGGCTGTAACTGAACAGGCTAAGACCGCTAAAATCTCTGATAACTATGTGGAGGGCGAAGCCATTGTAACACTTAACGCTTCTTCCGAAACCGGACTTGCCAAAGAGGGAACCGCATCATTTGATTCCGATATTGAAGTGGAAAACAGCTGGGATTTTGGTCCTGTCAAAAAGAAAAAGGGGAAAAATCTCTATCTTTCAGAGGTTCACTCCGATACCTATTCAACGAAAGAACTTATTGAAAAACTGAAAAAACAGGATAATGTAGTTGCTGCCGAGCCAAATTACTACCGCTATAAATTAGCCACGACAAACGATACTTATGCCGATGAACAGTGGTATTTAGACGGCACCGGAGCCTATCAGACTACTTCCTCCGGTATTCAGTACAAAAACCGGATTCAAACAAGTAACGACAGCGATACCATTGTTGCAGTCGTTGATACCGGTATTGACTACACCCACGAAGATTTAACCGCTCACATGTGGAAAAATCCTTACAACCAATTAGAGCTTCCGGGCACATACGGCTACGATTTCGGAGCTCTTGACAGTAACGATTACGACGGTGATCCTATGGACGAAGATGAGGACGGACACGGTACTCACTGCGCCGGTGTCATCAGTGCCGTATCGGACAATAATAAAGGAATCTGCGGCATCAGCAATGCAAAACTAATGGCGTTGAAAGTTTTTAATTCTGCCGGCACATCATACGATTCCGCTATCATCGCGGCTTTTAATTACATCTATAAAGCGCAGACTCTCGGCGCAAATATTGCCGCCATCAACTGTTCCTGGGGTGGCGGTGGAAGTAGTTCAACCTCTATGAAAACGCTGATTAACCAGATTGGGCAAAATGGCAGTCTGTTTCTTTTTGCTGCCGGAAACGATGGCGAAGACCACAATAATGCCATCTCCGACGGATGTCCCTATGACTTGGACAGCCCTTATGTGGTAACCGTTGGCGCCTCCACCCAGACCGATAAAAAAGCATCTTTTTCCGATTACGGAAATAAAACGGTCCACCTTTTTGCACCGGGCCGGAATATTTTTTCCACAATAAATTCCGGTGTTTTTTACCCTTCCGTTTACACAGACAGTATGCGAAGTTCACGGTGTTCGTATTTCACCTCTTTTGACTCTAACGATGCCGTTTTATACCACCCATCGGAAATCGGCAAATTAGATGGCAGCATTTTATACAATGAAAAGTCTTACTCAGCAGAAGATTCGCACAATCAGGCAGGCAGCGGCTCTTACTGCATATCCATTGATGCTGCGCGAAGTTCTGCAACTTTGGCACTTTACATGGATATAGACGGCATGAACTTAGCCGATGGCCCATATCAGGTATCTTATGATATGGGCATCGAAGGAAATGGTGAAATTTCATGGTCCCACTACAGCAGTAAATTATATATAAAGGGAAACAACACCATCTACGCAGAAATTGTTTCCTTAACAGGCAACTTTACTTCCGTACATAAAATTTACTTTGATAACATCGGCATTTCAAAAGCAAATCCGACAAATGCTCTTTATATTAAGTACAATTCGATGAGCGGCACTTCTATGGCTGCCCCTCAGGTATCAGCTGCCACAGCACTTCTTGCCGCCGCATATCCAAACGATTCCGCAGTGCAAAGGCGCAACCGTCTGCTGAACTGTGTGCGTGAGGTTTCAGGGCTTTCTTCCTACTGCATGACCGGCGGCATTTTGGATTTAAGTAAAATCAGTTCCGCCTCATCCGGTCTCCCTGCCTGTCTACAGACCACAACACAGACAAACACCACTGCGGCACAAGGTACAAGCAGTACAAAGAAAACAACCAAACTGGTGACAAAAATAACATTAAATAAAAAGAAAGCAAAACTCCGTTATAAAAAGAAACTCAAATTAAAGGCCACCGTAAAACCAAAAAATGCAACAAACAAAAAAGTCAAATGGTATGTCTCCAATAAAAAATATGCCAAAGTAACGCAAAAAGGTGTTGTCCGTGCAAAGAAAAAGGGAATCGGCCATACCGTTAAGGTTTATGCAAAGGCAAAAGATAAATCCAAAAAGAAGGCTTATTGCAAAGTGCGCATTTATAAATAAAGATACCCTTGACTTTTTCTACACAAATCAACTACACTTAAGGACGAAACGGATTGTTTTACTATGAGGAGGCATTATGAAAAAAATTGGATTAATCGGAGCCATGGATGAAGAAGTGGCTATCATAAAAGAAGAAATGACAAATACAAACGAAGTGACAAAAGCAGGCATGACTTTTGTGGAAGGAGATTTTTACGGAATCAAAACCGTTGCCGTTGTAAGTGGCATTGGCAAGGTTAATATGGCAGTCTGCACTCAGATTCTCTGTGATGACTTTCATGTAACCATGGTTATCAACACCGGCGTTGCCGGCTCCTTGAACAACACCCTTGATATCGGCGACATTGTTTTATCGAGCTGTGCGCAGGAACACGATATGGATGTCTCGCCACTCGGAGACCCGGTCGGCATCATTCCACGCATGGAACAGTCGATTTTTACAGCAGATGAGACACTGGTTTCTTTGGCAAAATCCGCCTGTGAAAAAGCGAATCCGGACATTCACTGCCACATTGGAAAAGTGGTGAGCGGCGACCAGTTTATCGCCAGTGCGGAGAAAAAGAATTATTTAATTGAAACATTCCATGGTGACTGTGCCGAAATGGAAGGTGCTGCCATGGCGCACACCGCTTACTTAAACAACGTCCCATTTTTAATTATCCGCGCCATTTCTGACAAAGCAGATAATTCCGGTCATATGGATTATCCGGTTTTTGCAAAACAGGCAATTATCCACACCGTTTCTCTGCTTAAGGAACTTTATCAACATTTATAAACAATTATCTTTGAGAATAACACAGTGGAATGTCACAATAGTTTATTGTGACATTCCTTTTCTTTTGTTAAAATACAGTTACAATGAAAGGAGTGTAGCTATATGAAACAAATCAAAAAGGTAATTGCCCACAGCCTGGTTGCCGTTCTTTGTCTGTCTTCATTTCTGACAAACACAGCATCCACTGAAGCAAAGGCAAAAAAGCCAAAACTTTCCCAAAAATCAATAACTCTGACAAAGGGAAAATCAAAAACTCTTAAGGTAAAAAACACAAAAAAATGCAAGGTCACCTGGAAAACAAGCAAGAAAAAGGTCGTTTCAATTTCAAAAAAGAAACGTACCTCCTGCAAATTAAAAGCAAAAGCGAAAGGAACCGCAAAAATCACCTGCACGGTAAAAAGAAAGAAAAAAACATATAAACTTACCTGCAAAGTAAAGGTGAAAGCGAAAAAAACCGTCGTTGCTTCCAGCTTAAAGGATACCTATGCAAAAATTGTACCGTACATGGGTACCTGCCTAAACTACGGAAGTGCTTCTAATCCACGAGAACTGCAAAACGCGTCCACAATGAAATTTGTAAAAAAACAGTACAACAGCTTTACTTTGGAAAATGAAATGAAACCGGATGCTATTCTCGGCTCATCCGCCAAGCTCATTTCCGTTGCTGACGCAAAGAAAAAGGGATATTACATTCCTGCAGGATATGCCGAATCAACCGTTCCGGAATTAGCATTTACAACCGTTGACAAATCTTTAGAGGCCGCAAAAAACAACGGTTTGAAAATGCGTGCCCATACTTTGGTATGGCACAGCCAGACACCGTCCTGGTTCTTTACAAAAAATTACGATGGCTCAAAAGTTGTTACTCCTGCTGTTATGGATGCCCGTCTTGATTTTTACATTCACAATGTAATGGGGCATGTAATGGATAAAGAAAAAGCTTTAACCGGTTCTGCCGGAAGCATTGTTTACGCATGGGATGTTGTAAACGAATATCTCCACCGTCCGTCTTTTGCATTTTTCAAAACATGGACGAGTGTATATGGCGATATGGGAAATTCTCCTTCTTATGTTAAGAAAGCATTTGAAATTGCCTACGATATGTTAAAGAGTTATCAGGCAACGGATAAAGTCACGTTATTTTATAATGATTACAACACCTATTTCGGTGTAAAAGACACATTAAATCTGGTAGAATTTATCAACAGAGGCGAAACTGCTAAAATTTGCGGAGGTATCGGCATGCAGAGCCACGTAGATGTAAAAGTTCCTACGGTTGCCGAATACGGCAGTGCATTAGAGCAGTTTTTAGCAGCCGGTTACGAAATTCAGATAACCGAACTTGACTTTACTATAAACTTTGACACGGAAGGAACTAATGCTTCCTACGCTTACACACCGGAGCATGAAACCGATGCGGATCAGGCAAAATTCGTAAAAAAACTGATGCAGACCATCATTACCAAGCAAAAAAATCGTAATCAGAGTGTAAATCCAAAAGGAATTACCGGTATCACTCTCTGGGGCCTATGTGATGCGACATCCTGGCGTTCCCAGTGTGCTCCTCTTTTGTTTGATACCAGTATTTATGATCCAAAATTGTCATACACAGCCTTTTTAGAGGCGGCAAAAATTTGGTAAGTTGCGGTAATTGTAAAAAAAGTGTGTGTTTGTGTTGACAACTTCACCGCAAAATTTTATAATCCCATTGTGAGACAATATTATTTAGGAAAGAGGGATGTAAGGGTGGATAATCGAGAAACACAAAAACCATCTTGGATTCGTACAAAAAAGGGAAAGGCAATGCTTATTGCTACAATTGCAACACTTGTTGTAGTGATAGGCATTGTTTTGGGTATACATATTTATTATATGAACCGCTGGTACTCAAATACATGGATTGGAGACCGAGAAGTTTCGGGTATGACCTATGAGGAATCTGCGGAATTGATTAATCGGGTATTTTCCACGTATCAACTGAAAATAACAGGAAGAAATAATGGAACTTTGACAATCGGAAAAGATGACATTGATTATCAAGTCGACATCAAAGATTCGCTTCAGAAAAAATATGATGAGCAGCATGATTCTCTTCCTTTCTTTTCCCTGGGGAAAAGAAAGCAGGTGGATATTAACTTAGGGGCTTCTTATGATGAGAAAAAACTGGATGCCCTCGTGGGACAGTCCGATCTCTCAACCGGTAGTGAGTCATATCCGGTTACACAGCCACAAAACGCAAAGGTCGCTTTTTCATCTGTGAAAAAATATTTGGTTATTGAAAAAGAATATTTAGGAAATACATTAAACCATGATGAATTCGTAAAAGCGATTGGAAAAGCTCTGAAATCCGGACATGAAAAGGTAAACTTAACAGATGAAAAAAAATACCCGGATGTATACGAAAAGCCAAGTATTTTTTCCACAGACCCTTCGCTCCAGCAAAAAGTAGATGCCTGCAATCCGGTAATTCTGCGCTGGATAACATGGACAATTCAAAAGGACATTAAAGAAACCATCGGTCCAAAACAGATTTATAAATGGTGCAAATATAAAAACGGAAAAGTTACTTTTGATAATCAGGCAATTGAAAAATGGGTTGAAAAAACCTGCTTTAAGTACAAAACTATTGGCGTGACACGCTCATTTAAAAGCCACAACGGCAAAACTGTTTCCGTAACCGGTGGGGACTACGGTTGGCAGCTTGTTTACGATACAATGTTGAAGCAATTGACAAGTGCTCTGAAAAAGACAATGGATGCAAATAAGCAGAAAGCCTATATGGAAAATCCGGATGCCACACAGAAAAAAGCATTGACGATCAAAAAGAAAACAAAATTTGCCAACACGGCATTTGCAATGAACATAGATGACAAAACAAAGGATTGGGACACAGAAAACTTTACTGAAATTGATCTTACTGCTCAAAAGATTTATGTATGGCGCAACGGAAAAGTTGCTTTTAAGTGTCGAACAATCAGCGGAAAGCCAGTGAAAGACCGTCAAACAAGAACCGGTGCTTATTTCATCAAAGAACACCAGACACATCGTATTCTCCGCGGTGAAAACTATGCAACACCGGTAAATAACTGGGTTCGTATCATGTGGACCGGAACCGGATTCCACGGTGCCCCTTGGCAGCCATGGAGCCGCTGGAGTAAAACACTTTATAGAAGTCGTGGTTCACACGGATGCTTAAACTTATCTCCATCGGATTCGAAAAAGATTTATGACTTGACAAAATACCGTGAGATGGTGTTTATACATTATTAATATAGGTTGTTAGAAATAAAAAAGGGAAAGCGGGATATTTGCTTCGCAAATATAGCTTTCCTTTTTTATTTTAACAACCGGCGATAGGGCTGCAAGTTATACTAACTCTCGCCAAAATGCTGGCTGCTGTGTTTCGACTTAAGGTGAAGTGGCTTTCTAACTTCATATATTACTAAAAAAGATTTGTGTTTCATGGGTACAAACGCGCGGATTCAATATGCACACTTTCAGCACATGACATATCTCCGCGTGTTTGTCTAAGCGACAGCGCCCATGAAACACAAACTTTTTTAGTAAAATATGCAATTAGAAAAACCCTACGCCATATAATCATACCGCAATACTACGACCGACAACGGTGGAACATACAGTTCCAGTTCGTAATATTTCTTTCTCGGCTCGATTTTTTCGCCCGGTCTTGGTACTACCGGTGCCTTACATGGTTTTGCCTGAATCGGCTTTTTATTCACACGGCCTTCACCGCCAAATCGCTCTTCGTCGGAATTTAGTATCTCCGTAAAGGTTCCGGCACAAGGTGCATTGACCTGATAATCTTCCAATGCCATCGGTGTGAAGTTTGCAATAAACATCAACTGGTCTTTTACTGATCTGCCACGGCGCACAAACGCTACTGTACTTAATTCCGGACGCCAGCAGTCCATCCACTCAAAGCCCATAACATTAAAATCGTGATAATACAAGGCATCGTACTTTTGGTACAAGTAATTTAATTCACGTACGTAATCCTGCATTTTCTTATGTCTGTCATCTTCTTCCAATAAAAACCAGTCCAGACTTCGAAACTCTGCCCATTCTCGTTTCTGAGCAAATTCCTGCCCCATAAACAAAAGCTTTTTGCCCGGATGACCATACATAAATCCAAATGCGGCACGAAGGGAAGCAAACTTATCTCCTTCCAAACCGGACATCTTGTTTAACAGAGAACATTTTCCATGAACCACCTCATCATGCGATAAAACCAAAATGTATTTCTCACTGGTGTAATAATCAATACTAAAACACAACTGCCTCTGATGGTCTTTTCTGAAATATGGATCTAATTTCATGTACTCCAAAAAGTCATTCATCCAACCCATATTCCATTTGTAAGAAAAGCCAAGTCCGCCATCTGCTACCGGCGCCGTAACGCCCGGCCATGCCGTCGACTCTTCCGCAATGATATAAGCTCCCGGATGCTCCTTTTCCACCTCGGAATTTAAATGCTGCAGGAAATGAATTGCCTCGTAATGCTCATTTCCGCCATCTTTGTTCGGAAGCCACTCGCCATCGCTTTTTCCATAATCCAGATACAGCATAGATGCAACGGCATCCACACGAAGTCCGTCAATATGGAACTTCTCTATCCAGAACAGTGCATTGGCAACGAGGAAGTTTTTCACTTCCATTCTTCCGTAATCAAAAATATATGTTCCCCAGTCCGGGTGTTCGCCACGTCTGCTGTCCGGATGTTCATACAACGGCTGTCCGTCAAAACGTCCAAGGCAGTGAGCATCTTTTGGAAAATGCGCCGGTACCCAGTCTAAAATTACCTGAATCCCCCGCTTGTGCATTTCATCCACAAAATACATAAAATCTTTTGGCTCACCATAACGGCTCGTCGGCGCATAATAACAGCCAACCTGATAGCCCCATGAGCCATCAAACGGATACTCTGCAATTCCCATCAATTCAATATGAGTATAACCCATATCAACCACATAGTCGCCAAGCATAGATGCTAACTCACGATATGAAAAATTGCCATTGTCATCGTCTTCAATCCGTTTTTTCCAAGAAGCAAGATGAACCTCATAAATACTCATCGGCTCTTTGTCTCTTACATCTCTTGACTTTTTCTGATGCTTCTTCTGATAAGAACCATCCTGCCATTTGTAGCCATCAAGCGACGTAATTCGGGAAGCATTTCCCGGACGCAGTTCCGCATAATTTCCATAAGGGTCTGTCTTATACAGCTTATCCCCGCTCCTTGCCGTAATCTCATACTTATAGGCAGCGCCTTCCCACGCGCCCGGCACGAACAGTTCAAAAATACCGCTGCTCCCCCTCATAATCATCTTATGAAGTCTTGCATCCCACATATTAAACTCACCGATTACACTCACGCTGCAGGCGTGTGGCGCCCAGACAGCAAACTGAACGCCCTCCACGCCATCGCGCTTCATCGGATGTGCTCCTAATTTTTCATAAATTTTATAATGGTTTCCCTCCGAGAATAAATACCGGTCAAGTTCACCAAACATCCCCGGAAATGCATAAGGGTCGTCAATTTCAATCACATCGTCCGGTCCATATTCCACCCGGAATCGATATTTTTTCAGTCGCTCCGATTTCTTCTCAATGACATAGCCAAAAAATCCTTCCGGCTCCATTGGTTCCATCTCGTAAGTGGTCTCCCCTTTTGAATCCAGCACCCACATACGTTTTGCACACGGACGATATGCGGTAAAAATCTGCACATCCTCCTCTTTGAAAATGTGGCAGCCAAGCAAATCCTGAGGTGCATTCAAAATTCCCTCTTCCAATTCCTTCAGCATCTCTTTGCTCGTCCACTGTTCCAAATATGGATTGCTCACATGTTCACCCCCTGCATTTATTTTATCCTAACTGATTCAGCAAGTCCTTTACAATTACAGCCAGTTTTTCTGATTTTTCATCGGCATCTGCCAAATCTTTACCAACAACACCAAAGTAAAGTTTAATCTTTGGCTCCGTACCGGATGGACGAACACAAAGCCATGCATCCTCGGTCAATTCAAAATAGAGTACGTTGGACTTTGGAATACCGGTTGGTTTCTTCTCGCCGGTCTTAACATTTACGATTTCATCTTTCAAATAATCTCTTACTGCCGTCACATCGTAATTACCAAATTTCATCGGCGGATTTTTACGGAGATTATCCATAATCGACTGAATCTTCTGCAGTCCCTCAATACCTTTATGAGTAATGGCAATTACATTATCTTTGTAGTAGCCGTATTTCTCATACATATCTAACATAGCATCCCAAATTGTTTTTCCACGCAGTTTATAATAAGCAGCCGCCTCGCAAAGCGCCATCGATGCCACAATCGCATCCTTATCTCTTGCATGCGTTCCAATCAAGCAGCCATAACTTTCCTCAAAGCCAAACAGATAGTGGCCTTTTCCGGTTGTCTCCATGCGGAGAATCTCTCTTCCAATCCACTTAAATCCGGTCAGACACTCGGTCACTTTGATGCCATAATATTTTGCCATTGCATCTACGAGGTTTGAAGTAACAACCGTCTTAATCAACTCGCCATCTTCCGGAAGTTTTCCTTCGAGTGCAAGTTTTTGTCCAATTTCATAATCGGCAAGAAAACTTCCCGACATATTTCCGGTTAAGCAGATATACTCACCGGATTTGGTATCTTTAACATAAACACCAAGGCGGTCTGCATCCGGATCCGTTGCCAAAACTAAATCGGCATCCTTTTCTTTTGCCAGTTTAAGAGCAAGTTCGAATGCTTCCGGTGCTTCCGGATTCGGATAGCTGACGGTAGGGAATTCACCATCCGGCAGTTCCTGCTCCGGTACAACAAATACATTTTTAAAACCAAGTTCTTTCAAAATACGGCGTACCGGCAGATTTCCGGTTCCGTGAAGTGGTGTATAAACAATTTTCAAATCTGCTGACGCTTTCTTAATGCAATCCGGATGAAGAACATTTTTCTTAAGTTCCTCCATATAACGGTCATCAACAGCTTTTCCGATATTCTCATACAAACCGGCTTTCTTTGCCTCTTCTTTGTCCATTGTCTTAACGGCCGCATAATCGGTTACCGCTTTCACCTCATCCATAATTCCGGTATCATGAGGCGGTGTAATCTGTGCACCGTCTTCCCAGTATACTTTGTAGCCGTTGTATTCCGGCGGGTTATGGCTGGCAGTAATGTTAATACCGGAAATACATCCTAACTCACGAACGGCAAAGGACAATTCCGGTGTCGGTCGAAGTGATTCAAAAACATAAGCTTTAATTCCATTTGCTGCCAAACAACAAGCCGCTTCATCTGCAAATTCCGGTGACATCCGGCGGGAATCAAAAGCAATTGCCACGCCCTTTTTCTGTCCGTTCTGTTTGATGATGTAGTTGGCAAGTCCCTGTGTCGCTTTGCGTACCGTATAAACATTCATACGGTTTGTTCCTGCTCCGATAATACCACGGAGACCGGCTGTACCAAACTCAAGGTCCGCATAAAAACGCTCTTTGATTTCATTTTCATCCCCGGCAATACTCTCAAGCTCTTTCTTTGTGTCGTCATCAAAATATGGATTTGATAACCAAGCTTCGTATGTTTTCTTGTAGTCCATAATTTCCTCCTTGCTGCCACATCCATGTGTGGCCTGCTTTTTTAATTTATTTCACTTTCTAAAAAGTGATATTCACCCTTTCGGGAAATTTACTTAACTATTTTTTGTCAAATCCGGAAAACTCCAGGAAATATCCTTGCTGTCATCCGATATTTCAACGGCATAGGTTTTTGTCTCATAACCATCTTTTGTAAGAGAAAGTGTTACATTTCCAATCACTTTCGTAAAACTGCAGGGCACCTCTCCCTTATAAGTTCCGTTGACATAAACGGCGGCACCAACCGGCGCACTTACCGTAACCTTATGGTCGTTATCATAAGTGACACTGCTCTCACTCGAAGAGGAGGACGAATCATCGGAAACCGAACTGGAAGAATCGGAACTGTCGGTCTCGACATCCGCACTTTCTTCTGCCAAATTAATATGAACGGTCAGACTCGCATCCTTCACGGTAATAATACCGCTGTAATCTTCGTAGCCCTCGAGTGAAACTTTCACGGAATGATTACCATATTTTAAAGAAACAGGTTTTGACGGGTCGGTGAGCGATCCGTTTACATAAAGTTCTGCACCCTGTGGATTCACATCAAATGTAACCCGCGCCGTATCCGGCACTTGATTCTGGTACTTCGCCATATCGACTTTCGTAACCTGTCCACGTTTTACTTCTACCGTGACTTCAGCCATCAAATCACCATTTTTCATTGTAACAAGCTGCTGCCCCTCCGGCACAACCAAAAGCATATCCTTTGCGACCGGGAGAATTGCCTCGCCCTGCACCGTAACCGTACCGCCGGTAAAATCCTTAAAATTATTCGGCTTGATATATCCATGTCCCCTTGTGACAACAACAGAAAATGCTTGTCCATTCATCCCGCGGAGAGTCACTTCATCCTCCGGCGTAATCTCCAATGGGTCAATCTGTCTGCCATCTGAAAATACAAGCAGGTCATCGTTATAGGCATAATTCACACCACGCACCGTAAGCCGTTTTTCGTCTTGGTTGATTTCGAGCGAAGCTCCCTCGTGCTCGGTAACCGATGCGTTCTGTATCATCTTCTCAACCTTTTTTCCATCTTCACTTGTATACACATCATAAACTTCACCCGGCTCAATTTCGGATGCCGTCATTTGTTTGTTGTTCTTTGTCAAAATCTGTGTACCACCGGTATAAGGATACGTCTCCATCGTCTGGAATGTTGTATTATAAAATTCCATCGTACCCTGCTCTTCATCAACAGCGCCAACTGCGCCGACAAAATCAGCCCCCTGCTCATAGCTGACACTCGGCTCCGGAGAGTTCGTCACCTCCGCCTTTTTGGCAGTTGACCCGCAGCCGGTCAGACCAGCCAGCAAAACAATAAAAAGACAAATCTGTATTTTCGCTTGTTTCATTTTTTATCTCCTGACACTCTTTTTGCGTGACAAAATGCTTCCGTATATTAAGAATTATATTGTATCACATTTTAGGCTTTCTGACTAGTCCCTAACGTAAATGTTCGCATTTGCTGCAAAAACTTATCTTTGCTCTCTTCCTGCTCACAAACAGCCTTTAATTTTTCCATGCTTTTGTTGGAAATCCATGTCTTTTTACTGTTGATGTACTGATTAAGAAGCTTCCAGTATTTAATTGGATATGACAAAATGGTGATGAGAAATTCCAGTTCTTTTTTACTGCATCCTGCCCCCTCGCAGTAACCATTCCACAAAACTACTCCTTTTTCCACCTGCCACTTATTCTTTTCCATGACTTTTCTCATAAAATACGCCATATCAAGAAGCTGCACCCCCGGCGCTGCATGCTCAAAATTTGTTGTGGCGAGCCCGCTTTTGGTTAAAAGCAGATTATGGTAATTATACTCCCCGTGGCAGACGTCTTTGGTCTGCCCACTGTGTTCCTTGTAATAGAGATTTTCGGATAGCTGGCTGCGTACCTGCATGGCACGCTCATAGAAATTTGGAAAGCACTGCATGGCATACCGCTCAAATTCCGTTTTTTTCTTCTTTTCACGCATATACCCATACACATGTTTCATTTCCCTGTTATGTTTATCATACCGGGATAAAAGTGGCTGCTGAAGCAAAACCGGTTCCTCATAAAAGTTTTGCAGACTACTGTGGAGCTGTCCTAAGTTTTCTGCCATCAAGCGAATCGTGGTCACATTTTTGCAGTCACATTCCTCTCCAAAAAACCATCGGTACAAAACATATTTTGTCCCATCTTCCGCTTCTGTCAAATACTCTCCATCCACATTTTTCACGGCAAAATCTAAAAGTGTCATACCGTTTTTACGCAAATGCTCCTTCACTTCATTTTCCCATTCAAAATGTCCGGTAAGTTTCATTTTTTCACGAAGCAGCAGAGGACCGTCTTTCGTATCAAATAGGATGGCACCCCTTGCCCGATATTGATTTTTCACCTGAAACCCGTATTTTTTCTCAATTAATTCCCGTCTGTCTTCCAAAAATATCCCCTCCTCAGTCTCCGTTTGTCTGCCTTAAATTTTATGTATCAGAATGAAAAATATGCCATATCATAAATGTTTTTCCGCTTTCATACACTGGGAACAAACGTCTTGGAGGCGCCCTCATGAAAAAAAGATTTTTTGCGCTCTTTCTCCTTTTTTCCCTCTTCATTGCAGGCTGTCAGACCGGACAGGATGCAAACGTTGACTTTAACACCTTTTGCATGGAAACGTTTCGCTCCTATGCCGCAAGTGACTCCTTAACACTCAATTACACGCTGATGTCCCCGAAAAAATACGGAATTACGGATTTGCCTGATGGGTTTTCTTCGTTTTCCCTTCACGATTTGAAGCAGATGCAGACTTCGACGGAAAATACACTTGCAAGACTTCGTAGCTTTGCCTCGAAAAATTTATCCCGCGAGGACAGACTTCTCTATGACACGCTTGACACTTCGCTCACGTTATCACAGGAGGACACCCGCATGCTTGCTCATTCGTATTCGTTCGACCCTTCGAGTGGGATTCAGGCACAGCTTCCGGTTCTTCTCTGTGAATTTATTCTTACAGACAAACAGGATTATGACCAGTATTTTTCTTTACTAAAGTCCATCCCTGCCTACTTTAACTCTTTAACCGCTTTAGAAAAAGCCAAGCAAAAAAAGGGCACACTGCCATCCGCCACAACCATTCGCCACACAATAAGACAGTGTCAGGAATTTGTCGACTCATCAGGGACAGATGCCATCGAGAAAAGTTTTGAAAAATCCATAAATTCCGCCTCTTTTTTCTCTGCTTCCGAAAAGAAAGAGCGGTTAGAAAAACATAGGAAACTTCTCTCA
>ERZ857480.4672-NODE-7190-length-17166-cov-8.9906_pt1 | contig 17166 bp, 22 predicted proteins | sample MGYA00519767_ERZ857480 | MGnify/ENA primary metagenome ERZ857480 (study PRJEB31778, sample SAMEA3449210) | human gut metagenome | biome: human gut; feature: human-associated habitat; material: faeces | place: United Kingdom | collected 2010/2012 ...
CTTCCGATCTCAAATTCAAAAATTTAAACCAACAATAAACGAAGTTACAGATATGATAAATCCACTTTTTCAGAAAATTAATGATGGTCATAGCATAGAACACTTATTAAGAGTTATGAATTATGCTATTTTAATTCAAACCTATACAGGGGGAGACGTTAGAGTTTTAATTGTTGCAAGTTTAACTCATGATTTGCACAGGTACATGCAGAAAACAGAAAAAAAATATGTTTCCCCTGAAGAAAGCATTACACTTCTTCATTCACAGATTAGCAGACTTGATTTATCAAAAGAACAATATGAAAAAGTTGTTGAAGCAGTCTTAAATCATGAGAATTATCATACTGATGAAGAATATAGGAATAAACTAAATTTAGAATCTTTGATAATACAGGACGCAGATAAGCTTGACGCAATCGGGGCTGTAGGAATCGCTAGAACATTTCAATATGGTGTTTGTCATAATGTTCCTGACTATGATAGAAATATAAAATTATATCAAACAAACGAGTATATAGATGGATTAGGTGACGCAAGTACAATTCATCATATATATAACAAGCTTCTAAGGATTGATGAATGGCTTCACACCGATGTGGCAAAAATAATAGCGTTAGATTCTAAGAACTTCATGGCTAAGTATATTGATCGTTTTATCTTCGAATGGGAGATGGTTAGAAATGAATGATAACAATAGATATTTCTATTCAGGAAATTCCAAATGTAAAAATGGTTGTGTATATTGTTTTTCATCATGGAATTTACCCTATTCTGAATATACGAAAAAATGCTCAATAAAAAATGAGATAATTTATCCTACATGTGATTCAGAATTCTTTGATTTGGGTATTGAATATGTCAAGAGAATTATAGAATTATTTGATTCACAAAGTACGATCTCCATGATGAGTATATCAACTAAATCGGACATCAACTTAGAATGTTTAGAGCTGATAAAAGCTTATAATCATTCCAATTGTAAAAATAATATTATAAAGGTAAGCGTGTCTATTACAAATAAGAGTATGAATAATTCCATTGAGCCTAACGCTTTGCCGTATGAAGAGCGATTACATCTTTTAGAAAAAATCTCTTTATATAGCGTTCCCACTTGTGTAATTTTGAAACCACTTTTACCATTTATAGAAAAAGAAGAGTACTTTTCTATTATTACGGATTGTTTAAAATATACACCTAATTTTGTCGTCGGTGGTTTATATGTCGATACAAAATCAATGTTTTTTTTAAAATACATATCCGAAAAATATAAGGTTGAAAGTCGATTTTGCACTTGGCAGAATAAAATATTGTCTTATGTTGAATATCCTGATTATTATGAAATAGTGCGATTTATTAAAGAATCATCAGGCAATTGTTTTTTTTCTGATAAAGAATATATAGATACGGTTCTAAAAATGAGGGAAGAAAATGAAAAGGACAAAAATAATTTTTCAAATAATAGTTAGCTTATTATTGACGGTTAGTGGTATTGTTTCCATATTTTTTGATATTGTAAAAGACTGGTTAGAAGATGAAGTTTCTATTCCCCTAACGTTTGTCACCGCTTTATGTGGTATGTATTCACTTGTTCTTTTGGTAATGACAAAAATAGTATCATTATTCAAGGAAGAAACCTATGAATTATCAATGAAAAGGTTGTTATCTTATTATGGTGTTGATATTATTACAAATTCTAATAGAATATCGTCTTTGAATATAATGAATCCAAAAGAATTAATTCATGATTTCTTATATACAATATCAAAAAGTATTCATAAAGGCCCAATTAGGAAAATAAATTATAATAACAATTTGGAAACAGAATTTTATATATATTCTTTATCAGCTGTTCATTCAAAAGAATTGTTATTTCAAATGACTAAGCAAATGGCATTAATAATTAAGAAGATTACAACCATAAGAGAAAGTTTAATACATGATAATGAAATACTTTTGCCGTTATTAATAGTTCCTTTTGGCCGCAACATATTATTAGGTGAATCTCTTGCAAATTATTTTAGTTATCCCATACTAATATATCAAGATATAAGCAATGACAATTTTATACCAACAGATGCTAGCGTAGATACATATGAACACCTATACCAATCATTTTCAGGAGTTGAAACTTTAGAAGAAGAAATAAAAAAGAAGTATGCTCAAAATCTTTATCGAAACCAAATAATTGTTTATGGTATTATAATTGATGATAACGTAACATCTGGAACATTGATATGTAAAACAGCTCAATATTACAATGATAATATTTCCAGTAATTCTTTAAAATTAGAGGAGCAAATTAAGAGTTGTTTGAAAATTGGTGATAATATTAATATTAATTTTGAAAAAGCAACTTCAATAGCTACATTGTTTATCGCTCATGAAAAAGCAATTCAAAAACTAACAGAAAACATTCAGCGAGGTAATTTAGAAATCTATTATTATTCGGTCTTGGATGAAGAAATTAAAGCACAATTATACAATAGCAAGGAAATAATAACTTCATATGAAATGTCTGATTCTGAACAAAAGAAAAAAGTATCCGACATTGCGAAAAGGTGCTTTCCTAAAAAATATAAAAATACGGATTCGCTGATTCAATCTATAAAATAAATAGGAGGACATATGAATAAAGAATGGGAAAAGGTTAAAGAATTTCATGAGAAATTTGGACACCCAGTTTCAGATACGCCAATAATAATAGAAAAAGAAAGGGCTATGAAACGATTTAATTGGATGCTTGAGGAAATAAACGAATTTATAGAAGCAGAAGATATAGTTGAACAGGCTGATGCAATGATTGATGTTATATATTTTGCATTAGGTACGTTAGTTGAAATGGGAATTTCACCAGATTATTTGTTTGATATAGTACATAAAGCTAATATGTCGAAGCTGTGGGAGGACGGACTGCCACACTATAATTTAGAAGGGAAAACAATAAAACCTGATGGTTGGGAAGATCCTCATAATAAGTTGGAGGCAGCGATTTCTATGCAGAGATATACTAAAGATTTGGTAATTGCTAAACAGAATTATTGCGTGCCAGCATCAATACTGATGGTGTTACAGCACTATGGTATATGCGATTTCACACAAGACAATATTGCAGATAGTATTTCAATTACCCCAATTAATGAAAACATTGATCATAGGTTATGGGGAGCACATATTGAAAAAAATACTTTAAATAACTTTTTTGATAAAAATTGCATTGGATTAACGGAAACATTTATAAGTATCAATAGCTTTATGGATGAATATTTTATGTCAGATAAAATAGAAGAACTGCTTTCAAATGATGTTTCAATAATTTGTGGTTATAATTATACGCATTTATTTGGAAACTGTGAAGATACATTTGGTCATGTTTCAATTATATTTGATATTTCCAAGGATAAAAGAATCATAAGTATCATAGATCCTGGTCCTAAAAATGCAGGTGTAAAAAGAGTTGATGTTTCGGATTTATTCTATGCAATTAAGGCTAGAAATGATGGACTTTGGTGTGTAAAAAGGAAATGAGTTCGAAAAAATTACCAAAATGATTTGGTAAGTATGAAAGAATAATGAACCACCGAATTACAATGATAGTTAATTGAGGTGGACCTAAATATAATTTGAATATTGTTCTATAATAGGTGACTAAAAATATTTGGTGCAAAACTTTTACACTGGTAGAGCGCGTGACTGTTAATCACGATGTCGCTGGTTCGAGTCCAGCTTGGGGAGCCATACTGGACAAATCCGAACCCGTTAGGAGGTTTGGATTTGTTCGTATTTTATCCCGGACGTCCTGTGTTCGGATTGGTTGTTCGTCTTTAAGTGACAACGTATTATAGAACATTTTTAATTACATTTAAAGCACCTATTCAGAAATGATAGGTGCTTCTTCTATGTTATGCGGTTAGCTTGTTCTAACTGGACAGCTTTGGAAATATGTGATATACTGTATATAATAAACAAAATCTGAAAGGGGGCTTCACAATGCCCAAGAGTGACAGCAAATCAAGAATACTATACATATATAGAATATTGGTTGAAGAAACAGACAGCGAACATCAGATAACCATTCAGCAGATAATAGACAGGCTTGAAGAAATCGGTATAACTGCATATCGAAAAACAATCCAATCCGATATTGAACAGCTTATTGAGTTCGGAGTGGATATTATTTGTATCAGAAGCTCTCAGAATCGATACTATATAAATAGTAATGTTTTCACCTTGTCTGAATTGAAGCTGCTTGTGGACGCTGTGGAAGCTTCACATTTCATTACGCAGTCAAAGAGTGCGGAACTCATCGGAAAGCTCAGCGATTTGACAAGTAACAACAATGCCGATAAGCTCAGCCGTCATATATACCTTTCAAAGCGTATGAAATCGGACAACGAGGAAATATATGATGTAGTCGATAAAATTCATACAGCAATAAACTGTAAACGGCAAGTTACTTTCCTATACTACGAGTATGACGGTATGAAAAATCGGGTGTTGAGAAACAATGGCAGCAGGTATCAGTTCAGCCCCTATGGTATGACTTGGGAGGATAACAAATATTATGTTGTCGGGTATTCCGTTAAACACAACAAAATCATACCGTATCGGGTGGACAGAATGACAGATGTAGTAGTTACGGATAATTTATGTGTACCTCAGCCTGATGGCTTCAGCGTGGCTGAATATGTAAGCAAGGTATTCAGAATGTACGGCGATGAACCTGTTGTTGCGGTTACACTGAAATGCAGGAATAATGTTATGAAATCGGTAATAGACCGCTTTGGTTTTGATGTTCAGACTAAGCCTTTAAATAAGGAGTATTTCACGTCAGTTGTAGAGGTAAGTCAGAGTCAGACCTTTTTTGGCTGGGTATTTCAGTTCGGCGGCGATATTCAGATAACAAAGCCTGCAAAGGTTAAGAGAGCTTTTGCTGATATGGGAAAACGCATATTCTGTGATGATTAAAAATGAACAAATATATTTTGTCAAGTCTGTGTTGGTGTATATGTGTACCAGCACAGACTTTTTATTTTTCTTCATTCTATTGACGGAACGTCAGTTCGATGATATAATAATATATAAAGGGTTAGCCGCTTGGTTAACTTCCCGTTTTATAAAACGGATTTAGAATGAGAGGTATTATTATGGATAAGGAGCTTACTTTCGGTAGCTTTCTTTCTGAAAAAAGAAAAAGCAGAGGTATCATTCTGACAGACCTCGCAGGTGAACTTGGAGTATCAAAGGTATATTTATGCGATATTGAAAAAGGCAGAAAGGCTGCTCCGAAGTCTGAACATCTTGAAAAGATTGCGGCATATTTAAAACTGAGCGAGGAAGAACGCAATCTGATGTATGACCTTGCAGCCAGTGGACAAGCCTGCAAAAAAGGCATTAGTCCCGATTTGCCCGACTATATTATGGACAATGATATAGTCAGAGCTGCCCTCAGAACCGCAAAGCAGTATAAAATTGAAGATGATGAGTGGCAGGAATTTATTGATAAAATCAAAGCCAAAGGACAGAAACCGTAATTCGGAGGGAATAAATGCTGGGAGTATGTAATCAAAGGACGATGGAAACCAAAGCAAGATTGGTTTTGCAGGAATATTGTCCCGAATGCCTGAGAAATATGTCGGCTATCCCCATAGAACGCCTGATAGAAGCTATGGGTCTTGATATTGAATACCAGTATCTTTCCAAAAACGGAGATAAGGTGCTTGGAAAACTGATTTGTTACGATGGATTAACCCCGTATTACGATATGGAGCTTCATCAGTATTTATTCTTACAGGTATCCGCAAATACAATACTTGTGGACGCTCGCCTTGAAGAACAGGAAAACAAGGGGCGATACCGTTTTACTTTGGCTCACGAGCTGGCACATTGGATATTGCACAGAGAGATGATAATATCCGACAGAACCGAGGCAGCGTTTATTGAAGGAGTACACAATTCAAAAATGGAAGGTCAGGCTGACTATTTTGCTTCTGCTCTCCTTATGCCGATGGGGACGGTCAAGAAATATTTTATTCCCTCTTTGGCAAAGGATATAGCCGTTCTGAACTTATAACACTTATGGCGGAACGTTTTCAGGTTTCAAAACAAGCTATGCAAATTCGGCTTGAATCCCATAATCTCATATAATGGTGCGGTAAATCTAAACCGCACCATAAAAAAATCAGATGTTTCATTTTTTTACACCATTGTTCGCCAAATGGCTAACAGAGATAGGAGGATAACTATGGCTAACGCTTCATCTGTTATAAAAATGCTGCAAGGAAACTATCAGCTTGTAGGACTTAATGCGGATGATACTTTTAAGAAAACGGATATGCTGTTAAAGCTGTATCGAAAAGTTTGCTGGAGTATGGGTGAGCATTTTGAAGAATTGAATGCCATAACCTATGAAAGCTGTCTTGGTGATATGGAAAATCTGACATATCTGCTGAACTTTGCTCCCGAAAAGGAGCTTGATATTTTTCGTGCAAGAGCTGTAAGTGCTATGCAGACAAGGGTACTCATAGACCTTATTGACAAGGCTGTTATTACTATAAAGGACTATCCTGACAACGGCAAAACCTATTATTCCATTATAGATCTGAAATATATCGGGTATTTTCAGTTTACCGAGGATGAAATACTGGAACAGCTTAATCTGGAGAGAAGCACTTATTACAGGAAGAAAAAGGAAGCCACAATGCTTTTGGGGTATGTACTCTTTGGCAGGATTATGCCCGAATATATACGCACCGAAAAAGTCGCAAATTATTGCTACTGAATTGCGACGCATTTGCTAAAGTGCCTTTCGGGATATGACGGTGAGCGTGTTCAGCGTTTACAGGAGCAGGGACTTGTTATTGACAAGCGTATCATTGACAACAGCAAGATTTCCGACCATCACGCTATTATTCCCACAAACCTCATCGGCAGGCTTGACGATGAGAAACTGGACGATAACGAACAGCGTATTGCAAAGCTGGTAATCAATCGCTTTCTTTGCGCCGTTGATAAGCCGTATATCTACTCTGAAACAAAGTACGAATTTCTTGTTGAAGATGAGATTTTCAAGCTGACGGTTAAAACTCCGATTGAATGGGGTTGGAAGCAGTACAAGCTGTCAGAGCCTGCCGAACTTGATGAGGATACAGACAAGGTGCTGTCGGTACTCTATTCCGAAAACGCAACCTTTACCGCAGATAATATTGAGGTAAAGCAGGGCGAAACAAAGCCGCCGAAGCATTTTACAGAAAGTACATTGCTTGCGGTTATGGAAAACATTGACCGCCTGATTGACGATAAGGAGCTGAAAGGCTTTGTCAAGGAGAGAGGTCTTGGAACTCCTGCAACAAGAGCTTCAATCATCGAAGAACTTATTGCCGCAGGATATATCGAGCGTAATAAGAAACAGCTTGTTTCAACCGATTACGGCAGAGCGTTTGCGGCTTCTGTTCCTGATAATGTAAAGTCGGCAGAGCTGACTGCGCATTGGGAACAGGTGCTTTCCGATATTGAAAACGGAAACGGCAATGCGGATATGTTGCTTGATGAAATCAAGAACAGCGTTTCAGAAATCATTGCTTTTGAAAAGAGCAGAGGCAACCGTGTCAAGGTTACACGAAAGGTAAGCGTGGGTAACTGTCCTCGCTGTGGAAGTCCTGTTATTGAAAACAGCAAGGCTTTCAGCTGCTCCGCAGGACGTGACAAGTGCGGCTTCTTTATCTTTAAGCAGGACAAGCGTATCGGCAGAAGCTACAAGGCTGACGAGATTGCGGAACTGCTTTCAAATGGTAAGGTTACGCTGAAGAATTGTACCTCATCAAAAGGCAACAAGTACAGCGCTGTGTTCTCACTGGAGGACACAGGCAAGTATGTGAATCTAAAGATGGAGGAGTTTGTGGGCGGTAAGAAAAGAAAATCCGCATAATATTATTTTTCGTCTTTATCAGCGTCTATCTTTGCTGTCATAGGGAACGGGGATTAAACATAGCCTTGTAAGCAATTTTCAGCAAATATTTTGCATTTTCTTCGCTGAGCTTATCAATCGCTTTGTCACGTTCTTCCACTGACATATTTGCAAGTTTTGCGTGTGTTTTTACAGAAACCATAGTAAACCTCCTGATAAAATTTTCCCCATTATATCACCGCTTCCGAGAAAAATCAATAGGTTTTGAGTTTTCATTTATAAATAAAAACTTTGGATACGGTATCTGATATGAAAATTCGGAAGCCTGAAAAGGCTTCCGAATTACAATAATCATTCGTCTTTGTATAGCTTGTTCATAAGTGTGGGATAATTACGCTTGCCATTTAAAACATGGTAGAAGATGATTTTCTTTTCATCTTCAAAAACTCTATAAAACATAAGATACTTTTCAACCACAATCATACGAAATCCTTGCTTTGCCATTTTAGGATCGGGAACGGTAACGCCCGAATAGGGAAAGTGGAATATCTGTTCGGCATCCTTGTTTATCTTATTCTTTATACGAATTGCACCCTGCTTGCTTCCAAGCATAACAAACGATGAAACAATTTCTGTAATATCGTTCAGGGCAAGAGGAAGAATTTCAAGGGTATATTCGTTAGATGTTTCCATTGATTATTTCCTCCATTCGGCTGTTTACTTCGTCAAGAGAAAATGTTTTCGCACCGCTTAAACGCTGTGCTTCGGCTTCAAGCAGCTTTTCACGCAAATCAAGCATTTCCTCACGGTATGCGTATGCTTCCATACTCATAACAACAAGGTCGCCCTCGCCGTTCTTTGTGAGAAAAACAGGCTGGTTTTCGGTTTTGCAGAAATCTGCAATATCGTTGTAGTCATTTCTTAAACAAGTGGACGGTCTTATCATCATAAAAATCAACTCCTTGAAATCTGCATAGTGTGGAATTATTCTATACATATTATATCACTATTCTATGCAGATTGTCAAGTGCTATTCGGAAAGGAGAGAAAATATTGAGCAGACTTCAAACCGTCCGTGAAAACTGGACGGACATAACAACAAAACTGCTTCGGGATAAGCAGGAGCTTGCACATTTTCTGCGATTTTCAGCAAAGATGTATAAGCAGAGTTTTTCCGACGCAGTTCTCATATACCAGCAGAATCCCAATGCCACAAAGGTCGCAACTCTTGAAGCTTGGAATAAGCTGGGCAGGCTTGTAAACAAGGGCGAACACAGTATTTCCGTGTTCGGTGAGGACAGCAAAAGCAAGCACCTTTTCGACATTTCACAGACAAACGGCAAGCGTGTTCCTGAGCTTTGGAAACTGACGGAGGATTTATCCGCCGACCTTACCGCTGTTATAAATGAAAAGTACGGTAAGGATTGCAAGAATATTCAGGAAACTATTGCGGCTGTTGCTGTGGACAATATCAAAAGCCGCCTGCCCGATATGCAGTATCTGGCACAGAAGCTGGATATACCATTTATACTCGGATATTACGAACACGTTCTTGGATTGCCGATGAACTTCTTCGGAACAAGAAAAGTCGGCGAAATTGTTTCAAGATTTACCGACGCTTCAAAAATCCGAGACGCAATTTCAAGTGCTACACTTACAATCATGATAGACTCCCTTATGGCTATCGTGGGCGGTGCGGTTCTGTATGCGCAAAACAGCACACTGTTTGTAATTGCTGTTATTGTTGTCGCTTTGTACGGCGTTATCGTATTTGCTTTCAAAAATCCTGTAAAAAAGATTAACGAGAAGCAGATGGAAGATAATGCACAGGTAACTTCTTACCTTGTCGAAACCCTTAACGGTATCGAAACCGTAAAAGCGTTTCACGCTGAAGATAAGGCACAGGCTAAAACAGACAGGCTTTTTGTAAAACTGCTGAAAAGCGTTTTCAAGGGCGGCATTATTATGAACGCTCAGCAAACGCTTACAAGTGCAATATCCACTATCGGCGGAACTGTAATCCTATGGGTAGGTGTTGTAAATGTTCTCAACGGCAATATGACTTTGGGAAGCCTTATTACATTCAATGCGCTGCTTGCCTACTTCCTCGCCCCTGTAAAGAATCTGATTAATTTACAGCCTACAATGCAGACCGCTATTGTAGCTGCGGAAAGACTTGCTGAAATTCTTGACCTTGAGCTTGAGAAAACACAGAACGAGAGCAGAACCCTTGCTCCCGAATCTCTTAACCTGCCCATCAGAATTGAGAACCTTGATTTCAGATACGGCACAAGAAGGCTAGTTCTGGAAAATATCAATATGACTATCAATGCAGGAGAAAAAATAGCTCTTGTAGGCGAAAGCGGTTCGGGCAAAACCACATTGTCTAAGCTGCTGATGAATTTCTATCCTTGGGAAAAGGGCGAGATTTTTATCGGCGATTACAATCTGAAGGATATTAACCTTGAAGCACTCCGAAACAGAATAGCATATATTTCGCAGGATATTTTCCTGTTCAGCGGCACTATCAAGGAAAACCTTGAACTCGGCAATGAGGACGCTACAATGGAAGATATTATTGAAGCCTGCCATTTGAGTAAGGCGGACGAGTTTATCAATAATATGCCTTTGAGATACGAAACTATGCTTGAAGAAAACGGTGCGAACCTGTCAGGCGGACAGAAACAGCGTCTTGCCATTGCAAGAGCTTTGCTTAAAAAGCCTGATATACTCATTATGGACGAGGCTACAAGTAATCTGGATTCCATAACCGAAAAGGCTATTGAAAAGACAATAAACAGCCTTTCAAGAAATATCACAACGATTATTATTGCCCACAGATTAAGTACAATTATGCGATGCGATAAGATTTTTGTTATGGAACAGGGCAAGTTCATCGAGCAGGGAACCCATAGTGAGCTTATTGCACGAAAAGGCAGATATTATGACCTTTGGAAAGACCAGCTCCCTGAGCATTATACAGATACGCAGGAAGCAGATACAGCAGAGGATACGGATAATAACGATGGTCAGAATCCATATCCTGCTTTTCCCGTATTCTTTAATCCTGTAATGTAAAGGAGGCTCTTATGAAAGGTGTTGTTATTGACCTCAAGGACATTTCGGACAGCCGTGAGGTGATGGAGAGCAAGGAATCTCCAAAGATTTCGTGGTTCATATACATAATGCTGGCAGTTGTCATCACTGCAATAGTATTTGCCTGCGTGTTCAGGATTGACGAATATTCAAGGGTAAGCGGCGAAATAAAAACCCAGACAGCCGTAAGCTCTGTTATCTCAACAAACAGTTGCAAATTAAAGGAAATACTTGTTTCCGAGGGTCAGAATGTTAAAACAGGTGAAGTCCTGTTTGTTCTTGATTCGGATTATGCGGAAAGCATTACTGGAAGAAAATCTGGCTGATTACAAGTCAGACCTTGATAACACATTGCTTTTCAGAGAAAGCGTGGAAAAGAACGAAAATCTCTTTAAGAACAATGCAGATGACTCAAAGTTTTATTACAGATATGAGCAGTACAAAAACGGCGTATTGCTTACAGCACAGGAAATAGATAATTCTATTCTGTCAAAAGAGGAAAAGAAAAATAATCTGGCGGCTGTAAAAACAAAGATTACTGATACCAATGCACAGATTGCGGAATATCAAGCTATGCTGTCCTGCGTGGAAAATAACTCGCAGTACCTCGGCGGTGATACGATTGTAAAATCGAGCTTTGATGAATATTATGCGAATTATAATAAAGCCAATCTTCTTTGCGAACAGTACGGGAATGCATATGTAAAAACGGTTGATACATTTAATGAACAGTTGTCGATGCAGTGGATCACTGCTGAACAGGTTGAAAATGCGGCAAGTGCTGCTGAAACCTCATATTCTGTCGCAGAGGAATACAGGAAAGCTTATCTGACAGATTTGCGGTCACAGATTCTGATGATAGAAAATCAGCTTATTTCCGATAGCGAAAATCCCGATTTGACAAATGCGCTGGCAGAATACACAAGGCTGAGAGCTGCCGTTGAGCAGGATGCAGATTTCAGCTCTGCTGATGAAACTATCCAAGGCAGCTATACGCAGTATCGTACACAATACGACGCTCTGATTGCCGATTATGCCGTTAAATCTGAGGAATATCAGAATCTTTACTCCACATATATGGAGCAAAGCAAAACAGTAAGGGTAACGGAAGCTGATATTCAGAACGCTCTGACTGTCTATGACAATGCTGCTATGGACGTTGAAACCCTGAAAAAGGCCTTTATTTCACAGGTTCAGGCAGCAATACAGTCCCTTAACAATGACCTTAAAACCCTTGAAAGCAACAGGGACAGTTTGGAGCTTTCGCTGAAGAATGTTGATAATCTGGAGAAGTACGAAAAGCTTTCCTCCGACAAGCTTAAAAATGAAGCTATCATCACAATTAACTCCGAAATTGATTCTATAAAAAGCAATATTGCGTCTATTGAATCACAGTTGATGGAAATTGAAGAAACAATAAAGAACTGTGAAATAACGGCTACGGTTGACGGTACTGTTACCCTGATTAACGAGGCGAACACAGGGGATATAATACAGGCGGGCAGCTCTCTTTGCAGTATTATACCAAGTGGTAGCGAGCTTAAAGTTACATTGTATATTCCTGAAAGCGACATAGCCAAGGTTGAAGTCGGACAAAAGACGGAATACATTATCGACTCAATCCCATATACCGAATATGGCAGAATAACTGGTGTAATCACATCTATTTCCGCTGATTCCGTTGGCGATGAATCAACAGGAACAAAGTACTATATCGGACAGGCAAACCTTGATACCACTTCCTTGTCCAATGAAGCCGGCGATGTCCGTGAAGTGAAAACGGGAATGCTGCTTGAAAAGATAAATTTTATTGATTAAATGTGAGGTAAAGTGTTATGAACGAAATCAAAGAAAATGTTTCTCTTGAAATGGAAAATGTACTTTCCTATCGTGGAAAAGTTACACAGCAGCAGATGGTACAAATCACACAGGAAATGCAGAATCTGATTGAATCAAATGGTGCGCATAAGACATTGCACGGAGTTTCGGCAACGTATGGAATTGAAAACACCGGTTCAGCTCCGATGATGGAAGTTGAAATTATGTATCCGCTTGATAAGCCGATTGCTGTTTCTGCTCCCTATGTACTGAAGCCTGTGTTCAGACTCAGAAATGCAGTAAAAATCAGACATACAGGAAACCCTGCTTTAATGCAGAACGCAGCTAACGAGCTTATGGCATACATCAAAGACAGAGGCTTAATGCCCATAACTGCAGGCTATAATGTTACCGTTCAGGAGCCGACGTCGCCTACCGATATTGAAAATCTCATTGTGGATATGTATGTTGGTGTGAGTGACAATATCCTTTAATATACCCCTTGATGAGAAGAACGCCTTTATTCCAAGCAATTTAATATAACCCTATAAAAATACAATCGGCTGCCGTTTGTCTTAACTGACAATGGCAGCCGCTTTTTCTGTCATATAGCCTTATTCTTTTTGATTTGCTGAGCTTCACGCTCCCGTTTTTGCCGTTCTTCCTCGACAAGCCGTGAGATATAATCTCCGCTTGAAATGTCATAGTAGGTGTGAGCAATATCCGAATACACCTCATAAAGCTGTCTGCACTTTTCAAAGTTTTCTTTGAGAAGTGCTATTTTTTTAGCCGTTTCCTGTGCAGTAGATTTAAGCTGCTCCAGTTCAGGACGTGATTGGATATTGTGGCTGCTGATTGCCTGCTTGCATATATTCAGTTTCAGCTTTTCGCTCAGAGTAAGGGAAGGCTTGTCCAGAAGCTCAAAGTATTTTTCAGCCTGTTCTATGAGGCTGCCCAGACTTTCCTGCTTTGCTGACAGGGCATTTAATTCCTGCCTTGCGTTTTCATATTCCGCTTTCAACTTTTCAATCTTGCCCTCCAGCTCTCCGATAGAGTGGATATTGTCACGGTTGATAATGGTGAGCTGGGCGGACAGCTTGTAAACGTCCATATCGTTTTCAGGGGTATATGGTACAGAGCTGTCACGCTTGCGCTGAATTTTTTGCCCCGTCCGTGCAAGCTCGCTGACTTCATCAATGGCTTTCAGATATTCGCTTCGTATCGGAGCAGGCTCTCCCGTAAGCGTTACGGCTGAACCTACATCACGCCATAATATACGGGATACAAGGCTTTCCTCGGTGTAGTCCTCTCCTAACGTCTTTGTGCGGACATACCTTTCCTGCTCCTCCGCTTTTATGGAAATATATTTGCCACGCTTGATAGAATACCCCATAAGCTCAAGCTCGCATAACAGCTCATCCAGATTCTTTGCTGTTGCTATGAGCCTGTCAATATCAAGGCGGATTTTCTGTTTCCACGATGTGCCACGCTTCTTATGCTCCCATTCGTTGTATGCAAGTGTTTTTCCTTTGTTCTTGGTTTCGGCAATAGGCTGAATACCAAAGGCAAGGCATACCCTGTCAGAATACTCACGGATATGTTTAAGAGTGGTCTGATTATCATTGAATTTTTTACCGTCAAGAGCATAGGTGTTCAGTATGTAGTGATTATGCAGATGTCCTTTGTCAAGGTGCGTTGCAATTACTATCTGACAATTATCGCCAAAAGTCTTTGCTGTATCAGAGTATCTTTGCAAACTCTACGAATGGCGAAAAGTCTATGCGCCCAAAAGCCAATGGGAGCAGCTTCACCCGCTGTTTGTTGAGAGTCTTAAAAAGACGGACTATGTAGAGTACCTTTCAGATTTACTGGCGCATAGTTCGGACAGGGAAAAGAAACTTTTTTACAAAGAGAACGGCAATGACATTAAGCTGATACAGGAACGCCTTGAAAAGCTCGCCGCCGAGGTGCGTCCTGCAAAACGTAAAGCAATTTGACGGAGGGATACCTATTTATGATACTTGAAGATAAACAGACCTGTTGCTTTATGCACCTTGTTCAGAGGTTCATAGCAGATGATAATAATTATCTGCTCCCCGTGAAGCAGTATATGAATACTGTTCCGCATAAGGTGCTGCTGGGGTACTATGATGATGAGTACATATACCTTATTCCAAAGGTGGTTATCGGTATGTGCGATAAACTGCTCATCGAAAGCAGCCTTGTCCCATTCAATATGCAGAATGTTCTGCGACAGCTCTTTGCACTTGATTTTATCAAGGTGCATTGGATTATGAGTAAGGAAGTCAGATACCGTCCGCAGAAGAGTGTCGGTTCGACAAAGAGAAGATACATAACATTTCACCGCAGGGCGTTTCCTAACGCCTTAACAGAAAGGGGCAGAGGATAATGGACAAGAACGAATTTATAGAAGCAGTTGCAAAGCAGAAGGGTATCAGCAAGGGAAAAGCCTATCGCTCTGTTGAGGCGGTTATGGATACCATACGCATTTTGATAATGCAGGGAGAAGAAATCAAAATCGGTGGGTTTGGTACATTCAGCATTGTAACTGACCTCAGAGGAGAGCGTATCCCTGTGTTTAAAGCAGGCAGGGCGTTGAAGAAAGTTGTCAATACCCTTGGCAAAGAGGGCAAGTGATGTATGGAGGAACAGAAGAAGCCCCAATTAGAACTTAGTACAGAACAGCTCGACGCTTTGGTGGCAAGTTTCTATCCCTCTATGCTTGAATTTTTCAGCTCGGATAGGGGGAAGGAAATTTATGCGGAACATCTTCAGAATGAAAGTAAGGAGGTTTCAGTTACCCCTTGATTTAAGCTGCTTTATTTTATAGATGTAAAAATCCAATTTATCACTTTAAAGCGTTGATAAATTCTTCTGAATGTGGTATACTATATAATATAGAAAAGACGTTGACGAAACACACAGACAGGAGGTACATAATATGAAAGCAGTAATTTATGCACGATATTCTTGTGATAACCAGCGAGAAGAAAGTATTGAAGGTCAGCTTCGTGAATGTAAGGTGTTTGCAGACCGTAATGGATATATATTGGTTGGCACATACATAGATAAGATGTGGTTGAGGATATTGTTATCGCTCAGACAATGCGCAGTATTTTTCAGAGCCATTCTTTAGACGCTATTGTTGAACACGTTATGATGTGGCAGAAGAAAGAGAATACTACCCTCCCACTTCTTCAAAGAATGGCAGACTTTGACCTCGCAAACCACGATAACAAGCAGAGAATTGTCGATACTTTTATAAACTCAATTTATGTGTATGATGACAGACTTGTCATTAACTTTAATTGTCGGGAGGATTCGAAAACGATTCCTCTCGAATTAAGCGTGTTTGGTTCGGATTTAACGATGATGGGGGAGCCATACTGGAATAGTCCGAACATCAAAAAATGTTCGGACTTTCTTGTTTTTGTACCAGCTCTTGATGTGTTTGCGATGAGGGCGGGAATATTTAACTGAAAGAAATATACCTGAATATATCGTTGGATGCCGCTATCCCTTGCGAAAATAAATCCGTCTGGTTTATTAGAATTGACGTTATTTTTATATTTATAGTATTGCATTTTTTTGAATATATGATATAATATTAAATGTAAAACAGTACATTAAATATATACATTTATAAATAAAAGGAGAAACTTTTATGAAACTTTCATTAAAAGAAAAGTGGATTATATACAATCAGCTTGAAATTCTTAAATTACTTAATCCTAATGACGCAAAGTACTATGAAGAACAGATAGGAGTGCTTGAAAACGGCTGTGAAAAGGATTGCAATGAGCTGTTTTCTTTCTTGCAGGGTACTCCGAATGAAGTCGCATCAGAGGTTTATGATATTCTTGATATGTTTAGAATATTGAACAATTCCTATAATAAGCTTTCTAATGTTACTGACATAGAAAAAGATGATGTATTATTTTCTGGATTTGATGGCAATGAAGAACCTAGCCATTATAATTATGCAAAATGGTTAATTGAAGGAAGAAATCTTTATAAAGAGTTTGCAAATTGTGAACTTAATAGTCATTACAACAGATTAGACTATTATCGTGAAATGTTGTACAGGTTTAACACTATCAACGCAAAAAAGAACACTCAACTTTTAACTTTAGAGGAAATAAAGTCAATTATTAGATAAGTTGAATACAAACCACTCTTAACATAGGGTGGTTTTCTTATATCTATCCTAAAGCTGAACAACGCAAGAGTAAAGAACATAATATGCACATTATGCAGTCTTAACGGGATTTCCGTTGACTACAGCGGACTTACTCTGCACTGGAATGACGGACTTCCTGTTGACGAAA
>ERZ857480.24033-NODE-36914-length-17084-cov-13.0000_pt1 | contig 17084 bp, 17 predicted proteins | sample MGYA00519767_ERZ857480 | MGnify/ENA primary metagenome ERZ857480 (study PRJEB31778, sample SAMEA3449210) | human gut metagenome | biome: human gut; feature: human-associated habitat; material: faeces | place: United Kingdom | collected 2010/2012 ...
CGTCCGCCGCTTTCCATCTCTTCACTTAACCGAAGTCTCATTCCAAGATTTCTCGCTCGACTTGCATGTGTTAGGCACGCCGCCAGCGTTCATCCTGAGCCAGGATCAAACTCTTAATAAAAATGGTATCTTACTTGTCTTTTGACTCACCTGCTTTGTTGCTGCTCCTTCTTTCGGTACTCACATACCTTAGTATGCTCCGTTCCTCATCAGTCACGCGCCTTGCATCTGAGCCAAAATCCTGCGTAAACAGGTTTGACAAGTTAAAATCTGTTTGATTTCTTCTCTCAAGACAAACGTCTTTGCGTTTGCTAATTCGTTTTGAATTATTGTCTTTTTTAAGAAATTGTCGAGAAACTTTCCGCTAAATTGTCTTACCAATTCGCTGATTGTTTCAAAAATTTATTTGACTAAATTTCTACACTATGAAATTTTCAAGGTTCAGGTTCGACATGGTGTCGAACATTTAACATCTTAACACTTTTCTTTGTTTTTGTCAAGCACTTTTTCACTTTTCAAAATCTTTTTCAAAGCGTTATTCAGTTTTTACATTGCTTTCGGTTATCTCCGACAGCTTGATTATCTTACCATTTTTCAGGCAATCTGTCAAGATGTTTTTCAAACTTTTTTCGAAGTTTTTCGTGCTCACTTCCGTGCCGATTCGCTTCGTTTTTTCGTTGAGATTTGTCATTGTTTTCCGACAGCTTGTCTATAATACCACGCTTTCCTCAGCCTGTCAATAGCTTTTTTCAGTTTTTCCGTTTTTATTCACCTTTTTCTCTTCTGTTTCGGCAAACTCGTTTTTCCGTGCCCGGAAGAAGTCATAATAGATGCGTACGTTCTTCAGGCGGAACCAATCCTGTTCGCAGACCGGATCCTGATCCAGATCATAGAGCTTAGCCCCTTTCATCGCCAAAAGGAACGGCGAGTGCGTCGCGATGATGAACTGGCAGCTGAAAAATCAAGCGGAATCCTCAAGAAAACGCGTCAGTTCCAGCTGACGTTCCGGCGAGAGGCTGTTTTCCGGCTCATCCAGCAGATAAACGCCGTTTTCCCGGATACGCGCGGTAAAATACCGATACGCGCTTTCTCCGTTCGAGAACTCACGCACATTGTCCATCAGAGTGTGACGGATATACTTGGACTGCGATTTTGATTTTGCCAGATTTGAGCGTTTCAGCGTTTCGTACTCCTCTATGCCGCCGAACTGAAAATGCGCGTACTTATATCCGGTATACTCTGCCAGCCGTTCTTCCCGTTTTTCATGGATCCCATCGTTCAGGCTCCGGATATCCAGCATATAGTCAAAGACATCGTCACTCGTGATGATGCACCGGTTTTCCGTCTGTGTACTGTAATATTCCGTCTCGCAGCGGCGGACATAATCATTCCAAAAGTTCGATTTATTGAACGCCGCCATACGTTCCGCGCCGATCTCGGCGGCAATGACATTCAGCAGTGTGCTCTTTCCGGACCCGTTTCCGCCGTAAAAAAGCGTGATATTGTCGAACTCGACCTGCTGCAGCCCTTTTTGCGGAAAGATCTGAAACGGATAGAACGTATCGTAGCAGGTCCGTTTGATCCCATGCAGAAACCCTTCCTCCGCTGCCTGTGAGACCGTACGGAATGTTTTTAGATAGCGCATCCTTGTGTGCCTCCTTCCGTTTTTTGCAGGCCGAACAGCACATACAGCACGCAGGCGAGCCCGTTCCACAGCGCAAAGAAGCAGTAGCAGCCCTGCGCGCCGAACACGTCCAGCAGGATCCCGCCGATCAGGCTGCAAAGGATCGTGCTGAAATTATTGCCGACCGCGTGGAAGGTTGAAATGGCCAGCGCAGACAGCCGCGGTTCCGTGATCTTGCCGAAATATTTGATGAATTCCACCCAGATGACGCCGTTGGACATGCCCTGCAGGAAAAATGTCGCCAGCAATACCCGGTAATCCGGACCGAACGCATAAAACGCGAAGCGCACTGCGCACAAAGCGACTGCGAGCAGCGTCAGCTTTTCGGTCGGAAGCCAACGGTTGAGCAGCGGTACCAGAAGCATGAATACGGTCTCACTGCCGGCCATCAGCAGGAACGCCAGGCCGATCCCGGCCAGACTGCCGCCTCCGTCCCGAAAGAGATAACCGAAATAGGTGCTGTTTCCCACGGCACAGCCGAATACAAAGAACGAACAGGTCAAAAGCTTCAGATATCTGCGGTTGTGCAGCAATTCGCCGAGAGAAGTTTTTCCGCTGCCGTCGGTCTTCCGGTAGTGCGGCGGTTCGGTTTCCCGCAGGATGACCAACGCCGCGATCGCAAAGGTGATCGCGTAGATGTAGAAAATGCTCGCCAGGCCGTGTCCCTCCGCATAGCTGCCGGCAAGATAGACCGCGGCTGAATAGCCCAACGCGCCGAACGAACGGACGACCGGAAAGTTCTTGCCGCTGTCCATGACAAAAGAGTCGCAAAGCCCATGCACCGGCCCCTGGAACGCGTACATCGCCCCATAGAGCACCACATACAGCAGGAAATCCGTCGTGCGGAGCGTCAGGATCGCAAAGGTCGCCGCGCACACAAAAAGCAGCGCGATCAATCTGCGTTTCTGTAAGGTATTCGCATAAATCTTCCCCCAAACCAGACCAGCGATCACGGCGACTGCCGTACCGGTCGAAGTCACGATGCCGACCTGCGTCCCGGAAAATCCGATCGAGCTGAGATACTGTCCGATCAGCGGGCTGACGGCGCCCAGCGGGCAGTAGATAAAGAAGTACAGCAGATAGCTCCTTTTTTCTGCCTTGGCCTGTTGTAAAAAAGTATTCTGGTTCATGTGTCGGTTCTCCTCATCCCGCCGCAGGGTCTTTCTATGCTTTGTGCTTTTGTTTTGCTCTTAAAATTAAAGTATAGCAAATCTCGAACCGGTAAACAATATACGGAGGAAAAATTTTTAAGCAAGGAGGTACGCATTTGTTAATTGTCGCGATTCGTACTCTGATTCTATACGCAGCCGTTCTTTTTGCGGTCAGACTCATGGGGAAATCTGAATTGTCCAAAATGTCCCCGTTCCAAATGGTGATTCTTTTTATGATTGCGGAGCTGGCCGCCATTCCGATTGATTCAACATCCGCTTCGCTGATCAACGGCGTCATGGCAATCTTCACTTTGATGTTCCTTCAAATTGCAATCTCCTTTTTAGCAACGAAATGGGAGTGGTTCAAAGCCCTGGTTACCGATAAACCCAGCGTTTTGATCGAAAAAGGAAAACTCAATGAAAAGGAAATCAGACGCCTTCGCATCACGAGCACAGATCTGATGGAACAGCTGCGTCTTGGGAATTGTCCCTCTCTCTCCGACGTGCAATATGCCATCATGGAGTCCAACGGTCAACTGACGATCATTCCAAAAGCCGAGAATCGGCCGCTGACCCCAAAGGATCTGTGCCTCGCGGTCTGTGAAGGAGTTCTGCCGATGCTGATCATTTCAGACGGCAAGCTGTATGAACAAAATCTGCATGCGCTGGGCATGAGCAGGGAAATGCTCGACAGCAAGCTAAGGAAGGCAGGGTTGACAGATTATCAACGGGTTTTCCTTGCTTTTTATGATGAAAACAAGCGAATCCACCTTTATCTGCGTGACGCTCACACGCTGCCGTTCGCCTCGGAGGTGGTGCTATGAAAGATTTTATCGTATCCATCTGCGCGGTTGCCATACTGATTGGTGGCTGGCTCTGCTTTGCCCACTACTCACAGGAACGAATTGACAGCTTCACCACGCAAATTCGCGAAGAGATCCTTCCTCACGTTGAAAACGCGCAATGGACGGAATCGCTGCAAAAAACGCGGGCACTCAGTCAGGACTGGCATCGATACAAAAAGAAGGCTGTTTTTTTCCTCGATACCCAAACCATCAACGAAATCGATTACTCCATGGCGAAGTCTGTCAAATATGTCAAGGCCAAGGACGTTTCCAACGCCTCCGGTGAATTATCCGCCATGCTCGAGCAGCTGACCTTCCTTTGCTCCAACGATGAGGTCAACTGGGGGAATGTATTCTAGCCGCGGTCTTTGCCTTTACCGCCAAAGCGCTAGGTGCGCATGACCAAATCCAAGCTCTCTATGCACGCATGGGGGTTCGCGCATGAGCACCGCTCCGCGATGTTGTTTTGTCGTGGTTTTAAAAATACCGACACGCAATATTTTTGCATAGTAAAAAAGACCGTTTCCGGTCTTTTTTACTGAATTATTTCATACATTTTGGTTGCGGCTTCTTTCTTACAAGATTCGGTAAGTTCCAAAACCTTCGCTGATACGCTGCTGTTTCCGAACTCGATGTGGATGATATCACCCACCTTGACCTCGGTACCGGCTTTCGCGAGCTTTCCATTGACCGAAACACGCCCCTGATCACAAGCGTCTTTGGCTACGGTCCGCCGTTTAATCAGTCTTGAATTTTTTAAAAACTTGTCGATCCTCATAAGCGCCTTTCCCTAACCCTCTAATGAGCTATTAGGTTTGAAATGTTATAAAAAAGGTAAGTGCTTACCTTAATTATCAAATTATTTGTTTACAGCGTCCTTTAATGCCTTGCCTGCCTTGAATACAGGAGCTTTGGATGCTTCAATCTGGATTACTTCTTCCGGCTGACGAGGGTTTCTGCCCTGTCTTGCTTTTCTTTCTCTGGTTTCAAAAGTACCGAATCCGATTAACTGTACTTTTTCACCCTTTATTAATGCTTCTTCGATGCTTGCAGTTACCGCGTTTAACGCCGCTTCCGCATCCTTCTTTGTAAAATTAGCCTTTTCTGCGATTGCAGCTACTAATTCAGCTTTGTTCATTTAAGTTCCTCCTTCATAATGATAATCTAGAAAATCATGCCTAGACGGAATGCTCCAATTTTTTGGCTTCATTCCATAACTCGTCCATCTCCGACAAACTCATCTCTTCCAACTCCCTGCCGCAAGCCAAGGCTGTTTTCTCGATATGTGAGAAGCGTCTAATGAACTTATTATTAGTATAATTCAAAGCGTCCTCAGGGTCAATGCCCAAAAATCTAGAAATATTGACAACAGAAAAAAGCAGATCTCCCACTTCTTCTTTTAGACGTGCCGCGTCCTTGTTTTCGTCTTGACAGCAGCTGATAACCTCTCGGTACTCCTCTTTCACCTTGTCAAAGGCTCCGGAAATATCATCCCAGTCAAAACCGGACTCCGCGGCGCGCTTCTGGATTTTGTTCGCTCTGGTGAGAGCTGGCAAAGCCTTCGGCACTTTTTCCATGCGAGAGGTTACACGCTTGTCCCCTCTCTCTTGTACCTTGATATTTTCCCATTTTTCAAGCACTTTGTCAATAGATTTCGCGTGATTATTTTCGCTTTCTTCCAAAAAAACATGAGGATGACGGCGAATCATTTTTTCACATTCCTCATTGATCGCGTCTGTCAAGTCAAAGCCTCCGCGCTCCTCCTCGATGTGCGCGTGGAAAACCACCTGCAGCAGGACGTCGCCCAGTTCCTCCCGCAGATTCGCAAGATCTTTATTGTCGATAGCCTCGACAACCTCGTAAGCTTCCTCCAGCATGCCTGCGCGCAGGCTTTCATGGGTCTGCACCCGATCCCACGGACATTCGACACGCAAAATTGCGATGATCTCCGCGAGCCGCCCGATAGCTGTTTCTTTCGCTTCTGCCGCGGCGGTGAGATGTCTGTATGCTTCTTTCATTTTCTCTCCTCTTCGTTATTTTACAAATCGATCCAAAAGCTTTAAGAGCTTTTCGCCCTTCGGCAATTTGCGGATTTCCTCCTTGCGGATGGTTCCGGTCAGCAGTACCAGCGCGCCGTAGACAACGACACCCACGAGGATCGCCAAAAGCAGCGCGAGGGTATTGCTCTTAAGCAGCAGATACAGCAGCTTATACGCCGCGAAAGCCGCGACGCCCATCAGAACAGAGCAAATGCCCGGCTTCACATAGGTTTCCGTATAATCAATTTCGATACCAAGCTGTTTTTTTAGATCCCGATGATTGAGTACCGCCGCGATCGCGTAGGCGGCAATGGTTCCGATCGGGCCGCCGCTGACGTTGATGGCTTTGATCCCCACGAACACATAGGTGATTACCAGCTTACCCACCGCGCCGATGGCCAGATTTTTGACCGGAAGCATCTGCTTATCCACCCCTTGCAGGATGCCTGTCAACGTTTGCAGGGCGGATAGAAAAATAATCCCGACGCACATGACCATCAGCATTTTTGCCGCTTCACTGCCCTCGGCCTTGTTTTTATACAAAAGGTGCAGGATCGGCTCCGCCAGCGCGAACATCCCGACCGCGCACGGAAAACCGACAATCATGCCCGCTCGCATGCCAAAACGGCTGTTGTCAGCGACTTCTTTGAAATTCTTCACTTTGTAGCCGGCAGCGATCGCGGGCACCAGACTCATCACGATAGCCTGTGTAAGCACCTGCGGCATGCCGATCAAGGAATTGCAGTAACCGCCCAAAAGCCCCCACAGATGTCTGGATTCCTCCAAAGACCATCCTGTCGCCTGCAGCCTGCGCATGACAACCGCGCTGTCGATCGAAGACATCAGCGGCATGATAGAGGCTCCGATTGTAATCGGAATTGCGATGATCAAAATGCGTTTGATAATTTCCTTTGTACTCTCCAGCTGCTCCTTGGAACGATTTCGGCGGATTCGCGCCTGAATCGCCGGCAGGTTGAGCAGATAGATGCCGACAACGACCGCCAGTCCTGCCGCCGCGCCTGCCGTACACCCAAAGGTCGCCCCTGCGCTGACTGCTTCATAGCCGCTCGGAATCAGGTAGTAGGCGAGTGCCAGACCGACGACGACACGGAAGAACTGCTCCGCGAGTTGGGAGATCGCTGTCGGGTTCATATTCTGTCTTCCCTGAAAATATCCGCGATAAGCAGACATCACAGGTACGATAAACAGTGCCGGCGCGATTGCCTGCAGCGCCATCATCGTCCCCTCATTTTTGAGCACCTGGCTTTCGATGAAGCCGGCGCCGAAATACACGATTGCAAAGGTCGCGAAGCCCATCAGACTGAGAAACCAAAGCGCGGTATGAAAGACTTTGTGCGCGCCCCCATAATTGCTGACAGCGATGCGTTCAGAAACCATACGGGATACTGCTACCGGAATCCCTGCCGTTGATAAGATCAAAAAGAATGTATAAATCGGATAAACCGAGCTGTAATAGGAAATTCCCTCCGCGCCGACCCAGTTAGTCAGCGGAATGCGGAAGAATACCCCCATGATTTTTACGATAATGCCGGCGATGCCCAAAATCGCGGCACCCTTCAAAAATTTATTTTGTGACATGAATTTTCAAATCTCCGTTTTCTTTCTTACAGCGCCGCCAAAATTCTCCGCGTCGCCGCGTTCGCTTCCGCGATGGTTTTTTCGAGGTCCAGGGTTGGATAGCTTCCGTTCTCATACAGCACTTTGCCGTCAGCCATCGTCAGGCAGATATCCGTTCCCGATGCGGAATAGACCAGATTGTTCAGCATGTTATGAACCGGATTCATATTCGGCTGATCGATATCAACAACAAGGAGATCGGCGCGAAAGCCCTCTTTCACAAGACCGCAGTCCTCTCTGCCCTGTGCCAGCGCCCCGTTTCTGGTCGCCGCCAGAAGCGTTTGGCGCGGAGTCACCGCTGTCGGATCCTGATAATACATTTTGGAGGCAAGCGCGAACACCTTCATTTCTTCAAAAAAATTGAGGCTGTTATTGCTTGCTACGCTGTCCGTCCCGATTGCCACGCGGATGTCTCGTTTCAAAAGCTCCGGCACATTGCAGACGCCGCTCGCCAGCTTGAGATTGCTGACCGGATTGGAGGCGACCGTCACGCCTTTTTCCTTGAGGATGTCAAAGTCCTCCCCTTCGATCCAAACGCAGTGCGCCGCGGTCGCCGGCATATCAAAGGCGCCGTATTTGGCAAAATACTGTACCGGTGTCATTCCGCGCTTTGCTTTGCAGGCTTCATGCTCCGACTTCGTTTCAGAGACATGCACATGCATGCGCGCGCCGGCCTCACGTCCGTATGCGCTGACCGCCTCTACCTCCGCCACATCCGAGGTATATTCCGCATGGATGCTGACGTCCATGCGGATTCTCCCATCCTCGGCCTGATGGTACGCCTCAAAAGTCCGCTTCATCTCCTGCATGGACGCTAACTTCCATACATCGCTTTCGCCGCCGCTGACAATCGCCCGGGAAATATTCGCTTTCGCGCCGGAATCGATGGTTGCCGCGACCATATCGTCAATGAAGTAGTACATGTCGCTGGTGGAAACAATCCCAAAGCGCAAAGACTCTGCCATTGTCAAAAGCGTCGCCCAGTAAACCGCCTTGCTGTCCAGCTTCGCTTCAAACGGAAAAATCCGTTTCGTCAGCCAGTCCTGCAATACCATGTTTTCGCCGTAACCGCGCATCAGCGCCATCGGAGAGTGTCCGTGGCAGTTATAAAACGCGCTCATCAAAAGCTTGCCGCTGCCGTCATAGGCGCGGCCGTAATCTGTCTTTGGCTCCGTTTTGCCGATATACGCGATGCGCGCGCCGTCCGTTCCTACAAACATATGCTCACGCACCTCTAAATTTTCGTCTAATATCGTAATATTTTTAAAAAGCATCGCGTTTTTTCTCCTTCGTTTGATAGGCATAAGTATGATTAGTATACCACTTTTCGCTTAGTTTTCCAAGCCGATCGTTGAAAATTCCATGGAATCTCCATATTCTCGCGCTTCGTTCGTTCCATGCGGTCGTGCATTTTATAAATTTCCATAAAATACACATCTCCGCGCTGCATATTTTAGTCATAGCGGCAAATACTAATTTTACCAACCAAAACGGAGGAAAACAAATGAAAGCAACGGGTATCGTAAGAAGAATTGACGACTTGGGCAGGGTGGTCGTGCCGAAGGAAATTCGGCGCGTTCTCAGAATCCGAGAGGGTGATCCCCTGGAAATCTATACGAGCAGCACCGGCGAGGTCATCCTCAAAAAATACTCTCCGATCAGCGAGCTCGGACAGTTTGCCGATGAATACGCGGAAAGCGCCGCGCGCGTTCTCGGCGCGACCATCATCGTTTCGGATACCGACCAGGTGATTGCCGCGTGCGGTTCCGCCAAAAAAGATTTTTTAGACAAAAAAGTAGACAATGAACTGGATCGCATCATCCAGAGCAAGAACCGCTACTTAAACGACGCGAAGATCGTGGTCCCCATTATTTCCCAGGGCGACCCAATCGGTTCCATTACTATCTTGCCGAAGGAACATGCTGCCTTGGGGGACACCGAGCTGAAGATTGCCGAGGTCGGCGCGTCTTTTTTAGCTAAACAGATGGAAAGTTAATTGGTCAAGGAAGGGCTCCAAAAAAACCGAGGCCCGCGGAAATCGTTTCCCGCGGGCTTTCGGTTTTTTTACGATGCAGGAAATATCGCTGTGCGATATTTCCTGCATCGCGACAAACACACCTGACAAAGCGGTGCGCACGCACAAGTGCCACGCGCGCATAGAAATTTCGATTTCGCTATGCGCGCTGTTATTTTGACGCGCTCTTTTTACTCTCATTCAGAAGCTCCAGCAGACTGAGCACATCCTTCATCAGATTTTTGCGGTCGGTCGACAGGCGGATAAATGGCTCCACGCCGCCGTGCACGAATACCTTCTGTCCGAAGCGCTCGGTCAGATTGAACAGCGCGTAGCCGCTAAGCGGATTCGTCTCGGCAAACTGAAACACCATGCGCATCGTTTCCTGCGCGGCTGGTCTGCAGGCCAAAGTCTTCGGTGTCCGCGCGCGCCCGCCGGGCGCGGTTTCTGTTTTTTCCTGATAGATGCGTGTCACAGACAAAGTTTCCGCGAGATATCTGGCGTGCGCGATCCGCACCAGGTTGACGGCCGGCTGCGGCACATCCCCGAAGCGGTCGAGCAGCTCATCGAGGATTTCATCTTCATCCTCGTAGGTTCTGACGGAAGCGATTTTTTTGTACATCGAAAGCTTGAGCGTTTCGTTTTCGATGTAGGTTTCCGGAATATAGGCAGAAAGCGGAATCTCCACAGAGGTTTCCTCTTTGCGTTCATTGACGATTTCGCCCTGCAGCGCGCGTATCGCGTCATCCACCATCTTGCAGTAAAGCTCATAGCCTACATTCATCATATGGCCGGACTGCGCGGTCCCCAAGAGATTACCAGCGCCGCGAATCTCCAGATCCCGCATGGCGACTTTAAAGCCGGCACCAAATTCTGTGAATTCGCGAATCGCCTTCAGGCGTTTCTCCGCCACCTCCGTCAGTACCTTGTCCTTTTGGTACATCAGATACGCGTAAGCCAGCCGATTGGAACGCCCGACTCTGCCGCGCAGCTGATAAAGCTGTGACAGTCCGTAATGGTCGGCATCCAGTACGATCATCGTGTTGGCGTTCGGGATATCCAGGCCGGACTCGACAATCGTTGTCGCGACCAGCACATTGCTGTGCCCTTCGATAAAATCCAGCATGACGTTTTCCAAAGCGTGTTCGTTCATCTGCCCATGTCCGACGCCGACCACAGCGTCCGGCACCAGTGCCTCGATTTTCGCCGCGATCTGCTGAATGCCCTTGACTCGGTTAAATACCACAAAGACCTGCCCTCCGCGCCCAAGTTCACGCTCGATGACATCACGCAGCAGGTGATCATCCTGTTCCAAAACATAGGTCTGCACCGGATAGCGTTCCTCCGGCGCTTCCTCAATCAGACTCATGTCCTTGATGCCGGTCAGAGACATATTCAGCGTCCTCGGAATCGGCGTAGCCGAAAGCGTCAGCACGTCGACATTGTTTTTCATTTTTTTGATGGTTTCCTTGGCTTCGACGCCGAAGCGCTGTTCCTCATCGATGACCAGCAGCCCCAGATTTTTGAATTTAACATCCTTAGAAAGCAGCCTGTGCGTGCCGATTACCAAATCGATATTTCCCTTTTGAAGCTCGGTAATAATCTGATCCTGCTGCGCCGGCGTTCGGAATCGTGACAAAACCTCGACTTTGAACGGAAAATGTTCAAAGCGTTCCTTTAGGGTGTAGTAATGCTGATTGGCCAAAATTGTCGTCGGCACCAGTACCGCGGCCTGCATACCGTCTGCCACGCATTTGAACAGTGCCCGCGCGGCGACCTCGGTCTTGCCAAAGCCCACATCTCCGCAAAGCAGACGATCCATCGAAAAAGGCTTTTCCATGTCCTGCTTGATTTCCTCGATCGCGCGCAGCTGATCGCCGGTTTCCTCATAAGGGAAGGCATCCTCAAACTCCTTCTGCCAGACTGTATCCTTACCGAAGCTGTGCCCCGGTTTCATGCTCCGTGCCGCGTACAGATCGATCAAATCCTTCGCCATGACCGCAATCGCGGCCTTGGCCTTCGCCTTCGTCGCCTTCCATTCACCGCCGGACAACTTGTTGATACGCGGCGCGCCGCCGTCAGAACCGATGTATTTTTGCACGATATCCATCTGCTCCACCGGAACGTACAGCATATCGTTGCCCGCATATTTGATTTTGATATAGTCCTTCTTTTCCCCCTGCACCGTAAGCTGTTCAATGCCGACAAACTTGCCGATGCCATGGTTCTCATGCACGACGAAATCGCCCTCACGCATATCGGCGAAGGACTGCAGCTTCTGTCCTTTATCCTTGTATTTTTTGCGTCGGCTCTTTTTACGTGTTTCAAAGATATCGCTTTCGCTGATATAGCAGACCTTCTCCGTCGGAAGGTCGATGCCCGCAGTCAGACTTCCTTGTGCGAAGTTCAGTTTTTCCAAAAGACCGATCCGCTCCGCGAACTCGCGCAGATTCTCCAGCCGTTCCTGTGACGAGCAGACGATCGTGACACGATAACCCTTCTTGACATAAGCCTTCAGTTCGCTCTCCAGCACGTTCATCTTACCATGGAAGGTCAAAACCTGCCTGCTCTGCAGATTGTATACCCGATCAAAGCTGTCCACCCCCGCGACGCGCTTCGGAAAAGGCGTAAACACGACGGTGTCAGGTTTGCTGTAGACCTTGCGAAAATCTGTTTTGTCTGTGATGACTGCCGCGTCTTCGGCAATGACCTGCCCGCGTTCGAGCATGACGCCGAAGTCCTCTCGCAATTCCTCCGTCCGCAGCTGCAGTGTTTCTTCGACGCGCTCCGGATCATCGATCATCACGCAGCCATCATCCATATAATCCCATAGATATTCTGTATGATCGTAAAAATAGTGAATGTAGTTCTCTAAAAGCTGCAGGTTCGCGGCATGCGCGGCATATTCGCGCAGTTCCTCTCCGGTCGCCCGAATTTTTTCGGAGAGTTCCTCACTGGTCACCGCGGCTTTTTTCGCGGCTTCACGGTAGGCTTTGCCGATTTTTTGCTCGGCGCTTTGAAAAATCTCACGTTCGCTGAGGATTTCCTCTGCCGGATAGATTTCGACAGACTGCAGAGTTTCCAAAGAACGCTGGCTGTCGATATCAAAAGCGCGAATAGAATCTACCTCCGCGCCAAAAAACTCGATGCGATAAGGGGTTTCGCTATCCGGCGTGTAGATATCCAGGATTCCGCCGCGCACGCTGAACTGCCCGCGCGCGTCGATCATTTCCCTGCGTTCATAGCCCAGCGCCACCAGCTTACCTTTGATTTTGTCCAAATCGACTTCTTCCCCAAGACGCAGTCGGAACGAGGATTTTTCGAAGCTGCTGTGCGGCGCGATTTTTTTGACGGCAGCGGAAGCAGGCGCGATGACGACCACAGGCTGACCGGTACGCAGCGCCTTGAGCGCTCGCAGGCGGGTAAGCATGTGATCTTGATTTTTGGCCGCATAGCGCAGCAGGAATTGTTCTTCCTCCGGCAGGGTAATGATTTCCTTGTCCTGTACAAAAAAAGAAAGATCTGAAGCAAGTCTCTTTGCTCTCACATCTGTGGAAACGATGATGATGCTTTGATCTTTTTGATTCGCGTAATAGGCGGCTGCCGGCGCCACCCGGCTTTCGGAGACACCCGTAACATTAATCATGGCTCTTTACCTCCCCCTCCGCGGTTCGTGCGTCCGCCCCCAACGATACGGTTTTTTCGGCTTCCGAATCGCGCTTCGGTTTCTTAGCCTTGGTATTGTATGCGTTCATGGCTTTTTCTATGCCATGCTCAACAATACAGGCCGCGCTTTCGGCTGCCTTGGTCAACGCTTCCTCCAGAGGCGCGACCTCTTCCTTGGAAACACCGCTCGTGACATAATGAATCAAGTCAGGCTGCTTGCCGTCTGTTCTCCCGATACCAACGCGAATACGCGGAAACCCATCGTCGCCCAAAAGATAGACGATGTTGCGCATACCGTTGTGTGTACCGGCGCTGCCTTTTTTGCGAAGGCGAATGGTTCCTGTCGGAATGTCAATGTCATCATAAATGACGATCAGATTTTCGATCTCCACCTTGTAAAAATTCATTACCTCCACGATGGATTGTCCGCTGAGATTCATATAGGTCTGCGGTTTCACCAAAAGGACTTTTTGGCCGGCGATTCTGCCCTCGCCGACCAAAGCCTTAAATTTGATTTTGTCGATACGGATCCCGTATTTCTCTGCCAGCAGATCTACCGCGAGAAAGCCCATATTATGTCTCGTATTTTCGTATTTTTTGCCGGGATTGCCCAGACCTGCGATAATGTACATCGTAAATAACAAGTTCCTTTCTCTTCCTGTTTTCGCGCGCCGCGCGTTCTGTCTAGTCGAACAGAACGCTGATGGAGCCGTTGGTGAAGACTCGGGTCATCGCCTCCGCGAACAGAGGCGCGACGGACAGGAATTTCATCTTTTCAATTTTCTTTTCATCCGGAAGTGGAACGGTGTTTAAAAGCACCAGTTCTTCAATCGCGGATTTTTCAAGTCGTTCGACGGCCGGGCCGGATAATACCGGATGTGTTGCCGCCGCGTAAACGGCCTTTGCGCCGAGGTCTTTGATCGCGTTGGCAGCGTTGCAGATCGTGCCTGCCGTATCGATCATGTCATCGAGAATGATGCAGTTCTTGCCTTCGATATTACCGATGATGTTCATGATTTCGGATTTGTTCGGCTCCGGTCTTCTCTTATCGATGATGGCAATCGGACAGTTAAGCACCTCTGCCATGTTTCTCGCGCGGGTCACGCTGCCGTGATCCGGAGACACGATGACCAGGTCTTCCATATTCTTTTCCTTGAAGTATTTCGCCAAAATCGGCATGCCGAGCAAGTGATCGACCGGAATATCAAAATAACCTTGAATTTGGTTTGCGTGCAAATCCATCGTCAGAACTCTGTCTGCGCCGGCTGCCACAATTAAATCCGCGACCAGCTTCGCTGTAATCGGATCTCTGGCCTTTGCCTTTCTGTCCTGACGCGCGTAGCCGTAATACGGAATAACGGCATTGATTCTGCCTGCCGACGCGCGTTTCATCGCGTCAATCATGATCAGAAGCTCCATCAGATTGTCGTTGACAGGGTTGCAGGTTGATTGAATGATATACACATCCAGCCCTCTGACTGTTTCCCAAATGTTTACGGAAATTTCTCCGTCGCTGAATTTGGTCACAGTTGCTCTGCCCAATGGTTTCCCCATGATGCCTGCAATTTCTTCGGCTAATTCCGGATGAGAGTTTCCGGCAAAGATTTTGTAGTCAGCAAATACTCCGCTTCTCACTTTTTCTTACCTCGTCTTTCTTGTGTTGTTTCCTTTGTACTTTTTTTGTAATTTTGTAATATTGATATTTTCACTATGACATGAAAATGGAATCGTTGTTATCTGTATCGCGTTTTATCACTTTGTTTGCGCTTTGCTTTTTTTGTTCCAAATCCCTTTTGCAGAGACCCAGCCCTGCTTTTGTGTGCCGCGGCTTCTGGCGATATAGAGCGCGTCGGCCTCCACATCCTCTGTCACCGTACTGCCCGCTGCGATATACGCGCCGTCTCCGACTTGTACCGGAGAAACCAGATTGCTGTTGCAGCCGACAAAGACATCGTTGCCGATCTGCGCGCGATATTTGTTCGTGCCGTCATAATTGACAAAGACTACGCCGCAGCCCAAATTTACACCGCTGCCGACATCCGCATCACCGACATAGGTCAGGTGCGCGGCCTTAGAGCCGTCTCCGAAGCTGGAGTTTTTCATTTCCACAAAATCACCGACCTTACAGTTCGCGCCGACCGCGGTATGCGGCCGCAGATAAGCGAATGGTCCGACCGTTGTGCCACTGCCGACACTGCTTTCGAGGATGACAGAGCTTTCGATCTCCACACCATCCGCGATTCGCGAGTCTTTGATTCTCGTGTTTTGGCGAATCACGCAGTTCTGCCCGATGACGGTACTGCCTTCCAGCGTTACGCAGGGGCCAATCAGCGTACCCGCGCCGATCTCAACCTCCGCGTCGATATAGGCGCTTTGCAGGTCAACAAACTGCACGCCGCGCTGCATGTGCGCAAGATTTCGCGCAAGACGCGCTTCTGTTTGCGCCTGATAGTCCTGCAGCCAGGTTTCCTCCGAAAAATTTTTTTGTTTTTCCATCTGTCTTTCCTTATGTGTTTTTATCGGCTTTTTCCATCTGCGATGCCTGCCTATTTTTCCAAAAGCATTTCGCCGACTTTGTAAATGTCCCCCGCACCCATGGTGATTACCATGTCACCACGCTGGGCCTGGCTGTCTACATAATCTGCGATGGCCGCGAAGTCCTCCATGAAAAGGACGTCCTTATCCGGATGTGTTTCCTTGATTTTTTCCGCCAGCTGCGCAGAGGAAATCTTGTAAATATTCTTTTCTCTCGCCGCGTAAATCTCCGCCAGAATCAAGTGATCCGCCTTCTCAAAGGCATCGGCGAATTCGTCGAAGAGCGCGATGGTTCTCGTATAGGTATGCGGCTGGAAAATGCACCAGAGCTTGTTGTGCGGCACGTTTTCGGACGCGCTCAGGGTCGCCTTGATTTCGGTTGGATGGTGCGCGTAATCGTCCACGATTTTCACGCCCTTGGCGGTCGTTCCGACAAGATCAAAACGACGCTGCGTACCGTGATAGGCTTCGAGTGTTTCCTTCGTCAGCGCCGGCTCTACGCCAAGGACGCAGGCACAGGTGAAGGCCGCCAGCGCGTTGAGGATATTATGTTCTCCCGGCACCGCAAGCTGTACGCGGCTGAGCAGCTTCCCATCGTGACAGACATCAAAAGACGGCATCCCGTCCTCATTGAATTTGATGTTCGTCGCGTAATAATCACAGTTTTCGCTCAGCCCAAAGGTCACGACGTTGTCCAGATCACGAATCACCTGATTGACAAACGGATTCGCGTCATAAGCGATAATGGTTCCGCTGCCCGGCACCAAATGCGCGAATTTGTCAAACGAACTGACAATGTGGTCGATATCCTTAAAATAATCCAAATGATCGGAATCGATATTCAGGATAATTTCGATTTTTGGCTTCAGACTCAAGAAGCTGTCCATATATTCGCAGGCTTCTGTAATAAAGTAACGACTGTGACCGACCTTGACGTTGCCGCCGATCTCGGTCAGATTGCCGCCGACCAAAATGGTCGGCTCGAGCTTCGCGCGCTCGAGGATCAGGGAAACCATCGAAGTGGTCGTGGTTTTACCATGGGTACCGGATACCGCGATGCTGTTTTCATATTCCTGCATCAAAAGTCCCAGCATCTGCGCCCGCGAGAGAATCGGGATTCCGCGTTCTTCCGCGCGTTTCATTTCGGGATTATCGTGACCGACGGCCGCCGAGAACACCAAAAGGTCTGCCTGCTCCACATTCTCCGCGCGGTGTCCGATAAATACCCGCGCGCCCTTGCTCGCCAGTCTGACAGTCTCCGCGGATTCTTTCATGTCAGAACCGCTGACCTCATAACCTCTGGACAGCAAAATTTCTGCAATCGCCGAAAGACCGATGCCTCCGATGCCGATGCAGTGTATCTTCTTATATTGACTTAGATCTATCATGGATTGATTGCCTCCGAATTTCTTCTTTCGCAAAGAATGCTACAGCTAGTATACCACAAATAAAATATTTTGTGAGCAATAATTGACAAAAAATCAAAAAAGAAATATGATGTTTTTATATTGA
>ERZ857480.76268-NODE-118178-length-16875-cov-6.0000_pt1 | contig 16875 bp, 15 predicted proteins | sample MGYA00519767_ERZ857480 | MGnify/ENA primary metagenome ERZ857480 (study PRJEB31778, sample SAMEA3449210) | human gut metagenome | biome: human gut; feature: human-associated habitat; material: faeces | place: United Kingdom | collected 2010/2012 ...
ATCGGTAAGGGATATATAATCCCTTTTTACCATATTCATCCTGTCAGCATATTTAATCTGTAATTGTTCATATGAAAGAAACCCGTTATCCGCTTCCTGAAGATCAATCAAAAAGTCTTCGGCCATATCAACAAATAATTTTAAAAATTCTCTGCACTTCTTTACATATTCGGCTTCGGATATGGTATTCTCCTGCATTCTTTTTATCAAATCATATGAACGGTTTTCATAAATATATACATCGTCAACTGTTCTTGAGTTATTGTTTACATGAAAATATGTTTTTCTCATATCCGGCAAAGCCCAAATTGTATAATATTGATGATTGCCATTTACTATATCACTCTCACTGTTACCGAAATAACACCATACAACGCTTACAGGCTTATCTTTATACTTTTCCTCACTGCTTTTGCATAAATACACTTGTGCCTCCTTCAGATGTTCGGCAATCTCTCCTGTAATGCGCACCAACAGTTTATCATCGGCTTTTTCATGTAATACAACAAATGCGCACAAACGCTTTTCTCTTGAAGAATTTAAGGGTTTTACGCTGATAACATCATATTCATCGCCGTTAAATGAATATTTTTCGGATTTATATTCACCACGATCTTCCGCCTGAAAATATATTGTACCGCCTATACTGCTGCGATATACGGGATTCTGTTTTTTCCTGGGATTTTTCCTGTTCCAATTCCTTATTAATCTGTCTGTTTCCTTATATATGTCGTTTAATTCGATTTTTCCGTTATGAATTATATTTTTTGAAGTAACGGCAGATGCCAATGCCCCTGTAAATACACTGTGGTTGCCGTCCGATCCGATTCCCGATAATTCATTTGCGGAAGAAGAAGCGTATATTGCAATTCCGTGTCCGGCAAAATAATCAACAGACTTTTCCATATTTATATGTTTTGCTTCCAACGGTTCGAAATTTCCGGAGTAACAGCAATCCAAAAATACTATTTTGTTTTTACACGGTATTTTGTCTATATAATCTATCACACTCTGCTGATTTAGATGAGAATTGCTGAATGTCAATGTATCTGCGCTTCCGTGTCCTGAAAAGTAAAATATAAAAGTATCCTGCTTCGACAGCCTTCTTCCGAAATTGCCTATTCCTTGAACAAAATCATTCACATTTACAATTCCGTTATAATCTTCCCCAGCCATTATGCGAATGTGTTCCCTGTTGCATTTTAAACCCTTTATTAACGCATCAGACATAAGAGTCAGGTCTGTTCTATATGATGGCAGGTTCGGAATATTTAATTCGGTATAATTTCCGACTCCGACAAGAAGTGCAAAAATATTATTATTCATTATTATTATGGTTCCTTCCAAGTTTCTTTTCTGCTCAAACTCATAATTGCTTCCAACGCTTCCGCCTCATGATTAGGCTCATCGTATTCGTCTACAGTATAACGATGTACATTTTCAATCTGCTCATTTGACATTTTTGACAATATTTCGTTTATATCCGCCATTCTGTTAACTCTTTTTCTTGCTTTAACCGCTCCTATATATGTACGGTCAATATATTTGCCATGTTCTCTCCTATCCTCCATTATCTGTTCAAGCATGCTTTTGCACTCCTGCACCCTGTTGTTTTGCAGTTTATCCTCTATGTCCTCCAATAATGCGGCTAATTCTTTTTCAGTAATATATTCTTCCATATAAGCCTCCATATATTATTCATATAAAGAACAATTGCAAATTGCTTATTATGTAACGACCGGTGAAATAAATCATCCAAGCAAAGGCTGTTCATACTCATCCAGTGCAAAATTGATTGTCATAATATCAAATACCTCATGCTCTATAAAATATCTGACTATAAGATCTCCTTTGCTGCCCGGGGACAGAGCATATCCTGCTCTTGCCAACAGGTCGACGGTATCTTCAAGATTTAGCCGAAGCGCAATCGTCAAAGCCAAAACGGTTTGTTTTCTTGGATGATATGCGGGATTGCCCCGTATTTTAGAAAATAATTTTCTGTCTATATTTGCCCTTTTATATACTTCAACATCGGTCATTCCGCTGCTGTCTATGATTGATAACAGCCTTTCCGTAAATGTTTCACCCATTTGGCTTATTAACTGTTCTAAAGTAAGTTCCCCTTTACCGGAATGCATACCGGTATCCTTTGTTATCTCATCGGACAACCATTTATATTTTTCGGTTTCATTAATAAAAATATAATTATTGAAAATATATATTCTCAGGGCAGCTCTTATCTCATCTGTAAGCATTGCCAATCCTCCGTTATTATAACTCACAATTTATCCATGTTCCGTTATACATTGTTTGGTAATAATCAGCAATTGTCATATTCCGTCACTGTAATTATATTATATTTTAATTTCATATGGTTTCTGTGTCCCGTTTTCATTCTATATACATATCCATGACTTTATACGCATTATACGTATCATTATCCGCATCATTTAACGTGCTTGAATATTTTATAAGACTTCCGCTCGGAGAGATGGCACAATTTGTAAGAGATAAATATGCATCATGAAGCTTTATAATTGCCTCATGAGCATCTTTATACTCTTCCGGCGAATCTTTTAACTTCTTCATCAATGAATTAACTGCCTTCTGATTTGTTTTGATACTTTCCACTTTGCTGATGAAACCGCTGTCATTGTACAGGTTTCTCAGCGCGGTATTAAAATCAGGTAAAAAGTATCCCCTGTACTTTGTATATTTATCCGTTCTTTCATCACTCTCTCTGTAAATAGAGTTATACCATACATCCCTGATCAACTCACCGCAATTTTCTGCATCTGACGCACCCAAATACATTAAATTTGTTGCTGTTTTTAACGTTTCGTAATACTCTTTCGACTTTCCTCTGTGGTATTGTCCAACGGAAATAAATATTATTATAAATGCTGCTGAAATTGCAGCGGCAACACCGATGATTATCTTTATTTTTTTGCTTAATTTTCTTCCTTTCCCTTTTTCATCATTTTCAGTGCTTTCACCGTCTTCTGCGTTTTCGGAATTTTCAGAGTTTTCTTCATTATCCGAGATTTCGGCAATTCCCGTATTTTCGGCCGTTTCCGTACCTTTTTCATTATACGGGTTTTCGGTTGTTTCCGAATTTTCGTCGCTTTCTGAGTTTTCCTCCGTTTCCGCCCATTCGCTCTTTTCCATGCTTTCGTCTTTTTCCGTGTTCTCCTTTTCCCCTTCTGCTTTAATTTCGGACTTAAATTCGGAATTTTTACTTTTCTCGGTTTCATCAACGGACTCTTCATTACGGTTTTCGAAAGTTTTACTGTCATTTGGAATAAGAATTTCATTGCAATATATACATTTCTTATCCTTGTCCGAGACCGGTTTTCCGCAATTCTTACAAACAATCATTGCCATGGATTTCCTCCTTTCCGTTTGGATAACCAAACCCGCATGCATTTTCATCCATGTCGTTATTTTTACGATACGGCTGAATAATCCCACTTCCCTTAAAACACTTTTCGATTAAATCGACTATGTTAATTCTACGCTCTGATATGTGACCGAAATTTCAAACGCATATCATACACATGTTCACCTCCCCCGGCTGTTCTCTTATCACATTATATCTTCACGATTTAATGAATCGGTCGCATTTCAGACGACAAATCGGATTCACCTTTCCGTTTTCTTTTTCCTTTATTTTCAAATGTTTCATACATTATATTTAACGGATAAATTTGTGAGTTATTTATTTTAAAAATGACATTTTTACATAAAAAACGCCGAACACTTTACAGCATCCGGCAGTTTTTAATTCTTAAAACTTAAAACAATACGTATTTAACTTTTTCTCATTATAACTTATTAATATTGTACGGATACAAATAAGGAGTTCCGCATATGACAGGCCCTTCATCTCCCTTCGGATTCTCAGTAGGTGATTTGAAAAATGTCAACGGTATCTCAAATGTTTTTCCGGATATTTTTTCATAAACAACAAGAATATAATTACCTTCTTCAAGGTCATTATAAACAATATTCAAATGTATCTTATTATCCGTCTCGGTATATGACAGAACGGTTTCTTCGTCGGTAAGTATATATCCGTCCTTGTCTCTCAATTCCAAAACATAATCAGGTTTATATGTAATTATTTTCCCCGATTTATCTTTTGCAACCGGTGTAAGTTCATGTTTGCTTATATTTGTATATATTTTACCGTCTTCGACAATGCTCAATGAATCAATTTTTCATCATACACTTCTTCCGTTACAATCCACTGTTTAACTGTACCCGTAAGCTCCTGAATATGTACTTTTTCCTGTATAAAAAACGGTTTAAATATAACGGTTCCCGTAAATACATCTTTTATTTTCATTAATCCCGTTTCTCTGTTAAGTATTATAAGAGAACCTTTTTCGGCATTAAGACTGTTTGCGTTAAATTCTCCTCCGATACCGCTTATGTCCAGTTTACTGTTACCGAGAAGTTCCAATTTACCCGAAACGGATGAAAAGGAATTATCCGAATTTATTTTAATGTTCGAATCCTGTAATATTACATCTTTATAATCGTCAATAACCGGGCTGTTCTGATTGGAATAACTTATGAGTTTTAAAACAGAATCATCGGTGAGGTATGTGTTTTCAAATGTAATATCGATGCGAAGCTGTATCGGTACTCTGCTGCCGCTCTGTAAGCTGTTTTAAAGTCACTGTAAGGATGTGCTTCCGTGCCATCCTCCGTTCCTTCCGCAAATGTCTCGACATAAATTGTCTTTGGTACCGTTACCGCTTTATTAACTGCCCAAGCCGCTTTATCGGAACCTTCCGCAATCTTACTTTCGGATTTGACAAATTTATTTTCTTCGTTAACACCTGACTTTACACCTTCGTAATTGTGCTTTATTTCCGTATCTGCCATGCTCTCTCCGTTAAAATACGATCCCCGGGCATTAAAACCGATATCCTTATTATTCGATTCCGCAGCGCTTATGGGAACAGCGCCAAACAGAAAAGGCCTCGCAGCGATTCCCAACACCAGGAGTAACGACGCTCCTTTTTTGAGTTTTCCGTAATTCATATTTATCCTTTATCCTTTTTTCATAAATAATATTTTCGTTATTAACAATAACCTTGATTTAAAAATTTCCGTTTATCAATAATTATTAATATCTTATATGATTATTATGGAATATTGCTGCAATTATTATAATATAAACTTGATCATATTAATAATAAATGTATTATGGATAGACTGCACAAAGCTAAAAAATATTTTTTCGGCCGTAATATTAAATATGAAAATAACTTCGCAGATTTCACTTGCATAACAACGTTTCGACCCATAAATAAAAAGCGTATAAAACATTTCTGCTTTACACGCTTTTTAATATATACATTAATTAATTCGGTTGTGTTTCATCACTTTCTCGAAACGAAACATTCCGTCTTAGAATTGTTTGTTCTCATGCTCTTCAAGCATAAGCAGCCGTACTTTTTCTGTCATTTATACTCCTTATGGTTTTGTGCCTTCCGATAGGTAAAATCAGAGGCGTTCCGGATAAGGGATCTTCAATGACCGAACATTTTAAACCGTAGATTTCTTCAATAAGTTCCGAAGTAATAATATCTTCAGGTACTCCCTCTTCAATTAATTTTCCGTTTTTCATTGCAAATATATAATCTGCATAACGTGCCGACAAATTGATGTCATGCAATACCATAACTATTGTTGTATGTTCTTTTTTGTTGAGTTCATACAGCAAATCCAATATCTCAACCTGATATGAAATATCCAGAAACGTTGTCGGTTCGTCAAGTAACAGTATATCTGTTTCCTGAGCAAGCGCAAGAGCTATCCAAACACGCTGTCTCTGGCCGCCGGAAAGTTCATCCACGTTTCTGTCGGCCAGCTCCGTAATTCCCATCATTTCCATGGCTTTTTCCACCGCTTTAAAATCTTCGGCACTCATGCCCTTCATGAGTTGTCTGTAAGGGAATCTACCTCTTGTAATCAGATCCGTTACTTTTATACCCTCCGGTATTATCTGAGTCTGAGGAAGAAGGCCGATGTGCTTTGCCACTTTTTTCGACGGTATGCTTGTAATGCTGTTTCCGTTAAGCAGTACTTTCCCCTTGGTCGGGTGCAATAATCTTGAAAATGTTTTCAGCATGGTTGATTTTCCGCATCCGTTTGCACCGAGTATTACACTGATTTTATTTTCCGGTACCGTAATCGTAACATCGGAAATAATCTTTCTTCCGTCATATCCGGCACTTATATTGTCAGCTTTTAATATATATCCGTTCAATACATTCAACCTCGTTTATTCATTTTAAATAATAAAAATATAAGATAAGGAGCTCCCAATATTCCGGTTATTATACCCACAGGGTATCTTGACGGAAAAGCGTACTGACCTACCATGTCAGAGGCAAGCACAAGTGATGCGCCGACCAAACCGGAAGGCAACATATTTCCGTGTCCGGAACCAGACAATCTCGATGCAATCGGTCCGGAAAGAAACGCAACCGCAGCTATTGGACCCGTAACGGCCGTTGCAAAAGCAATCATCAAAACAGCAAGTACTATTAATGATATTCTGACCGCCGACAACCTTACGCCGAGAACCGTCGCATAAGAATCTCCCAGTTCCATAACCTTTAAATGTCCAGCCAACACGGTAATCGCAACACTTGCGCCTATAACGACAATTGCAAGTTTCGGAATCTGATCGAGAGTAACATTGTTAAGACTTCCGCTCATCCATCTGAGAGCCGAAGCTACATCATACTCTGACGCCTTAAGAAGGAGCCATGAAATTATCGCATTTAAAAAGGCATTCATGCCTATTCCCGTAAGAATAAGTTTACTGTCAGAGTATCCGTTCCCGTTCGCAATTATGTATATCAACGCAGAAACGACTATTCCGCATAACACGGCTATCAAAGACACTACTGTTCCGTCCAGGCGGAATATCAATATTCCAAATATGGCCGCAACGCTTGCTCCCGAACTGACTCCGATAATATCCGGACTTGCAAGCGGATTGCCCAAAAGCTTTTGAAATACATTGCCGGCCGCACCGAACGCAAAACCGCAAAGTACAGCGGCAAGCATTCTCGGCAGTCTCAATGTTTTCACGGTAAAAGAACCCGCAGCGGATCCGTCCGAAAACAGAATTTTAAAAATATCAACAGGCGAATATATGGTTTTGCCGTACATCATCATAAAACCGGCTAACAAAAACACGATAACTCCCAGCAGTGACACCGTTATGATGTATCTGCGCTTTCTGCTGTTGTATCCTTCCATTATTACGCTGCTGCTCATGGTATTCATACTGAACGCACCCTAACCTTTCTTACGATAAGAATAAATGCCGGTCCGCCGACTAATGCAGTTATTATTCCCGATTCCAATTCTCCCGGCTTCCAAGCAGTCTGCCGGCTACATCCGATAAAACCATGAGTATCGCGCCTCCCATCATCGAGAACGGAACCAGGAGCTTTAAGTCGGGTCCCAAAACAAGCTTCATAACATGGGGAATCATAAGTCCTATAAAACTGATAGGCCCGGCTATTGCGGTTGTTGCCGCACACAATAATACTCCCGCAACTATCCCGAGTATTCTCGTTCTTGCAACATTAACTCCGAGCCCCGCAGCGAATTCATCGCCGAGAGCCAAAGCATTAAGAGACGGTATCAGTGCGATTGCGATAATAAAGCCTCCCGCAAGATATGGAATTACGGTTTTGATATCATCCCATGACGCTCCTCCTATACTTCCGGTTTGCCAGAATCTGAACCTGTCCATTACCTGAGAATTCGGAATCATTACGGTGTTTACAATCGACTGCAGAGCCGTCGCCGTTGCAGCTCCGGCTATTGCAAGTTTCATTGGAGTCGCTCCACCTTTCCCCGATGACGCAAGGCCGAAAACAAGTGCCGCAGTCAAAACAGCTCCCGTAAAAGCGAGCCAAATATATTGGTTTTTGTCGCCTATGTTAAAAAAAGCCATTCCGATTACAACAAACAGTGAAGCACCCGTGTTTACGCCAAGAATACTCGGATCCGCAACCGGATTTCTTGTTATGGATTGCATAAGCAGTCCGGATGTTCCGAGCGCCGCTCCCGCTATAAGACCGAATACGGTTCTCGGAATTCTCGCATTTACAATGTCAACTTCCGTTTGCGGTGCGCCGTTTTTAAAAAAAGCACCAAATACACTGCCTATACTTACAGACCTTGAGCCGTAAGATAATGAAATCAATATGCTCACCGGTATGAGAGCCGCAAGAACAATACCGAATATCCATACTTTCCTATTTTTCATTTATTTACCGATCTTGGATGCGACTGCAGACAACTGTGTTAAATAATCGTCAATGGTTGCCGGTATTGAAAGTATGGTAGGAGTTGTTGAAGCCGCAAGCTTTGAGTTGGAATCTAACAGTACAACCGCTCCGTTTTTGATTGCCGGAATCTTGGACATAAGAGGATCTGCCTGAAGAGCTTTAAGAAGAGATTCGTCTCCGTATAATACCATCAGGTCCACATCAGAGAAATCAGCGGCATTTTCCCTGCTTATTGTTACTGAAAAAGCATCAGGTGTTGCCTGCGCAAGCTTTGAAATGCTTTCCGGAAGTTCCAATCCTAAATCCTGCAGATACGATGCTCTAGGATCTGCAGGAAGATATGCATAAAATGTACTGAAATCATCAGGGCTTATCCAGAAAAATCCTGCCTTTATACCTTTCAGTTCAGGATGATTCGCAATCTTTTCTTTTATAAGATTGTCCGCTTCGGCAACAAGCTTCTCACCTTCAGCTTTCTTACCCATTCCCTCGGCGTTTAATATTGTCTGCTCTCTCCAGCTTGTTTTAAAGGCCCCTTCCGCGAAAGGCACCACAGGCGCAATCTGTGACAATCTGTCATATTCGTCCTTAGTCATGCCTGAATATGACGCTATGATTACATCCGGCGCCGCATTGCTTATTGCTTCGTAATCATAACCGTCCGTATCATTAAATACATTCGGATTGCTTACTCCCAGTGATGCAAATGCCTGATCTGTCCATTCGTGCAATTTGTGATCTGTTATATATCCGAAACTGGCTGCGGATACTCCAACCGGAGCAATACCCAGAGCAAGAGCCGTATCCTGATTTCCCCAATCGAGAGTTACAATCTTTTTAGGCTCGGAATTAAGAGTTGTCGTACCATATGCATGTTTAATCGTATATGGATATGACACCTGCGAATCACTCGTCTGTGACTCTGTCGCCGTATTATTATTTGTCGATGCGTTTGACGCGCATCCTGCCATTAATGTTGTTCCCATAGCCGTTACTGAAAGTAAAGTAACCAATAAACCTTTTTTCATATATCCTCCAAAATAATAACCTTTAGTTAGCCTTCGCTAATTTATATTTTGATAAGATACTACATAAAAAAACTATTTCAACATTTACGGAGCTCGTTGTAATAGTCATTTTTACGGTAATGTTACCTTACGCTAACTATCCTTTAAATAATTATATTTAAATCCTCTCTGCAATGTGATTCAATACATAGTGAATAATATGTTTAAATAAATCATGGTAAATAATAAAAAACCGTATTACCCGATATGTAATCGGATAATACGGTTTTTTATTTTATATCATTGTCAATATTCCTTAAAATTTCCGAATACAGTTTATCAACTGCACTTTAAGTTTTCGAATATTATTTATTTTCGGAATTTTTAAGTTTTCCGATAATAAAATCTTTCACCGATATCTGACCGCCGTATATAGACGAATTAAAGTTAACAATATAAGCGATAACGCACACAAGTGAAAGCGGAAGGATATTTGTAGGACCAAATACTTCAAGACCTATAAATATAGGAGCAATAAGTGTATTTGTTGCACTACCGAATACTGCTGCATATCCCATCGCTGCAATCGCTTCAACAGGTAAGCCAAATACTGCACCAAGTACAAATCCAAGGCTTGCACCTATTGAGAATAAAGGAGTTACTTCACCACCCTGGAAGCCTATTGATAATGTAAATATTGTCAACGCAAGCTTCACTATCCAGTCAAATCCGTATATTTCTCCGCCGTGGAAACTGTTGCTTATAAGATTTGTTCCGAGTCCGCAATATCTTCCTCCCAATACAAAGAAAAGGATTGCTGCTAAAGGAATTGCCATAAAGAAAATTCTCTTGTAAGGGCTTTCAATTAAACTTTTGGCTTTTTTCTTACCAAATGCAAGGCCTTTGCTGAATAATAAGCCTGTAAGACCAAATGCTATACCTATAAGAACAAGTGGAATTACTGTATTAAATGATAATTCAACTGAACTTGTAATAGGTACATAGAACTTTTCAAGGCCTAATGAATTGGAAATGAAGCAGGCAAGGTATGATGCAACAACTGCACTTAATAATGCTTTATATACTAACGCACCACTGATGATAACCTCTAAGGCAAAGAAAATAGCAGCAAGTGGTGTCTGGAATAATCCTGAGAAGCCTGCAGCCATACCTATAACAAGTAATGTACGGCTGTCAGGAAGCTTGAATTTCTTACCTAATTCATGTGAAAATGTCGCACCTATCTGAACTGCAACACCTTCTCGTCCTGCACTACCACCAAAGAGGTGTGTAATCCATGTTCCTACCATAACAAGCGGAATTAAAAGAACAGGAATATACTCTCTCTTATTTAAAGCTGTATCAAATACAAGTCCCATTCCACCGAGACTTTCCTTACTGAACTTATAATACATTCCAATAATTAAAAGTCCTGCAAGTGGTAAAAATGGAATTAAAAACTGATAATAAAGTGTACGGAAGTCACCTATTGCAATCAGCACTCTTCCAAAAAGTGCATCGATTGCGCCTACGGAAACTCCCACAATTCCTGCTAACACAAGGTACATCAGCAGATTTTTCATTTTTTCTTTGTTAAATTCCAACATGCTGTCCTCCATACAATGCAAACAAAAAAAGGCAGACAATACCTACATAAAAAATGTAGATATCATCAGCCTTAATCAGCGGTTTAGGTTTCCCAAGGGAGAATGTCATTCCCTTATTTATTTTTTAAAATTATATCACAATTATTTTTTTACTGTAAATAAAATTTATGTTTTTTATTCAGTGCACTTTTAAATTATATACCCCCATATGGGATAAATTCTTAAACATACAATGATAAACTGTAGTCCGGTTCACTGCTTTAAACTTAAATAAACATCCGTGCGTGGACTTTGCCTGTTTTTATTATTATGAACTGTTTTACCTTTTGTTATATGAATATAATCGGAGATTACAATGATAAAAAATGAAGAAGTAATAAAATATTTTAATGCCCGTTCAGAGAATTGGAACGATGAAATAGTAATAAACGATAAAAAAATAAATAAAATACTTGATAACGCACATATTTCCGAAAATATGAAAATTTTGGATGTTGCCTGCGGAACAGGAGTCCTTATTCCGTATTATCTTGAAAGAAATGTACAATCCGTTCTGGGAGTTGATATTTCTCCCGGAATGATTGAAATTGCAAGGAGATCCTTTAATGATTCACGCATTTCTTTTTATGTCGGTGACGCAGAAAAATCTCCCATCGAAAGTGATTATGACGGGATTGTCATATATAATGCTTTTCCGCATTTTAAAGACGGAGAAAGAATCATACAATATTTACCCGAACATTTGAAAGACGGAGGTTATCTCACCGTAGCTCACGGAATGAGCAGAGAACAAACAGACGCTCATCACAAGGGCTCGGCAAAGCATATTTCAAACGGTTTAATGGAAATCGACGAGTTGTCAAAAATATTTTCAAAATATCTGACCGTAACTACAAGTATTTCCGATTCGGAAATCTATCAGATTGTCGGTATGAAAATAAGATAATTCGATACATAATAAACTGCAGATTTTGGATTGTCTCCGAATCTGCAGCTTATATGTTGAAAGTTCTGTTTAATTGTTAGGCGTATTTGCGGATTTATGATTATTTTGTTCTTCCATGATCGGATAGTAACAGTTCATCTCAGTGTCAGTTATAATATATGATTTCTTCTTAAATCTGTGGGTTCCTCCTCAGTAAACACACAGTCTCGATCCCTGTTGTATGTGGGAACATATCCACAGGCGTAACCTTATCTAATTTATACCCTCGCTCCGATAAAAACCTTATATCCCTTGCACATGTGGAAATGTTGCAAGATACATATACAATTCTTTCAGGCTTCACATCAGAAACCGTATTCAGAAGCCTGTTGTCACACCCCTTTCTCGGAGGATCAACCACCACGACATCCGGTTTAGGCAATTCAAGTTTGTCGACCAAATGTTGTATATCTGAGGAACTCATTTCTTCCCCGTAAGAGGCAACCTTTATATCTTCGGCTTTTCCGCACGCGAAATATGCATTATTGATATTATTTGATATTGCGTTGTACCTTGCATCCGCTATTGCCTGTTCAATTATCTCTATTCCGTATACTTCTTTTGCTTTTTTTGCCAAAAACAGTGATATGGTACCCGTTCCGCAATACAAATCCCAAACGGTTTCGCTTCCTGTCAGCCCCGCTTTCTCAAGAGCCTTGTTGTATAAATTATAAGTCTGATACGGGTTAATCTGGAAAAATGATTTTGCACTTATTTTATATGTATTGTCACCGATTTTATCATTAATATGATCAACGCCGTATAAAACACACTCATCCTTTCCCAATATTACATTGGTATCTTTATTATTAAAGTTAAGTACCACAGACGTAATCTTATATTTTTTAACTGTACTCCCCTCGGATAAATTATCTCCCAACGACGAAACAATATATTCCGCCAAGCCTTGTATTAATTGTTTAAGCCTTTTATTTCTTAAAAAAGAATCCCGTGTTATATTTAAAACCGGACAAACCATAACTTCCGCAGGCATGCCGTCATTACGGCTTTTACCCAAACCGGTTCTGATAAGTATGTGCCTGATAAGACCTCTTTTGCTGTCTTCATCATACGGTTCAATATTATTTTTTTTACAATACTCCCGTATGCGCGACAATATAACGGAATTATATTCGTCTTCAATAAGGCAGTCTTTGCACTCAATAACATCATGACTTCTGCTTGCATAAAAACCTGTTATAATATTTCCGTTTTTATCTTTAGATACAGGATACTGACCTTTGTTTCTGTATCTGTATTCCTTTATTTCTCCGTTATATTCTGAAGGAATTATGTTGTTGAAGATATATTTATCCTTTGAAATTCCGCCTATTCTGCAGAGCGTTTCCTCAACGAATTTTTCTTTCCATTCAAGCTGTGCTTTGTATGAAATATGTTGGATTGAGCATCCTCCGCATCTTTTCGCATTTTCACATTTCGGAACGGTCCTGTCTTTGGATTCTTTCAATAACTTCAACATTTTGCCGTATGCAAATGTTTTTGATGTCTTGGTTATTATTCCCTCAATCCTGTCACCTATTGCGGTGTCCTTCACAAACACCGGATACAGCCTGCCGTCTTCCGTATTCGTTTTCGCAACTCCGAGTCCTTCGCTTGTTAAATCAACAATGGTCTCTGTAAATGAATCTCCCTTAGTAAGCATTATATTTCTGTCCTTCTAATCTTACAGTCAAGTAATTTATTGTAATCAAGCCATGCATTGCTGTTCTTGCTGTTAAGGTCACATCTGATTACCTCAAGGTTTGCATCTAGCTTATCTGCCGCTGCAAGAATCCAGCTTTCAACAAGTGACGGACGCTTAGGTGAACCATATTCAAGCTCTCCGTGGTGAGAAAGAATGCAGTGCTCTAACTCCTGAGCTAAAATATGTGGAAATCCGTCAATCTTCGCAATTCTTTCAACAAGCATTCCATATCCTATAACAATATGACCGATGAGATTACCCTCGTCAGTGTAATCATTTTCAGGAAATGGAGATAATTCTCTTATCTTACCTACATCGTGAAGCATGGCTGCAGTAACCGCTAAATCTCTGTTTGCATAGTCATAATTGCTGCACATAAGAGATGTTAATCTTGCAACACTGAGTGAATGCTCAAGAAGTCCACCAAGATAACCGTGGTGTACGCTCTTTGCAGCAGATGCCTTTTTGAAAATGTTGAAGAATTCTGTATCTTCCACAAATATATTTTCAAGAAGTGTTCTTAAATATTTGTTGTTAATTGACTTAATCATGTCAAAGAACTCTTTTGACATTTCTTCAATATCAAATCTTGAAGAAGCCATATAATCTGTCGGATTGTACTCTCCCTCATCTGCTACTCTTGCACTGTCTAACTTAAACTGAAGCTTTCCGTTATAAAGAGAAACCATTCCGCTTACTTCAACAAAATCAGAGGGGCTAAACTCCTTAATTGCCAATGAATTAGGATCCCAGATTTTTGTATCAATACTGCCTGTCTTATCACTTAAGATAACATTTTCATATTCCTTACCTGCTCTTGAAACAGCTGACTGCTTGGATTTGCAGTAATATACGCCAGAAACCTTATCTCCGTCCTTAAAATTCTCTATAAAATACATTCCCATTCCTCAATTCTAAAAATCTGCTTATAGGTATAAAGCTCACCCCTCAGTCACTTTATATCTTTCTTACAGCTTATATTTTAATAACTAATTTTTATCTGTATTACAGCTTATATTTTAATATTTAATAACTTTATATCTAATACCAAAAGCTAAAAACTGAAACCTTAAAATTTATGCCTTATATTTTACTATATTTACGTCAAATGACATATCAAAGTAACCGTCTTTATTTTTTCTTTTTATATCCACTGACATAGTCTTTCCTGCCTTATAATCCGACAAAATATTTTCTATGTCATCCATGCTCTTTATTTCACTACCGTCTATGGCTGTTATGATGTCTCCTGACTGTAAGCCCGCCTTATATGCTGGAGAATCAAATGCTACGTCCGTCAGATATACGCCGTTCGGAATATCATATCTGCTGGCGATATTCTCTGTAATGTCCTCGCCGTAGATTCCAAAAAGCACCACATCAATATCAGCTGAAAGCTTTTCAATGTGTCTCTTAATGTCATATATTCCAACAACCTTAAATGTATCACTGTCAGGCCCCATATCCGTTCCGATTCCCAGAAGGTTACCATTTGAATCGAATAGCAGACCGTCATCATTTGAAGATGTGGCTATGTTTGTATTGATTACGGTAACATTTGCATCCACCATTGACTGATTGGATTTCTTGGAAATGATTCCATAGTTAAATATTCCCGATTCGTCCCCGCTTTCACCATATGATATGACAAATGATCCAAGTGTAGATTTATTGGAATTGCCAAGCTTAATCGGCACAATGTTTTTCTTTGTATCCTCTGTAATATCCTTTTTCTTTATGGAAATAAGTGCAATATCAAACTTAGGACTTTTAGCAAGGAATTTACCTGAAACAACTTCACCATTTATGATAACGTCAACATTTTGTTCCTCATCAATAGACAGACCTTCAGACATAATTACAAATCTTGTAGCAGTTTCACCGATAATAAGCCCTGAAGACGGACGGACATTTTCAGTATCTTCCTCATCCTTATCCGAAAGAATCTGACCGAGAAGGTCTGACTCATTTGGTGTGATATGCACAATGGATCTGCCTATACTTTCAATGGTCTGTGGCATTTTGGAAAATGCATCGTTGTTGTCAACATTTACAGTTTCATTTATTTCCTCAAGATTAATGGCCTGAACATCATCACTGTCCAGTGACAGCTCTGAATTACTTACCTCCACCATGTGATTAACCTTGCCCACAATAAACGGCACAATAAATACCGCTGCAACACCTGCTCCAATAAGTATTCCGAGAGCGATTAATTTCTTATTTTTCTTCTTCGGCTTCTTTGGATTTATCTTTTCAGTGTATAAGCTAAACTTATCGTTTTTAATATTTTCATTCTGATTATTATCATTACTCATATCAGCCTCTTTTTACAGCTTTTCGATTATGGCATTTTCAGATACAGTTATTTCTATACTACCAAATATATGAACATAATGTATATCATTAATTTTCAAAGTGAATATAAATCATAAAATTTTATCAGAAGGAAAAACAAAATTTAACATATTAAATATGTAAAAATCAAATCGTATAAAAGAAAAACAAACCGGTAATGCTACCGATTTGTTTTTATTCAACAATTCAGAAAAATCATTTATAAAATATTAAATTATTCAGCGTCACTTTTTCTTCCTTTTTCTCTCTTTGCAGCTAAATAATTTTCATAATCTTTTTCCGGAATATAATCCAGCAATCTGTCATAAAACTTATACGGAAGTCTTAATTCACTGTCATCCGTAAAAATTACCGTAACATGACGGTCATCTTTTTCCTCATAAGTTGTTTTAATATCATCTGTCTTTTTACGACTTCCGATTATTGCACCTGCATCACCGGCAATCAGTCCGCCTACAACGGCGCCTTTGACGGAAGAACCTCCGCCTCCTCCGCCTGATATATTCTGTTGCTGATATACAGAGCCCTCCAGGTTATAATATCTGATTTTATCAATATCATATATACGTTCATTCAAATCAGAACTGTGATTTTTTACAATATTGACAAAATACTCATCATTTAGCGCACTGATAATATGTATATTATTATCAAATATTGCATAATTAGTGCCGTCCATGTCATTAAAATAATATTTGCTTTCTTTATATTTTTTCAACAGCTCATCATATTTACTTACGCAGATTTGATATTCATCGGTACTTTTGATAGCATCTGCCTCTTCCTTTTTCTTCTTTGCTTCCTCACTCTTTTTTCTGCTCACATGTACAATAACCCAAATTATTAATATTATTAATATTACGTATATTAATAAAACTGATCC
>ERZ857480.96381-NODE-149687-length-16818-cov-60.0959_pt1 | contig 16818 bp, 13 predicted proteins | sample MGYA00519767_ERZ857480 | MGnify/ENA primary metagenome ERZ857480 (study PRJEB31778, sample SAMEA3449210) | human gut metagenome | biome: human gut; feature: human-associated habitat; material: faeces | place: United Kingdom | collected 2010/2012 ...
AGCCGCTTTGTGAAGCTGCTTATCCAGCAGAACGAGATCGGCGGCAAGAGAAAGACCGCCGCAGCTACGAAGCAGCTTGAACAGGCGCAGGAGCGCATTTCCGAAGTGAGCCGCATAATCAAGCGGCTGTATGAGGACAATGTGAACGGCAAAATCAGCGACGAGCGTTTCATGGAACTGTCGGCAGACTACGAGCAGGAGCAGCGGGAACTGAAAGACCGCGCCGCCGCTTTGCAGGCCGAACTGGACAAGTCACAGGCCGCCACCGTCAATGCGGAAAAGTTTATGGGTATCGTCCGAAAGCACCTTGCCTTTGAGGAACTGACCCCCACCCTCTTGCGGGAAATGATTGAGAAAATTGTCGTGCATGAGTGCAGCTATGACGAGAACGGCACCCGCAGGCAGGACATTGAGATTTATTACAGCTTTGTCGGCAAGATTGACTTGCCAGAATAAACGCCCGACCTATCCGACACAATGCGCAAGTGCCGGATAGGAACGGCAAAATTTTTTACACTTCCATTACTTCTTTATCGCACATCAGTAAAAAGCCAGGGCATGAAACAGTTGATGGCCGGGGGCGGCGTTGCGCTTATCGGTATGATCCTTGTGCCGCTTCTTTCGGGACTTTTCACCGCGTCTTAATTATTCAAAACTCTGTCCGCGCACTCCCGCGTTATGCGGGGGTGCGCGGGAAAGGAGGGATTAGCCTTTGATATGGCAGATGATTGAAGATTGGTTTCGGGGCATATTGACAGACGGTATCTTGTCTAATTTGTCCGGCCTGTTCGATAGCGTAAATACAGAGGTGGGCGAGATCGCCGCCGAACTCGGCACTACTCCGGCGGGCTGGAACGCGGGCATTTTCAACATGATACGCAGCTTATCGGAAAATGTGATCGTACCGATTGCGGGCGTAATCATCACCTTTGTCATGTGCTACGAACTTATCCAGCTTGTCATTGAGAAAAACAACCTACACGATTTTGAAACATTCATTTTCTTTAAGTGGATTTTCAAAACCTTTGTGGCGGTGCTGATCGTGACGAACACATGGAATATTGTCATGGGCATTTTTGATGTAACGCAAAGCGTCGTCAATCAGTCGGCGGGTGTGATTATCGGCAACACCAGCATTGACATTACAAGCGTCGTTGCCGACTTGGAAACGCAGCTTGACGCTATGAATGTGGGCGCACTATTCGGGCTATGGTTTCAATCGCTCTTTGTGGGACTAACTATGAAAGCCCTGTCCATCTGCATTATGCTTGTGATTTACGGGCGCATGATCGAAATATACCTTGTTACTTCCGTTGCTCCTATCCCTATGGCGACTATGATAAATCACGAATGGGGCAGCGTCGGACAAAACTACTTAAAATCCCTGCTTGCGCTTGGTTTTCAAGCGTTTCTCATCATGGTTTGTGTCGGCATTTATGCGGTGCTGGTGCAGACGATTACCGCAACGGGCGACATATCCGGCGCGATTTGGACTTGCATGGGCTATACCGTCCTCTTGTGTTTCACGCTCTTTAAGACGGGCAGCTTGGCAAAATCCATTTTCAGCGCACATTAAGGAGGCGAAAGAATGGCGTATGTAACCGTCCCGAAAGACCTAACGAAAGTAAAAAGCAAGGTGATGTTTAACCTTACCAAACGGCAGCTTGTGTGTTTCAGCGTGGCGGTGGCTATGGGATTGCCGATCTTCTTTCTTTTGAAAGAGGTTGCGGGAACGAGCGTAGCGGCCTTGTGTATGATACTCGTCATGCTCCCTATGTTTCTTCTTGCCATGTATGAAAAGCATGGACAGCCGCTTGAAGTGATTATCCGGCAGTTTGTGGAAGTGAAGTTTATCCGTCCCAAAGAGCGACCCTATCAGACCAACAATTTTTACGATACCCTTACCCGGCAAAACAGACTTGAAAAGGAGGTACAGGCGATTGTCAAAGGTAAAATCACAGGAGGCAAAGCGTAAACTGTCCCGCAAAGAGAAAAAGCAGATCGCCGCCGTTATCCAACGGCACAAAGGCGACGGGAAGCCCCATACCGCGCAGGACAGCATACCCTTTGAACGAATGTATAAGGACGGGATTTGCAGGCTTGCAAATAACCGCTATTCCAAGTGCATAGAGTTTGAAGATATAAATTATCAGTTGGCGCAGCCGGACGATAAAACGGCGACCTTTGAAGCCCTTTGCGATATGTATAATTCTTTCGACGCTTCCATCAGCGTACAGCTATCCCTTATCAGCCGCTATGCAAACAAAGAGGATTTTCAAAAGAGCATTACCATTTCCCCGCAGGGCGACGAGTTTGACAGTATCAGAGCCGAATATTCGGCCATGCTTGCGGCGCAGCTTGAACGGGGAAACAACGGGCTTATCAAAACAAAGTTTCTCACCTTTACCATTGAAGCGGAAAACATCAAAACGGCGCGGGCGCGGCTTGCCCGGATTGAAACGGACACCCTTAACCACTTTAAGATTTTGGGCGCGTCGGCGCGGACGCTGGACGGAAAACGGCGGCTTGCGCTGCTGCATGGCATTTTCCACCCGGACGGAGAACGGTTTAACTTTGAATGGGACTGGCTACCCGAAAGCGGCCTGTCCGTCAAAGATTTTATCGCCCCGTCCTCTTTCCGCTTTGGCGACGGGCGGTTTTTCCGTATGGGCAGCAAATACGGCGCGGCCTCTTTCTTACAAATCCTTGCGCCGGAACTCAACGACCGTATGCTTGCCGACTTCATGGAGGCCGAAAACGGGCTTATCCTCAATCTGCATATCCGCAGTATCGACCATGCCGAAGCGGTTAAGACGATCAAACGGAAGATCACCGATTTAGACCGTATGAAAATCGAAGAACAGAAAAAAGCAATTCGCAGCGGGTATGACATGGATATTATTCCGTCCGACCTTGCCACCTACGGCGGCGAGGCCAAAAACCTGTTGCGGGACTTGCAGAGCCGGAACGAAAGAATGTTTTTGCTTACCCTGCTTGTCCTCAACTTTGCCGATACCAAACAGAAGTTGGAAAATGATGTTTTCCAGTCGGCAGGCGTGGCGCAAAAATACAACTGCTCTCTCACCCGGCTTGACTACCAGCAGGAGCAGGGGCTTATGTCCTCTATCCCGTTGGGAGTAAACCTTATCAAAATTACGCGGGGCTTGACAACTTCAAGCACCGCTATTTTTGTACCCTTTACCGTTCAAGAATTGTTTCAAGGCGGCGAAGCCCTTTATTATGGCCTAAACGCTTTGAGCAACAACATGATACTTTGCGACAGGAAACGGCTGAAAAATCCAAATGGCCTTATTCTCGGCACACCGGGCAGCGGCAAGAGTTTTTCGGCAAAGCGCGAGATCACAAATGCAGCGTTGATTACGCAGGACGATATTATCATTTGCGACCCCGAAGCGGAGTATTACCCCCTTGTAAACCGTCTGAAAGGACAGGTTATCAAGGTGTCGCAGACCAGTACGCAGTACATTAACCCTATGGACATCAACGCCAATTACGGGGAGGACGACACGCCCGTTTCGCTGAAAAGCGACTTTATTCTTTCCCTTTGCGAGTTAATCATGGGCGGCAAAAACGGTTTGGAAGCCGTTGAAAAAACTATCATTGACCGCGCCGTTAGAAGCGTGTACCGCAATTACCTTGCCGACCCGCAGCCCGGAAATATGCCGATTTTGGGCGACCTGTACGACGAGATCAAGAAGCAGCCGGAAATCGAGGCGCAGCGTATCGCGGCGGCGTTGGAACTCTATGTGCATGGCAGTTTGAATGTCTTTAATCACAGGACGAATGTTGATATTCATAACCGTCTTGTCTGCTTTGATATTAAGGAGTTGGGCGCACAGCTTAAAAAAATCGGTATGCTAATCGTCCAAGATCAAGTTTGGAACAGGGTAACGCTCAACCGCAGCGCGGGCAAGGCGACCCGGTACTATATCGACGAGTTTCATTTGCTCTTGAAAGAAGCGCAGACCGCCGCCTATTCCGTTGAGATTTGGAAGCGTTTTCGCAAGTGGGGCGGTATTCCCACAGGAATAACGCAGAATGTAAAAGACCTGTTGGCGAGCCGCGAGATTGAAAATATCTTTGAAAACTCGGATTTTGTGTATATGCTCAACCAAGCAGCAGGAGATCGTGAAATCCTTGCAAAGCAGCTTAACATTTCCCCGCAGCAAATGCACTATGTAACCCATTCCGAAGCGGGCGAGGGACTAATCTTCTTTGGCAATGTAATCTTGCCCTTTATTGACCGCTTCCCCACCGATACGGAACTTTACAGGATTATGACGACAAAACCCGGCGAGGTATCGGCATGACGGGCGCGGGCGTGATCTATTGCGGCGACAGCTTGCAAGTCTTAAAGACCTTACCGGAAAACAGCGTCGATTGTTGCGTTACTTCCCCGCCGTATTACGGCTTGCGGGATTATGGTGCGGACGGGCAGATCGGGCGGGAGGCCACGCCGGAGGAATACATAGACCGCCTTGTTTCCGTATTCCATGAAGTGAAGCGTACCCTTTCGCCACAGGGAACTTGTTGGCTGAATATCGCGGACACCTATTGCGGCACAGGCAGCAAGGCCGGACACACAGACCCGAAAAATCCCAGAGGGCGCAACGGGCAGCAAGTGGCGATTAACCACCGCGCCCCCGGCTGCAAGCCCAAAGATTTAATCGGTATTCCCTGGCTGTTAGCCCTTGCCTTGCGCGGCGACGGGTGGTATTTGCGAAGTAGTATTATCTGGTACAAGGGAAATCCCATGCCGGAGAGTACGCGGGATAGGCCGTCGCGCTGTTATGAATATGTGTTTCTGCTTACAAAATCCAAACGGTATCATTACGACTGGAAAACCGTTGCCGAGCCGACTTCTCCCGCAACGGCGGCGCGGTATCGCGGCGGGCGCAGCGCGGGCAGCAAATACAGCAAGGAAGTACCCGGACAAGGCAAGGTGCATGGACTAAACAAAGCGCGAAGCGGCGGCTATTACGAGGACGCGCTCATTCCCGCCACCCGCAACCGCCGCAATGTTTGGCAGATCAATACTGTACCCTATCGCGGCAGGCATTTCGCGGCGTTTCCCCCGAAGCTGGCCGAAACCTGTATTTTGGCGGGCTGTCCCGTTGGCGGCGTTGTTCTAGACCCCTTTTTAGGCAGCGGCACAACGGCGGCAGTTGCAAAACAGCTTAACCGCCGCTATGTCGGCATTGAAATCAATCCCGAATATTGCGCCCTTGCCGAAAAACGGATTGGAGGTGATGAAGATTGAGCAAGGAGGCCAAAGCCCCGGATAAGGTAACGCAGAAAATGACCCACGACGGGGCGATTTTGGAAAACCTGTCTACGGGCGAGGTGTCGAATATCAGCGACAGGCCGCAGGAGGAAAACTTTTCAGCCCCGGTAGCGGCCACAGCGGAAAAGGTGTTAGAGCGCGTGGAGATCGAGCATAGCCGCCATGCGTCAAAGAAAGCGGCGAAAAAGGCGAATACGGCAGCGCAAAGCAATACCCAAGCGTCCCGCTTGCAGTTTTCCGCAGAGGAACGGGCAACGCCGGAACTGGAAAAATATATCCGCAATGCCGAGAAGAAAGCCGACAAGCTGGACGCGGCGCGGGCGGCTGTCCCGAAAAAGACAAAGATTGTGAAAGAGCGCGTTTTTGACGAGGCCAACGGCAAAGCAAAAACGCGCCTTTCCTTTGAAAAGGTGGAAAAGCCGCCAAACGGCAAGCTACGCCATAACCCCATATCCCGTCCCGCACAGGAGTTTGTCGGCGCAATCCACAATGAAATCCATTCCGTCGAGAAAGAAAATACGGGCGTGGAGGCCGGACACAAAACCGAAAAAGCGGTTGAAAGTTTAGGCGGCATGACAAAGCGCAGCGTCCAGCGCGGCCTACGCAGCCACAAGTTAAAGCCCTATCGGGCGGCGGCGAGAGCCGAGCAGAAAGCGGTTAAGGCAAACGCGGATTATCTCTATCAAAAGGCGTTGCACGATAACCCCGCGCTTGCTCACTCAAACCCCATATCCCGGTTTTGGCAGAAGCAGAGTATCAAGCGGCAGTACGCTAAATCCATCAAGACGGGAAAGACGGTGAAAAAAATCGCCGAGAACACCGCAAGGGCGGCGAAGAAAACCGCGCAGGAAACCAAACGCGCCGCGTCTTTCGTTGTCCGGCATTGGAAAGGCTGTTTAATCGTCGTGGGACTTGCCTTTATCGTGTTACTGCTATTCGGCGGCTTGTCCTCTTGTTCCCTGTTCGGCGGCAACGGCGGCGGCGCGTTGGCCGCGTCGTCCTATCTGTCCGAGGACGCGGATATTCTGGGCGCGGAAGCCGCCTATACCGCTATGGAAGCCGAATTGCAGGATATGCTTGACAATATCGAAAGCGAATACCCCGGCTATGACGAATACCGGGTAGAGGCCGACGAGATCGGGCATGACCCCTATGTGCTAATCTCTATTCTATCCGCTTGGCATGAGGGCGTTTTTACTCTGTCCGAAGTACAAGGCACTTTGGAAATGCTGTTTGAAAAGCAGTACATTTTGACGGTTACGGAGGAAGTCGAAGTACGCTATCGGACGGAAACCGACACTTGGACGGACGAGGACGGGAACACTCATACGGACACCTACGAAGTAGCGTATAACTACTACATTCTCAATGTGGATTTGGAAAACTTTAATCTTTCCCATGTCCCGGTTTACATCATGGGCGAAGATCGGTTATCCCTATATGCGGTTTATATGTCGTCGCTTGGCAACCGTCCCGACCTTTTCCCGCAATCAAGCTATATCCCGAAGTACATCACCAACCCACCAGCGGAATATGAAGTACCCGCTGAATTGACTAACGACAATGAACAGTTTGCGCGGCTGATCGAGGAAGCGGAAAAATATCTAAATTTCCCCTATGTGTGGGGAGGCAGCAGCCCGGAAACTTCTTTTGATTGCAGCGGCTTTGTGTCGTGGGTGCTTACCAACAGCGGCCTTTACAATACGGGCAGGCTTGGAGCGCAGGGGCTTTACAACATTTCAAGCCGCGTATCTTCCCCGCAACCGGGCGACCTTGTATTTTTTACAGGCACATACGACACCCCCGGCGTTTCCCATGTGGGTATCTATGTGGGCGAGGACGCGGCGGGAAACCCCGTCATGCTGCATTGCGGCGACCCGATACAGTATTCAAAACTCAATACAAGCTATTGGCAATCCCATTTTTACGCCTACGGGCATTTGAATTACAGTTAGGAGGAATGACTATCAATATTGTTTCTTTTGGCGGCGGTACGAATAGCGCCGCCTTACTTGTTGGACTTCACCAGCACAAGATACCCGTTGACCTTATCACCTTTGCCGATACGGGCGCGGAGCAGCCGCACACTTACCAATTCATAGAGATTATGGATAAGTGGCTTGCCGATCACGATATGCCGCGCATTACCGTTGTTCGGAATGTAGACCGCTACGGCAACCGTCTTTCCCTTGAAACCGAGTGCTTGCACTCTCACACTTTACCGTCGATTGCCTACGGGTATAAGAGGTGTTCGCAAAAGCACAAGATCGCGCCGCAGGAGAAGTTTTGCAACAACCACCCGCCATGCCGCGAGGCGTGGCGGCACGGCGAGAAGATTACCCGCTTTATCGGCTATGACGCGGGAGAGATCAAACGCTACGAACATTCCCACAAATACAACGAGGCCGACAAGAAGTATAAAAACCGCTACCCCTTAATTGAAGAATGGCATTGGAGCAGGAGTGATTGTGTCCGGCAGATCAAAGCGGCAGGCTTGCCGCAGCCGGGAAAATCCTCTTGCTTTTTTTGTTCCAGCATGAAACGGCAGGAGATTTTAGACTTGAAAGAACGCTATCCCGACTTTTATCAGCGGGCGATTGCCCTTGAAGAAAACGCCATGCCCTATCTTAACAAAGTAAAGGGATTGGGGCGCAGCTATTCATGGAAAGAACGATTTGGAAAGGAGTAAATGACTATGGCAAACGCAAAACTTGACCGTATCGAAAAGGACATTGAGAAAACGAGGGCAAAAATCCTTGACTATCAAAGCAGGCTGAAAGAATTGGAAGCCCGGAAAACCGAGGAAGAAAACGCCCAGATCGTGCAGATGGTGAAAGCGGTACATATCGACGCGGCGCAGCTTGCGACTTTTCTTTCCGCATACGCCAGCGGCGAGATCGCCTTGCCGCAGCCGGAAGCCGGGTATGGCAGCGTACAGGAGGACAGCGAAGATGAAGAATAAAAAGTTAATCCGCAGCTTTACCGCTTTGCTTGCCGCCCTTGTGATTTTGGGCGGCTTTTCTGTTACCGCCTACGCGGGCGGCGGGGACTACTACGACGAGATCAATGACGAGCCGATACCCGAAGAAACCGCCGAGCCGCAGCCCCTAACGCCGGAGGGCAACATGACCCTTGTGGACGACATAGAGGGCGAAGCCGCCGAAGATAAGCAGTTTATCACCGTCGTTACGAAAAACGGCAACTATTTCTATATCATCATTGACCGCGCCGACGAGGGCGAAAACACCGTACATTTTCTAAATCAAGTGGACGAGGCCGACCTAATGCAGCTTATGGAGGACGGGCAGGAAGCTACCCCCGCCGCGTGTAGCTGTACCGACAAATGCGTTGCCGGAAGCGTCAACACCGTTTGCCCTATCTGTAAAAACAATATGAGCGAGTGCGCGGGCAAGGAGGCAGAGCCGCAACCGCAGGAAACCGAGCCGCCGGCAGAAGAAAGCAGCGGCGGCAGCATGGGCGGCATTGCCCTTGTGGTATTGCTCCTTGCGGGCGCGGGCGGCGGCGCGTTCTACTACTTTAAGATTTTGAAGCCGAAGCGCGACGCGGCCAAAGGCAGTACAAGCCTTGACGATTTGGATTTTGACGACGAGGACGAGGAAACCGAGGAAGCCGAGGAAGCGGAAACCGAACAGGAGGACGAGGACGAATGAAATTAGTCATTGCGGAAAAACCGAGCGTGGCAAAGGCAATCGCCGCCGTTTTGGGCGCGAATGAGAAGCGCGGCGGCTACTATGAGGGCGCGGGCTATTTGGTGTCGTGGTGTATCGGCCATCTAATCAGCTTTGCAGACGCGGCCACCTACAACGAGCAGTACCGAAAATGGAACTATGACGATCTCCCCATTGTGCCGCAGGAATGGCGGTTTACCGTCGCCAGCGGCAAGGAACAGCAGTTTCACATTCTCAAAGACCTAATGCACAGGCCGGATATTACCGAGATTGTCAACGCTTGCGACAGCGGACGCGAGGGCGAATTGATCTTTCGTTTCGTCTACCAGCAGGCGGCTTGCAAAAAGCCTTTTTCCCGCCTTTGGATTAGCAGCATGGAGGACGCGGCAATCCATGCGGGCTTTGACGATCTCAAAGACGGGCGCGAATACGATAGCCTTTATCAATCCGCGCTTTGCCGAGCAAAGGCCGATTGGCTGATCGGCATTAACGCCACCCGCCTTTTCTCTATCCTCTATCACAAGACCTTAAATGTAGGGCGCGTCCAAACGCCTACCCTTGCTATGCTTGTGAGCAGGGATTATGCCATTAACAGTTTCAAAAAGGAAAAATATCATCTTGTCCGGCTGAACGCCGGAGGCGTTACCGCACTTTCCGATAGGCAGGAGGAAGCGGCGGCGCGGCAGATGAAAGCGGCTTGCGAGAAATCGCAGGCCGTTTGTACTTCCCTCAAAAAAGAGAAAAAGACCGTTTCCCCGCCGAAGCTGTTTGACCTTACCGCTTTGCAACGGGAGGCCAACCGCCTGTTTGGATTTACAGCGAAGCAGACCCTTGACTACGCGCAAACGCTCTATGAAAAACGCCTTTTGACCTATCCGAGAACGGACAGCAAATATATCACTTCCGATATGCAGGGCAGCGCGGGCGTTCTGATTACCGGGCTTTGCGGCCTATTCCCCTTTATGCAGGGCGTGAAGCTGAACGCCGACCTTGAAAGGATTTGCGACAACAACAAAGTAACCGATCATCACGCCATTTTACCGACAGCGGAGTTTTTGAAAAACGGCTTTGATACGCTTGCCGAAAGCGAGAAAATGCTAATGTCCCTTGTATGCGCGAAAGTGCTTTGCGCCGTTGCCGCGCCCTATACCTATGAAGCGGTTACGGCGGTTTTCGAGTGCGGCGGCTATTCCTTTACCGCCAAAGGCCGGACGACGCTTTGCGAGGGTTGGCGGGAGATTGAGCGCCTTTTCCGTTCTACTCTGAAAGCAAAAGCAGAGGACGGAGAAACCGACGAGCCGGAAAGCGAGTTGCCGGAACTGGCCGAGGGGCAGACCTTTGAAAGTGTGGGCGCGGAGATCACCGAGCATTACACGCAGCCGCCAAAGGCATTTACCGAGGACACCCTACTTTCGGCAATGGAAAACGCGGGGAAAGAGGACACGCCGGAGGACGCGGAGCGCAAGGGATTAGGCACTACCGCGACGAGGGCGGGCATAATCGAAAAGCTGATCGGCGCGGGCTTTATGGAGCGCAAGGGCAGAAAGCTACTCCCCACAAAGGACGGGTACAACCTTGTTTCGGTGTTGCCGGAGGTGTTGACTTCCCCGCAGCTTACCGCCGAATGGGAAACGCGCCTTACCGGGATTGCAAAAGGAAACGAAGCCCCCGCCGCCTTTATCCGGGACATTGAAGAAATGGCGGCGGGACTTGTTAAAACCTACTCCCATATTTCCGAGGATAAGGCGAAGCTGTTTGCGCCGCAGCGTGAAGTGATCGGCACTTGCCCCCGTTGCGGCGAAAGCGTCTTTGAGGGCAAGAAAAACTACTATTGCGGAAATCGCGGTTGCGCCTTTGTGATGTGGAAGAACGATAGATTTTTTGAGCAGCGGAAAAAGGCGTTTACAAAGCAGATTGCCGCCGCGCTCTTAAAAGACGGGAAAGTGAAAATCAAGGGTATGCACTCCACCAAGACGGGCGGCACATTCGACGGTGTGGTACTCCTTGCCGACACAGGCGGCAAATATGTAAACTTCCGCGTCGAGCAGAACCGAAAATGATTAGGCTTGATGAAAAGCAATACCGGGCTGTAAAGAAAATGACCCGCGCCGAGTGTGCAAACAACGATTGCGGGAATTGTCTGCTTTTAGACGACGGGGAAACTTGCGTTTGTGTGCAAGCGATCAGTTATTCACTGTTGTGTCGTTACTTCCGCGAGGCGGTTTTACCCGCCGACAGGCAGCTTTACGCCGAGATCACCCGCGCTAAAGAAATTGAAATGAAGCGTTGCGCGGTGTGCAAAAGCCCCTTTGCGGCGGCGGGCAACCGAGCGAAATACTGTCCGACTTGCGCCGCAAAGATACGCCGCAGGCAGAAAGCCGAGAGCGAGAGGAACAGGAGGCTACGGCTAAAAACAACTGGATAGCAAGCACAGCAAATGAGTACCCATTTGCGATAAATCCCCGCCTATTTCCAATGGAAACGGCGGAGATTTTGCTTGTTGGGATTATCCCAAACCCTTATGAAAAGCGAAAGGAGGCGCGACAATGACAAGTTTGCGGGAAGCCGTAAAGGACTATCAAGAGGAATTGCGGGACGGTATCGCATGGGTGGTTTTTTGGCGCGAGGGGCGTTCATGGAAAAGCGATTACCTCTATCTTGAAGTTGGCAGCGACACGATCAACTATGACGACATAGGCAGATGGAAAGAGATATGCGGCCTTGACCCCCGCGCCGTTGCTCTAAACGGGTACTATTGCGGGCATTTAGCCGAGGATATGAGCCTTGACGAGCTGGCCGCAGGCGTGCGCTGGCACTATGAAAACGGCTTTAATTCCCTTGCCGCCTTTATCGAAGCCCACAGTCCCGCGCTACCCCCGGAGCAGCTTGAAGAAGCGCGGCAGATTGCCCGCGCCGCCGGACTTCCCTTTTCGGAAAAGCCATACGACGGGCAAGAGTTTGACCCCTATGTTTACGACGGGAGCATGACCCCCGAAGATTACGAACTCATGCAACAGATGATTGCAGAGGAAAGGAGCGAGCAAAAACAAATGTCTTATCACGCATACGACCACGACAAATTAGAAGCCGCCGACACCATGCGAATAGAACGCACGATATATTTTGAATATGAAAGCGCGGATATTTCCGCGCTTACCGCCTTGCCGTTAGAACAACTCCAAACTATGCGCGAGGAAAGCGCGGCGGCGGAACAAGCGATTTTCGAGAACTTGCAGCAGCAGGCCGCCGCATGGGAGGAACAGGCGGGAAAGACCCTTGAATTGAACAAAGCCATTGAGTACGCGAGAACACCCGAAACGGAGCATACGGCGAATGAGTGGACAACCGCCGACTATGACCGTCATATCCGAAGCAACCGCGTATATCAAATGAGTTATCACATTTACGAGAATACCCGTTATGACAGGGACGCAAAACAATCTGTTCCGTATTCATGGACGCTATCATGGAGCGTCCGCACCAACAGCCCAAATGGAACGGACAGAAGCAGTCAAGCAAGTATCGCCGGACAGCAGAAAAAAGTCTTTTCTGATAAGGCCGCTATGGAAAAGTATCTGAATGGGCGTATTAAGGCGTACAGTCATTTGTTTACCGAAATATCGCCGCCTATCCCGCAGGAATACGCCGAGCATTTCAAAGTAAACGGGCAGCTTTTACCCGGCTATACCATTGAGGACGAAAAACAGCACGAACAGGCGCAGCCGGAAACGCCGACGCGCCCCGACCCTGAAAAGGCAGACATGGACGCGATCAGCACCCGGCAGGCGGCGACGCTTACCGCCGAGCCGCCGCAGCCGCGCCCCGTCGTGCCGATTGTCCTTTCTTCCGAGAAGCCCGCCGAGAAGATGAAAGAGATCACCGAGCGTTTGGAGCAGGGCATACAGGCGATATTTGAAAGTGAACGATATAAAGAGTATTTGCGCGTCATGTCCAAGTTTCACGATTACAGTCTGAACAATACCCTTTTAATCGCCATGCAGAAGCCGGACGCTTCCCTTGTGGCTGGATTTTCCGCATGGAAAAACAAGTTTGAGCGCAGCGTCAAAAAGGGCGAAAAGGGAATTAAGATTATCGCCCCGTCGCCGTTCAAAGTCAAACAGGAAATGGAAAAGATAGACCCCGACACCCAAAAGCCCGTTGTCGGCAGGGACGGAAAGCCGATCACCGAGGAACGGGAGATTACCATACCCGCCTACAAGGTCGTTTCCGTCTTTGATGTGTCGCAGACCGAGGGCAAGGAAATCCCGGACATATCCGCTGAAAACCTTGTGGCAGATGTGGAGCAGTACGAAGATTTTTTCAAAGCCCTTGAAAAGACTTCCCCCGTCCCGATTGCTTTTGAGCAGATCGAGGGCGGCGCAAACGGCTACTATCATTTGGAGGACAAGCGCATTGCCATTGACGAGGGCATAAGCGAACTGCAAACCTTGAAAACGGCAATCCATGAAATCGCCCATGCGCGGCTGCATGATGTGGATTTGAACGCGCCAAAGGACGAACAAAACCGGGTTGACCGCCGCACCCGCGAGGTACAGGCTGAAAGCGTGGCCTATGCGGTGTGCCAGCATTTCGGCCTTGATACCTCTGAATACTCCTTTGCATATGTGGCCGGGTGGAGCAGCGGAAAGGAAATGTCCGAACTGAAAGCGTCTTTGGAAACGATACAGGCAGAAGCAAAGGAACTCATTACCGAGATTGAGGGGCATTTTACCGATCTTCAGCAGCAGCGGGAAACAGCCGAGCCGCAACACGCCGCCGAGCAATCCGAACAGCGGCAAGACACATTTTCCATCTACCAGCTAAAAGGCGGCGACGAAACGCGGGATTTGCGCTTTGAGCCGTATGACCGTTTGCAGGCGGCAGGGCTTTGCGTCAATCCGGCAAACTATGAACATACCTATTCCGCGCCGCTTGAAACAGGAATGACCCTTGAAAGCATTTACGAGCGTTTTAATATCGACCACCCCGCCGATTTTAAGGGACATTCCTTGTCCGTTTCGGATATTGTCGTACTCCACCAGAACGGGCAGGACACCGCCCACTATGTGGACAGTATCGGCTACCGGGACGCGCCGGAGTTTTTGAAAGAGCCGCAAAAAGCACTATTGCCGGACGACCTTACGACGGGCGAGAGCATTAAAACGCCGCGTGGCAGCTTCCATGTAACCGACATGACGCGGGAGCAGATCGAAGCCGCCGGGTACGGTTTTCATCACCAATCGGAGGACGGGAAATATTTGATTATGGCGAATGGTACACAGGCTTTTGCGGTTGCCGCAGAGCAGCCGGAAAAAGTAAATCCCTTAAAGCATATTGAGGACACCGTAGAGCAGAACGACAATAATTTTGACGGGATTATCAATAACACACCGCAAACGCCCACCGTTGCCGAGTTGGAGCAACGGGCAAAGGCGGGCGAGGCCATTTCCCTTACCGACCTTGCAAAAGCGGTGAAAGCCGACAAGCGCGAACAGCCGCCGAAAAAGCGTTCTGTCTTAAAGCAGCTTGACGAATACAAGAAGCAGGCCAAAGCGCAGCCCCAGAAGCAGCAGCGAGAGCAAAAAAAGGATTTGGAGGTTTGATTATGAATACCCATTTTACCGTTGAGGAAGAAAACATAATTTCCATTTACGCGGAGGACAGCCGGGAAAAGACCGCCGAAAATATCCTTGCCGCCATGCCCTATATGGACGAGGATATGCGGCAACTCGCCGCCGCAGCGGAGAAGAAGCTACACGCCATGACGGACAGCGACTTTTCCGAGGCGCAGTTTTCCCTTACCGACGAATAAGCCCATCACGCAGCAGGGGCGCGGCAGCCATTTGTTGGCCGCCGCGCCCCTGTTCTTTTTTGTCCTTGCGTGGACATTTAGAAGCCCGTTTTTTGAGTTTTGAATAGTAAGTATCGGCCTTGCCGTTTTCCCGCGCCGGAAGCCCTGTAAATACGGGCTTTTTCGGCCTCTATTTGTCCACCCTGTACCCCTTGTTTACGCCTTATCCCTTGCCCTGATATGGAGCAGCAGCATAACGACGAATGAAAGGCCGCAGACCACATAAAACCAAAGTTGATCGGCGTTTGAGATAATAAAGGCGAGCAGCCCGAAGATAACCGCCCATGCAGCGGAGAGCAGTACCCCGATAATCCAAAAGCCGAAGCGCGTATTTTGCAGGAACAGCAGCCCCGCGAACACCGCCGCGCCGATCAGCAGGCAAAACGCCGGGTGAATATCCGTAAAATGATTGCAGCACACGCCGGATATGATACCCAGGGCGATACTGTCAAAGATGATGATATGGCCTACAAAAAGCCCGACAACCATAATAATCAAACTGATTACAAGGCCGATTGCGAGATATGCGCCCGTTGCCGCCAGATAGCCCATATGCTCACCCCTTTTTCAAATAGACAAGTCGAATTGTGTATATATTATATCAGTTTTTGGAAAGCAAGTCTATTCCCATGCTGTATTTATCCGCGCTCTTGTTCCCTTGCCTTGCTTTGCGCCGGATAGATGATACTGTCCACATTCTTTTTGATAATGCCGTATTCGTTCATTTGCTTTTTCGCCTTGCGGTATTCATCATACAGCGCGGCCTTTCTATCGCTCAATGCGGCATACTCCCGTTTCAGCTTTTCGAGTTCCGGCAGCTTGGCAACGCCCATCTGCTTTAACTGCTTGGCGGCGGCTTCAAATAGGATAATTTCGCTCTCATGGCCACGCAAAAACTTTTCCTTGTCCGGGGCTTTGCGGTACTGCTCATACAGCGGCCTTAACTGCCTGTATGTCGTGCTGTGCTTTATCAGCAGGGAAAGATCGGATAAGCGGCTTTCCACTTCCTTAACGGCTTTTGCCGCCGCGTCGTGAGCTGTCATAATATCCGCTATCTTACTTTCAAGATCGCTGTAATACTCAATTTTGTTTTCCGTCAAGAAGTTCATTGTCTTTGCGGCCTGTTTGAGATTATGGAGTTTCGCCCACCGTTCATAGCCCGCCGACTGTCCGGCCTTGATACTGTTTTCAATATCCACAACGAGCCGTATTCCCTTATCTTCCCGCATGGGCTTTGCAATGTAAACGCCCTGTATGCGTTCTTTGATCGCTTCTTCCGTATAGGCCGCGCCCAGCGTCTTACACCGGGTAAAGCGTTCTTGTCCAGCGGCGCGGAAAGAAATATATTTGCCTCGTTTGACTTCATATCCCATTTCCTGCAAACGCCTTATCAGTTCTTCAAAATCCGGCACTTGCGGGATAAGGGTATCAATGGCAAGTTTCAGCTTGGCCTTATAGCTTTTCCCTTGCCTTTCGGCGTTGTATTCCGCATAGCTTTTTCCTTTGTCCTTGCCGGGGACGACGACGGATAGCCCATGCTCTTTACATATCCTGTCGCTGGTGCGCCGGATAAAGTGATAGCTTTGTTTGTTGGAGTGGTATTTTTTCAGATCGACAAAGCTAACCGCATTGAAAATTAGATGATTGTGCAGATGATTTTTGTCTATGTGCGTCGTCAAAACAAACTCGTATTTACCGCCTAAAATCTCTTTGGCAAGTTCCATGCCGATCTGATGGGCTTCTTCCGGCGTGGTTTCACCCACCGCGAAAGACTGTATCAAATGCCGCCCTAAATGCGTCCCGCGCTCTCCCGCCGCTTCCCGCGTCCATGCAAACTCAATATCAGCGGTTTCTATCCCGCAGCCGAAAGAGGACGCAAGCAATTTCCCGTCTGTCTTTTCGGGATTTAAGATATAGTCTATCGCGGCCTTTAAGGTTGATTTAATAGGGTGCGTCTTTGTAACCGCCATATC
>ERZ857480.19908-NODE-30574-length-16726-cov-10.9789_pt1 | contig 16726 bp, 10 predicted proteins | sample MGYA00519767_ERZ857480 | MGnify/ENA primary metagenome ERZ857480 (study PRJEB31778, sample SAMEA3449210) | human gut metagenome | biome: human gut; feature: human-associated habitat; material: faeces | place: United Kingdom | collected 2010/2012 ...
AAACCCTTTTTCATAAAGAATCGGGTTCGAGTACGAACTGTATGGTGGACGGTACAGGACTCGAACCTGTGACCTCCTGCACGTCAAGCAGATGCTCTACCAGCTGAGCTAACCGTCCAGATGTCGTATCGACTCGATTATGATACCACATCTTTGGCCGGATTGCAAGCCTTTTTTGCAAATTTCTGCAAAAATCATTGCAGAGCCTTCCGGATGATGTTGTAGAGCACGGGTTTCATGGCGTCGATGTGGTCGGGTTTGCCTTCAAGGATGGACGAGTAGCACACCGACATGCACATGCTGCCCAGCGCCGTGATGCGCTGGTAGACTTCGCGCTCGGTCAGGCCGGCCATTTCGGGGCTGGACATGATGGCGTGGAGCAGTTTGCGCATCAGCGGCTCGGCCTCGCCGGAGGCTTCGATCTTGTCCAGCCCCGGCCAGACGAAGCTGCGCTCCAGAAAACGGAGCATCAGGGTGTCGTTCCGCAGGGCTTCGATGATGTGGTCGATGACGAAGATCATCTTGTCGGGAAAATCCATTGGCGCGCTGGCGCGCTCACAGGCCGTCACGGCGTCGTCCAGCAGCTGGTAGCTCACGCGGGCCAGAAGCGCCTGGGTCACGGCACCCTTGTCGGCAAAATAGAGATAGAAGGTGCCTTTGCCCACCTTGGCGCGGGAGGTGATATCCTCCACGCTGGTCTTGGATGCGCCCCGTTCCAGGAACAGCTCGTATGCTGCATCCAGAAGCGCCCGGCGCTTTTCCTGCTTTTTGCCTTCCACGGTATTCATGCTTTGGGTCGATTCCTCTTTTCTGCGATGTTCTGTCGTGTAAACATTATTTTAGCAATGCTTTCCCCCCGGCGCAAGCCCCAAATAGCCGATCGGTGTTAGACAATTTTCAGTGGATGATAAAAAAACTGACGTTTGGTCAGTTTTTGTCTTGACACTTTCCGCCAGCTGGTTATAATAGTGCTTGCTCAGAAGTGACTGCGAGTCATTTTTGAGCGCCAATTCTGTTCCAACATTTCAATGGAGGGTTTTCATGAAAAAGATCGCACAGGGCATTGTGCGTCTGCGCAAACTGATCTTAACAGTAGCCATCCTGCTGTTGATCCCTTCCGCGATAGGCGCCGTTGCCACCCGCATCAACTACGACGTCCTCACCTATCTGCCGCAGGAGCTTGACTCCATGATCGGCGAACGGGCATTGGAGGACGACTTCCATCTGGCCTCCACCGGTATGATCACGGTCGAGGGCCTGCCCACGAACGAGCTCATCGCCATGAAGAAGGACATCGACGCCGTGCCCGGTGTCACCCAGACCTTCTGGCTGAGCGATGTGATCGACCCCAGCATCCCTACCGAGATGCTCCCGGCAGACATCCAGCAGTTCATGTTCGGCAAAAATGATTCCACCATGCTCATCGTCCGGTTCGACGGCCCCAGCGCCAGCGACGAGACGATGAACGCGGTCCAGGAGATCAAGAAGGTGCTCCGGAAGGACACCTTCTTCGGCGGCATGAGCGTCATCCTGCAGGACACCAAGGCCCTGATCAATGAGGAGATGCCGCTGTATATCCTGTGCGCTGTGGGCGCCAGTATGCTGGTGCTGTTCCTCTCGCTGGAGAGCACCATCACCCCGGTGCTGTTCATGCTGGGCCTGCTGTTCCCCATCGTGTACAACTTTGGCACAAACATCTTCCTCGGCCAGATCAGCTACATCACCCAGGCGCTGTCCACCGTGCTGCAGCTGGGCGTCACGATGGACTTCTCCATCTTCCTGCTGCACCGCTATCAGGAGGAAAAAGAGCTTCGCTCCTCCAATGAGGAAGCCATGGTCAGTGCCATCTGCAAGACCATGACCTCTATCTCCGCTTCGTCGCTGACCACCATCGCAGGCTTCCTGGCCCTGTGCGCCATGCGCCTGACGCTGGGCCGCGACATCGGCATCGTCATGGCAAAAGGCGTGGCGCTGGGTGTCATCTGCACCGTTGTCATCCTGCCGGCATTGATCCTGACCTTTGATAAGTGGGTCGAGAAATACAAGCACCGCACCATCATCCCGCGGCTGACTAGGACCAGCTACTTCGTTTCCAAACACGCAGCCCCCATTGTGGCGGTCTTCCTCGTGCTGCTGGTGCCCTTTGTGGCGGCGCAGCAGAAGACCGAAGTCTACTACACCCTGTTCGATTCGCTGCCCCAGGACTTGACCGGCATCGTCGGCACCAACAAGCTGGGCGAGGATTTCGGCATGACCACCTCGCACTTCATTCTGGTGCATGACGACCTGACCGCCACCCAGGTCTCCGACCTGTGCGACGAACTCAAGGACGTGGACGGCATCACTCAGGTCATCAGCCTGGATTCCGTCACCGGCCCCGGCTTTGATACCGGCCTGCTGCCCGACAGCGTGACCGAGATCCTGCAGTCCGGCGGGTACAAGCTCATCCTCGCCAACAGCTCCTATAAGACCGGTACCGACGCCATCAACAACCAGCTGGACGAGATGAACACCGCCATCAAGGCGGTGGACCCCGAAGGCGTCATCACCGGCGAGGGTGCCATGACCAAAGACCTGATCGAGGTCGCGGATGTGGACTTCAAAAACGTCAACGTCTGGTCCATTCTGGCCGTTGCCGTCATCATCCTGATCTCCTTCCGCAGCTTGTCCATCCCGGTGCTGCTGGTGGCCAGCATTGAAGCCGCCATCTCCATCAACATGGGCATCCCGTACTTCACCGGCACCCAGCTGCCGTTCATCGCCAGCATCGTCATCGGCACCATCCAGCTGGGCGCGACCGTGGACTACTCCATCCTGATGACCACCCGTTACCACGAGGAGCGCAGCTACGGCCGCACCCCGAAGGAAGCAGCCCAGCAGTCGCTGGAGCATTGCAGCCAGTCCATCCTGACCAGCGGCCTGACCTTCTTCGCTGCCACCGTCGGCGTGGCGGCCATCAGTAAGATGGAGCTGCTGAAGAGCATCTGCCTGCTCATCTCCCGCGGCGCACTTATCAGCATGGCCGTCATCCTGATCGTCCTGCCCGCTGCCCTGATGCTGCTGGACTGGATCATCCGCCACACCACCCTGCACTGGCTGGTCCCCGAACCCGCCTCGAAATCTGAAAAGGAGTAATCACCATGAAGAAATCGCTTCGTTTCGCCAGTGCGGCGCTGGCGCTGACTCTCGCCGCCAGCATGACGATGCCTGCCTTTGCCGCAGGCAAGTCCGATTTTGCCAAGTCTGAGAACGTCTACGCCGTGATGAACGCCGATGGCTCCATCAAGAGCACCAGCGTCAGCGAACATCTGTACAACGCCAACGGCCTGTCCGGTGTGACCGATGTTTCTTCCCTGACCGACATCCAGAACACCGAGAGCGATGCCGCCTTTACCCAGGACGGCGAAAAGCTGGTCTGGAACACCGACGACACCGACGTCTATTATAAAGGGACCACCGACCGTGACCTGCCCATCTCGGCCAAAGTTACCTACACGCTGGACGGCATGACCGACAGCCTGGAGAACCTGATGGGCAAGAGCGGCCACCTGACCATTCAAATCGACCTGACCAACAACGAGACCGGCACCGTGAATGTCAACGGCACCGACCGCACCATCGTCACCCCGCTCATCACGGCGGTGGGCGTCATCTTTGGGGAGGACGCCTCCAATGTGACCGCTGAGCACGGCGTGATCGAGTCTGCCGCCAAGAGCAACGTGGCCGCGTTCGTCACCCTGCCCGGCGTGAAGGATTCGCTGTCCGGTCTGCTGCCGGAGGACCTGTCCACGGTGGAAGATTATTTGCAGGACAGCGTGACTGTGGAAGCCGATGTGGAAAATCTGGCAGCTCCGCAGATCATGCTGGCCGCAGCCACCAGCCCCGATGCGCTGGGCACGGACAATGTCTTTGATCTTGACAGCATCAACGAGCTGACCGACGGCATCCAGCAGCTGAACGACGCCATGAGCCAGCTCATGGACGGTGCGTCTCAGCTGGAAGACGGCGTCTCGCAGCTGGCCGGCGGTACGCTGGCTCTGCTGGATGGTGCATCCCAGCTGAAGACCGGTGTTGCCGCGCTGGACAACGGCCTCGGCCAGCTGACCAACGGCCTCGACACCCTGACCTCCAACAATGCCGCCCTGAATGCCGGTGCCCAGCAGGTGGCCGACGGCGTTCTGGCTTCCGCAAACAAGACCCTGATGGAGGGCGGCCTCATCGACACCCCTATGACCTGGGACAACTATGAAGCCGTCATCGACGAAGTCCTGACCATGAACGACAAGACGCTGGCCGCTGCCCGCAAGAAGATGGTCCGCACCATCTGGGAGCAGGCCCCCAGCTTCAAGGACAGCCAGCTCGACCTGGCCCTCTACCTCTCCGCGACCAAGACCGACCATGATCTGGAAGCAGCCCTCCGCCTGATGCAGAGCTACGACCCCTCCATGATCTGCGGTCTGGTGCAGCTGCTGACCAATGCCGACGCCCAGCAGATCGCCCACGAGGAGCTCAAGCTGCAGGCCGAGAACAGCGACGATATCGCCAGCGTCCGCGCCCTGAAGACCAGCCTGAGCCAGATCCAGTACTTCGTTTCCAGTGTCAACCAGTACACCAGCGGTGTCGCCACTGCGGCCGACGGTGCCCACTCTGCCAAGGACGGCAGCGCCCAGCTGGCCTCCGGCAGCAAGACCCTTTACGATGGCGTGAACACCCTGAACAACGGCGTCAGCCAGCTGACCGACGGTGCCACCCAGCTGAGCGATGGCCTGGTCCAGTTCAACGAGGAGGGCATCTCCAAGCTGACCGGCTCGCTGGACACCGACCAGATCCACGCCCTGAAGACGGTCCTGGACGAGATGACCAGCCGCCTGGAGAACTACACCAGCTTCGCCGGTGCACCGGAAGGCGCTTCTTCCAACGTGAAGTTCATCTACAAGACTGGTGAGACCGTGGCCGCCGCCGAGAATACGGCTGTGGCCGAGACCACCACCCAGGAGGGCAGCTTCTTCACCCGCCTGTGGGAGCGCATCGTGAATCTGTTCAAGTTCTAAACTTTGAAGTAGAAGTAAAACAGGAACGCCCCCTGGTATCGCAGCGATACCAGGGTGCGTTTTGCTGCCGTTCGGCAGGATAGAACGTTCTCAGAACCAGTTGATGTCCACGATGACCAGCTCCGGCGGATTGTTGATGCGGGGGACCGGCGTACCCTTGCCGTCACCCAGACCGCGGCTGATGATGAGGGAGGTGTCGCCGATCTGATGCAGACCCTCGGTCAGCGTTGGCAGAACGCCCTGATCCGGCGTGTAAAGCCCGCCGATGCCGGGGATGCGGATCATCCCGCCGTGGGTGTGGCCGCAGAGCGCCAGATCGACCGGCACGTCAGAGAAGAAGCCGTCCTCCAGAAAATATTCCGGGTAGTGGACCAGCAGCAGCTTGAAGGCATCCAGCTGCTCAAAACTCTCGAAATATGCACTGGCGTACCGCTCGTAGGAAGCGGGTGCTTCGGCCACGCCGCCGATGGCGATGGTGTTGCCGTTCACCTCCAGCGTCTCGGTCTCGTCTGCCAGGAAGTGGACGCCGATGGCCTCCAGATCTGTCCCGATGGGGGAGTTGTGAAAAACGATCTTGGGCCATTCGTGGTTGCCGGGCACGTAGTACACCGGCGCGATCTTGACCAGCTCGGTGCACAGGTCGGTGACGACGGAATAGTCGTCCACCAGTTTGTCGTTCATGTCGCCGGTGATGGCGATGATGTCCGGCTTGAGCGCGGTGATCCGCTCGATCAGATCCGCATTGTGGTCGCCGAACTCATGCAGATGCAGATCGGACAGCTGCACGACCCGGACGTTCGAGGTCAGCTTGTCGGACTGGACCTGATAGTAGCTCTCGACAAAGCTCTGATGTTTTGCAATGAGGGTGAAGATGCCCCACAGGGCCGCCAGCAGCACCGCCAGCCCCAACACGAACTGAAGGATGCCCAGGACGATCTTTTTCAAAGGGCCGAAACGGGCCTTGCGGGGCGCGTAATGAGAAGCCAAAATGTATCACTCCTGTCTGGTTCTTGAGCGCAGTGCTTCACGCAGCAGTGCGCGGATGGAATAAGCGTTGCTGGCCTTGCTCTCCGCAATGCCGATGGCGTATTCGTAGGTGGCCTCGGTGCTTTCTGCGTTGTAGGCCGCGATGAGGCGGTGGAAGTAGTCGGCAAAGCTCTCAGCGTCCTCCATCCGGCACTGGTCGAAGAAGCCGATGAACTGCTGGCCGCCGTTGTAATAGACGGTGCCGCAGGTGGCCGAGGCTTCCTTCAGGAAGCCGGCAAACTGGGCCAGCATCGCGTTGCCGCGTTCGCGGCCATAGACGGTGTTGATCTGGCTCAGGTTGGCCAGCTCCACCACCACACAAACGGTATCGTCCGGCAGGACGCGGCTGCTGTTGTTCCGGATGAACAAATCACAGGCGGTGCGGTTGGGCATATCCAGCGACTGCTCGGTGAAGAACATGTATTCCACAAAGTCCTGGATACGGCCCAGCAGGATGGCACCGCAAACGCCCAGGATGAAGAAGACCGCGACGCCCAGCAGGATGTACAGCTTGACATTGATCTTCTCGCTGACCGTGGTGCTGGCCAGAACGCCCAGGTTGACCGCGCCGCAGTATTCATTGTACTCCTTCATGGTGATGGAGAGGCTCTCATACAGGGAGTTCAGCTGGCTCTGCAGGGCGTCGATCTCCTGCTCCACAGACTGCTGGGAGAAAGCCTTGTTCTCGCTGGAAACGTCTGTGGAGTCGGCTGCATCCTGGAACACGTCGATGATATACTGGCAGTAGGCAGCGTCGATGACGTTGTTGGACTTGCGGTTCAGGATCGTCACGTAGTCGCTGATGAGGGTGTCGTAGACGGTGGTGCGGTCTACTTTGGTGTCATACTCGTAGACATCGCCCAGCACGAAGCCGCCGGCGTCATCCTCGGTGCCGGTCCGGGCCCCTTTCTGGTAGTAGAGGGAGCCGTCCTTGTTCTTGTTGCCGTAGCTCTGGATGACTTCCAGTACGGCGGCGACCTTCTCGGTGTCCACATCGCCTTCCATGATGTAGGTGTTGTAGCGCTCCTGGTATTTTTTGAGCAGGACTTCCCGGTTCTGCGTCAGCTTGCCGCCCAAAATCTCGGAGAAGAGATAGGGGATCTCAACGTCGCCGACGTAGTTGTACTCATCGAGCAGGTCCGAGAGAGACATCCCGGTGTGGGAAGAGATGAACTCCGGGTGCGATTTCTGGCAGTTGATGAGGTTGGAGGAGATCTCGGAAACGGTGTTTTTCAGGATCTCCGCCTGTTCGAGGTAGTCGTAGCCATGGCCGTCCAGCGCAGAGGCATTGTTGGGGATGGTGTAATAGTCCACGTATTTTTCGCCGAAGCTGGCAAAGTAGCAGCTCAGGATCTCATCCAGCATGGTGCGGGCGTACTCGGTGTCGTAATTGCTGCTGAGCGAGAGCGTGACGAGGTATTCGGTGGATTGGTATTCCTCCACGTCCTCACCTTTTTCAATTTTGGCCGCCTGGGTCTTGGCCACATCGTCGGGCACGATGGGGGTGACCGTGCCGCCGGAGCGGATGGTATCCACGTTGACGGTCAGGTCCAGATTTTCAATGGCCTGCTTGACGACGGAGGAAGAGAAGATCTCCGAAACATCCAGTTCGCCGCCGCTGGGGGTCTTGCCGTCCTCGGCCTGGGAGTAGTTGTATTTGATGATGGACTGCGCCGTATAGGCCTGATTGCTGGTGGCATAGCGCATGAAGAACACACCCGCACAGAACGACATCAGCGCGATGAGCGGCCACCATTTTTTCAGATATCGGATGATGTTAAAGCTTTTCATTTCGTTTTGTCCTTATCGCGGATGACTTTGCTCTTGGCGAGGACCCTGGCGCAGAGTGCACAGAACGTGACACCGCCGGTCAGGATCATCCACTTGATGCTCAGCTCGTCGGCCAGAGAACGTTTCTCAAAACTGATGGTCAGGTAGTTTTTGGTCTTGTAGCGGATGTATTCCTTGTTGAGGATCCGGGAGGTCTCGATGAGGTTCTCCAGCTTCTGCTTCATATCCTGGATCATGCTCTCGGAGGTCGCAATGCTGGAAGGCGTATTGGCCGTCTGGGCACTCATCTGGCGGATGGCGTATTCGTTTTTCTGGATGATGGCCATCGTATCGTTGGCGGAGTCGTTGGCGCTCTCGGCTGCCGAGGCCTGGTAGTCGATGGCGACCTTGGTGCGGGACATATAGAAGTTGTTCTGGGTGTCCAGCGTGGGGATCAGAACAACGGCAGTCAGGGCCGAGTCATAGATCTCGATGGTGTGCAGGCGGTTCTGGTATTCGGCCATGAGCTTCTGGTAGCTGATGTTCTTCAGAAAGTTCTGGTATTCCAGCTTGCTGATGTAGCGTTCCCGGTTTTTGGAGAGGCCGCTCTGCAAAACATAGGAATCGTATTTTTCAAGGTCGATGCTGGTGAAATTGTCCACCTTCTGGCGCAGAGAGGTGAAGGTCTCGCCGGTGAGTTCGGAGCGGAAGGTACCGTTCTCCTTGGCGTTGGTGTTCAGGAAGCGGTGGAGCTTCTGGCACTCCTTATCAAAGAAGGAGCCGATCTCCATGTACTCCTGCTTGTCGCACTCGGACCAATCGGGGGAGATGCCCATCTCGACGTAGGTATAGTCCTCGTAGAAGGCCTCTTTGTAGGACTCGACGATCAGGCTGAGCATATCTCTGGCCGAGATGCGGGGGCCGATCTCGTCGTTCTTTTCGTAGGTGATGGTGTAGGTGGTGGCGATCTTGTAGTTTGTGGTGTCGGAGGGCAGCTGCATTCCGTTGACGTTGGCAGCCCAGGCCGTGATGTTTTCGGCCATATCCTGCGCGGTGACCTGGCCTTCGAGGCCGGCCTTCGCGATGGCGCGGTCCAGCACGTCGTCCGATTTGATGAGCGAGATGTTGAACCGGGTGTTGTTGGGGTAAAGCCCTCTGGTGGCTTCCTCGTAGTTCAGGGCAATCATCATCTTTGCGGTGCGGGCTTTCAAGTGGTACATCACAAAGCTGGTGGAGCACATCACCAGAAGGATGAGGGCCAGGTAGAGGAGGCGGTGCTTCCACAGCCCCTGGAAGAGAAGTTCGACCAGCGCCCAGAACTTACTTTTTTGCGGGCGGTTCGGTTGGTTTGTTTTGGGAGATGGCATGGTTGTAGATCACCTCGTTTCGATCCAGCTGCTTCATAGCGTGGCCGATGGGCAGCAGCATGAAGATCGTGTTCATATAGCAGTAAAAGGCGGTGTTGTCGGTCGCGTAGGTCACAAACGCATAAATGGTGCAGTACAACAGCAGGAAAGCGGTCTCGGTGCCGTACTGCTTCTGGCACCAGACGACCTTGCCCTGCCAGCTGAGCCAGATCCAGAAGGAAAAGCCCCAGAAGCCAAGCTCAATGTACATGGTCACAAGGTCGTTGTGCATCCCGCCGAAGTCGTGGGTGCCAAAGACGCCGATGCCCGCTGCGTTCATGATGCTGATATACCGCGTGACCCAGCCGATGCCGTAGCCGCGGAACGTGGGGCTGAAGGAATACAGGTCGGTGAAGGCTTCGTACAGGCCCTCGCGGCCCATGGTGTCGATGCCCAGGGTGTCCACCGTCCAGCTGAACAGGCCCGACCAGATAAAGAAGACGTAGAACAGGCAGATGGCGATGGCGAAGATGGAGATGGAATGGAGCACAAAGTTCTGCCCCTTGGGCTTGAGCCGGGTGATGAACAGGTGCATCAACAGCACGCCGAGCATACCGATGAGGGCGATGCGCTTGAGACCCAGATAGAAGAAGCCCGCCGCCAGTGTGAGATGGACGACCCGCCGCCAACCTTTTTCAAAGAGGGCGTAATAGAGGACCATCAGCCCGAACCCGAAGGTCAGGTCGTGGACTTCCAGCGCCTTGATGGGCGCATTGGTGTCCACGCCGCCGGATTTGGCAAAGGCGATGAAGCCGGTGATGAACTCACTCAGGCCGTAGGGCCGGAGGCTGTCGAACACCAGGATGCAGACATTGGCGATGCACATGCCGTAGAAGGTGTAGTCGATGGCTTTGCCGCCGAACAGATACACCGCTGCGCACATCGAGGTAAGCGAGATCATGTGGTAGAGGATGGTGGAACACCCGCGGGACATGTAGTTCAGCTGCTGGAAATCCAGCGACCAGACAAGCATGGACCACGCCGCCATCATCACAAAGGGGATGAGAAAGATGATGTAATATTCCCCGATGAGGGGCAATCGGTTGAAGTCTCCGGTGATGAGCAGAAAACAGGCGGCCAGGCCGACCACGGCGGCCTGTACCAGGTACTTTATGAACCAGGGCAGGCCCATGCCGCGGTACCAGAACCCGATGCCCATCATGGCAATGTAGAGCAGCGGCAGCCAGAACGGCCGCTGCGCCGGTTTCCGCTTCAGGAATTGTGTTCCTCCATGCTGCGCAAGATACTCCCAGTTTCCGCTGCCATATCTCCCAAAGAGTAGTTTCATAAGACTTGGCATCTGTCCTCCTGTGCGAGCCTGTGGGCAAGCCGCGGCTCTTCGCGTTCGTTCAGTTCAAAAGCTCCACGATGGCCTGATAGTTGCGGGCACAGTTCTGGTCATCCACCTGGTCGAACAGCGCGTCCACGCGCTTTGCGTAGAAGGGGGATATCGTGCCGTTCTGAGTCAGAGCGCGGTCCAGCTCCCGGAAGAGCGCTGCCTGCTCGGTGACCACAGGCCCGAAGCCGTCGTCCCGGTAGCTGAAGTAGCCGACGTCGTGGTGCACGCCCCAATACTGTGCCTCATCGAACTGGTAATAGAGGAGGGGCTTTTTCATATAGGCAAAATCGAACTGTACGCTGGAAAAATCGCTGACCATGACGGCAGATTCCATCAGAAGGGTCTGTACATCGGCCTCGCCCAGCGCCGCGATCTTCACCCGCGGGTTGGCGGTGTGGAAGCTGCTCAGAAAACGCTGCACCTCGAAATGAGGGTAGAAGACGGCCTCATAGCCGTGCTTCTCCAGCAGCGCCTCCAGCTCCGGGCTGGAGATGACGTCCTGCCAGTGCCGGAAATAGTCGCTCTGCTCAAACTCGGCCTGGGTCTTCCGCTCGATGGCGTAGGTGCGCCAGGTGGGCATCAGCAGCAGCTGGCGCTTGGTCTCGTGGGGGCGCAGCAGGGCGTCAAACCGGCACAGACCCAGCCGTTTGACAATACCAGCTGGATAATGATAGGCGGATTCTACAAAATCCCGCTCTTTTTGCAGGGAGCAGACGAAAAGGTCGGTGCGGATGTTGGGGTAGTGATACCATTTCATGTCGTCGATGATGACCCCATGCTGCAAAAAGGCGCGGGGGCCATGGACCACATGGAGCTTGTCGAGCATGTAGTAGCTGTCGATCTCCGGGGTGTAGCCCAGCACATGGGTGCTGATCTTCATCTCCGATGCGGCGCAGAGCAGATAGTGCTTCCAGCTGCGGTAGGGCACGACCCGGCCCAGCGCCTGCACCCGCTCATAGTCCGACAGGGTGGGGTCTGCTACGAACCAGCTGTTCAATTCAGGATGCTCCCGGTTCAGGTAGGCAAAGATGTGGTAGCCGTTGTCCCGCGCTTCGCGGCCCCGCTCGGAGACGAGCCAGACATGCCGGTAATCCTTGTTCCAGCACTTCAGAACGGCAGCACAGCAGGTGGCAGTTTCATATTTCAGGAGTTCCCGCAGTAGATGAAAGGCGCGCCGGGTCTTTCGCAGCAGATCGTTCATAGACGTCGTTCCTTTACATTCAGTTGATAATATAGAGAAAATTCCGATTCATCAGGCTTTCTTCACCACATCGCCATACAGGGCCAGCAGCTGGTCGCAGTAGCGTTCCAGCGTCATCATGCGGTCTTTTTTCTGGATGCAGTGGGCCGACATCTCGGCCAGCAGGGGCTTGTCTGCATAGAGTGCCCGGATCTTTTCCGCGTAGGCGGCCGGGGTGAAGGTATCGTTCAGGATGCCGGTGCGGCCCTCTTCCACCAGTTCCGGGATGCCGCCGATCCGGTTGCAGAGCACCGGGGTGCCGAGGGACTGGGATTCCAGCAGAGCCAGCGGGCAGTTTTCGTACCAGATGGACAGGTGCAGGGTGAACAGCGCCCCGGCTACGAGGTCTTCGAGCGCTTTGCCGGTCTGGAAGCCGACGTACTTCACGTTGGGCAGGGTGCAGTTTTTGCACAGATCCTCCATGGGGCCGCTGCCCGCGATGACGAAGGGAATGTCCGGCAGCAGCTTGCAGGCTTCGAGGATACGGTCGATGCCCTTTTCCTCCGAGAGGCGGCCGAAGTAGAGGACGTAATCTCCCTTTTCGGCAGGGGCAGCCGCAGCGACCCGGCTCAGAAAGTTGTGCAGCATCACCGTCTTGCCCCGGAAGCGGGGGACGGTGAGGAGCTTCTCCTCCAGAAACGCACTGGGGCAGATGAAGCGGTCGATCTTGTCATAGACGTGATTGCACTCGTAAAGGGTGCCTTCCACGGCACCGATGAGGCTCTTGGGCAGCGAACCGTGGATGCAGCGCTTTTTCACGCAGGGCCACTTGCTTTTTTTGCCCATGCAGGCTTCGCAGAGCTTTTTGGAGTTGAACTCCATCATCATGTGGTTGGGACAGAGCATCTGCACATCGTGCACCGTCTGCACCATGGGCACCCCGCATTCCGCCCCGGCGCAGATGACCGAAGGTGTCAGCTGGAAATTGATGTTGTTGAAATGGATGAGGTCGGGCTGGAACTGCCCGATGACCTGCTTCAGCTTCCGTTTCGCCTCAAACGAGTAGAGGATGCGGAAGGGGTAGAGCAGTTTTTCCGGCCCGGCGTTGTGAAAGTCCATATTGGTGGTGGCGAGGTGCAGGGCATTGCCGACGGTGTTCTTTTCGTCGTACATGCCAAAATATTCGACCTTGTGGCCCCGGCGGGTCAGTTCCTCGCCGATCTTGAGGAAGTAAGTCTCTGCACCGCCGCGGGGGTAGAGAAATTTATTGACGAATAAGATCTTCACAGGGTCCAGCCTTTCGTTGCGAAAAGTAGAATCGGAGGATTTCTATATAATAGGTGTAAATAAACAATTTAATAATAGCATCATCCCTCTTTTCCTGCAATATGTATTCACAAAATCATCGCAATTTGGCGGGGCAAACGGCCCGAAAACGCAAAAACCGTGGGCGGCGGAATGGCATCTTCCGCGCCCACGGTTTGTCAGAGGTGAATATTCGGTCAAAGATCGTAAAGTGCGTTCAAAAATTTACTGCAAAGTACTCGGTGCGTCGCTCAGGTTGTGCACGATGCCGTACCAGCGGCAGTTCGTCTGGCTGCTCAGGTCCACATCGCTGAACTTGGTCACGCCCGAACCGTTGATGTCCGCGCCAAAGACCTTGTACATCGCCTGCCCGGTCGGGTTGGCCGGGAAGACATAGGCTGGCAGGTCGGTGGGCCAGGTCTCGGCAGCAATATACCATCTGAAGTTCGTGATATAGGCAAGGGTCCGCCCGTCGTAGAATTTGAATCCTCTCTGGTAGGTGTCGCAGTAGCAGTCCGAGAAGCGGGGGCCATTCACGCGAATATACGCAAAGACGGTATCTTCCATCAGGGCCTTTTGGGTATCGTGGTTGCTGTGGTCGAAATCGTAGCACCAGGCGTGGATGTTGTGGAAGATGCTGCTGCCGTTGCACGAGAGCGCCGTCTTCACGTTCAGGATGACGATATCGGTGTACATGGAGTCGCCGGTGTCGTAGATGCCCACTGCGTACTGGTATATCAGCGACGTCTCGATCAGGCAGTTGCGCACCATCAGCTCATACGAGAGGTTGCTTGCCACCAGACCTTCTGTCTCCATGGACGCATCTTCGAATTTGCCACAGATGCCGTACCGCTGGAAGTTTTGGATGGAGATGTGGTCGATCAGGGTGCATTTCTGCCGTGCCACGGCGATGCAGTCGTCTGCCTTGAAGTTCGCGTTGACTTTGCCGTTGCCCCGGATGAACATGTCCTGACGAGGGTGTCCAATGGGAGTCATTTTGCCGCGGATCTCGATAAAGCGGTTCACTTTGGTGGCAGCCGTGCACTTCAGCTCGGCGTTGTCGAGCACCATATAACAGAAGTCGAGCACCAGCTTGCCGGAAAACGCATACACGCCCTTCGGGAAATACAGCGTTTCGCCGGGGCGCGCGGCGATGAGCGCATTGAACGCGGCCAGGTTGTCGGTGGTGCCGTCCCCCTTGAAGCCGTAGTCCAGCACGTTCAGCATCCCGCTTCCGCCGCCTGTGCTCAGGGTGGTGCCATTCAGGTTGTATACCATATCAGCTTGCCTCCATCAGGGTCGTGATCTGTGCATCGGTCAGCGCCGTGTCAAATACCCGGAAATCATATACCGTGCCATTGAAGAAACGGTCCTTTGTCGTGCCGTCTCCCCAGCCCGCACCGAGGATCAACGGATGATCCACCGTCTTGTTCGCGGCGTAATTCGGGATGTTCTTCCATTCGGTCAGGGAACCGTAAGACAGGAACCGGAACTGCGTCCCCTTGATCTGGAGAAGAAACTTCAGTTTCTTGCCGGATTCGATCTTGACAAAGTGACTGGCGTAAGTGAACATGTTCACGCCCACGGTTCCGTTGGTCCATGTGGCAACCACGATGCCTCTCTGATCGTTGGTAGTAAGATTGCTGAAGCAATCAAGCAACGATGTCACCGTATTGACCGCACTGTCTGCTACCGTAAAGGTGGCATACACCGTCAGATTTATGCCGGTGTCGATGGCTGCGAACGGCTTGATCCCGGTATCAATCCATTCTTTGTTGGCCGGTACAAAAGTCTTCGGAGCTGCCAGCTTATACCGCGGCGTCGGCAGTCCGTTGTTGGGGGGATCTGGTGTGTCCGGCTGGCTGGGCGTGGGCGGGACATCGGGCAGGCTGCTGCCGCTCCAGAGTGCGGCCAAGGCGTTGTAGTGGGGCAGCATCTCGCCGTTGTCGTAGACGGCGTGGCGGAACAGCGCAAGGATGAGCCCGCGCTCCTCGTCGGACAGGCCGGATGCGGCGTTGCGAAGCTCCCGCTTGACCTGCTGCAAAAACTGCTGCCAGGCCGGGGTGTCCGGTTCGGGCAGGGTTGGGTCCGTGGTGCCGGAGTTGCGCAGCACCCTGTAGGGGACGCTGGCGCTGGTCACGGTGCGGGTGCCGTCGGAGCCTTCAAAGGTGACGGTCCCGCTGCCGCCCTGCGCGGTGACGAGGGCAGGCACTTCGACGGCTCCGTCGGCCACAAGGGTGGTCAGCGGCCCGGCCGGACCGGGCAGATGCCAGAACGCTGCAACGGTGGTGCCGTCCCACTCGCCGGAGCAGACGACCCGCAGCCGATAGACGCCGGTGTTGTGCGCGTAGCCAAGCAGCAGCCCGCCGGAATAGCCCGAAAGGACGGCGCGGCCGTTGGAGCAGAGCGTGATTTGTTGTTCGATCATAGAAAACCTCCCATCTGTAAAGTGAATCGAGTGCAAGCAGGAACAGGAAAAAGCAGAACGCTGCCCTGTGCAGGGAAAACGGCACTAGGGGGAACGATCCATTCACTTCGCCTCCTTTTGGTTGTGGAATGGCTGCGTTTGTGTGTGAAATCAGTATAAATCAACAACTGTGAGTTGTCAATACGAAATTTGAAGATTTCGCAGCATGGGGCCGGATGCGTTGCAATCGCGCGGCCGGTGCGTTATAATACAACCACACAGACACGACCAGGAAGCCCAGGGGATGTGGTGTAAGAAAGGAACGTGGATATGAACTATATCATGGCGCTGGATGCCGGGACGACCTCGAACCGCTGCATCCTGTTCAACAAGGCGGGCGAGATGTGCAGCGTGGCTCAGAAAGAGTTCACCCAGTATTTCCCGAAGCCGGGCTGGGTGGAGCATGACGCAAACGAGATCTGGACCACGCAGCTGGGCGTGGCGCTCTCGGCTATGAACCAGATCGGGGCCAGCGCGTCGGACATCGCAGCCATCGGCATCACGAACCAGCGCGAGACCACCATCGTCTGGGACCGTGAGACCGGGGAGCCGGTCTATCATGCCATCGTCTGGCAGTGCCGCCGCACCAGCGCCTACTGCGACGAGCTCAAGGCGCGGGGCCTGACCGAGACCTTCCGGGCAAAGACGGGTCTGGTCATTGACGCATACTTCTCCGCCACCAAACTGAAATGGATCCTGGACAACGTGCCCGGTGCACGGGAAAAGGCCGAGGCCGGGCGGCTGCTGTTCGGCACGGTGGAGACCTGGCTCATCTGGAAGCTGACCTGCGGCCGGGTCCATGTGACCGACTACACCAACGCCAGCCGCACGATGCTGTTCAACATCCACACGCTGGAGTGGGATGAGGATATCCTGCGGGAGCTGAACATCCCGCGCTGTATGCTGCCCACGCCCATGCCGTCCAGCTGCTTCTACGCGGAGGCCGACCCGATGCACTTTGGTTCGGGCATCAAAATTGCAGGCGCAGCGGGCGACCAGCAGGCCGCGCTCTTCGGGCAGACCTGCTTTTCGGCGGGTGAGGCGAAGAACACCTTCGGCACCGGCGGCTTTCTGCTGATGAACACCGGCAAAACGCCGGTCGTCTCGAAAAACGGCCTTGTCACGACCATTGCGTGCAGCAACGGAAAAAGCGTGAATTATGCGCTGGAAGGTTCCATCTTC
>ERZ857480.109445-NODE-169787-length-16691-cov-36.8736_pt1 | contig 16691 bp, 9 predicted proteins | sample MGYA00519767_ERZ857480 | MGnify/ENA primary metagenome ERZ857480 (study PRJEB31778, sample SAMEA3449210) | human gut metagenome | biome: human gut; feature: human-associated habitat; material: faeces | place: United Kingdom | collected 2010/2012 ...
ACAATTTGATAACACCATTCAGTACAGTCTATGGACTTAGGACAGTTGAACACATATAAAACCAAATAGAACCATAACACCAATACTAAAAAGTATAGTGAGGAGATTTTATTTGCGAGTTTGAATAATTTTTAAAAGCTCGCAAAGCCTAGTAAAATGGGCGTTTGCGAGCTTGTTTTTTGCCTTGTGGTACTATTTTGGTACTAAAGTGAGCTGTGCAGGAATAGAAAATTGATGGCTTGGAATGCTTGCATTCCACAGACAGCAGATTTCTATTCCTATAGGGCGAACGCCCTCCATCGAGATGAAGCGAAGCGGAATCGAGATGGTGCACAGCGGATGGCATTATGTTTCACGCCTGAGGCCATGTTATTTTCCACTCAAAATATTCATTTGGAGAATGCCGGCAGAGTACAGCGGGAATCAAAAAAATATCAGCAGGGACAAGTGGGAAAAGGAAATGTCCATGAAAGAAATAATTCTTCGCGATGTCAAGATGTGTGCATATGCAGCTGGGAATGTGGAACATTTTAAATATCTGATGAAAAGACTTGGATATGTATTTAAGAAAGACGCATGGATGGAGGTGCAGGCACCGGGATTTCGGTATTATCATAAACTGGCAAAGCTGGACGAGATGTTTTCAGAAGATATGTTACGGCATTATGTGGATATGCCTTGTATGGCAAAGCCTTACTTTTATTCGTCGGATATCAGGGGATTGCACAGGGCGAAGCTGTCATCATTCCAGAAGAAGTTTTATGCAAAGCTATACAGATTAAGGATTGTAGAGCAGAAGCGTTTTGCAGTCGGTGGAGCAAAGTATGCAGAGGATTTGAAAAGGTTTCATCAGTTGCAGGACGAATATCTGCTGCTTGTGAATAATGACATCAAAAGTATTGTGGATCTTGTGGATTTCATAAGTGAGAAAGAAGATAGGATTCAGCAGATTGAGGACAGGCAGAAGGAGATATACAGAGAAAGTTCTAGTCGGAAACGCAGTATAAAGAATGAAGAGCAGTACCGGGAATATCAGATATGGCACATGGAAGTGCAGGAAGAACTGGACGAACTGAAGCAGGAGAAAAGGGAAATTAAGAGGCAGATACAGCTTGCTGATGACATTATAAAAGAAGATTTGTATACAGTTTATTATGCGGTGTCGGGGAAAGAAGAAATCGTTGCAGACAGGGATGTTGAGATACCGGGGATGGAAGAGCAGGTGGCTTGTAAGGGACTAACAGATGAGCTTGATACGGTGGAAGTGGAAAGAGCGGATGATATGTATGGAGATGATTTAGAATATGCTAGGGAAAACTCATATAATAAAGTTTATTCTGATGTGGCTGTACAGGAATGTAGAGGGGATGATGGCAAAGAAGCTTTTGGCATGTGGTCCATATAAGTACCTGAAAACATCGGTGAAAGCATATGCTTTTAAGTTCGATGTAAGTGATGCCGGTGGTAATTTGAAACTTTTTATGAGTGTGCTGGATAAATTGGGTGTGAAACTTGATGGGGATCAACTGTATGAGGAATATCAGAAAATTTATGATGAGACAGTAAGCAGGAATGAGATGAATGAGATGGAACAGGAGAAGCAGTGGAATAAGGGCAGAGGGAGGATAGTTCCTCTGTCTATTTCATGAACTATTATGACGGTTTTGGATTACATTATTGAAGAGAAAGAAGAGGTACAAATAGCAATCCATAGAAAAATAGACATAATTAGTAATACTCTATGTTTCGAGAACTCAAAAGTTCTAATTGTAAATATGAAAGATAGATGATATAATTATTTTTGATAAAAAAGGACTATTTGGCGTGATAAATCGGAGGAAAGAACATGTCAGAAAATCAGGTAAAAATATCATATAAGCCCTTATGGAAACTATTGATTGATAGGGAAATGACAAAAACAGAATTAAGAAAGAGAACGCAAATTGCACCAAGCACATTTACGAAGATGAATAATGATCAGCAGGTATCATTGGATATACTGGCGAGGATATGTTTGGAGCTGAAATGTGGGTTTGATGATATTGTGCAGATTGAGTCCGTAAAAAGGAACAGCTAATCTGTTAGAGTATAGATGGGATATCAGAATACATTGCATATGGAGTGAATCATTTTATGGATGTTAATACGGATATAAATATTCTGGGAGGAATGCCAGATTATAATTTAATACGGATATATATTGCTGGTGAGGCAAAGGATAAATCAACAAGTGAAGTGCAGTTGCAATACACTAATATAAAGACAGAAAAAGCATTTAAAAGGTTCCGAAAAGCTATTGATAAAAGTATGAATAGCTTTAAGAACGACAAGTTGAAGCGGATGATTCAGATGCTTTGTAATGAGCAGGATTTGGATGAAACTATGTTGCTTATGTTTTTTTGGAATATGTCATTAAATAACGAGTTACTTGCATATTTAAATGAAAAAGTGTATTTCCCTGTTTTGTTTTCAGGAAGAACGATTATTACGGCAGAGGAAGTTTCGGCATGTTTAAAGGAACTAAAGCAAACAGAAGAGGGGCTTAAAGAGTGGTCAGATTCGACTATAGATATTACTGCATCAAAGTATTTGACATTGCTAAAAAAATTCGGACTTCTTGATGGAGCAATAAAGAAAAAAATTATTTATAAAAATTTGAGTGAAAAACAATTTGTACTTTTTTTGTATTGGTTAATGCAGGCGGAAGATACAACGAATTTAGGTGATAGCATTTGGATGAAGTATTCCTTTATGGAGAAAGAATATTTTATTGAGAGGTGTCTACAGCATAAATATACCAAATATATTAATGTCAATTTTAATGGGGATATTTTAAGAGTGGAACCGCTATTGTCGTATGAGGAGATTTGCCATGAGTGTTAGTAAGATAGAAGCTAAAATAAAAGATTTAGAACAGGCTGTACAAGCTTATAACAAAAACAATATCAAGCTAAGTGCTAATGGTGGAAATTCCATACTCTTTATGTGTCCACCAGTAGAAGAGAGCGAATATATAGCAGTTATGAAAAAAACTCTAAACTCAGAAAAGTATATGTTTTTGGATATGAATGATTTGCTTGTAAAATTCGTAGAAGAGAATGCAGATGAAATTAAGATGAAATTTGATTTCTTAAGGAATTCATCTAATCAAATTTTTAAGTTGCCACAAGGTGAAGAAGGCAATGATTTGTTTGGAATGATTATTGAAGAAATTGTGAGTGCATATGATGCTGGTAAAATACCTGTATTAATTCGGGTAGGAGCATTAAATGGTACTGATATAGAGAATATACACATTATGGAGAATAAAACTGTAATGAATGGTAAGAAGCCACTCGTTATTTTGTATCCAGCTGAAAATAAGAATCAAGAGATAATGTTTTTAGGAATACGACCTGCATCAAAATATCGCTGTATGGTTATCGGAGGTAATTAGGATGAAGATAAAAGAAATATTGACCATTGACTTGTCTGAAGATATCACCAATGTAATAGATATGGAGAATATCCAAGAAGAAGAACTGTTAAGCGAAATAGAAAATTATATTGTGACGGATGGCTTAGCAAGTGAATTTGATAAATTAGCAGATGTTTTCTCAGGAAATGTGAAGGAAACTGGAATCTGGTTATCTGGTTTTTATGGATCAGGAAAGTCGTATCTCGGTAAATTATGGGGATATATCTTAAGCAACCCTGTTATCTTAGGTACACCAGCAAGGGAACGTATTCTTCAAAGATTTACTGGAATAAACAATGAGTCGCTTATACGTAATGACATCATGGCATTGGATAGTAAAAACTTTATGGTTATAAAGTTTGATATTGCAAAGCAGAACACTAATCTCGGTATTGCACTCACTATGATGGAGAACTTCTTGAAGACATTGAATATTCCAGAGAATGCATTTGGTATATTACTTTTTCACATGATGATGAATGAAAAATATACAGATGTATTTCAATACATTCAGGATAAAAGTGGCAAGGACTGGAATAATGTTCGTAAAAATTCTTTGAATTATTTTAAGGTAATTAAGGAAATATTTTTAGCTAATGGAAATAATGAATCTGATTTTGAAGCTGTAAGAGATTCAATAGAAAAAGACAGAGAACATTATGGTGCTGCAAAGTTGAAGGAAGAACTTGAATTATTTTTATCAATAAAACCAGATGTAGATATCGTTTTCTTATTTGATGAGGCAAGTGAAGCAATTAATCAGAAGAAGTTTAACCTTCTTGATTTGGAAGGAATTAGTGAGTCTTTTTCTGCCATTAAGGGTCGTGTGTGGACAATGGCCATTGCACAGGAAAAGCTGGATGATGTAATCAATAACACCAATATTAATCGTTCTAATCTGACTAAAATGACGGATAGATTTAAGACTAAGATCCATATTGAAGCTACAGAAGTTGATGTGATTATTAGAAATCGTTTACTGAAGAAAACAGATGCTGGTAAGCAATTACTTGAGGACAATTATACAAGTAATTCTGGAAAAATTACCGATACAGCTATGCTTGTTGGAAATGGTTTGACCAAAACAGATAGTAAAGAAAACTATGCAACATATTATCCATTTTATCAGTATCAATTACAGTTAATGCAGAATTTCTTGTTTGGAAAAAAAGGTTATACATCCACCAATGTTGCTGCGAGAGGAATGATTATTAGTGCATATGATATTTTGAAAAAAGAAATGCAAGAAGAGGATGTATTTTCTACAGCTAATGCATGGAAGATGACAAAGCAGGCTCAACCACAGCCACCTGCCTTACTTGTGAGTCGTTATGAAAGTGCACAGAGAGTTTTGGAGGATAAATCTTCTATTATTTCGGGAAGAAGTTTGTTAGAAACAATTCATTTTCTGGAGGATGCAGACAGTGCTCCGGCAACGGTGGGAAATATTATAAAAGCATATATAAGCCAGCCAGATCAGTATTTCCAGTTGGAAAAGGATATCAAAAAAGCACTAGATGATTTGGTTGAAGCTCGCATACTTATTTTGAATGACAACCAATACAGAATCACATCTGATATTGAACAACGACTCTTAGATGAGATGAATGAGTTTGCTGTTCAGTCATTTGTTAGAAAGGGATTCTTAGTTGAATATTATAAGAAAAGTAGTTTTATAAAGTCTGCTGGAAGTATTGTAGATAACGGAATTAAGTATGATGTTTATGTAACAACAGATTTGGATGATGAGTTGACATCGCCGGCAAGAAAGAACCTAAAATTAAAAGTTAAAAGCATTTATTCTATTTCTGACGATAGAAATGCAGATGTTACAGAAATTAAGAATACATATCAGAATCAGCAGGATTTGATTTATCTCATTCCAGATAATAGTCAGTTCTCTGAAATTGACAAGATGATTACTGAAATAAAAAGAATTGAGTTTATTGTAGATAAGTATCAGAGAAACGATATTGAGGAAGCACCATATATCAGAAGCTTTGCTTCTATTAAGGAAACAAAGGAAGATGCATTAAAAACATTGATTGAAAAATCATTTGTAAATGGAACAATTGTTTATTTGTTTAATGTTTATCTATTAAACGAATCAAATGCAACTATCATGATATCAGATCAGGAGAAAGCATTAGTTAGAAATGTTTATACTAAGAGATTATCGACTCAGTTGAAGGAAGAAACAGCGTTAAAAGTAATTAAAGAGGCGAATGATTCAAAACTTCATTCATATTTTGCAGGAAATGATTTTGAATTTTTTGATGCTAACGGAACTCTTATTGGTGACAAATTAAGAGTAGCCGAAGCGGTTCTTGATTTGATGAAAAATGCATTTGTTGATGGAGCAAGTATTGAAAATAAATTATTAGATCCACCTACCGGTTATATGTATGGAACAGTTGTTTCAACGGTTGCTGCACTTATGCGTGGTGGAAGAATTATTGCGAAATTCAATGGTTCCGAGAAGTTTTCATATAGAGATACAGATGTTGAGAATATCTTCAAGTCCGCGACGAACTTTAGAAAAGCATCCTTCAAGGGCATCAGTAGGTCGTTGACTGCATCACAGAAAAATGAAATAGTTGTTGTTCTTAAAGATTTTGATGTTTCAGACAGAAATGGAAAGAAGATTGATTGGAATACAAATGATTATGATTTAGTATGCGCAATTTCAAAAACTGCAGACGAGTATGCCGGAAAGATTAAAGCATGGAGAGAGGCTAATTCAAAATTTGATTCGTATTATCCAGAAATGAAAGATGTGGAGTCAATACTTACTGGGTTTGTAGCTAATATTAATGACCAAAATTATATTGATAAAGCAGTATATTTTATAGCTAATAAGGATACCTTTGTTGATGCAGTAGAAAAGGTGGAGGTATGTGCGACATTTATTAAGAATAAGCAGACTAATGCTGAGTCGTGGGAAAATTTTGTAAAAGAGGTTAATGATGACCTGGCAAAGGCAGCAAAAAATGTTCAGGTGATTGCGACTGCTACAGCAGAATTTGATGTAGCTTTTTGCCTTGGAATAATGAATAAATATTCAGAATTGCAGAAATTGTATCAGCAGATTCGCGATGAATATTTCAAAAAATACTCAGAAGCTGCTAGTTCGATGACTGAAAAATATAAGACATTGAAGGATAAGGCAATCGCACTTATACAGGAAATAGATGCCTTAGATTTTACTGAGAATGCAATCGCAAAGAGTAAGGCTAATTCTATTCTTCAATTTGCAGAAGGAAGAATATGTGAAACACCTAAGATTACAACTTCTATCAAGGAAGACAATACGAAATTGACATATTCAGAAGTGTTATCTGCAAATGAGATGTTTGCGCAAAAGGAGACAGAAATAAATATTGTTGATGCGCAGTTGGTTAGAGAAAAGGCGGAAGAGCCTGTAGTTCCTACGCTGGTAGCAGACGATACACCTACAGAAGATATATCTCAGCCACAGGTTGTAGTGAATACAATAAAAAGAACTTTGCCTAATGCTGATATTACTGTTGCAGAGTATAAATCTTGGCTGTTGTCGGAAATAAAGACAATGTCTGCAATGAAGGATACTGATAAAGTGACTTTCTAAGGAGGTTTCGGAATGAAATTAGAAGATCATGTTGAGAAAATACGAATTAAGGTTGAAGAGGCTGTAAAGAATACACTAGATAGATGTGGCATTACGATTAATGGGAATAACCATGCACAGCAGAATGTAAATGGTATTAGCATTGGTAATGTTGAGCAATTGGTGCAATCTATTCAATCAGAGAAGTCTGAATGGCCAGAATGTTTTGATGAAATTGTTGATGACTATGCGTTTACATTATTTAATCGTTTGGTGTGCATGAAGGTACTTGAAGCTCATGGTTTATATCCAGAAATGATTACTCAAAGACAACAACATTCAGGTAAATCATATGCTCATTATATGTGGTTAGAAAATAATCATCAGTATAGGGATGATGCATTTGAAGGATTGGGAGAGTTTATTAATTATCAATTCGAGCAACTATCACTAGAATGTGACCTTTTTAATACGACGATTCCTTTGCATATGATTCCAACAGCAACATTCATCAAGGAGATAATTGATTTAATTAATGCTATTGATGAAGATGACCAAATTGAGGAAGAAGTATGGAGGCAAGGCAATATTTTATCTCAGATATATGAAATATATAACAATAGTAAGAAGGCTGCATTAAAGGCAAGTGGCGATAAAGTGGAGTATGATAAGGTACATGTTCAAAGTCAGATTTATACGCCGGAATGGGTGGTTAAATTCTTAGTAGATAATAGTCTGGGTAAGCTGTATCTGGAAATGTACCCGGATTCAGAGATTAAGGATACTCATAAGATAATTGGCGATTTTTCAGAGAATACCCGAGAAATAAAGCCATTGGATGAAGTAAAGGTTATTGATCCATGTGTAGGATCAGGTAACTTCTTACTGTATTGTTTCGATCTGTTTTATGACTTGTATATGGATCAGATTGAAAACTACGGTGCTGATTATAACAGCCGTGAAGTTCCACAGATTATTATTGAAAAAAATCTTCATGGAATTGATCTTGATGAAAGAGCTGTACAGCTTACTAAGGTAGGTCTTTTTATCAAGGCAAAAACAAAGAGAAATTCGGTGAAAATTAATCATTATAATGTTGTAAGTGCTAGCTTCAGACTTCCGGATTATAAGGAAATTGGTAATCTGTTTGACGTACAGTTTTTCTCAAAAGATTTTAGTGACTTGCTACAGGATGTATGGAAAGATTTACAGCAGGCACATAAATTTGGCTCATTGCTTAGAATTGATGAAAAATTTGAAGACAAAAAGAAGGAATTAAAAGCTGAATTAGGAGAGGATCAACTCTCGTTGTTTACGTATGAGAAGGCAGTTGAGTTTGATTTGTTTGAACAAGGTTTTTATGTGAAATTGAAAACTGCTGTTGAGCAGTATGTTGTTGATGAGAGAACTCGATTTTATGCTGATGAAACTTCAGATGCAGTTCGATTTCTTGAAGTGATGGCTCAGAAATATGATGTATTAATGTCAAACCCACCATATACAGATTATAATGATTTTGGAGATGCACTTCGAGGTTTTATAAATAATGAGTATAAAAAACCTTTAAATTTGACAACAAACTTATATTCTGCATTTGTAAAAAGGGATTTAGAATTGCTTAATTCAGAAGGATATTTAGCATTAATACATCCAGATACATTTATGTATATTTCTACATTTGAAGATTTGCGGCAGTATTCACTTAGGAATATGACATATCAAATATTTGTTGATTATGGGCTAGATAGAATTAATTTATTTGGAAAGAATATTTTGGTAAATGCAGTATGGTATGTTGCTAAAAAGGCAATTGCTGATACAAATAGCACACTATTTTTGGATATTGCAGATAAACAGCAAGAAAAGTTCAAAAAGGGCTCGTTTGAACTGGCAATTGATAATATTTTTAATAAAGAAACTAATAAAAGGGTATATGGGGTCAATCAGAAAGATTTTTTAAGAGTTTCAGGATTACCTTATATGTATTATGTTTCTGAACAATTGAGAAGCAAATTTTATCTAAATTCAATTGATGATAGTTTTAAGGTTTGCGTAGGATTGCAAACAGGATCTAATGAACAATTTGTTAGAATGTGGTGGGAAATTCAAGAAAAATATAATACACCATATAATGCTAAATGGTATACCTATGCCAAAGGCGGTCCTTACTGTAAATGGTATGGAAACAATTGGGCTGTGGTTAATTGGGAGAATGACGGTGAAGAGATAAAGCATAATTTTGATGAAAAAGGAAAATTGAGAGCTAGACCACAAAATTCGAATTATTACTTAAAAAATGGAATCACATATACCGCAGGTGGTGGAAAAAAAACTACATTTAGACAATTGAAAAATGAATCAATGTTTGATGTAGGTGGGTCGTGTATATTCCCTATAGCCGACGGATATAAGAATATAGAATATTTGCTTGCATTCATGAATTCGCGCTTTGCAGTATTTCTTATCAATTGCTTGAATCCTACAGTTAATACACAGGTAGGCGATTTAAAAAGAATTCCTTTCGTAATACCGTCTGTAGATGTTGAACAGCGAGTAAGTATTTTGGCACAGGAATGTATACAGCACAAAAAAAATATTGATTCAAATTATTTATTTAATGGTTCAGAAAAATCTCCGCTTGTCATTGAAAGTTCTGTGAAAGAAGCAATGAAAAAGTGTATAAGTGATGAACTGCATGAATGGATTTGTATTTTAGAAAACGAAGCATTAATTGATGATGAAATTTGTTCATTATATGAGTTAGATGCAGATGATCTAATTAGATTGGAAGAAAAAACTAAAAAATGTGTTTCTAATTTTCCAATTTACGAGAAAGCTTATAGATTCTATATAGACAAGTATAATCTTAAGAGAGAGCATGATATCGTTAAATACTCAGAAACGGAAATAAAAGAAATAAAAAATAATATATATAATATTTTGTTTCAAAAAAATAATGAGGTTGAAGATTTCTGCATTAATTATGAAATTAATCCAATAACAATTTTATACTTTGTTTCCGAAGATGGTATTTTACCTAAAGTAAAAACTAATCAACTTGCTGAAGAGTGGATGTTTTTTGCAATACGAGATCTATTATCTGCTTCTAATGACGGGATATTAGAAATATCAAATAATCAAAAATATTTTATGGATTTATTGATAGAATATGCGGATGGTATTGGAATATCAAACGCGCAGTTGTTCCAGCTAGAGGAATATCTAGATAAAAAATTGAGTCAATTTTGTAAAGAGGATTTATTTTGTAGATTGATGGATTCAACAAATATGTATATGTTTTTTCCAAAGACGCCTTTTGTTTGGCACTTGTCTTCAGGTATAAATGGTGGTTTTGAGGCTTTGATATCTATATATAAGTGGAATGCTGATTCTTTATATAAGATTAAATCTGAATATATATACAAGCGAAAAGAGAACCTTGAATATAGAAAAACTCAGATTGCTGGAAATGATACAGCGCAGGCACTCGAGGAAAAAGAATTAATTGATAGACAATTAGCTGAAATCGATGATTTTGTAGGCAAAATTGATGAGTTGATTGCATCCGGATATAATCCGACTCTTGATGATGGTGTTGGAAAGAATATTGCTCCTTTGCAGGAAAGGAAAATGTTAAAAGCAGATGTTCTTAATGCTAATCAGTTGAAGAAATATTTAAAGGCGGAATGGTAAATGATAGAAAAATGGTTAAGAAATGAAATTGATAAAAAAATATGCAATAGCAACCGTATAGTCATTCTTGATCAATCTTCGAGATGGAAGTTTTTGGTTGATGCCGCATGTACTGATATCTGCCTTTATTCTACAAAGGACTATAGCAGTAAGTGGCAGCAGAAACAGGATGAATTGTTTTTACGTCATGAAATAGAGAAGAATCATAAGAATGATCAAGTGGTGATATATGTTTCAAGAGAATTGGCAGCAGATTCGTTTTTGATTGAGTATGCTAAAACTGGTGGATGCATCGAACTTGCAACAGAATGGGTTAGAGATGTACTTCTGAAGGAAACATCACTGCAGGTATCGTTAACAGACGATGAGTTATATACAGCTTGTCAGCTTGGAATCTTTAAGGATATTAATTGGTGGAAGAAGGTTGTTCAGAAAATTGAAGGCTTATTATCAATTGAGAATGATATTCTAGATTTCTTCGATAATCCGAACGGTTTTCTTGAATCAAAAACACCAGCGGTTAAGAACTTGTATATACGGGAGTTTTGTAAGCTTTTGCAACAACCAGTTCAAGATAAACCAGCAGATACCTTTGCTAGTGAAATTGCAAGGCATATCTTTACAGGTATATTAGAGGGTAATATTTCTGAAAAAGAGTATGTAATTTATTGCAAGTGGATTGATAGCCGTAATCATGAAAGTTCTTTCAAGAAGTATTTGGGAGAATATCAATTGCCTAGCACAATTGATATTGATAAGGTGAAGGATAACCATTGCTTTGATGTGGTTGATAAGAAGTATTTGACTAAATTTGTGGAGAATATTAACAATGCTAGTGAAGTTAAGAATATCTTGGATAAAATCAAGAAACGACTTAAGTTCAAAAAATCAAATCCGTACATTGCAAAATGGTGGCAGGATATTGCTGATATTATGGATTTTACAGTCGTTTGTAATGATGCTTCTATTGATGGGATAAGTAGGTATTATACAGTAGAGTTCTCGAAAACAGATAGATCAATGAGAAGGATACTTACATACCTAAAAGCAGATATAAACATAGTCAAACCGATTCAAGAATATTATGAGCGTATGAATCAGGATCTGTTAAAGTCTTGGTTTGCTCATTACGGAGAATATCAGGAATCACAAAAGGGATACCTTGTTAATTTGATAAAGAATACTTCTAAAAAGATAGCTATCATAGTTGGCGATGGAGTTCGATATGAAGTGGCAGATAGTGTTGCATCAAGAGTAGCAAGTGATATTTCTGTTGATAAAAAATTTATGTATGCGGGGCTTCCATCTGAAACAGAACATAATATGAGCGCTTTATATACTACTGATGGTGAGATAATTGCAGAGAAGAAGGAACGTGAAAAGAAGCTGTCAGATGAAACCGGAAAAGATATTACATATATGCAGCTTGATGAAGTGAATGGAACAACGGATGGTGAAATTCTCGTATTAACATACAAGGATATTGATGATGCTGGGGAAAAGATGCAGCAAGGCATGCTTCGTTTGGTTGATGAATTTGAAGATATTTTAGTAGAGAAAATACAGTTATTACTTCATTTGGGATATAAAGAGGTTCATTTGGTGACAGACCACGGTTTTGTGCTTACAGGAATTTTGGAGGAATCAGATAAAATACCTACAGATGATATCAGTGGCGGCAAGAAAGTATCAGAACGTTATATTAGATCTGTAGATGAGCAAAGTGGTAGCAAGTATATTTCTATTGAGGAGCATTATGAAAATTATAACTATGTAAATTTTGCAAAAAGTTCAAGATCGTTTGTATCTACTGGAAAGTATGGATATTCTCACGGTGGTTTTACTCCACAAGAAGTTGTTATTCCTAATTTTGTATTTACCTACAATAAGCAAAATCAAATGGATGTTGATATTACAAACAAGAAAGATTTGATTGATATTGCGGGAAATATACTTACTGTTAAATTTTCATCGGGTGAAGCAAAAGATGTTTTATTTTATCAGAGAAAAGTAAGAGTTTTATTATATGTTGGTGATAAGATTGTTGATAAGAGCAGTATTATATCGATAAGTCCGGGAAGTCAAGAAAAGGTTGAGCTTTCACTTGATTCTGCAACAGAAGGTGTAGTAGTTATTATTGACGAAGATACCAAAGATCAATTGGATAAGGCAAAAGTTACAAAGAGCCAGATGAGAGATTTAGGCGGATTATTCTAGGGAGGTGACATTAGTGTCTGATTATATTGATGAAAAAGCATTAGAGGAATTTCGTGGATGCGTAGTTAGAAAAGATTTGGCTCCTTTGATTAAAGGCGGTGCTAATGTACCTGCGTTTGTTTTGGAATATCTTCTTGCAAATACTTGTAGTACAGATGATGAAGATAAAATCCGTGAGGGTATTGAGAATGTAAAAAATGTTCTTAGGGAGCACTATGTAAATCCTGAAGAGAGTACCCTGATTCAGTCAAAATTAAAGGAACACGGTAAATATAAAATAATCGATAAAATTTCTGTTGAATTAGATCCACAGAGGGATTGCTATTGGGCAAATATTGTTAATAGCAATATTAAAAAGGCGAATATTAGTGACCAGCTTGTGCGAAGTCATGAAAAGTTATTACTTGGTGGAATATGGGCAATTATTGACATGGAATATGATCCAATGATTACAGTAGGCAGTAAGGTATATCCTTTCTTAGTAAATGATATAAAGCCGATACAGCTTTCCAATTTCAATATGGAGCGTATTGCAGAAAAAAGAAAAGGGTTCTCTAAGGAAGAGTGGAAAAAACTTCTTCTTAGAAGTGCTGGATATGAACCTGATAGTGAAGGCTTGGATGAAAGAATTCAGGATTTGTTATTATTGCGTTTGATACCACTCGTTGAGGCTAACTTTAATATGGTTGAGTTGGGACCGCGTTCTTCTGGTAAATCATATATATACAAAGAAGTTACGCCATATGCATTGCTTATGTCTGGTGGACAGGGAACAGTTGCAAAGTTATTTGTGAATAATACAACTGGACGAGTTGGTTCTGTTGGAGAGTGGGATGCAATCTGCTTTGATGAGAGTACAGACCATCTGTTTAAGGATAGTGATGCTGTTCCCCTTATGAAGGATTATATGGAATCAGGATCATTTTCTAGAGGTGGAAAGGGAGGAGAAATCTCAGGTAATGCATCTATAATTTACAATGGAAATATCAATCAGCCTGTAGAAACTGTACTACAGAATTCACATCTGTTTAGTCCGATGTCATCGGAGGTAAACAATGATACAGCATTCTTAGATCGTATAAATGCGTACCTTCCAGGGTGGGAAATCAAAAAGTTTGCTCCTTCAAACTTTACAACTCATTTTGGATTCAGTACAGATTTCTTTTCTGAATTATTAAAAGGTCTGCGTAAGGATACATATTATGAAGTAGTTGATGAGTTCTTTTCTTTAGGAAGTCATTTGAAACAAAGAGATGCAAAATCTGTTAGAAGAATTGTGTCAGGATACATTAAGCTTCTTCATCCAGATGGTAACTTTACCAAGGAAGATGTTGAAGAATATCTGAAGATTGCATTGGAGATGCGTCGTAGAGTTAAAGAACAATTAAAGCGTATCGGCGGAATGGAATTCTGGGATACAAATTTTTCTTATATTGATAAAGAAACACAGGAAGAAATATTTGTGTCATTGCCGGAAGAAAAGAGTAGTGCTCTGATAGAAAATGTTCCATTAGCACCAGGAGTATGTTATTCAGCGACTGGTGATGGTGATCATGTCGGAATTATTCGTATTGAGGTAGTTGTAGTACTTGGTAATGGAAAGATTACAATAACTGGAACCACAAGTAATGCAATTAAGGAAGATGTAAAGAATACAGTTAACTATATTAAGGCTAACGAGAAAACAATATTAGATGAAAGACATTCATTGAAGGAAACAGACCTTAATATTCAGGTTACTAATGTCCTTGGCAATAATACAACAGCGGGGATTGGTGGTGCAATTTATGTAGGTATACTTTCCGCACTGTATAAGAAAAACTTAAAAGCTGGACTTGCTGTTATCGGTAATGTCACAATTGGTGGCGCTGTAGAGAGAGTTGTTCAGTTTGCAGATAAAGTAAGTTCACTTGCTGATAATGGTGCAAAGATGGTAATTGTACCTATGGATAATATTTCTGAAATAGCAACAATACCTACTACGGTACTTAGCAAGTGTGATGTTCCATTTTACAATAATGCGCAAGTATTGTTGCAGAAAGCGATGGTGTAAGAGTGCAGTATTGGAGGGGTAATTATGGATTGGACAAAATTTAATAATCATGGAGAATCCTCCAATCATGCATTTGAAGTAATGTGCAATATGCTGTTTGAATGTTGGATGAAGAAAGAATACAAAGATAACATTTCTCATTTTGCCTTTGTAAATGGAAGCGGTGGAGATGGCGGTGTAGAAGCATATGGACTTTTAACATCAGGTGATGTTATTGGTGTTCAATCAAAGTGGTTTCCACAGAAAATGGAAGCTTCTCAATTTACACAAATTGAGAATTCATTTTATACAGCAATTAAAGTTCGTCCGGAATTAAAACGGTATATTGTTTGTGTCCCTAGAGATTTGACATCAAAGAGAATGGTAAAAAATAATCAAGTTGCTAAGGATACAGAAGAATCAAAATGGATAAATCTATGTGAGAAAATTAATAAAGAATACCCGGATATTGTAATTGAATTATGGGATGAGACATGCATACAAGAAAAATTATGTATGCCAGAAACGCAGGGGTGTTACAAGTATTGGTTTGAAACCTCAGAGGTGTTTGAAACAGAGATTTTGACATCTTATCAAAAGGCAATCAATAGTTGGGCAAAAACAAAGTACATACCTGATTTGTATTCGACGGGTTATATTCACGACAAACTTTCATATTTTACTGGTGGTTTCGAAGCGACAAAGAAAAAATATGATATGACGCAGACTATTTATGCTACAGTTCAGAAACTGAAAAAGGCTTATGAAGATATATTGAGATTGAAATTTCCAGAAAAAGAAAAAGACCTTATTGAAAAGATAAAAGCAGATATTTCTATCCTCGGAGATTGGTTATGTACTATAAAAGAGCTTGGTTCATTAGTTGTAACGGGTACAGGTATAGAAATGAGCAATATCCAAAAGAAATTCGAACTAAATTGTGAAGTGTCAGATTTAAGAGAAAGTTCGCTACATTTTAGTTATTATTCGCATTTTCATGCAGCAGAAAATATTTTGGAAAATATTGTAGACGATTTTGAACAATATCTGTGTTGTGTGGTTACTGCCGGTGCTAATAAAATTATTTTTCTCGGTAATCAGGGGACGGGAAAGACGGCAGGAATTGTTAGTGAGATTAATTTGATGCTCCAGGGTAAAACATATCTTCCAATATTAGTGCAAGCAAAGGATTATAGGAAAGGTGATAGTTGGTTATCTATTTTGACAAGAACTATAGGTCTATCGACGACATGGAGTGAATTAGAGTTGTTTCAAGCTTTAGAAAATGCAGCCTTGCTGAGAAATAGATATTTGAATGAAAGTTGTGATATTGTAGTTCAACCTAAATGCTTAATATGTGTAGACGGAATAGATGAAGCTTCTTCATGGAGCTTTTGGAAGGAACGAATAGAGGAAACGCAAGTCTATGAAAATATTTTTTCAAATATAAAATTTGTTTTTTTATCAAGACCATATGTATTTCCTAGATATTATGATTTGGATTACCGAGAATGTTTTTATACATTACCAAGTAGTGGAGATGTGTCTGTAAATGAATTATTTGATAATTATATAGCATTTTATAAGATTGATTTATGTGGTAATTATTGGATAAAAGGAATATTACGTACACCTATGTCACTTAAATTATTTTGCGATTTATATGGCAATAGTAGAGTGGGGAATTTAGATAAAAACTCATTAGT